>Ga0307487_1000105_pt1 | contig 67913 bp, 66 predicted proteins | sample CBIW12metaG_FD_203665 | JGI IMG/M metagenome (GOLD analysis project Ga0307487, IMG submission 203665) | Sea-ice brine microbial communities from Beaufort Sea near Barrow, Alaska, United States - CBIW 1.2 | ecosystem: Environmental > Aquatic > Marine > Coastal | place: USA: Alaska | collected... | reverse complement strand
ACAACGCCCCCCTGCACGGACTCGCCACCGGCACCGACGGCGCCAACGGCGTCTACCGCTACGGAACAACCGCATTCCCCACCTCCAGCTTCAACAACACCAACTACTGGGTCGACGTCGTCCTCACCACGGCCAGCACCACCCCGACGGTCACCACGACCACCCCGGCGGCCGGCGCCACCAACGTGCCCGTCAGCGCCGCACCCACGGCAACATTCGACCAGGCCGTGACCCCCGCCTCGATCACCTTCACCCTCAAAGACGCCGCCGGCGCCACCATCCCCGGAACCACCGGCTACAGCAGCGGAACCACCACGGCCACGTTCACCCCCACCACCGCCCTCGCCAACAGCACAAGCTACACCGCCACCGTCAACGGCGCCACCAACGCCACCGGCCAGACCATGACCACACCGAAAACCTGGACCTTCACCACCGCCGCCGCACCGGCGGCCCCGACGGTCACCACGACCACCCCGGCGGCCGGCGCCACCAACGTGCCCGTCAGCGCCGCACCCACGGCAACATTCGACCAGGCCGTGACCCCCGCCTCGATCACCTTCACCCTCAAAGACGCCGCCGGCGCCACCATCCCCGGAACCACCGGCTACAGCAGCGGAACCACCACGGCCACGTTCACCCCCACCACCGCCCTCGCCAACAGCACAAGCTACACCGCCACCGTCAACGGCGCCACCAACGCCACCGGCCAGACCATGACCACACCGAAAACCTGGACCTTCACCACCGCCGCCGCCGGCGCGTGCCCATGCAGCGTCTTCAGCCCCAACGCGCTACCGGCGACCGTCAACGAGAACGACACCTCGGCGGTGGAACTGGGGATGAAATTCCGATCCGACGTAGCCGGCACCGTGACCGGCATCCGCTTCTACAAGGGAAGCCTGAACACCGGCACGCACACCGGAAACCTCTGGTCCTCGACCGGCGCCCTACTCGCCTCGGTAACCTTCACCGGCGAAACCGCCTCCGGCTGGCAACAGGCCACCCTCTCCACCCCCATCAACATCAACGCCAACACCACCTACGTCGTCTCCTACTTCGCACCCAACGGCCGCTACTCCGCCAACGGCAACTACTTCACCACCGCCGCCGACAACGCCCCCCTGCACGGACTCGCCACCGGCACCGACGGCGCCAACGGCGTCTACCGCTACGGAACAACCGCATTCCCCACCTCCAGCTTCAACAACACCAACTACTGGGTCGACGTCGTCCTCACGAACAGCCCGTAGCCCGCATCCCGCGCTCGGCCGCCCGCGAGACGCCGCACCGTCGGCCAATTCGGGCGGGAGCGTCCGACCGACAGGCGCGCCACGCAGTAGCCTGATCGCATGACCGAGCCTGCTGTCAGTGCCGACCGAGAAGTACCTCCGCAACCCGCGCGCGGCCACGTCGTGGCGTGGGCATTTTGGGATTGGGGGTCCGCGGCGTTCAATGCGGTCGTCACCACCTTCGTGTTCACCGTCTACATCACGGGCTCCTCCTTCGGCGACAAGGACGTGATCTCGGCGCAGCTCGGCTGGGCACTCGCGATCGCCGGTTTTCTGATCGCCATTCTGGCTCCGATTACCGGGCAGCGTTCCGACACGTCGGGTCGACGCAAGTTCTGGCTTGGAGCCAATACCTTCGTGGTCGTGGCGCTCACCGCCGGCATGTTCTTCGTCCAAGCCAGTCCGAGTTTCCTTCTGCTGGGCCTGTTTCTCGTGGCGGCCGGCAACGTGTTCTTCGAATTCGCCGGCGTCAACTACAACGCCATGCTTGCCCAGGTGTCAACGCCACGCACCATCGGCAAGGTCAGCGGCTTCGGCTGGGGAATGGGCTATCTCGGCGGCATTGTGCTGCTCCTGATCGTGTACTTCGGCTTCATTCAACCCGAGATCGGTCTCTTCGGAGTGACCAGTGAGAACGGTTTGGCAGTGCGCGTGTCGATGCTCATCTCGGCTGTCTGGTTCGGACTGTTCGCACTTCCGGTTCTCCTACGCGTGCCGGAATACCGTGCGCCGACGGCGGTCCGCCGCGAGCGAGTGGGCTTCTTCCGTTCCTATGCCGTCCTCGGCCGGGACATTGCCCGACTGTGGAAGACGAGCCGGCCCACGGTCTACTTTCTGTTGGCCAGCGCGGTTTTTCGCGACGGGCTCGCGGGCGTCTTCACATTCGGGGGTGTGCTGGCGGCATCCGTCTTCGGGTTTTCGGCCGGCGAAGTAATCATCTTCGCCATTGCCGCGAATGTGGTTGCCGGCGTGGCCACCATGAGCGTAGGCGCCCTCGACGACCGGCTCGGCGCGAAACCGGTGATCGTCACCGCGCTCGTGGGCCTGCTCGTCAGCGGTCTCGTGGTGTTTTTCCTCCACGACGGCGGACAAGTCGTGTTTTGGACGGCCGGCCTCGCGCTGACCCTGTTCGTGGGTCCCGCGCAGTCAGCGAGCCGCACGTTCCTCGCCCGGCTCATCCCCCCGGGACGGGAGGGCGAGGTGTTCGGCCTCTACGCCACCACGGGCCGCGCGGTGAGCTTTCTGGCCCCGCTCGCGTTCGCGCTCACGGTGACCATCTTCGGTGAAACATACTGGGGAATCCTCGGAATCATGCTCGTTCTTTTGCTGGGCCTGCTGCTGCTACTACCGGTGAAGGCTCATCAGGAACAGATCAGGTGAGCTGGTGCGGCGTGGGCGTCGTTTGTCGAGCTGAGTACCGACCGGAGGATGCCTGAGTGTTGACTGAACTGATGCTGTGGTCGTCGCCCATGCCGGGCAAGCTGGAGGGATGACACTCACACAGCTTCAGAAGGCCGAACTCCTAAACACCCTGCACGTGCCCGGTGAGCCGCTCATCGTGACGAATGTATGGGACGCCATTACGGCGAAGATCGTCTCCGACGCACCCGGCGTCAGGGCTCTCGCCACGGCGAGCCACTCCATCTCCAACGCTCGCGGACTGCAGGACGGTGAGGGCATGTCCGTTGACGAGGCCATCCTCGCGGCGGGCATCATTGCCCGTGCGGTCGACCTGCCCGTCTCGGCGGACTTTGAGAAGGGCTATTCCGACAGTGCGGCGGGCGTAACGCGCAACGTGCGCCGCCTCATCGAGGAATCCGGCATCGTCGGTATCAACATCGAAGACTCGATTGGCGCCCCGAAGGCCCCACAATTCGACATCGCCACCGCAGCATCCCGGGTTGCAGCGGCCCGCGCCGGTGCCGACCAGAGCGGCATCCCCCTGGTGATCAACGCGCGCGTTGACACCCTGGCCGGCGGCGGGGACTGGGACGACGCGGTCGCCCGCGCAAATGCTTACCTCGGCGCCGGCGCCGACGTCATCTTCTTCCTCGGCCTCAACGACGAAGACAAGGTGCAGCGCGCACTCGACCAGGTCAACGGCCGCATCTCGGTGATCGGCGCACCCGGACTCGTCCCCTTGGCCCGCCTGGCCGAACTGGGTGTTTCCCGGGTGAGCTTCGGACCCGGAACGCTCGGCCTCAGCCTCGCTGCGCTGCAGCGCACCGCCACTGACCTCACCGCGCTCGGCGACTACCCGGCCGATCTCGGCTTCACGTTCGAGCTGTAGACCACAGCTCGGCCGTACGCCGTAGTCGCGAAGCGCTGCGGGCGAACCCGGTTCCGCCGTCGTCATTGTGGGACGGTCAGGGGATGCGGGTGGCTTCGTTGTGCTCGATGAGCAGCCAGGTCACGCCTTCATCGGAGGACACCCAGCCCTCCCACCTATACGACGTTGCAGTGATAGACGTGAAATTCCATCGGATCGGCTTGCCGTCGGTTCGGGTACCGTCCTGGCGGACTCCGTAGCGATACGGCGTTGCCACGAGATGGCAGTACTCCCCCGTCAACGGCGCGAAGTAGCTCACGCGCCAAGCACCGGCGAGAGGGTCGTATACGCGGATGGCGGTGGCTACCGTTTCCCTGCCGGCCGGGTGCGACGGGCGAGACTCGATTTCGATGTCCTGCACCGCCCGGCCGTCAAGGATGAACTCCATCTGCCACACAAAGCTGCGTTCTGACCACTCGCCGGTCGTCTCGTCCAGCCGGGTGCCCGTGACGGCCCATGAACCCACCAGACGCCCGAAACGTTTCATGCGTTCCGGGTAGTGATCGGTCGCTTCGGCCGCGACGAGCGCCTCAACGAATCGGGGCGTGGGAGTGGCGGTCATGCATTGATTTTACCGGGCGAATGTTACCCGCGCGTTAACGGGACTATGGGCTGCGGCGAGTTACAGTTCCACGTCCGAGGGAGGATCCTCGGTACTGAAGCCGGTACCTCCTCGGGACACGAGCGTCACAGCCAAATCTGACAGCGTCTTGTTCGCGACGGCGGGGTCGTCCTCGATCCTGGACGCGAGCACGTTGCCGAAGTGTGCATGATGCGTTCCAACCAGTCGCAGGTGGAACTCCACCGTGGACTTGACGATGTGCGAGAACATGCGCAGGAAGATGACCGCTATGAAATCTGCCAGGATCGCACCCGTACCACCCAGCACGGCCACGATAATCTTGTCATTCAGGTTGCCGCCGGCGCCGAGTCCCTGAATGATGATGAGCGCCCACGCGATGGACGCAAAGCCCGCCAGAATGCAGGCGACACCCAGCGCAAAGACAAAGCTGCGCTGCCACAGCGCTTGGTCGTAGTAGCGCTTAAGTTCCTGTCCATTGAGCTTGAACAGTTTGTAGGCCCGCTTTTCCTTGTCGTTGGGGTAGCCACCGAGGTCGATCCTGTCGACGAGGTCCTGGATCTCCTCACGCATTTCGCGCTGTTCACCCCACGCTTGAAAACTCACCCAGCCGGCAGCGATCGCGCCGATCAAGAGGTAGAAAGCAACCACGCCGGCGCCGAAAGCAAAGTCCCCCGCGAGGTTGCGTGGGATGACGACGGCGGCAACGAGCACCAGGGAGACGCACCCCAGGGCTAGCTGAAAGTAGTTGTTCTTGCGGGCTTTCAGTGCCCTGGCCTGCCCCCTGCGCGCCCAGAGCTCTTCCTCCAGCCGGCTCGGCGTTTCCGTGTCGCCGATGCCCCCACCCGAGACGAGGATGCCCGAGCCCGGGACCCAGGACGGCGTTACACGAACATCACCCAATTCGTTCGACAGCGCTTTTGCAATTCGTTTGCGAACGGAATCCTGAAAATAGTCGATCGAATTGACCCACAACTCGCCGCCGGAACTTGACCGACTCGATGACAGGCGAACTCGTGCTGAGCGTTGGTCTTTCGTCACCATGCCGTAGACCGTGATCACGACGCTACTGACCTGCCCTGCTTCCACCCACTCAATATCATCGACCCGGTAGTCCACTCCGGCCTGGCCTGTGCCCAAACCGCTGATCTTGGCCGTTTCGATGTCGATCTCGCGGCGCAGTGCCGGACGCAGACGCTCAAGGGCAGAGCGGGCTTCTGCTGTGTGGATGCCTCTGATCGCAAGCGTCACGACGCAGGCCTCGCCAGCGACACGCACGGAATCAGCGAAACGGATACGCCGAAACTGGTCTTCCAGCCTCTTCCGCTCATCGGCCGGCGCCTCTTGGTTGTGCGGATTGGCACCGCCCATCACAGCCTCCAGTCACCAACCGGAGTGCGCAGAGCCGACACTCCACCGTGAGCCTCTGACCGGCCACGCCTTCCTCGGCGGCGCTTCCGGGCAGTGGAAACGACGGCGCCATAATAGCACCACGTGCACACGGCCGCCCGATCGCTGGAGGGGCGTGGGGCATCCGTTCGCGGCGTGCCGGCCGCAGACAACGGATGCCGGCTATTCGGCGGTGGCGCCGTCTTCGCCGACGCTGATCGTGGTGTGGTGGAAGTTCTGGAAGGACCGACTCGCCGTCGGGCCGCGCTGTCCCTGGTAACGGGAGCCGTACTGGCTGGAGCCGTAGGGGTGCTCGGAGGGCGAACTCAGCTGGAAGAAGCAGAGCTGTCCGATCTTCATGCCGGGCCAGAGCTTGATGGGAAGGGTGGCCACGTTACTGAGCTCCAGAGTCACGTGTCCGGCGAAGCCCGGGTCGATGAAACCCGCGGTGGAATGTGTGAGCAGCCCGAGACGGCCGAGGGAACTTTTTCCCTCCAGGCGGGCGGCGATGTCATCGGGCAGGGTCACCTTTTCGTAGGTGGCGCCGAGCACGAACTCGCCGGGGTGCAGAATGAAGGGTTCGCCTGGCTTCGTCTCAATGAGTCGGGTCAGTTCCGGCTGGTCCTCGGCCGGGTCGATGTGGGCGTATTTGTGATTATCGAACAGTCGAAAAAACCCGTCGAGCCGCACGTCAATGCTCGATGGCTGAATCATGGCGGGGTCAAACGGGTCGAGACCGATTCGTTCGGCGTCGAGTTGGGCCTTAATATCGCGATCCGAGAGCAGCACGGTGCCAGCCTATCGGCGAGAGCTTGATATGCTGGCACCGTTCCGGTTGTTGTTCACTCACGGTCGGGCGCGCGGATGTAGTTCAATGGTAGAACTTCAGCTTCCCAAGCTGATAGCGCGGGTTCGATTCCCGTCATCCGCTCTCCTACAGAGGCTCAACATGTGTCTCTCGCCCGCCCGGTCTGTCGGTCGGTGCCGACAATGATTGCCCGTTGACTCGTCGGCGCACCCAGCGCCGGGCACGGCGCCTGGGCAGAACGAGGAGACACATGACGGTGGTAATTGCCGGCTGCGGTGATCTGGGCACCGAGGCCGGGCTGCGGTTCGCACGGCTCGGGTATCGCGTCCTGGGGTTGCGTCGAAACGCTGACCGACTTCCAACCCCCCTCATCGGCCAGTCCATCGACCTCACCCGCGAGCACCCCCTCCTCCCCGCCGACACCGAACTTGTCGTCGTGGCGATCGCGGCCGGCAGCCCGACCGTCGACGCATACCGCGCCGCCTACATTGAGGGGCTGCGCCACGTGCTCGACGCCGTCGAAGCCTTGGACGGGACCCAGCCACGCCGTGTGCTTCTCGTTTCCTCGACCGCGGTGTACGACATCAACGATGCCAGCTGGGTCGACGAGCAGACCCCGGCGAACCCGAACCCGGGAACCGACACCATCCTGCTCGAGGCCGAACAGATGCTGCACGCGCGCATTCCCGCTGCCATCGTGCTGCGTTTGTCAGGCATCTACGGCCCCGGGCGCGACCGCCTGATCACTCAGGCCCGTGAGGGCAGGGCCACGGTGTCCTCGGCGTCTCGGCACACCAACCGCATCCACCGGGACGACGCGGCGGCGGCGATCGTGCACCTGCTCACCAGGGTCGAATCCCCCGACCCGCTGTATCTCGGCGTTGATAATGCACCCGTGCTGATGAACGAGGTGGTGACATTTCTGGCCGCCGAGCTCGGACTGCCTCGGCCGACCGTCGACGATACGCCCCGTGCGAGTCAGCGCGGCGGCGACAAACGCCTCAGCAACCGGCTCCTGCTCGACACGGGCTTCACGTTCGGCTTTCCCTCCTACCGTGAGGGGTACCGCGCCGTGATCGCCGGCCGTGGAACCCGTCACACCTGAACAAGCCAGGCCGCCCGGCGGCACATGAGTGCACCCCGATGTCGATCCCTCCAAGATCCAGACCAATCCGAGTCGGCCACACCTCCGAATAGATGGCAAGACACGGGTTCGCCGTGGCACCTACAGGAGGCAATCGAAATGTCTAAGTCACCCAACCGCCTGATCGCAACCATCTTTGGCGCGGTCTATCTGCTCGTCGGCCTGCTCGGCTTCGCCTACACCGGAGGGGTCAACTTCGTGGCGACCTCGGGTGGATTGATTCTCGGAGTCTTCGAGGTCAACCCGCTTCACAACGTGGCCCACCTGCTGATCGGTGCCGCCCTGCTCATAGCCGGAATGTCGAACGTTTCCGCGGCGAAGGCGACGAATACCACCATCGGTGCCGTGTACCTCCTTCTCGGAATCGTCGGGTTCTTCCTCGTGGGAACCGGGCTCAACATCCTGGCTCTCAACACGGCAGACCACTTCCTCCACCTCGCCAGCGCCCTCGTGCTGCTCGGCGCCGGTCTCGGAGCGGACAAGTCCGTGAAGTCGGTCACCGTCTAGCCCACCGTTCACCGACCCCGGAAGGGAGCCACCGTGGCCCCGGCAATCCGCCTTCTGCTCGCATTCTCCGCCCTCGGCGCAGGATTGATACACCTCGCCGTTGGCGCCGGAGCTCCCTTCCCCCTCTGGGTCTTGCTGGTTGGGTTCGGCATTGCCGAACTCGGCTGGGCCGTGGCGACGCTGTACACGGGCCGCATCGTCCTGCCCCGCCTCACCCTGGGCGGCTCGCTCGTGCCGGTCGCCGTCTGGGCCGCGACGGCCACCCTCGGTAGCGGCCTCGGCGTCTCGGCTCAGGCCACCGGCCTCCCCTTGTTCCCGATGTTCATCGCCTCACTGTTCAACATCTTTCTGGCCGTTACCCTCGCCGTCCTCGCCCGTAACGCAGCGAACAGCAACCGACGGCCGCTTTCATCGGATAAGCCGGCCGGCTGGAAGTTCGCCACCGCGCTCGTTCTGGGTGGCGTCATCTTCTCTGGACTCACCACGCCCGCACTGGCCGCCACAAATGCCGGGCTCTACGCCGTTCCGCACGGATCGCACTCGATCCCCGCGCTGGAATTTCTCGAATCCGACTCTCACGCGGATCACTAGCGTGTGACGACGAAATCGAGCGCTCTCCTCGGGACGACTCAGGGTCAGTGTCGGTGGTGCCTGTCACACTTGTTTCATGACCACCATTGACGGTGTTTTCGTTGAACTGACCGGGGCTTTGGCCCGGTCGGGTATATCCGCGGCGTCGTTCGCGGAGCTCTCCGACGATCAGTCGGAGAGCACCCATCGGGCCATCGCCCGGCTCTCCCGTGAGGTCGCCACGTACTACGCGTTGTCGGCGGCGAACGTCGCCGCCCGCTCCGACTGGCAGCTCGGCCGTGAGGGCCTCGCCAGAAAGAAGGGCTACGGCTCCGCAGAAGACTACGTGCAGTCATTGGGCGGTGGCGGCGGCACTACGAAGGCCGATACTCGCCGCCTCATCGAGGCCGGCACCATGGCGACCGAAGCCGAAACCGCCCGGGAACGCCAGAAGCAGGCCGACCGGCTGGCCCTCGCTCACCCGGAGGCGCCGCCGGTCGAGGTGCACGTGCCGTGGTTCGCTCCGCTCGGCACCGCCGTCACCGACGGAACCCTCAGCACCGAATCCGCGACGGCGATCCGCCGGGGCCTCGGCGAACCCGCGATCGGGGTGACCGAGGCGATGCTCACCGACGCGGTCATCACCCTCATCGCCCAGTGCCGCCTCCTGAACGCGGACCAGGCCGCAAAGGCCGCCCGGCTGTGCCGGGACTCGATCGACGCGGCCGGCGTCGCCTCCCGCGCCGACGCCATGCGCGCCCGGCAATACCTGCGGGTGTGGGACAAGCCCGACGGCATGCTGCACGGCGCCTTCGAACTGGACCCGGAGAACGGAGCCTACTTCCGCGACTTCCTGCTGCAGATCACGGGCCCCCGCACCGGTGGACCACGGTTCGTGGAAAAGGGCGAGAAGGAACGCGCGCAACGCATCATCGACGACCCCCGGTCAACGGACCAAATCGCCGCCGAAGCACTGATCGAGATGATCAAGGTCGCCGCCGCCGCCGACCCCGGCACCCTCTTCGGCCGGATCCGCCCCTCGGTGAAGCTCGTTGTCACTGCGACAGATGCTCCGGAACCCACGCGCGCGCTTGATACCTCCGGCGAACTGGTTCTGACAGGCGGGTTCATCGAAGGAACCCCGGGTGCGGTCCCGACGACCACGATCGACCGGTCGATCTGCAACGCCGGCTTCACCCCCGTGCTGTTCAGCAGGGACGGCACCGTGCTCGATGTCGGACGTGAGCAGCGACTCTTCACGCAGGCGCAACGCGCGGCACTGGCGCTCCGGGACGGCGGGTGCAGATGGCCCGAGTGCCACCGCCCGCCTAGCCACTGCGAAGCGCATCACCTGCACGGTTGGACGGACGGCGGCGGACTCACCAACCTCGACGACGGCATCCTGCTCTGCGCCCGCGACCACCTCCGACTGCATAACGACGGGTGGGAGATCACCCGCATCGGCTCCGGTACCGGCACGGACTACTGGCTGATCCCACCACCGACGGCAGACCCCACCCGCACGCCGATACGGCTGGCCAGCAAGTCCGCCCTGAAATTGGGATCGCCACTGCACCAACGCGCCTGAAGCCCGTGTTCCAGGCGCGCGCGCCAGATGCACGCGTCAGCCGTGTGTCCAACCTGAGGGATGGCTACGCGCACGCGGGGGCTACGACGCCGGGTTCAGTTCGGACGAATCGGTACGCGGGATGTTCATGAAGCGCTGCACGTTCTCATCCACGATGATGTCGCTCGGCCGAAGTGGGCGAGTCAGGTACAGACCATCGAGGCTGGTCAGCCGGCTGAGCGCCACGTAGGTCTGCCCGGGGCTGAAGACCCGGGCACCGAGGTCCACGACAGCCCGCTCATACGTGGCGCCCTGCGACTTGTGAATGGTGACGGCCCAGGCCAGCCGCAACGGAAATTGCGTGAACTCCGCGACGACATCCTTGCTGAGCTTCTTCGTGGCCGCGTTGTACGTGTACTTGTACTTCTCCCAGACCACAGGCTCGACCTCGTGCGTCTCGCCGTCAATGTCGACGAAGACCGTCGAGTCGACCTTGGTGACGGTGCCGATCGTGCCGTTCACCCAGCGCGGCCCGCCGTCGAGCGGTGAGTCGTTGCGCAGGAACATGACCTGCGCGCCCACTTTCAGCTCAAGCACCTCATCCGCCGGGAACGTGCGACCGCCGAAGTCCCCGACCACATCGGCCTTCGCGGTGAGTGACTTGCCCGACAGCCGCTTCAGAGCGGATGCGTTGATGCGGTTCACGGAGTCATTGCGCGTGGCCAGGGTGATCACGTCGGTGGCGGGCGGAGTCCGGCCGCCGGCGGCGTTCAGCGCTCCACCGATCTCGGGCGTGACCTGCCCATGGCGCACGGCGTTGAGCATGATCTTGAAATCGGAGTCACTCTGCCGGTGAATCTCGGTGAGTTCGACGATGCGCAGCTCCGCGTCCTGCCAGATCTTCGCGTCGAAGAACCACATCGAGCGGTAATGGTCGGCGAAGTAGGCTCGTTCCTCTGGTCCGCCGGGCACCGGTGCGAGCTGGTACGGGTCGCCGAATAGCACGATCTGCACGCCGCCGAAGGTGTCGTGCGGGCGTTGTCTGGCTTGGCGCAGGCTCCGATCAATGGCATCCATCAGGTCGGCGTTCACCATGGAGACCTCGTCGATGACGAGGGTGTCAATGGTGTTGAGCAGCTTGCGGACCTGGTCGTTCTGGTCGATGGGGCTGTCCGCGATCACTCCGATCGGTAGCCGAAACAGGGAGTGCAGCGTTTGTCCGCCCACGTTCAACGCCGCGACGCCGGTGGGTGCTGCAATCACGATCTGCTTGCTCGTGTTCCACGACAGGTGGTTGAGCAGCGTCGACTTTCCCGTGCCGGCCCGGCCGGTGACGAAGACGTTTTGACGGGTGCCCTCGATGGCCGCGAAGATGGCGGCCTGCTCGCGGGACAGCGGAATTTCAGACACTCAGTACCTTCGATAGAACAGACCCCGCGTGCTCAGCCACCCACGGTGACTGCAACGGGACATTCCACTGTAACCGCCCGGCACCCGCACTCTTACTGCAAGCGCAACTGGATTGAGAACTCGTCGATCACGGTGCCGTCCTTGGCGCTGTTGTCGAAGGCCACGAGATCGTAGTAGCCACTGACGGCGTCGGCCGGAAGGGCCATCGTCGCGGTGAAGTCCGACTCCTCGGTACCGGATTCGGCCGTGACCTCCGTGTTGACGATCGTTGCCCCTGCGGCGTTACGCAGCTCGAGCGTGAACATGGCCTCGAATACGAGCGCCCGTCCCTTCACGGTCAGCGTCGATCCCGGAGCAATCTGCTGGCCGCAGGTCGGGGACGTGATGAAAATCGCTGGATGATCGGCCGACACCGTTGCCTTCCGCTCCACGAGATTCTCCATCGAGCCGTCTTTCGCGCTGTAGTCGTACGCACGCAGGGTGATGGGCCCGGATTTCGCGGGCGGGGGGAAGGCCAGTGTGGTCTGCCAGGTGCCCGGGGTTCCCGACCCGGATGTGGCCATGATGCTGCGCACACACAACTGCGTGCCGGCGGCATCCAGGGCATCCACCGTGAGCGCGGCTTCAAAGGTGTTGGCCGTTCCGCTCATCTCAACCGGGGTCGCCACCGTCGAGCCGGCGGTTGGCATGTCGATCGAAATCAAGGGATCGGCTGTCGCGGTGGGCGTGGGCGTCGGTGTGGGCGTGGCTGTGGCCGTTGTCGACGTGGGTGTCGGCGATCCTGTCGGTGAGGTGCCTTCACTGGCACACGCGGTGCTCATCACGAGCACGACCGCGGCCAGGGCCGCCCCGGACAGACCTCGGCGAATGGACATGGGTGCCTTCTTCCTCAAATCTGTCGTGAGTGTAGCGCGGGCGAGGCGCCCGTAGGATATTGGAGTGACCGTAGTTGACCGAAGAGACCGCACCGCGGTCGTGCGAGCCACGGTGGCCGTGGCCCTCGTCGTCGTTCTCCTCGTAGGAGCCTTGTTTGCCGCGATCGGCTCATTGAACAAAGAGGTCTACAGCGCGGGCGGGTTTGTGCGGCAATACCTCGATGCCCTGGCCCGGACCGACACCGGCGCAGCCCTCAAGCTCGACGGCGTCGTGCCCACGACGGCTCAGCTCGAGGCGGCCGGGCTCCCGGGCGACCTGCCGACAACGTTGCTGCGGGCATCCGTTCTGGGTGATCTCACGGAGATCACGCTCATCAGCGACGAGGAATCGGCACCCGACCTGCACACCGTTGTCTACGACTTCGAGCTCGACGGGCAGCCGTCGAGCATGCAGTTCTCCGTGCAGCACACGGGTCGGTTCGGCGGTGTCTTCGACAGCTGGCGCTTCGCGACGAGCCCGATCGCGGCGCTTGCGGTGACCGTGCAGCATGAATCGATTTTTACGGTGAACGAGCTCACCCTCGACACTCGGGCACACGCGGCGGCGGATGCCCCGGCGTCCTTCAATAATGCGGCCACCTACCTCGCCTTCGCTCCGGCCGTATACACCTTTCGACACGACTCGACTCTGCTCACCGCCCCGCCCGAGTCCGTGGCGGTGACCACGCCGGGCATCACGGAGGTGTCCGTCGACGCGGCACCCAACGAGGCCTTCACGAAGCAGGTTCAGGATGAGCTCAACAACTTCCTTGATACGGAATGTGCCACGCAAACCGTACTGCAGCCCACCGGCTGCCGATTCGGCATCGACATCAACAACAGGGTGCTCAACGCGCCGACGTGGTCGATCGCCGAATACCCGGTCGTCACGCTCACCTCGGGAGAGGTGCAGTTCGAAATGCCGGACACGGTCGGACAGGCACACATCAACGTGAAGGTGCAGTCACTCTTCGACGGCAGCATCGAAACCCGTGACGAAGACGTTCCGTTCACCATGGGTCTGAGTGTGACCATCCAGCCGAGCGGCGCCCTGGCCATCCAGCTGCACTAGCGCGGGCCCTGCGCGCGGCGGCTAACGGTCGCGCGCCGCCATACGGGACAGCTTCGCGTTGTACTCGGTAAGTTCGGCGTCGTGGGTGCGGTCAGCGTTGCGGTCGAGGCGCTTGGTCTCCTTCGCGTCACTGCGACTCCACTGGATCGCCACCACGATCGCCAGGGCGATGGTGGGAAGCTCACCGACTCCCCACGCGATGCCACCGCCCATCTGCTGGTCGTCAATGGCGCTGAGCCCCCACGTGCGGCCCATCGCGCCGTACCAATCGGCCAGCAGCAGCCGGGTTCCCATCATGAGGGCCACACCGAAGAAGGCGTGGAAGACCATGGTCCCAATGAGAAGCAGCAGACGGAAGGCATACGGAAGGCGGTGCGGCACTGGGTCGATGCCCACGAGCGATTGCACGAACAGGTAACCGGTGATGAGGAAGTGCGCCATCATCCACTGATGCCCGGTGTGGTCGGTCGTGGCCCAGCTGAACAACGGCGTGTAGTAGAAGACCCACAATGAACCGGCGAACAGCCCGGCCGCCACGAGCGGGTTCGCTACTATTCCCGCAAATTTGGAGTGCACCGCGAGCAGAATCCACTCACGCCCGCCGCGACTGCCGTCGTGACGCTTGCGAATGGCCCGAGCAGCGAGCGTCACCGGGGCACCGGGAACAAGCAGCACGGGAACGAGCATGGTCAGCATCATGTGCATGAGCATGTGGCTGGAGAACAGGTACTCCTGGTACACCGCGACGCCACCACTTGTCAGGTAGAAGAGCGCTACCAGACCGGTCACCCAGAACACGGAACGGTGGATGGGCCATTTGTCGCCTCGCTGGCGCAGCCTGTACACACCGGCCAGGTAGAAGAAGATGCCGAAGGCGCAGAACAGCAACCAGGCGAGGTCGACGTCCCATTCGGTGAAGTACCGGGCGAAGGTGAGTTCGGGCGGCAGGGGCTCACCCGTGAGGATCTGGGCCGGCGTCGACGTCGACACCGACGATGCCACGGTCTGGGCAATGGGCGTCGCCGTTCGGGCGAGCGCGGCGGCCACTCCGGAAGCGAGGCCCATGAAGCCCAGCTCGGCTACGACGAGCCACCAGAACCAACGACGTTCGTGCTCGGAGCTGGAGTTGAGCCGCCCGATGAAGAATCGCCGGTACACCAGACCGAAGCAGCCCAGCACAATCAGAGCCGCCACCTTCACCAGCACGAGCACGCCGTAGGGCGTGAACAGGTTCTCCCATGTGCCCACGCGAAGCTCGGCGCTCACGTAGCCGGACGCGGCCACCGCGACGAACGAGACGAGCGCCAGCGACGAGTAGCGTCCGAGCACCACGCCGAGGCGGTCCTTGGCGAGGTGGTTGCGCAACACGATGATGGTGAGCAGCCCGCCGAGCCAGATGGCGGCGAACACGAGGTGCAGCCCCAGGGCGGTGATGGCCGCATTGTGCCCGGAGGCGCCGGCCGAGTGCCCCTGCTGGGCCATGGGCAGCAGCGAGAGCAGGGACACTCCGAACACGAACACGAGCGCTGTCTGGTTGCGCACGGCGAAGCACAGCACGGTGATCAGGGCGGCGATGAGGGTTGTGGCCAGCCACGCCTGGCCGAGCGAGATCTGACCGAAGAACTGCCCCATCGTGGCACTGAACCGGTCGTCGAGGCTGACCGGTACGTTCGTCACCTGCAGGAATGTGAAGAATCCGGCGCCGGCCGACGCCACGGCGAAGACGGCCGCCGATGCCGCAGCGAAGTCGAGCGCGAAGGTGAATTCACGGGCCTTGGGGGTGAAAGCGAAGATTGCGAGCATCAGTGCGCCGATCGCGCCGGCCGCAGAAATATTCACGAACATCTTGGAGATGGGGAGCCCCCATCGCACGACCGGACCCGGATCGGCGAGCAGTTGGGCAGCCGCTCCCCCACCAATGTTGAGGGCGGCAAGGGTAGACAGGAACGCGACCAGCAGCAGGACTGACGGACCGAGAACGCGGACAAGACGAGGCACCAGCCAAGCTTAACCGCCGTACCGGTGCGGTGGCCGCACGCACGCCGGCCCCCGGTATCCGCTCCTCGTGCGGGCAGACAAAAAGGGCGCCGACCGAGGTCGACGCCCTTCTGCGCACTCGGGCTTCACGGGCTACGCAGGTTTGCTGAGAATTCAATCAGCTAACCGCGGCCGTAATGAATCCGAAGTTCTTTTCAGACTACTTAGCGGCAGCCTTGAGCTTGCTACCGGCGGTCAGCTTGACGCGGTGACCGGCAGCGATGGCGATCTCTTCGCCGGTCTGCGGGTTGCGGCCGGTGCGAGCGGCCGTTGCGGTGCGCTCGACGCCCAACCATCCCGGGATGGTGACCTTGCCGTCAGCGGCAACGGTCTCGGCGAGGGTTGCGAAGAATGCGTTCAGAACGCCGTCAACTGCAGCCTGGCTCTGTCCGGAGTCAGCGGCAACCTTGGCAACGAGCTCGGTCTTGTTCAGCGACTTGTCAGCCATTGAGTGTCCTCCTCGGACCTACGTGTATAAAAACAGCGATATTCGTAAACGGTAGCAACTCGTGAGAATTGCCACGCCGGTCGGTTCGACCGAGTTGAAATCTAGCAGAGATCCGCCAAATTCCGCGGATTTACGCCTGTTTGAGGCGGTTTCACGGCACTTTCACCCTCTGGGGACCTGGATTTTGCGCTCTCGGCGTACCGTCGAGGTGCAATCGGCGTGATATCGCGGCCGGTACTGCCCACGCGCCGGGGGTGCGCACGCACAAAAAAACGGGATGCCGACCGAAGTCGCCATCCCGTTCAGATGATTCTGAACCCTGAAGGTTCAGAGGCCGTTCACCGGCCGCCAGCCATACTTACCAGCTGGACTTGATGATGCCGGGCAGCTCGCCGCGGTGCGCCATATCGCGGAAACGTACGCGCGAGATGCCGAACTTGGAGAGGTGGCCACGGGGACGACCGTCAACGGCGTCGCGGTTGCGCAGGCGCACCGGGCTCGCGTTGCGCGGAAGCTTCTGCAGGCCCTTGCGTGCCTCTTCGCGAGACTCATCGGTGCCGGCCGGGTCCACGAGGGCCTTCTTGAGCTCAAGGCGTGTCGCGGCGTAGCGCTCGACGATAACCTTGCGCTGGTTGTTCTTGGCAATCATGCTCTTCTTCGCCATTTTTAGCGCTCCTCACGGAAGTCAACGTGCTTGCGCACTACGGGATCGTACTTCTTGAGTACGAGACGGTCGGGGTTGTTGCGACGGTTCTTCTTGGTTACGTAGGTGTAACCAGTGCCAGCCGTCGAACGGAGCTTGATGATCGGACGTACGTCATGTGCCTTAGCCATTAGATCTTCACCCCACGAGCGAGAACGTCCTTGACGACGCGCTCGATACCACGTGCATCAATAACCTTGATGCCCTTTGCCGACAGCGTCAGCGTTACATTGCGACGAAGTGACGGTACGTAGTACGTCTTCTTCTGTACGTTCGGGTCGAAACGACGCTTGGTGCGTCGGTGCGAGTGCGAAATGTTGTGTCCGAAGCCGGGAACAGCTCCGGTCACCTGGCAGGTTGCTGCCATGATTTCCTCCATTACCGAAGGGCGATTGCCCTTCCCAAGATTCCTTGTCGGCGGGCCGCCCATGAATGGACAGCACGCAATGCGCGCGCAGAGGCGCAGCAGCCTTCAACACTACGGGCTCGCGGCCCCCGACGCAAACCTCACCCGGGCGCCGCGCCTGCCTCGCGCATTCTTCACCAGCCGTCGACGGCGACGTGCATAGCGTTGATGTGCCGGTGGATCTCCTCTGCGTCGGCCCCGGATCGCATGATGACCTGAAGGCCCAGCAGATAGGTGGTGAGCAGGTCCGTCCGGGCCTGGACAAGATCCGCGGTCGCGTCGGGCAGCACGCGCGCGATGAGGGTTTCGATCTGCGCGCGCATGGCGCCCCGATAGTCGGTGGAGAAGTCGTAGCCGGGGAGACTGCCGCGCAGCTCATTCGACGCCATGACCATGAGACACCCGTCGCGGCCGTGCTCGGAAACCGCGTCCGCCTCGAACAGGTCAAGAAAGTCGTGCACACCTCGCACGCCCGGCCCTGCCCGTTCGATCATGCCGGCGAACATCCCGATCCGTTCGGCCAGATAGCGGCGCAACACGGTCGCGAACAGCTCTTCCTTGGTTCCAAAGGTGCGATACAGGCTGGGCTTATGCACGCCGCTGGCCTCGACAATGTCGGTCATCGAGGTCTGGCCGTATCCCTGGCGCCAGAACAGCGCCGTCAATTCAGCGAGAACCGCCTCTTCGTCGAAGAGCCGCGGACGGCCGATGGCGGCATTCGCTGTAGTGCTCATTCCTTCATCCTACGGCTCCCGGCCGGCGTTTGTAACCTCTCGGTAGCAAAGTCTTCAGAGCTTATGGTACCGTGTGGTACACAACGAACAGAACGTTCGCCGGACCGCCATGGCGGTCCGTCACCTCAAGCAGACAGGACCCGCACTATGGATCTCAGTAATCGCCACGGAATCGTTACCGGTGCGGGCCAGGGCATCGGCCGGGCACTCGCCCTCGAGTTCGCCCGCACCGGCAGTCACCTGCTGCTCGTGGGCCGCACGGAAGCCACCCTGGAAGAGACGGCGCGTCTGGTTCGGACCGCGGGCGGCACCGCCGACATCCTCCCGCAGGACCTGAGCGCCCGGGGCGCCGTGGATCTCGTGGCGGCGGCCGTGGCGTCGTGGGACACCGTGGATCTGCTGGTCAACAATGCAGGTAACGTGCGGGCCGGCCGGCTGGAAGACTCCAGCGAAGAGGACGTGCGATCGATGATCGATCTGAACCTCACGGCGCCGGTGCTGCTCACCCAGGCCCTCCTGCCGCAACTGCGCGCGAGCGGATCCGGCCCGGGCAGTCTCGTGCTGAACATCTCCAGTGAAATCGCGCTGGTGGGCATGCCGTTCTATGCCGTGTACGCGGCCACCAAGTCTGGTCTGGCCTCCTTCGGCGAGTCACTTCGGCGTGAGCTGCACGGCACGGGCGTGCACATCGCCACCGTGTACCCGGGCGCCACCGACACCGCGATGATGAGCACCCAGACCGCCGACTGGGCGCGCCGGTCGGTGGCCGACGTTGTGGCCGACGTGATGGCGGGACTCGCCGCTGGCGATCACGAAATCAACGCCACGCCGGAAGACAGCCGGGGTATGCAGCAGCTCAACGTCACGGATCCGCTCGCGGTTGATGCCGCGATCGCCCCGGGGCTCGCCGAGCTCGAAGCCGCCGTTCGCGACCACCGCAGCATCTAGCCGGCGGTCAATCCGGCAGCGGCCACGGGTTCTCCCGTTCTGAGTCGGCAGCGATGCCGACTCAGAACCGGAACTCGGGGGCGGAGCCGATCAGAGAGCGGATGCCGCGGACGCGGTGCACCGCTCGCACAGCCCGAAGACATCAACGACATGGGCCGCTTCGGTGAATCCGTGCTCGGACGCCACGTTCTTCGCCCACGTTTCGACCGCATCCGCTTCGATCTCGACCGTGAGCCCACAATTGCGGCAGATCAGGTGGTGATGATGGTCGTTGGTGCTGCACGCCCGGTACAGGCTCTCGCCCTCCGGTGACTGAAGCGAATCGGCGCTTCCCTCGGTTGCGAGGTCGGAGAGCGCACGATAGACGGTGGCCAGTCCGATGGGCGAGCCGGTCGCGTGCAGGGTGGAATGCAGACCCTGCGCGCTGACAAAGCCCTCGCTGGCGCCGAGCGCGCCGCGAACCGCCTCGCGCTGCCAGGTGTTTCGCTTCATGTCTTCAACCGTAGCCACATCTCGCTCGTTCGGTGCACCCCGAGCGCGACCAGGAAGAACCCCGCCGCGGTGAGGGCGATGGCGGGGCCGGCGGCCACATCGAGCGCGCGCGAGAGCAGCACGCCGATCACGCCGGACGCCGCGCCGAGCACCGGGGCGATCACGAAGACATGCGTGACGGTGCGGGAGAGCAATCGCGCGGCGGCGGCCGGGGCGGCGATGAGCGCAATCGCCAGGATCGCACCCACCGCCGGCATCGCCGTGACGACCGTTGCCGTGATGAGGGTGAGGGTGAGGACCTCGATCGGCCATTCTCGGTAGCCGGCGGCGCGGTACCCGTCCACGTCGAAGGTGGAGAACAGAATCTGTTTCCCCAACACCCCGATCACGACAAGAGCCACGAGAAGAACACTCCCGGCGAGCACGGTGTCCCCCGTCGTCACGGTGAGAATCGAGCCCACCAGGAAGGAATCCACCTGAACCGGCAGGGACGGATTCAGTGCCTGCAGCAGCACGCCCAGCGCGAAACCGGCCGTGAGGAGAATGCCAGAAGCCACCTGGCTGCCCTGACGGCGAACCCTGCCGATGAGGGCCATGAGGCCCACGATCACCACGCTCGCCAGGGCGGCGCCGAGCGGGATGCTCACGCCCAGGATCGTGGCCGCGACCGCGCCGGGAAAGGTCGCGTGGGTGAGCGCCTGCGCGAAGAAGGTGCGCTTGCGCAGCACGACGAGCGTTCCCACCAGGCCACTGAGGGCGCCGATCACAATCGCGGCGAGCAGGGCATGTTCGAAATACCCCATCAGCGCCGCACCCGCAGGGACGGCCGGGAGTCGCGCCCGGCAAAACGGTCAACAGCAAGCCTGGCCAGCAGCGCCAGCGCGTAGCCGGCCACCAGCAGGAGCACCACGGTGGCCCCGCTCGGCAGGTCGATCCCTGAGGCGACGGATGCCTCAAAGCCGATCGCCAGGCCGAACCAGGCCGCAAGCACGGCGAAGCCGGCCGCTACCGGGAAGAGCAGCCAGAGTCGATGAGTGACGAGCCGGGCGAACGCGCCCGGCACGATCAGCACCGCAAGCACGAGCAGATTGCCGACGGCGTTGCTCGCGGCCACGACCACCATGGCGATCGCGACGTTGAGCACGATGTCCAGCACGAGCGGGCGGTATCCGGCGGCCGCGCTCCCGGCGTGGTCGAAGGCACGAAAGACCTGCTGTTTGAGGGTGGCTCCCACGAGCAGCAGGGCGATGCCGCAGATGACGGTGGCCTGTACAACCTCGGCGGCGCTGACGGTGAGCAATCGGCCGAACAGCAGTTGTTCCAGCTGGCCCACGTAGTTGGTTTCCCGGGATACCACGATGACGCCGATGCTGAACATGGCCGTGAAGACAACGGCGATGGCGGCATCCGAACTCACGGCCCGTCGCACGATCAGGGTGAGCACGACTGCGGCAAGCACCGCGGCAACCATGGCGCCGACAAAGAGGCCGCCGCGGCCACCCCAGACGAAGCCCACGGCGATTCCGGGAAAGACCGCGTGTGTGAGGCCGTCGCTGATGAACTCCAGGCCCCGCAGGTTCACGAGCACGCCGACCAATCCGGCGACGAGGCTCAGCACCACGAGCACAATCAACGCCCTGGCCATGAACGGCAACGTGAATGCCTCGAACAGCGGGCCGTCGAGGATCATTCAGTGCCCGCCGTGGCCGGGCAGCACCACGGTGTGCTCGTCCATCTCGACGCCCACGTCGCGGAAGGCGCGCTGCACGTTGTCGAGGGTGAGCACGTCGTCGAGCGGGCCGAACGCCACCTGAGCTCCGTTGACCAGCAGCACACAGTCGCACACCGCCCGGGCAAGTTCGAGGTCGTGAGTGGAGACCAGCACGGCCACGCCGTCCGCCTTGAGACGGCGCACCGTATCGATGAGCGCGTCGCGGTTCTGCTGGTCGAGGCCGTTGAAGGGCTCATCCAACAGCAGCAGGCGGGGACCGGAGGCGATGGCGCGCGCCAGCAGGCCGCGTTGCTGCTGACCACCGGAGAGTTCGCCGAAGCGCGTTTTCGCCCGGTCCCGGAGGCCGACGGCCTCCAGTGCCGCGGCCACGGCCTCGCGGTCGATTCGTCCCGGCAGCCGGAACCAGCCGAGGGAACGGTAGCGCCCCATCATTACGACCTGCGCGAGCGTGATCGGAAACTGCGGGTCGAGCTGGTCCGTCTGCGGCACGTAACCGACCGCCCCTGCCGGGGCGGGGGAGGCCCCGAGCACCTCGACGGTTCCACTCGTGCGCTGGATCAGGCCGAGGACGCCCTTCAGAAGCGTCGACTTACCCGAGGCATTGGGCCCGATCAGCGCCACGGCCTGGCCGGGCAGAATCTGGAAGTTCATGCCGGTGAGTGCGGGGGTCGGACCGTACGCGAAAGCGGCGTTCGACACGCGGAGCGCGACGGTCGAGGATTCTTGAGAAGGGTTCTCGTTCACGTGTCAACTATTGCAGGTCGCTGGGGAGCACGGTGGCTGTGGCGCCCCAGGACTCGAGAATGAGCGTGGTGTTGTGGATCTGCGCCTTCAGGTAGCTGTCACCAGCACTGCCCTGGGGGCCTAGCGAATCGACGTAGAGGGCATCGTCACCGGAGTACACCGTCACGTTCGCCTCGCTCGCAATGGTGTCGGCCATTTTGGGACTGAGTGAGGCCTCGGAAAAGACGGCCTTCACGCCGGTCGCCGTGATGGCACTCACGAGCGTGTCGATGGCCGCGGCACTCGGCTCGGCGTTGTCGTCGAAGCTGGGTATGACGGCGCCCACATAGGTGATGCCGTAGGCCGCGGTGTAATAGCCGAGGGCGTCGTGGTTGCTCACCAGCAGCCGCTCGGCGGCGGGAACGGCGTCGATGTTCTCGTGAATCCAGGCGTCCAGCTCGGCCAGTCTGGCCGAATACGCGGCCGCATTCGCGGTGAACAACGACAGGTCGGAGGCGCTGGTGCCCTCGGCTCCCGCGAGTCCGACCTCAATGGTGTTCACGATCGTTTCCGCATTGCGTACATCGGTCCAGATATGCGGGTCGCCATCGGTGTGGTCCGAGTGCTCCTCCGCCTCGCCGTCCGCGTGCTCGGCGCCGACCTCGCTGCCGAGCACCGTGACGTCGTGACTGGCATCGATGGTGACTCCGTCGAATCCGGAGGCATCGATCGCGTCGGACAACCACTCCTCCAGGCCGAGGCCGTTGATCACGAGCACGTCGGCGGAACCGAGAGCGGTGAGGTCGGCAACGGACGGGTCGTAGCTGTGGGCACTCTGGTTGGACTGAATCAGCTGGGTGAGGCTCACGTCAGGGGCGTCGCCCACAACGGCGCGAGTGAAGTCCGCGACCTGCGTCGTGGTCGTCACGATCCTGAGCGCGGCATCCGACGAGCTGACAGTGGGCGTCGCGGAGCACCCCGAAAGAGCCAGTGCCGCCGCGGCGATCAGGGCCGGGACCGCAAGAAATCTTGTGTGCATGATTCGACATTAACCTTGTTGATAATGATTGTCAAAACCATTAGTGGCGGGGGAAGCCGTTATTGGTAGGTCACCAGGTCCGGGGTCGGGGCCACGTCTGCCATCGTCTGCTCCGGGGTCAGCATGGGGCGATCCTCGTCGATGAAGTTCTTCCACCCCCAGGCCAGGCCGGGAGGGGCGTCCGTCTGCAGCGCCGACCAGGTGGCCTGTTTGTCGGGCTGCCCGCCGAGACCGTCCACGTGCAGGAGCAACGCCAACTCCGGGCGCGTCAGGTCGAGCGCGCCGCGATTTTGAATCATGCTCGACCGGAACTGGTGCAGCACGAGCAGTTTCTGCGGGAGGGCATTGTCGCTGGTGAGCGCCGCCAACCAGCCGACGACGGCGTTGATCTCCGCGATGTCGACGCGACCGATTTGCGCCAGATGCCGTTGCTCGGGCGCGAGCCGCCACTCGGGATCGAGCGCGAGGCCCACGTAGGGAAGCTCAAGCAGGCTCGAATATCGCTGCGCCTGGCTGAGAAAGTCGGTGCGCCCCGGCTGCAGGTCGAGAACAACATAAACGCCGGCGGCTCCGGCCGCCTCCACCCAGGGACGCAGCACCTCCGCGGGAATCTCGTTCGAGTAGTTTCCGTCGGCACCGGCGCTGGCCGCGGCCACGGTCGCGATGATCTCGTGCATGGGGACGACCGGACGATCGCTGAGCGGTTGGTAGGCGGCGGCCAGCTCCTGGGCCCGCGCGATCGCTTCGGTGACCGGCTGTTCCCCGAGCACGCCGAGCACCGGAGCGCCGGGCGTGCCATAGAGCGCCACGAACCGTCGACCCGGGAAGAGGAGTTGCCCACCGCCGGGCACCTGGATTCCCGAAACGGCGGCGCGCACCTTGTAATCGAGGCTCGGCTCGGCAGCGAAGGGCGCACCGAGCGCCAGCACGGACGTTGGCGCCGCGGCGCCGAGCGTCGTCACCGTTTCGGCCGACGCCTGCGGGTTCGGCCGAATCGTCGGCACCAGCGTGACGGCCACGGACGCGGCCCGCGCCGTGGCCACACCGGCCAGCTGCGCCGGGTCATCCGTGGCCAGCAGCATGCCGCCGGCGAGAGCGGCAGGCCGGCTGACCTGCGGCAGGGCGATCCCGGGCTCGGCCGCGGATGCGGTGGGCGTCGGTGTTCCGGTCGCCGTTGACGGCAGCTCGAGAAGCACCGGCCTGAGCGGGTTCACCCGGGCCAGTGCGGTGAGCGCCAGCGGCGCCGTGGCCACCGGCACGATCCGCAGCGGCTTCGGCAGGATGGCGTTCACGGCCTCGGCTGTGGCCGGAACCGACAGCCGTGTGCGCGGAACATCCGCCCGCTGCGCGTCGGACGGCGAAACGGCGGAGGGGGTTCCGGTGGCGCTCACGCTTCGACCGCCACCGCCCACGCTCACGACGTAAGAGGCCCGGAGCCGAGTGAGCTCGGCACTCACCGCGGCCGTGGTGGGTGCTCCGAACTCGGGGGTCAGCAGCATCGGCACACCCAAAGTCACGGCGGCTGAAGCAGCGAGCAGCTGAGCGGCTACGTTGCCGACGGGTGCCGTCACGACGAACTCGGATGTTTCGTACAGGGCGGAACTCGTCGCCACGGCATTCACCACCGGGTCGTCGTCGCCAACAACGGTGAGAAACGACGCCGGCAGCGCGGTCCGCGTCTGCAAGGCCGGGGCTGAATTCGCCTCCACATCGGCCACACACCCGGTGAGACCGCCCAGGGTCGCGACAACGGCAACCAGCAGCAGGGTCAGCGAGCGCCCCCGTGCTCTCACGTGTCACACCGCATCAGTCGTCACCATTCCACTGAGGAGCTTTCAGTTTAGGGACGCACCCGCACCGCGACAAGCATTCACGCATCAGTGCTGCACACGCGAGAGCACAACCTACTCGAGCAGCAGCGCCGGCTCTTCAATGATGCTCGCCACGTCGGCGAGGAATCGGCTCGCCACATCGCCGTCAACGACCCGGTGGTCGAAACTGGCCCCGATGGTGGTCACAAAACGTGCGCGCACCTCGCCATCCACCACCCACGGCTTTTGCTTGATGGTTCCGAGGGCCACGATGCCCGCCTCCCCCGAGTTGAGGATGGGCGTTCCGGTGTCCATGCCGAACACACCGATGTTGGTGATCGTGATCGTGCCGTTGGCCATCTGTGCGGGAGTCGTCTTGCCGTCGCGCGCGGTGAGGGTGAGTGACTCGAGCGCGGATGCCAGCTCGAGCAGGCTCATGTCCTGCGCCTCCTTGATGTTCGGTACGATCAGTCCGCGCGGGGTAGCTGCGGCTATCCCGAGGTTCACGTAGTGCCGCACGATGATTTCCTCATCGGTGAACGTGGAGTTCACCGTGGGGTTGCGACGCACCGCCCAGATCATGGCCTTGGCCATGATCAGCAACGGTGACACCCGCACGCCGGCGAAATCGGTGGAGGCCTTGAGCCGCTTGACGAATTCCATCGTGCGGGTCGCATCCACGTCGACGAACAGGCTGACGTGCGGGGCGGTGAAGGCGCTCTTCACCATCGCCTGCGCGATGGTCTTGCGCACCCCCTTCACGGGAATGTGCTCGTCGCGATCCACCGGCCATTCCGGTGTCTGGATGTTGCGGAACACGCTGGCCTGGGTGGCGGCGCGCAAGACGTCCTCGCGCGTGACATCGCCGACCGCTCCGGTCGCTTCCACGAGGCTGAGCTCAACCCCGAGGTCTTTCGCGAGCTTGCGGATCGGCGGCTTGGCCAGAACCGGACCCGCGGATGCCGCCGGTGCTGTCGCGGGAACGGTGGCAGTCGCGGATCGGGCCGGCGCAGGCGCGAGAGTCTCGTGCGCGATCGCCCGGCCTCCGTGCCTCTGGCGGCGGGTGGGCATGGTGGCCGGAGCGGCGCGTCCCACGAGCACCTTGTCGGCCGGTTCGTCGGTGATGGTCGAACTGGCGTCGGCGGCCGCGTCGGCGAGTTCGCCGTCGGGAGCCGTGGCATCCGCAGCATCGTCATCGGAACGGATCGTGATGATGACCGTCCCCACGTCGATCGTGGTGCCGGGCTGCACCAGGATCTCGCCGACGACACCCACGTAGGGCGAGGGGAGTTCCACGAGGGACTTGGCCGTTTCGATCTCGACGAGAACCTGATTGATGGCGACGGTGTCGCCGGGCGCCACCTTCCATTCCACGATTTCGGCCTCGGTGAGGCCCTCGCCAACATCGGGCAGGGTGAATTGCGACACGCTCATGAGGCGCCTTTCTTGCGAGTCAGTTGACGGGAGGTCACGAATACGCCAGCGACCGGTCGACGGCTTCGAGCACGCGGTCGGGGCTTGGCAGGAAGTGCGTCTCCACCGCGGCGGGCGGGAACGGAGTGTCGAAGCCCGACACCCGCAACACGGGAGCCTCCAGCGAATAAAAGGCCTTTTCGGCCACGGTCGCGGCAATTTCGCTGCCGACGCTGACGAAACCGGCGGCTTCCTGCGCGACCACGAGGTGGCCGGTCTTCTGCACGGACTCGAGGATGGGGTCGTAGTCGATCGGTGACAGCGAACGGAGGTCGATGACCTCCATGCTGATGCCCTCGGCCGCCGCGAGATCGGCGGCCTGCAGCAGCACGCTCACCATCGCCCCGTGACCGGTGACCGTGACGTCGGTACCCACCCGCACGACCTTGCTCTCGTGCAGCGACGTTCCGCTCTCCCCCAGCAGCACCTCGCCCTTGGGCCAGTAACGGCTCTTGGGTTCGAAGAAGATCACCGGGTCATCACTCCGGATCGCCTGCTGCATCATCCAGTAGGCGTCGTGCGGGTTCGAGGGGCTCACCACGCGAAGGCCCGGGGTGTGCGCGAAGTACGCCTCCGGGCTTTCCTGGTGGTGTTCGATCGAGCCGATGTGCCCGCCGTAGGGAATTCGAATGACCACGGGCATGATCAGACCGCCCTCGTGGCGGTTGCGCATGCGGGCCAGCTGGCTCGTGATCTGGTCGAAGCCCGGGAAGACGAAGCCGTCGAACTGGATCTCGCACACGGGCCGGAAGCCGCGCATGGCAAGGCCGATGGCGGTGCCGATGATGCCCGATTCGGCGAGCGGTGTGTCGAGCACGCGCTTGTCGCCGAACTCGGCGATCAGGCCCTCGGTCACCCGAAAAACACCACCGAGCGGGCCGATGTCCTCGCCCATCAGCAGCACCTTGGGGTCGTCGAGCATCGCCTGACGCATTCCCGCGTTGAGCGCCTTCGTCATCGGCAGGGTGACGGATGCCGCGGCCTGGGCGTCGGGGCTCGTCGGGGTGGGCGCCGGCGGACGTACGGTCGTGTCGGTCATCAGTGGGACCCTTCCTCGAAGGACGCTTCGTAGCGTTCGAGCCAGGCGCGCTGCTCGGCCACGAGGGCGTGCGGTTCGGCGTAGACGTTGTCGAAGATGACCGAACGTTGCGGGCCGGTGATCTCGAGTGCGCGCCGCCTGGCGTCGGCGGCAAAATCCGCGGCCTCTTCGTCGACCGCATCGAGGAACTGTTGCTCGATGCCGCGTCCCTGCAGGTAGCTGCGGAAACGCACGATCGGGTCGCGAGCCACCCAGTACGCAAGCTCGTCGGGGTCCCGGTACTTGGTGGGATCGTCCGCCGTGGTGTGGGCGCCGACCCGATAGGTGAGTGCTTCGATCAGGGAGGGACCCCGGCCGGCGCGGGCGTCGTCCATGGATTTGCGCGTCACCGCGTAGCTCGCGAGCACGTCGTTGCCATCGATCTGGGTGCCCGGCATGCCGAAACCGCCGGCCCGCAGGTACAGCGGGGTGCGGGACTGGCGGGACACCGGCACGGAGATGGCCCACTGGTTGTTCTGCAGAAAGAAGACCTGGGGGCTCTGGTAGCTCGCCGCGAAAACGAGTGCCTCGCTGGCGTCGCCCTGGGAGGACGCGCCATCGCCGTAGTAGACGATCACGGCCTGATCGGTTTCCGGTGTTCCGGTGGCCGTCGAGCCGTCGAGCTGCATGCCCATGGCGTAGCCGGTGGCGTGCAGCGTCTGCGAGGCCAGCACGAGGGTGTACAGGTGGAAGTTACCGTGTTCTTCGGGTTTCCAGCCGCCCAGGGTGACCCCCCGGAGCATCCGCAGCACGTCGACGACGTCGAGTCCACGGATCATGCCGACGACATGCTCGCGGTACGACGGGAACACGTGGTCCTGCGGGCGTGTGGCGTAGGCGGAACCGACCTGCGCGGCTTCCTGGCCGTGGCTCGGCACCCAGAGGGCCAATTGGCCCTGTCTTTGCAGGTTGGCGGCCTCGGTGTCGAATTTTCGCACCACGACCATGTCGCGGTAGAAGCGGCGGTAGTCCTCCTCGGTCAGGGCCTCGAGGTACGGCAGGAACTCCGCCGCGGACTCACTCGGCTCCATGCGTCCCGCGGGCGTGAGCATGCTCACGGTCGGGCTCGTTGCCGCGTTGTACTGACCCGTCGGGTCGATCGTCTGGGCGGTCACGCCTAATCCTTCCGTCGTGCCGCGTGTTCGGGCGGGAGCGACTCGATAATGTCTGCGGTTGCCGTGAGGAGTTTCTGCATCGCTTCGTCTTCGCCGATGGACACCCGGATGCCCTCGGGAGGGAAGGGCCGCACGATCAGCCCGGCGGCGGCGAGCGTTTCCGCCGCGGCCACTGTTTCCTCGCCGGTGGGCAGCCAGAGGAAGTTCGCCTGCGACGCGGGAAGGCTCCAGCCCTGCAGGGTGAGAGCGCGCCAGGTGGCGTCGCGGCGGGCCACGAGTACGCTGACACGCCCGAGCAGCTCGGGCTCCAGGGCGAGGCTCGCGATGGCGGCGGCACTGGCCGGCCCGGTGACCGAGAGCGGAATCGCGGTCGCGCGGGCCGCGTCGAGAACGTTGACGGCACCGAGGGCGTAGCCCACGCGCAGGCCGGCGAGACCGTAGGCCTTGGAGAACGTGCGCAGCACCACGAGGTTCGGGTAACCCACAAGTAGCGGGCTGCCGGAGACCGCATCGAGATCGGTCACGAACTCGGCGTACGCCTCGTCGAGAAGCACGAGCAGGTCGGCGGGAATCGCCGCCATGAAGGCGTGGAACTCGTCGGAGGTGACAATGCTGCCCGTGGGGTTGTTCGGTGAACAGAGGATGACGACCCGGGTGCGATCGGTGATGGCGGCGGCCATGGCCGTCAGGTCGTGCCCGTGGTCGGGTCGGTTCGGCACGCGGACGCTCGTGGCTCCGGCCACGGTGACGAGACCCGGGTAGGCCTCGAATGAACGCCAGGAGTAGACGACCTCGTCGCCTGGTCCCGCTGCGGCCAGGATCAGCTGCGCCAATAGGGCGACGGACCCACTTCCCACATGCACCTGCTCGGTGTCGACGCCGAACTTGGCGGCGAGCTGTTCCCGCAGGGCGAGCGCCGAGGCATCCGGGTAACGGTTGAACGCGGTTTCGGCCTGGACGGCGGCGATGACGCCCGGTAGTGGATCGAACGGGTTTTCGTTGCTGGACAGTTTGAACGCATCGGCCTGTGCCGGTTTGCCCTGCTTATATGCCGGCAGGGCGATAATCTCCGGGCGCAGTCGGACTGAGGGCTGGTCAGATTGGCTCACTCCGCGAGTCTACGCCGCCCCATATTCATGGCCGGGCATGTTTTTTCTGCCGTGTTCGAGCCGGTGAGGGTGTCATTATTGATGCATGGCCCGTTTTCTGCTCAAGCTCCTCGTCAATGCGGTGGCCCTGTGGGTGACCGCGAGCATCGTCGCCGGCGTGCACGTGCTGTCGTACGCCCCCGACACCGGTGCCGTCATTGTCACCTACCTGCTCGTGGCCTTCATTTTCGGCCTCGTGAACACGATCGTCGGGAGCGTCATCCGCGTCGTCGCATTTCCCCTCTATATCCTGACGCTCGGCCTGTTCGCACTCATCGTCAACGGGGCACTGCTGCTGCTGTCCGCGTGGTTCTCGGGCTTTCTCGGCTTCGGGCTTGTCGTTGACGGCTTCTGGGACGGTGTCCTCGGCGCTCTCGTGCTGAGCATCGTGAGCTGGCTCCTCGGCCTCATCGTTCGCGCCCGGCGGGACTAGGCACCAGGCGTTCGCCCTTCCACCTGGTTGCTGAGCCGACGCCGGTTCCCAGGGTCGTCGTCAGGAGCCCGGCAAAGTCCGTCAGCCGACTCTCCGGGGAGTGGTCCATGGCCCGGGCCGTGTCCGCATAGGCCGACATGCTATGCGCCGGAAGCGGGTCGTCGGTCGGGATCGACTGGTTGTGAAAGGCCTCGCGCCGCACGATAAGCCGGTCACCGACCGCCTCCGCTCCACCGACACCGCCCACCCCGGTCAGGGCGGGAACGAGGTCGTTCGTGTGTTCCACGGCGATCTCGGAAACGCCCTCCGGAACCGGGACGTTGCCCTCCGGCGCCCCAAATGTCACGACGGCCTTCGTATTGAATTCGCCGTGCGCCGCCAGGATTTGCACCACGGCCCCGCCCTGCGAGTGTCCGGCGAAAACCACGGGGTCGCCGGGCTTGATCCCGGCTTTGCGCATGGCCTGGGCGACCGCGTCGGCCGAGGCGGGTTCCCCTCCGGCCACGGCATCGAGGTTAGAGGTAATGTCCCACGGTTGCGAGGTCGTGATGGGGCTCCACTCCACGGTTCCCGGCACGTACACGCCCCACGAGGGGCGCTCCGGGTCGCCGTACTTCTCAATCCGCACCTGCGGGCGACGCGCCTCGGCCTTCGGGATGCGGGAGGCGACCTCTTCGAGGCTGGCGGGCGCCCGAACCGGGACGGCCGCTCCCCGACGGGTCACGGCCACCGGACCGTTGCGGAACAGCCCGACGGATCGGCCCGCGATGACCGTCTCCTTCGCCGCACTCTGTGTGCCTCGGATGCCCGCACCCCCCTCGCCGAGAAATCGTGACAGGGAAAGCGGCATGTGCAGTGCACCGGCTTGAATGTCGTCGAGCGAGGACATCACGACCCTTAACGCGCCGACGAACGCCGTGCTCGTGAGCACCCGCGGATCCAGTTGCAGAGTGGGTGCCGTCGTCGCTCGCGGCGGCGGACCCTCTTCGACCGCCGTGAGCACCGGCTGTCCATTCACCAAAATGCCAACCCTCTGGACCACGGCGCCGCTCGCGACGAGGACGGCGGCCCACAGCAGCAGCGCCTGCACCGGGGGAAACTGGCCGAGCACAACGCCGAGCCGCCACCCGAGTTCCTCCCCCAGAATGCGCCCGCCGTTCGCACGAGCGCGTTCGGCCAGACCGTATGCCTGGGCAGCGCTCTCAAGCCGGTCGGCGAGATCGCCGCTGCCCACCTCGATCGCCTCGGCGGCCCCTGCCGCCCGCATCACCGACGCCCCGACAGTGCCGTGCACCCACTGCGGGGCCGGACTCGTTTGCAGCTCACGTATGCGAGCGAGCCGAAGCTGCCAGTCGTTTGCTTCGCCCTGAAGACGGCGCATGTGCTGCATCTGCGCAAACACGGTGTCGGTCTCGACCATGAAGCTGCCTCCGCCGGAGAGCACCAGGTCGCCGTCGTTCATCGTGTCCCCACCCCCGCACACCTTCGGGCCCGCCAGGCCGCCGGGGCGTCATGCGCCTGGGGGCGCACGAACAACGCCCGTTCACCAGAGCCCGGCATGTGCCCGGTCGATGGCCGCTGTTGCCTCCCACACCGCATCCTCGAGCAGGCGCGCAAGCGCTCGGCTTTCGCTGCGCAAGTGCTCGAGCCGGTCCAGGTACCCCTGTTGAGCCGTGCCTCGCCATGTGTCTGTGACGCCTTCCTCCGACAGATTCTGCCACGCGGCCTGCACGTCATCGTGAAGTGCGGCGAGCAGTGTCCGTTGGTGGCGGAGTGCCGGAACCGGATTCGGGGCGGTGCCCAGGACATCGACCAGGGGGTACATTTCGTCTCCTTCTCGCCGTCGAGAATGACACCGTGCACCTACCGTTCATCGCGCAATTCCCACATCTGTCGGTAGATATTCATCCGGTTCACTGTGGAGGAGCACAAAAGTGCTCCACAATGGCAGCATGAGTTTTGTGTCGCTCAATCCCGACGAGTCGACGCCCTTCCGAATCATTTTTGTGTGCACCGGAAACATCTGCCGCTCCCCCATGGCCGAACTGGTGCTGCGGGACCTGTTCACTCGCTCCGGCCTCGGCCGCCTCGTGAGCACGAGTTCCGCAGGGACGGGCGACTGGCATGTCGGTGAGCGCGCCGACGTCCGCACCATCGCGGCCCTGGCGGCCAGGGGCTATGACGGAAGCCACCATCGTGCACGACAGTTCGATCCGGCGTGGTTCGCGGATTTCGATCTCGTGGTCGTGCTCGACCGGGCTCAGGATCGTGTTCTGCGCAACTGGGCGACAACCGACAGTGACCGCGACAAGGTGCGGTTGCTGCTCAGTTTCGACCCGGAACAGGCGGCCCTCAGCGATGTTCCCGACCCGTACTATTCCACCGATGCGCTCTTTGCGTCGGTTTTAGGCATGATTGAGAGAGCAAACCAGGCGCTGTTCATGCAACTTGCGCCAGCAATACGACAGGGAGACCGATGAGTCCACTACCCCCGCAGGTTCTAAGTCCACTCGATGGCCGTTACCGCAGCATCGTCACCGAACTGGGTGAGCACCTCTCGGAGGCCGGGCTGAACCGCGCCAGGGTGCAGGTTGAGGTCGAATGGCTTATCGTGCTCACCGACCGCAGCCTCTTCGGATCGGCACCGCTCGACCCCGAGCAGAAGGCGTCGTTGCGGTCGCTCGTGACCGATTTCGGCCAGGCCGAGATCGACGAACTCGCCGAGCTCGAGGCCACAACCCGGCACGATGTGAAGGCCGTGGAGTACCTGGTTCGTCGCCGTCTCACCACGCTCGGGCTCGACCACATTGCCGAACTCACCCACTTCGCTGCGACCAGCGAAGACATCAACAACCTGTCGTACGCGCTCACGGTGAGCCAGGCCGTTCGCGAGGTGTGGCTGCCGAAGTACCGACTCGTGATCGAGGCGCTGCGCGGCCGAGCCCTCGAGTTTCGCGGCGATGCCATGCTCGCACGCACGCACGGCCAGCCGGCCACGCCCACCACCATGGGCAAGGAACTCGCCGTCTTCGTGTACCGCCTCGAGCGCATCCTGAAGCAGGTGGAGGCCAACGAGTATCTCGGCAAGTTCAGCGGTGCCACCGGCACGTTCGCCGCCCACGTCGTTGCGGAGCCGTCCGTGGACTGGCCCGCCGTCTCCCGCGAATTCGTGGAGGGCCTCGGCCTCGGCTGGAACCCGCTCACGACGCAGATCGAGTCCCACGACTGGCAGGCCGAGCTTTACTCGAAAATTTCGCATTCCAACCGTGTGCTGCACAACCTGGCTACGGACATTTGGACCTACATTTCCATCGGCTACTTCAGGCAGATTCCGCAGGTCGGTGCCACCGGCTCGTCCACGATGCCGCACAAGATCAACCCGATCCGTTTCGAGAACGCCGAGGCGAACCTGGAACTCTCGAGCGCCATTCTTGACTCGCTCGCGTCGACCCTGGTGACGTCGAGACTGCAGCGCGACCTCACGGACTCCACGACGCAGCGCAATATCGGTGTGGGCTTCGGGCATTCCCTGCTCGCCCTGGACAACATCCTGCGCGGCCTTGGCGAGATCGACATCGACCGTGCCCAGCTCACGGGCGATCTTGACTCCAACTGGGAGATTCTCGGTGAGGCGATCCAGACCGTGATTCGCGCCGAGGTGTCGGCGGGACGCTCCACGATCGCGGACCCGTACGCGCTGCTCAAGGAGCTCACCCGAGGCAAGCGCATCAACCGCGACGACCTCGTGGCCTTCGTCTCCGGTCTTGAAATCGGTGACGCCGCCAAGGCCCGGCTGCTCGAGCTCACGCCGGGCACGTACGTGGGGCTGGCCGACCCGCTCGTCGAGTACCTCGGCTAGCACCACCCGATCGCCGTGAAAAGCGGATGCCTCAGGCCCCCGAATCCGGGCTCGAGGCATCCGCTTTTCACGTTGCGAACGTGAGGCTAGTGCCCGTTCTGCTCGTCGATGTCGGACTTCTCGTCGGCGTTGGGCTTGATGCCGAGCACGAGCATGGCGATGAAAACGAGCGCCACAATGAACGTGATGCCGAGCGTGATGAGGGACAGCACGATGTCGCGGGTGGTCAGCAGAACGGTGAGACCCACGAACAGGGCCAGCACCCCGGAGATTCCGACGAGCTCGACGGGCTTCAAACGGTCGCGGCGGCTGGGCTGGTGCGGGGAGTTCTGGGTCACGGGGAGTCCGAATCTGTGGTGACGGGGGCGACGGTGCGCGCGGCATCCGTTGTCGCCCATTTGAGTGAGAGCCCGGCAATGACCAGGTACACGCCGATCATGACGAGGTAGGCGCCGAGCAGGCCAACCGACACGACGGCGTTCGGGGGTAAGAGCAAGAAGATGAGGGCGAGTACGGCGGTCGCGGCGCCGACGAGCATCCAGTCCTTCGCGACGATCGAGCGTCCACGGGCGCGGGTGCCGCTGTAGAGCTCGAGGAAGCCGGTGACCGCGGCCCAGACGCTCACGAGGTAGAGGAAGAAGCCGAGACCGCCCGTATGAAATGCCAGCGCCAGACCGCCGGCAATGATACCGACCACGCCCTGGATCAGGAACAACCGGCGCGCACGCACATCGGTGAGGGTGAGCCGGCTCATCACGGCCACGAGAATGCCGGAGGCGAGCGCGAAGGAGCCGAAGCCGACGAGACCGAAGGCTGCCGAGTGGTCACGGTTGAACGTGATCGCGGCGGCGGGAATCAGGGCGAGAACGGCTCGGCCGATCGGAACCGTCCAATACCGTGCGCCGGTGCCGGATGTTTCCAGCGCTGTGGCCACGCCTGCCTCTTTCACTCCGCGAATATCTACCCCTGTAGTCTACGCGGCGGCTAGAGCGCCTTGACGGCGGTGAGTACCCGGCCGAGGCTGTCCTTCGCATCACCGAACAGCAGCGTGGTCTTCGGATCGAAGAGAAGTTCGTTCTCGATCCCGGCGAAACCGGGCCGCATGGACCGTTTCAGGAACACAACCTGTGTCGCGTGGCTCACCTCCAGGATCGGCATGCCGTAGATCGGCGACCCGGGCGAGGTCTTCGCGGCGGGATTCACGACGTCGTTGGCGCCGACAACGAGCACCACGTCGGTGTTCTTGAACTCCGGGTTGACCTCCGCCATTTCCTTGAGCGACTCGTAGGGCACGTTCGCCTCGGCGAGCAACACGTTCATGTGACCGGGCATGCGACCGGCCACGGGGTGAATCGCGAAGGCGACGTTCACACCCTGCGCCTCGAGCGTCACGGCCAGCTCGGCGACCGTGTGCTGTCCCTGGGCTACGGCCAGTCCGTAGCCGGGCACGATCACGACGCGCTCCGCGTAACGCAGCAGCACGGCGATGTCCTCCGGGGCGCCCGAGCGCACCGGGCGGTCGCTTTGCGTGGTCGAACCGGCCGTGGATCCGCCGCGGAAGGCACCGAAGAGGATGCCGCTCACGCCGCGTCCCATCGCGCCGGCCATCGCGCGGGTGAGGATCGTTCCGCTGGCTCCGACGAGGGTGCCGGCCACCACGAGCAGCACGTTGTCGAGCACGATTCCGGAGGCGGCGACGGCGAGCCCCGTGAATGCGTTCAGCAGCGAGATGACGATCGGGACATCCGCTCCCCCGACCGGGAGAACGAGGAGCAGTCCGAGGCCCAGCGACAACACGAGGAGCAGGATCGCCCACAGCAGGTTTCCGGTTCCGATCAGCAGGCCGCCGGCCAGGACCGCAACAAGAAGCACGGCCGAGACGAGCCAGCGCATGCCGGGGAAGACAAGCGGGCGCGTGCTGATGAGTTCCTGGAGTTTCGCCACCGTGACGATGGAGCCGGCGAAGGAGACCGAACCGATGAGCAGGGTGAATGCCACGGCCAGCAGGATCGCGGGGCTGTCGCTGTGTGCGATTTCGAGCAAGGCCACGAGGGCGGCCGCGCCGCCGCCGACGCCGTTGAACAGGGCGACGAGTTGCGGCATCTGGGTCATCTGCACCCGCCGGGCGATCGGGGCGGCGATGGCGGATCCCACCGCGATGGCGCCCAGAATGGCGGGGATGTTCTCCAGGCGTGCGGACAGGAAGACCGTGATCACCGCCAGCAGCGCGCCTCCGGCGCCGATGAGGTTACCGCGGCGCGCGGTGCGCGGGGAGCTCAGGCCCTTGAGGGCGAGAATGAAGCAGATGGCGGCCGCAAGGTAGAGCACCGCGGTCCACTGCGTCGACAGGATGCTCATTTCGTTTCCCCCGTGCGGTCGGTGGCCGGCGCTGGTCGGCGGCCGCGGAACATGCCGAGCATGCGGTCTGTCACGACGAATCCGCCCACGAGGTTGACCGTGGCGAGCACAACGGCCGTCAGCCCGAGGGCCAGCACCCACCCGTTTGTCGCCTGGCCGGCCACGGTGATGGCGCCCACGAGGATGATGCCGTGGATGGCGTTGGCGCCGCTCATCAACGGGGTGTGCAGGGTGCTTGAGACCTTCGAGACCACCTCGAAGCCCACGAACGTGGACAGCACGACGACGGTCAACAGGGTGATCGGGTCCATCAGCGGTCTCCCTCGGTCGTGGGTGTGCTCGGTTGCCGCGGGGCGACTGGTGGCGCGAGCAGTGCCGCGGTCGGTGCGTGCCGCACCGTTCCCTCGGCGGTCAGGCAGGCGCCGCTGATCACCTCATCGTCGAAGTCGGGCGCGACGGTGCCGTCGTGTGTCATCAGGGCCAGGAAATTGGCGACATTTTTCGCGTAGAGGCGCGACGCATCCGTGGGCAGGGCGGATGCCGCGTCCCGCATTCCCACCAGGGTCACCGTGCCGTCGGCCTCGGTCGAAGGCACCGGCAGGTCACTGCCGGCGATCACACCGGCCACGTTGCCGCCCGACTCGGCGGCGAGGTCAACCACGACGGATCCCGGACGCATCGCGGCCACCATCTCGTGTGTCACGAGCAGCGGGGCCGGCCGGCCGGGGATGGCAGCCGTGGTGATGAGCACATCGGCGGCCGCGACGTACGGCGCGAGCAGCTCGCGTTGCCGTACTGCGCGGTCCTGACTGAGCTCCCGCGCATACCCGCCGGCACCCTCGATCGCGTCGAGGTCGAGGTTCACGAAGGTCGCACCCATCGACGCCACCTCGTCGGCCGAGGCCGGGCGCACGTCGTAGGCGGAGACCCGGGCGCCGAGCCGCTTGGCGGTGCCGATCGCCTGCAGGCCGGCGACTCCCGCGCCGAGCACCAGCACCCGGGCCGGCGGAATGGTGCCCGCGGCCGTCATATACAACGGGAAGAACCGGGGAAAACGCATCGCGGCCTCCAGCACGGCGCGGTAGCCCGCCACCAGGGACTGCGAGGTGAGGGCATCCATCGGCTGCGCCCTCGACAGGCGCGGCAGCAGTTCCAGGGCGAACGACGTGACACCGGCCTTTGTCAGGGCGCTCACCGTGGCCAGCTCGGTGGCCGGGGACGCCAGGCCGATGGTGATGGCTCCGCGACGGAGCCGGGCGGCCAGGCCCGGTGCCAGCGGACGCACATGGCAGAACACGTCGAGGTCGCCGATCGCGAGTTGGGTGACAACGGTGGCACCGGCCTTCGCATAGGCCGAATCGGCGTACCCGGCCCGCGTCCCGGCTCCTGTCTCAATCAGGATTTCGAGCCCCAGTGCCGCCAATTGGGCAACCGTCTCCGGTGTCGCAGCGACGCGGCGCTCCCCCGCTCGGCGCTCTCGCGCGATCACAACCCTCACGTGCGGCTCCCTCCCGACGAGCGCCGCCCTGGCCGGCTACGGTCCGTGCGACACTGCTGACGTACCAATTTTCTGACCTACTCCGTAGCGTAGCGAAAACGAGAGCCCCTCCGATCGGCGAGACTGGAGAGTACGGGATTGGACGAGAAGTCCGACGCAAAAGGTGAGGCACATGGTGGTCGGGCGAGTGCGCATCCGGGAATTCCTGACGTTTTTCGGCGGATCGGCCGTGGGGCTGGCGATCGATCTCGTTGGGTTCTCGCTCCTGATCCTGAGCGGTCTCGTGCCGTGGCAGGCCAACGCGATCAGTTCGTCCCTCGCGCTCACCGCGGTCTATTTTCTCGTGGTGCGATTTGCTTTCGCCGCTGAGGCCAGACTCGCCACGTATGTGGCGTTTTTCGCCTGGTATGGTGCCACGATCGTGGTGTTCTCGGTGTTGATTCAGGCGGCCGCGAACCTCACGGACGGGCCGCCCCTCCTCTGGAAGCTCGCGTCAATCCCGATCTCGTTCGGGTCGAACTACCTGTTCAGCCGGTACCTGTTTCGCCCTCGCGACCCCGAACCGACCCTGCAGGGCTAATCGCGCCTCGTCCGGGTGGTCGCTACGCCGATTACCGTAGCGACCACCCACACCGACGGCGGTGACAGCGCGCTCTATTGCGGGTGCGGATTGGACAGCGAGATGCCGTGGCCCATCCGCCGAAACAGCAGGGCCGCGACGATGGCGCCGACAAGGAAGAAGCCGGCGCCCCACCAGTACGCGGTGGCGTAGCTCTGGATGGCGGCTTCGGCCGCGATCGCGGCGGAAGCCGGGGCGTTGGCGACCAGGTAGTTGGTCGCGGCCGTCGCCGCGAGTGTGTTCAACAGGGCCGTGCCGATCGAACCGCCCACCTGCTGGCTGGTATTGACCATGGCCGAGGCGACGCCGGCGAACTGGCGGTCGACCCCCAGCGTCGCGGTCTGCATGGAGGCGGGCATGATCGACCCCATGCCGAAGCCGATGATCATGAGCGGCGGCAGAACATCGACAACATAGACGCTGTTCAGATCGAGGTTTGTCAGGTACACCATTCCGATCGCGCCGAGCATCATGCCGAACGGAACCATGATCTTGGGACCGAACCGCGGTACCAGCAGGTTCGTCGACAGCTGCGCGGCGAGCACCAGCATCCCGATCATCGGCAGGAAGGACAGGCCCGTCTGTACCGGCGTGTAGTGCAGCGAGGTCTGCAGGTAGTAGGTCACAAACAGGAAGATGCCGAACATGCCGGCGCCGGCGATGAGTACCGAGATGTACGCGGCCCCGCGGTTGCGGTCAAGCACAATGGCCAATGGCAGCAGCGGATGCGCCGCCTTGCGTTGCCACAGCACGAAGGCGATTAGGAGCACCCCGGCGACGGCGAGCATCCCCCAGGTGAGAGGCGAGCCCCAGCCATCCGTTTCCGCGTTGGAGAAGCCGTAGACCAGGCCAAAGAGCGCGCCGGAGACGAGCAGCGTCCCGGGAATGTCGAGCTTGGGTCTCTGGCCGGTGCGGGCGATCTGTTTCACGAAGATGACGGCGCCGATGACCCCGATCACGGCGATGACCACGTTGATGTAGAGGTTCCACCGCCAGTCGAAGTATTCGGTGAGGTAGCCGCCGAGGAGCAGGCCCACCGCACCACCGGCACCGGCAATGGCGCCGAACACTCCGAAGGCCCGCGCGCGTTCCTTGGGAATGGTGAAGGTTGTCGTGAGCACGGCCAGGGCGGTGGGCGCCAGCAGGGCACCGAACGCGCCCTGCAGCGCGCGTGCGCCCACGAGCATCCCGAAGCTCCCGGCCGCGCCGCCGAGCGCTGAGGCCACGGCAAATCCGATCAGACCGATGATGAAGGTCTTCTTGCGGCCGATCAGGTCGGAGAGACGACCACCCAGCAGCAGCAGGCTGCCGAAGGCGAGCGAATACGCCGTGACGATCCACTGGCGGTCACCGTTGGAGAACCCGAGGTCGGCCTGGGCGGAGGGCAGGGCGATGTTCACGACGGTGGAGTCGAGCACGACCATCAGTTGGGCAAGTGCGACGACGCTGAGGGTCCACCAGCGGTGGGAGGGTGCCGGTGGCGAGCCGATGACGCTCGACGACGAGGGAAGAGTCTGTGACATGGATGCCACTATATACGAAACTAGCCAGTTTCGGATATGCTTGGTACCGGAATGAGTGGCGGTAAAATGAAGGTCCACTCACCGTCATGAACCCCGAGTCGAAAGGCAGCAGCAATGGCGCAGCTCGACCCCACCATGATCACTGAGTCGCCGTCCCGACTCGGGCGCAAACGTGACCACAGCCGTGACTCCGACATCCTCGATGCCGCCCTCGCGATCCTGGCCGAGGTGGGTTACGACGGCATGACGATCGACATGGTCGCCTCTCGGGCCAAGGCCGGCAAGGCGACGCTGTATCGTCGCTGGGCCTCAAAGGGTGCACTGGTCATCGACGCCGTTGCGTGCATGAAGAAGATCGAGGTTGACGAGGCACAGCTGCCGGATACCGGCACGCTGCGCGGCGATCTCATCGCCCTGATCAAGCCGCACTCGCTGGAAGAGGCCGAGAAGAAGCTACAGATCATGGCCGGGCTCATCTCGATGCTCGCGAGCGCGCCGGAACTCTCCGAGGCGGCGAATGCGGCCATCGTCGAGCCTCGGGTGGCGGTGAACCGGGTGCTGATGCGGCGGGCCGTGGACCGCGGCGAGATTTCGCCGACCTGCGACATTGAGACGCTCTCCCTGATCACACCCGCCATGGCCGCGTACCGCGTGCTCATTCTGCGCAAGACCGTGGACCGCGATTACCTCATGTCCCTGATCGACGGAGTGATGCTGCCGGCCGTCGGGCTCGCCCCGCAGTAGCGGCCGCGCCCACTCAGTCCCAGAATCCGTGGTGGGCGACGGCGGCTTCGGCCTCGAGGAACGGTCCGAGAACGCGGATGTCGCGCTGACCGCGCGCGAAGACCTCCCGGCACGGCATCGACATCGTGGGGTTTTCCGGATTGTCCCCGGTGAGGCGCAGCAGCTCCCGCTCTGAGAGCGCATAGACCAGCCGGCCGATCCCGGTCCAGTAGATCGCGCCGGAACACATCACGCACGGCTCGGCACTCGAGTAGAGGGTCGCGTGGGCCAGCTCCTCCGGCGTCGCGTGCAGAGACGCATCCGCAGCCGCCCGCAGCTCGGCGTGCTGTGTCGGGTCACCGCCCGGCGGCATCGAGTTGTTCTGCCCGACCGCCAGCACGACCTGGTCCCGGCCCACCACGAGGGCGGCAAAGGGATGGCGACCGATGTCTCGCGCGTCCTCCGCGAGTGCGATACACCGGTGAAGATGCTCGAGGTCTGCCGCTGTGGGTACGGAATCGTCGACGTCGGTCATTGTCATTCTCCGCTCAGGTCGGGCGAGTCGGGCGAGTCGGTGGCCGTGGAGCGGCTCAACCCGTCGCTGATGAGTCCGGCGGCCGCGTGCAGCACGGGGACAGCACGGCGGCCGAACGACTCGTCGACTCGGGAGACCGGGCCGGACACCGAAATAGCGGTGGGGGTCGGCGCATCCGGAACAAGCACGGCATAGCAGCGGACGCCGATTTCCTGCTCATTGTCATCGACGGCGTAGCCGCGGGCGCGGATCTGTTCCAGGTCGGCCAGGAGGGCCTCAATGGTTCCGAGGCTCCTATCGGTGGGGGTGGGCATGCCCGTCCGCCCGATGATACGGCGCACCGCGCTGTCATCGAGTTGAGCCAGGATGGCCTTGCCGACGCCGGAATCATGGGCGTGGACCCGCCGACCTACCTCGGTGAACATTCGCATCGAGTGCGCCGACGGCGCCTGAGCCACGTACATGACCATGTCCCCGTCGAGCATGGCCATATTGGCCGTCTCGCCCAGCTGGTCGACCAGCGAGGTGAGCTGCGGGATTGCGAGCGAGCCGAACTGGCGGGCGGCCGCGTCGCCGATCCGGATCAATCGGGATCCCAGGACGTAGCGTCGGTTGGGCAGCTGCCGGGCGTACCCGAGGGCGATGAGGGTGCGCAGCAGCCGATGAATCGTCGGGAGGGGCAGGCTCGTCGACGCGGCCAGCTCGGAGAGCGTGGCGCCGTCGGCGGCATCGGTGATGATTTCGAGGAGCACGAACACGCGCTCGACCGATTGCACTCCGCCAGGCGTTTTCTCGGACATCTTCGATGTGCTCCCGCTGTCTCTCACGTCGCCACCGGTGAAAACGACAAGCTTATTCCGGATGGTGACAATCTCTGGTCGAGTATATGACCGCCGGCCTCGTGCACCGCCGGGCGAGTCATCCCCACTTCCATAGGGTAGATATTATTCTCCATCATATGAAATAGTTAGCTCAAGTTTGGCCGTCCAGCGAGGGGCAAATATCTCTCGTCGGCGGCGCCAGCAGAGAAGAGGGACCAACCATGGCCATCACAGTCACCGACCCGAAGCCCTTCCCGCGAGCGGATGAGATCCTCAGCGACGAGGCACTGGCCTTCGTCGAGGCCCTCCATCACCGCTTCAATCCGGCTCGGCAGACCTGCCTCGCCGCCAGGGCCGCCCGGATGACGGACGTGGCCGAGTCCGGTGGCCTCGATTTTCTGCCGGAGACCGCGCCGATACGGCGCGCCTCCTGGCAGGTCGCCCCCGCGCCCGCGGCCCTCCAAGACCGTCGTGTCGAGATGACCGGGCCGGCCTCGCCGATCAAGATGGCGATCAATGCGCTGAATTCCGGGGCCAGGGTGTGGCTCGCCGACATGGAGGATGCCAGCTCCCCCACCTGGTTCAACGTCGTCGACAGCGTCCTCAACCTGAAGGACGCCGCCGAGGGCTCCCTCTCCTATACGTCTCCGGACGGAAAGGAGTACCGGCTTCGGGACGACGCCCCCCTGGCCGTGGTCGTTGCCCGCCCCCGGGGGTGGCATCTTCCGGAACGCCACATTCTCATCGACGGAACGCCCGCATCCGGAGCACTCGTCGATTTCGGGCTGCTCTTTTTTCATACCGCGCGGCGGCGGATCGCCAATGGCCAGGGCCCGTACTTTTACCTGCCCAAGATGGAGAGCCACCTCGAAGCTCGACTGTGGAACGAGATCTTCGTCTTCGCGCAGGACTACGTGGGTATCCCTCAGGGCAGCGTGAGAGCCACCGTCCTCATTGAGACCATTCCGGCGGCGTTCGAAATGGACGAAATCCTCTACGAACTCCGTGACCACGCCTCGGGACTGAACGCGGGACGGTGGGACTACCTGTTCAGCGTGATCAAGTATTTCCGCGAGGCCGGGGAGGCCTTCACGCTTCCCGATCGCGCCAGCGTGTCGATGACCGCACCGTTCATGCGCGCGTACACGGAACTACTCGTGAAGACCTGCCACCACCGCGGCGCCTTCGCCATGGGCGGCATGGCGGCCGCGATTCCCAACCGTCGGGAACCGATCGCGACCGAGCAGGCATTGGAGAAGGTGCGCGCCGACAAGACCCGCGAAGCCAACGACGGTTTCGACGGGTCGTGGGTCGCGCATCCGCAACTTGTTTCAACCTGCGCGGACGTCTTCGACGCGGTGCTGGGCGACCGGCCCAATCAGCTGGACCGTCAGCGCCCGGACGTGTCCGTCACCGCGGCGGATCTCCTGGACGTGGCTTCGGCCGGCGGGCAGGCCACCGAGGCCGGCCTGCGGTTGAACCTGAGCGTCGCGGTGACGTACGTCGCCGTCTGGCTCTCCGGCAACGGCGCCGTGGCGATCCACAACCTCATGGAGGATGCGGCCACCGCCGAAATTTCCCGGTCACAGGTCTGGCAACAGATTCGGAACAACGTCAGGCTGGCCGACACCGGCAACGTTGTCACCCGCGAGCTGGTCACCAAACTCCTTGCCGAAGAAACCCACTCCCTGCGCGTGCAGGTGGGCGATGAGGCGTTCCGTGCCCACTACGAGCCGGCCGGCCAACTGATCAAGGAACTCACCCTCTCCCCCGATTTCGCGGAATTCCTCACCCTCCCCGCCTACGAGCTGGCTGCCCGGCTGTGACGCCAATGGGCTCCCTGAGCACGGCAGATCTCGCCCAGATCGAGTCACGACTCGCCGAGACCGATGAACTGCTCGACAAGAACTACCCCGGGGACGACGGCAGCCGACAGCCCGTGCACACGGTGTACGTTGCCGCCGACCGGTTCACGCCGGACCTCAGCGAACGCTGGGGCGCTGGCGCCCTGGCGGCCGTCGCGGCGCAGGGCGGTCTCAGCCGGCTCTGTAGTCGCCTCGGGCAGAGCGACGCCCTCGCGGAGGCGGTGGCGTCTCGCGTGGCGGCGAAGCTGACGTCCGAGCCGATCGAAGACCTCCGAATCGACTTTGAAGACGGCTACGGCGATCGCGGCGACGAGACCGAGGATGCCGACGTCGTCGCCGCGGCCGGCCGGGTTGCCACGGCGGTAGCGGGCGGAAGCGCGCCGCCCTTCATAGGCATCCGTTTCAAGTGCCTCGAGGCGGCCACTCGGGCGCGCGGCCTGCGCACGCTGGACCTGTTTGTGTCGGGACTCGCCGCGGCCGGCGAGCTGCCGCCCGGGCTGATTCTCACGCTCCCCAAGGTGACGACGGTCGCTCAGGTGCAGGCCATGGACTTCGCCGTCGGTCGGCTCGAGGAGGTGCACGGCCTGGACACGGGGCGGCTTCGGTTCGAGGTGCAAGTGGAGACTCCCCAGTTGATCATTGGTGCGGACGGAACGTCACCGCTCGCCCGGCTCCCCCATCTCGTGCCCGGCCGCATTTCCGGTCTGCACTACGGAACCTACGATTACAGTGCCTCGCTGCAGATTTCGGCGGAATACCAGTCGATGGAGCACCCCGTCGCGGACTTCGCGAAGGAAGTCATGCAGCTGGCGGCGGCCGGCACGGGCATCCGCCTCTCCGACGGATCGACCAACATTCTCCCCGTGGGCGAAGGAGCCGTCGAGGCCTGGTGTGTACATGGTCGACTGGTGCGTCGCTCCCTCGAGCGAGGGTTCTACCAGGGCTGGGATCTGCATCCGGCCCAACTCCCCAGCCGGTTCGCGGCTACCTACGCCTTTTACCGGCAGGGACTGGACGCCGCAACGCTGCGACTGCGCCGCTACACGGAACGGGCGCCGGGTGCCGTCATGGATGAACCGGCGACGGCACGGGCGCTGGCCGGATTCCTGCTCCGCGGGGTGCAGTGCGGGGCCGTCGGATCCGACGAGGTGCAGGCCCTGGCCGGGGTCGACCACGAAGAGCTCGTTGCCCTCGCCCACCCCAGGCTGGCGACCGCACGCCCCACGAAACGAAAGAATTGACGTCATGAGCACCTACTACTCTCCGGACGGCGGCCTTCCGCCGCAGACCGCGCTGCTGACCGATCGGGCCGTGGTCAAAGAGGCCTACACGGTCATCCCCAAGGGGGTCCTCCGCGACATCGTCACGAGCAACCTGCCGGGCTGGGGCAAGACCAGGTCGTGGATACTGGCCAGGCCGATCCCCGGGTTTGCCACGACCTTCTCCCAATTGATCGTCGAGGTGTCCCCAGGCGGCGGCAGCAGCCACCCCGAGGCCGAGGCCGGTGTCGAGGGCGTGATCTTTGTGACCCGCGGCGCCCTGACGCTCACCCTGGCGGGCGACGACCACGTCATGGAAGCGGGAGGCTACGCCTACCTCGCCGCGGGATCTGACTGGTCGCTCCGCAACCCGGCCGCACACACCGAGACGGCCACGTTCCAGTGGATTCGCAAGGCCTACGAACCGCTCGCCGGCTACCGGGCGACATCCTTTGTGACCCGGGAGCAGGATGTCACGCCGCGGTCCATGCCCGGCACCCGTGACGCGTGGGCGACGACCCGTTTTGTTGATCCGGATGACCTGGCGCACGACATGCACGTCAACGTCGTCACGTTTCAGCCGGGGGGTACGATCCCGTTCGCGGAAACGCACGTGATGGAGCATGGCCTGTTCGTGCTCGAGGGCAAGGCCGTGTACCGACTCAACGACGACTGGGTCGAGGTCGAAGCGGGCGACTTCATGTGGTTGCGGGCATTCTGCCCGCAGGCCTGCTACGCCGGCGGACCGGGCGCCTTCCGCTACCTGCTCTACAAGGACGTCAACCGGCAGATCCGCCTCACCTGAGCCGCACCGGGCGACCGGGCGCACGCTCAGCAGAAGCCGGCAATCCCCTCCCAGGCGTTGCCCGCATCCGATGCGTCATCGCGTTGCACTGTCGCCTCAATCAGCCCGTACGGACGGTCGGCGGCGAAGAAGACTTCGTTGGGGTTGTCGAGTCCGAACGGGGACAGGTCGACCAGAAAATGATGTTTGTTCGGCATGGAGAACTTGATCTCGTCGATTTCGGGGTGAGCCTCCAACACCTTCGTGCCCATCTCGAACAGCGTCTGCTGCAGGGCATGCGAATACTTTTCGCTGAAGGTTTCGAGCAGCAGAGCCTGCACGCTGGCGTACATCGCGTTGAAGTCCAGCTCCGTCGTGTTGTATCGCCAGCGGGCAGCGACGTCCGTGGCCAGGATCCGGTCGGTCACCTCGGGAAGAGTCGTGTACCGGTCCCGGGGAAACCCCACGAAGCCGGACTCGGTCGACTTGAGCACGGTGAGGTTCTTCAACCCCCCGATCACGTGTGCCGTGGCACCGTCCCGCACGACAACCGCGGTGCGCACCGCCTGGCCATTGCGCACGAAGGAATGCGGGTGGCCGGTGCCCCCGGCCTGGATCCGATCCCAGGCGTAGGATTCGGCTTCCCAGCGCCCGCCACTAACCCAGTCGAAACTGGAGGTCAGGTGCTCGGCAAGCCGAAGCAGGAACGCCTCCGGTGATCCAACGCCCTGCCGGGCCAGGGCGTAGACGGTGTTCTTCTGGGTGTCGGTCGCCACCACGTGGGCGTTGTCGCCGTCCCGATGCGCGGCCTCGAAGTCGCCGCGTAATTGCGACGAGACGTTGAGGTCTTCGATCTCGTGCCGCTCGGTGTCGCGGGTGATTTTCACGAGGCGCACCTCCGCCTTGCCGAACTGGTTGGATCCGAGGATGATCCGGCCGTCGCCCGACACGTCAGCTCCCCTTGTACGTCGAAAATGTGAAAGGGGACAGCAGGAGTGGTACGTGGTAATGCTCCTCGCCCGCCGCGATACGGAATGTCACGACGACCTCGGGAAAGAAGGTTTCGAGTTCGCGGCCGGCGAAGTATTCCCCCGTGGCGAACTGGAGTCGGTAATTTCCGGGCGGCAGCGTGTCCGGTCCGAGTTCGTTGACGCGGCCGTCGGCATCGGAGACGCCGGAGGCGAGCGGTGACCAACCGTCGAGGGTGGTGAGGAGGTCAACCCGGAGGCCCGCGGCCGGTCGGCCGGACACGGTGTCCAGAATGTGGGTGCTGACACAGGAGCGACTCATGCGTCGATCTGCGAGCGCGTGGCCGCGATGAATCGTTCAAGCAACATTGCCTGGTCCTTACGATCAATGCTGGCATCCACGGTGTGAGGGCTATACGGCGCCGTACTTCCGTATCGTGGAACTGTTATTTCAGCACATTTACGAGTAAAACGCATCGGCCACACGGTGTCAACGAGGGGTCGCCCCTCCGCGATTTTTCATTGGTCAGAATAACTATTCCAAAATACGTAGTGGATATTTTCTTCGACTGTTATTGTCGGTTCAGTCCCGCCGGATCACGGTAGATCATGCGGCTCACGGCGCTGCTTCGTGGGCGATCCGGCTCCCCGGTACGGAGGAAGCCCCCTGATGGATGCTACGAACCACGACGCGCTCGCCCTGTCCCAGGCCATCGAGCTGGCCACCGACAACGTCCGAAACGACGGCGGCCCGTTCGGCGCGCTGGTGGTCGCCGCGGACGGCAGGGTGTTTGAGGGCACGAACCGGGTGACGGCGAATCTGGACCCGACCGCACACGCCGAGGTGATCGCCATTCGGGCCGCCTGCCAGGGCCTCGGCACCTTCGACCTCAGCGGTGCAACGCTCTACAGCAGCTGCGAACCGTGTCCGATGTGTCGAGCGGCCGCCCTTTGGGCGCGCATCGGCACCGTTCGCTTCGCCGCCGACCGGCACGACGCGGCGGACGCCGGATTCGACGACGCGGCGTTCTATGACTACTTCGGCCACCCCGCCGACGAGAGCAGCCTCATGCCGATCGTTCACGTGGCCCTGGATCGCGACGCGGCGCTCAAACCGTTCAGGGCGTGGACCGAATCCGCCACCCGCATCCGGTACTGACCAGCAGCACGCGACAACGTGCGGCCGCGGCGGGTCGTTGCCGTCGGCTTCATGTTCGGTGGGCGCGCCAATTACCCGATGGCGTTAGGCTCGCCTCAGATGTACGTGACTGGGTGTCAAAGGGGAGACCACGTGAGGAAGACCATGGAAGCGCGGAGCGTCACGGGTGCTCTCCGCGTCACGGTGAATGGGCACGTTCGGGACGTTGTCGGTGGCCGCGCGCACACCACTGCACTGGAATGGCTGCGCGAAGACGGCCTCTCCGGCAGCAAGGAGGGGTGTGCCGAAGGAGAATGCGGTGCCTGCGCGATCATGGTTGCGCAAGCGGATGGCGCCGGCGGAACCGCGTGGACGGCGGTCAATTCCTGCCTGCTCCCTCTGGCCGCCCTCGACGGGCAGGAGATTGTGACGGCGGAAGGTCTGGCCACGCCCGGCACCCTTCATCCGGTGCAGGTTGAACTCGCCGAGCGTGGCGGGTCACAGTGCGGGTACTGCACTCCCGGTTTCGCCTGCAGCATGGCCGCCGAGTTCTACCGGCGCGGCCGGGGAAGCGAGGCCCCCTCCGACGCGACCGACCACGGGGAGGCGTGTGGTGAACGCGGACCCAACGGCTTTGACCTGCACGCCCTGAGCGGCAATCTCTGCCGCTGCACCGGATACCGGCCCATCCGCGACGCCGCCTACGCACTCGGAGATCCGGAAGCCGGCGATGCCCTCGCCGCCCGCCGCGACCGGCCGCCGGCCGGCCCCGCCTCCACGGTTTTCAGGGCGCAAGATGGCGCCTTCATCCGGCCGGCCACACTGGCCGAGGCCCTGAGCCTCCTCGCCGAGCACCCCGACGCCGTGATGGTCGCCGGGTCGACGGACTGGGGCGTCGACGTGAACCTGCGCGGGCGGCGCAGTCCCGTCGTCATCGCCATCGATGCCCTCACGGAGCTGCGCGGGATCGACATCGGACCAGATTTCGTGCGGATCGGTGCTGGGGTACCCCTGTCGGAGGCGGAACGAACCCTGGCCGGCCGGGTGCCGCTGCTCGCCGGAATGTTCCCCCAATTCGCCTCTCGACTGATCCGCAACAGAGCAACGTTCGGCGGCAACCTCGGCACCGGTTCACCGATCGGCGACACTCCCCCGGCGCTGCTCGCCCTGGACGCCCGCCTGGTGCTCGCGTCCGGCGCGGGTCAGCGCGAGGTCGCCCTCGAGGACTATTTCACCGGCTATCGCGAGACCGTGCTCCGTCCGGGCGAGCTCATCGTGGCGGTGCGCATCCCGCTGCCACTTGCCAGGCTGTGCGTCTTTCACAAGGTCTCCAAGCGCCGCTTCGACGATATTTCGAGCGTCGCCGTTGCCGTCGCGATCGACGTGCAGAACGGCGTCGTCAGTGGCGCCCGCGTGGGCCTCGGCGGCGTGGCCGCCACCCCGCTGCGCGCGCGAAAGACGGAACGTGCCCTGATCGGCCGGCCGTGGACGAGCGAAACTGCGGCCGCGGCGGCCCGCGTTCTCGGCACCGAGGGCACGCCTATGGACGACCACCGGGCCACCGCCCGCTATCGCAGCGCCATGCTCGAGCAGGCCATGCTCAAGTTCTACAGCGATGTCGCTGAGGGCCAGGAGGTCGTCTCATGAGCAGTCTCTCTGCCCGCCCCGCGGCCGCGGCCGTCGGGCGTAGCGTTGCGCACGAAAGTGCCGCGCAACACGCCACGGGCGCGGCCCTGTACACCGATGATCTCAGCGCGCACACGGTCGGCGTGCTGACCGCCTGGCCGGTGCAGGCCGGCCACGCGCACGCGCGCATCATCGGCGTACGCACCGAGAAGGCACTCCTGGTGCCGGGCGTCGTACGGGTACTCACCGCGGCCGATGTGCCCGGCATCAACGATGCCGGCATCAAGAGCGACGAACCACTGTTTCCATCCGAGGTGATGTTCTTCGGGCAGGCCGTGTGCTGGGTTCTCGGTGAAACCGCGGAGGCGGCCCGGCTCGGTGCCGGCGCCGTCGAGGTCGACTACGCCGCACTGCCGTCCATCGTGACCGTGCCGGAGGCCATCCTGGCCGAATCCTTCCAAGGGATGAGCCGGACCGTGCACCGGGGTGACGCCGGTGCCGCCCTCGACGCCGCACCCCGGGTGTTCGAGGGCGTGACCGAGTTCGGCGGACAAGAACACTTCTACCTCGAGACACAGGCGTCCCTGGCCCAGATCGACGACGCCGGGCAGGTGTTCGTGCAGAGCAGCACGCAGCATCCGTCGGAGACCCAGGAGATCGTCGCGCACGTCCTGGGCCTGAGCAGCAACGCCGTGACGGTGCAGAACCTGCGCATGGGTGGCGCATTCGGCGGCAAGGAAATGCAGCCGCACGGCTTCGCCGCCGTCGCGGCCCTCGGCGCGCTCCTCACCGGCCGCCCCGTGCGCGTGCGCTTGAATCGCACGCAAGACCTGACCATGACCGGAAAGCGTCATCCGTTTCACGTCACGTGGCGGGTCGGCTTCAGTGACGACGGCCACATTCTGGGCCTGGAAGCGACCCTGACTGCGGACGGCGGATGGAGCCTGGACCTGTCAGAACCCGTTCTCGGGCGAGCGCTATGCCATGTCGACAATGCCTATTGGATCCCCGACATTGACGTGCACGGCCGGATCGCGAAGACGAACAAGACCTCGCAGACCGCCTTTCGCGGCTTCGGGGGCCCGCAGGGCATGTTCGTCATCGAAGATATCCTGGGGCGCTGCGCCCCGGCCCTTGGCTTGCCCGCGGCGGTGCTGCGGCAGCGGAATTTCTACCGTCCCGGCCAGTCCACCCCCTACGGTCAGCCGGTTCGCCATGCGGAACGGCTGGAAACGGTGTGGGAACAGGTGGCTACGACCAGCGATTTTGAGGCCCGCACCAACCATCTGGCGCTGTTCAATGCCGCGCACCCACATGTGAAACGGGCGCTGGCCATGACCCCGGTCAAGTTTGGGATTTCCTTCAATTTTGCGGCGTTCAACCAGGCCGGCGCGCTCGTGCACGTCTACAAGGACGGGTCGGTGCTCATCAACCACGGCGGCACCGAAATGGGGCAGGGTCTGCACACCAAGATGCTCCAGGTCGCGGCGACCGCCCTCGGGATTCCCCTTGAAGCCGTTCGTCTGGCGCCCACCCGCACCGACAAGGTTCCCAACACGTCGGCGACCGCGGCGAGCTCCGGCACCGATCTGAACGGTGGCGCGGTAAAGGACGCGTGCGACCAGATTCGGTCACGCATGGCCGATGTCGCCGCCGGCCTGATCGGCGTGAACGCCCAGGACGTGCGTTTTGCACACGGTCAGGTCACGGGTCTGGGCAAACCCAACGCGGCGATTCTCAGCTTCGCCGAAGTGGCCGGCGCCGCCTACCTGCAGCGGGTGCAACTCTTCGCGGCCGGCTTCTACCGCACCGCGGGGCTGCACTGGGATCCCGAGCTGATGCAGGGTGAACCGTTCAAGTACTTCGCGTACGGCGCCGCCGCAACGGAGGTCGAGGTGGATGGCTTCACCGGGGCGTACACGATCCGTCGCGTCGACATCGTGCACGATGTGGGCGATTCCCTGTCCCCCATGATCGACACCGGCCAGATCGAAGGGGGCTTCGTGCAAGGAGCCGGGTGGCTCACCCTGGAAGACCTGCGGTGGGACGAAAGCGACGGCCCCGGCCGGGGGCGCCTCCTGACGCAGTCCGCCAGCACGTACAAACTGCCGAGCTTCTCGGAGATGCCGCAGGTGTTCAATGTCACCCTGCTGGAGCGTGCGACCGAGGACGGCGCGATCTACGGCTCGAAGGCGGTCGGCGAACCGCCGCTGATGCTCGCCTTCAGCGTGCGGGAAGCGCTCCGGCAGGCCGCCGCAAGCTTCGGCCCTCCCGGGCACAGCGTCGACCTGGCGTCACCGGCAACGCCCGAGGCCGTGTACTGGGCGCTGAACCGCGCACGTCAGGAGGCCGAGCGCGACACCGTGCTTGCCCCTGCGCTCGCGGACGCCTGACATGGAGTGGCTGGACGCCCTCACGCGCCTGCGTGCGGCGCGCCAGGCCGGGGTGATTGTCACCGTCGCCGCGGTCCGCGGCCACGTTCCACGCGCCGGCGGGGCAAAGATGGTGGTGTCGTCCGATGAGACGTGGGGCACCGTCGGCGGGGGCAACCTTGAGGTTACGGCCATCGAGCGCGCCCGCGACATGATTGCGCGCCATACTGACGAACCGTTCATGCTGACCATGCAGCTCAGCGACAAGGCGCCGGCCATGCACGGGGTTCAGTGTTGCGGCGGAGAGGTCACGATTTTGTTGGAGCCAGTCCCGGTGATGCCGGCCGTGGCGGTGTTCGGTCTCGGCCACGTTGGCCTCGAGCTCGTGCGGATCCTCGCGCGTCACGACATTGAGCTTCACCTCATTGACTCTCGGGCGAACATGGTCAGCGAGAACCGGTTGAGCGTTCTTCGCGGCAACGTGGCCACGCTGCGCGTTCACCACACCCCCGCTCCGGAAACTGTGGTGAGCGAGCTGCCGCCCGGCACGCACGTTCTGATCATGACGCACGATCATGCCGAGGACATGATTCTCTGCGACACCGCCCTCCGCCGCCACGCCCTGGGTTCCATCGGCCTGATCGGGTCGAGCGCGAAGTGGTCTCGGTTTCAGGTTCGCCTGCGGGCGGAGGGACACACGGATACCGAGCTGAGCCGCATCCACACTCCCATCGGAATCAGGGAGATCCACTCGAAGGAACCCGCAGCAATTGCCGTGAGCGTGGCGGCGGAGCTGCTGCGCCGGTTCGAACGGGGCGACGGGCCGGCCGCTTCGGCGGGGTGAGGCCGGGAACGGCGCCTACGCCGTGCCGTGCCGCAGCAGATTCCCTCGTGGTTCGTGGCCGTCGACGGCCACGCCGCGCAGGAAGGTCGTGCGCACCACTCCCGACAGTGTCCGGCCGGCATATGGCGTGATCGGGTTGCGGTGCTGCAGCCGACTCACGTCAACGACGAACGTGTCGTCGGGGGCGAAAACGACCAGATCTGCGTCGTACCCGACCGCGAGAGCCCCCTTGTGCGCGAGGCCGGCGATGGCGGCCGGCGCCGCGGACATCCACCGCAGCACCTGTTCGAGGGCGATACCGCGCCGGCGCGCCTCGGTCCAGATCACGGGCAGCCCCAGCTGCAGTGACGAGACCCCGCCCCACGCCACAGCGAAGTCACCGCGGTCCGGGTTCTTCAACTCGACCGTGCTTGGGGAGTGGTCGGAGACGATGCAGTCGATGGTCCCGTCGAGCAGCCCCTGCCAGAGCAGCTCGCGGTTCGCGGCTTCTCGGATGGGCGGGCAGCACTTGAAAGCCGTGGCCCCGTTCGGAATCTCTTCCGCTGTGAGCGTCAGGTAGTGCGGACAGGTCTCCACGGTGAGTCGAACGTGGTCGCGCTTGGCGGCCGCGATGCGCGGCAGAGCATCGGACGACGACACATGCAGGATATGCGCCCGCGCCCCGGTCGTGCGGGCATGTTCGATCACCTCGGCGATGGCCAGGTTCTCGGCGGCGCGGGGCCTCGACGCCAGGAATGTGTCGTAGTGGTCTCCTCGGGCCGGCGGTGCCTCGCTGATCGTGTGTGCATCCTCGGCGTGCACGATCAGCACCGAGTCGACGACTCCCAGCTCCGTGAGTGCGGCATCCATCTCATCGACTGATAAGGGTGGAAACTCTTCCACGCCGGAATCCACCAGAAAAGCCTTGAACCCGAAGACACCGGCGTCGTGCAGCGGATGCAGCTCGGCCAGGTTGCCCGGCACCGCACCGCCCCAGAAACCCACATCGCAGAAGACCTGGTCTTCGGCGACGCTTCGCTTGAGATTCAGGGCATCGACAGTCACCGTCGGGGGGATGCTGTTGAGGGGCATGTCCAGGATCGTCGTGATCCCGCCGGCACCGGCGGCGCGCGTGGCGGATGCGAACCCCTCCCACTCGGTTCGACCCGGTTCGTTGACATGCACGTGGGTGTCGACGAGTCCCGGAATCAGGGTCTCGTCGTCGTCCAGCTCAATGACCGTGGTTGCGGTCAGGCCGACGCCGAGCGGTTCGACGGCCAGGATCACGCCGCCGCGCACACCGACCTCATGCGGCCCGATGCCGGCCTCGGTCAGGATCCGCCGGCCACGCAGCACGAGGTCGTACCCGCCCGGGTGTGGGAGGAGGGGGTTCTCAAGGGTCATGGCCTTACTCTTGCAGGCTTGCGTCGGCCGGGCCACCCTCCGTCGGACGAGGGCGCCCGCAGCCGCTGCCTAACCGCCGGCGACCATGTCCGCGAACCGTGAGTAGTGGCCGTGGAAGGCCACGGTGACCGTGCGGGTGGGGCCGTTGCGGTGCTTGGCAACGATGAGGTCGGCCTCGCCGGCGCGCGGGTTGTCTTTCTCGTAGGCGCTCTCGCGGTGCAGCAGAATCACCATGTCGGCATCCTGCTCGAGCGAACCGGACTCGCGAAGGTCGGAGATGGCGGGCATCTTGTCGGCGCGCTGCTCGGGGCCACGGTTCAGCTGTGACAGCGCGATCACGGGAACCTGAAGTTCCTTGGCCATGAGCTTGAGCGCCCGCGAGAACTCACTGACCTCCTGCTGGCGCGACTCGACCTTTTTACCGCTGGTCATCAGCTGGAGGTAGTCGATGACCACGAGCTTGAGTCCGATGCGCTGCTTGAGCCGGCGACACTTGGCCCGAATCTCGACGAGGGTCATGTTGGGGCTGTCGTCGATGTAGAGGGGCGCGTCGTTGATGCGGCCGCGCGTGGCGGCAATGGTGGTCCAGTCCCTGGCCTCCACGGTTCCCTTGCGCATGCTCTGCAGGGGCACGGATGCCTCGGCAGCCAGCAGACGCATCGCGATTTCGCTGCGACCCATTTCCAGGGAGAAGAAGATGCTGGGCATGTCGTGCTTGATCGACGCCGCGCGGGCGAAGTCGAGGGCGAGGGTTGACTTTCCCAGTGCGGGTCGGGCGGCCACAATGATCAGCTGACCCGGGTGGAAGCCATTGGTGAGCTCATCCATGTCGGCGAAGCCGGTGGGGACACCGCTCATCTGGCCGTCCTTGAGCTTGGCGGCCTCGATCTCTTCGATGGCGGCCGTGACGGCGTCGGTCAGGGGAACGTAGTCCTCGGTTTGAGTGCCGCCCGTCACGGCGTAGATCTCCGCCTGGGCGGTGTTGACGAGGTCGAGCACCTCACCCTCACCGGAGTAGCCCATTTGGGCGATGCGGGTACCGGCTTCGACCAGGCGACGGAGCAGGGCACGCTCGGCCACGATGGTGGAGTAGAAACCGGCGTTGGCTGCGGTGGGGACGAGGCTCGTGAGCGTATGCAGGTAGTCCGCGCCACCGGCCCGGGTCAGCTCGCCGAGCTTGGTGAGTTCGTCGGTGACCGTGATGACATCGGTCGGTTCTCCCTGTGCGTAGAGCGAGAGGATGGCGTCGAAGATGATCTCGTGCTTGGGAACGTAGAAGTCCCCGCCGCGCACGGTTTCGACAACGTCGGCCACGGCATCTTTGCTCAGCATCATGCCGCCGAGGGCGCTCTGCTCCGCCAGGAGGTCATGCGGCAGCATGCGTTCGGTCTGGCGTGGCTCCGCGGTCTTCGGCGTGGCCAGGCCCAGCTGTGCAATTGACACTCGGCACCTCTCTCTTCGCTTATTTTCAGGTGTATCAGAAGCCAGTGACAACGGGCCCCGACGCACCAACAACGTCAAGTTCGGCGCTCGCCCACACTAAATCTGTGCGGGACGGCAAACAAACGACCCTGTGGATAACTCTGTGAGTAATCTGGGCGAAACGCCGCGTTACGTGTGCACAACCTGTGCACTCACTTGTGGATAAGTCTGGACAACATTTCAATTAAGTGCCTTTGACCAGGTATTAAGACTTTCCACATGCCGGTGGGAAAAGTAGCCTCAACCATGGCTTGAATGTTGGTCACAAGCGTGCACACCTGTGCATAGAACAGCCCATTGGGTATGGAATCTAAGCCTTTAACCACCGGTAGCGGAGAACCCCCACTGGGGGCGCTCCGCTACCGGGTGTGTCGTGCTACTTTGCGGCTACCACCACGAGGGTGATCGTTGCGCTCAGTTCGTCACGAAGGCGAACAGTCGCCTTGTGCTGTCCGGTGAGCTTGATCGAGGACAGCTCGATCTTGCGCTTGTCGACAACACCAAGTCCAGCTGCTGCAACGGCGTGCGCTACATCAGAGGTCTTGACGGAACCGAAGAGACGCCCACCAGCGCCGGCCTTGACGACCAGCGTGATCTTGGCGGCTTCAAGGGCAACCTTGAGAGCCTGTGCCTCTTCGAGGGTGGCGTGCTCGCGGGCTGCGCGAGCTGCCTTGATCTGCTCGATCTGCTTCTCGCCGCCGCGGGTCCACGCAATAGCGAAACCCTTCGGGACGAGGTAGTTGCGAGCAAACCCGTTTTTGACGTCTACGACGTCGCCGGGTGCACCGAGGCCAGAAACCTCATGCGTCAGAATCAATTTCGACATGTGTGGGCTCCCTACCGGCCTGAGCCGGCGTAGGGCAGCAAAGCCATTTCGCGGGCGTTCTTGACGGCACGCGCGATGAGGCGCTGTTCCTGGACGGAGACGCCGGTGATACGACGCGCGCGAATCTTTCCACGCTCGGAGATGAACTTACGCAGGGTGGGGACATCTTTGTAATCGATGACACCAACCCGGATCGACTTCGCGGGGGCAGCGTTCTTGCCACCCTTAGCACCGCGGAGCGGCTTGCGGCGGTCGCCGCTCGACTTTCCAGCCATGATTTCCTTTGCTTTCTTAAGAGTTTTTAGCCAGGCCCAAGGCTCGGCTTAGAAGGGTGTCTCGTCGCTGAAGTTGCCCGGGCTGTTCCAGACGTCCCCACCGGATGCGGCAGGTGCGCCGGATGCAGCGGGGGCGGTCGGAGCCCAGGGCTCGTCCTTGCCCTGCGCGACGGGAGTGCCGCCGCGAGGACCGGATGACTGCGCGCGAGTGAGCGAGGCGGTGGCGTAGCGCAGCGAAGGACCAATTTCGTCGATCTCGAGCTCCATGCTCGTGCGCTTTTCACCTTCCTTCGTCTCATACGAACGCTGCTTGAGACGCCCGGAGGCGATGACACGCGAGCCCTTGGTCAGTGAACCGGCCACGTGTTCGGCGTATTCACGCCAAACGCTCGCGCGCAGGAACAGCGCGTCGCCATCTTTCCACTCGTTTGCTGCGCGATCGAACGTGCGCGGAGTGGATGCGATGGTGAAGTTGGCAACCGCCAGCCCGTTCTGCGTGTAACGCAGCTCCGGATCGCTGGTGAGGTTGCCCACCACGGTGATTACGGTCTCGCCGGCCATGGGCTACTTGTCGCTTGCCTTGTCGGTCGCGTCGGCCGGAGCCTCGGTGACCTTGGCAGCAGGCTTCGCAGAAGCGGCAATCTTGGCGGCCAGTGCGGCGACGTTGGCGGCAACGTTAGCTGCCGTCTTCGTAGCAGCGGCTTCAGCCTTGGCTGCAGCAGCAGCGGCGACGTCAGCCTCGGTCTCGGCCGGGGCCGAGTCCTTGGCGGGAGCCTTCGCGGCGGGCGCTTCGACGACCGGCTTCGCAGCAGCGGCAACCTTGGCAGCCTGTGCGGCTACGGCGGCTTCAGCCTTGGCGGCGATTACCTTCGGGTTGGCTGCCTTGCGGGCGGCCTTCTCGGCGGCAAGCTGTCCGGCGACGATTACCTGGGCGATGCCCTCTTCGGCGCGGAGCACCTTGGTGCGCATGACGGCTTCCGACAACTTCAGCTGACGGTCGAGTTCGACCGTTGCGTCGGCGTTCGCGGTGAAGTCGACAACGGCATAGATGCCTTCGGTCTTCTTGTTGATCTCGTAAGCGAGACGACGACGACCCCAGACATCAACCTTGTCAATGGTTCCGCCATCGTTGCGAACAACGTTGAGGAACTTGTCAAGGCTGGGAGCTACGGTGCGCTCATCGATCTCGGGATCGAGGATAACCATAAGTTCGTACTGATGCATGACTAACCCACCTCCTTCGGACTAAACGGCTGCAGACTTTCTGCAGCAGGAGGGTTCTGCATGTGTTAAACGTGGAGGCCGGGATTCCGGCGCACAGACAACCTGCCCAGACTACCGGAAGCCGACAACTTTCGCCACCTCCGGCCACTGTTGACCACGTTTCACCTGCGCGACCCGTCGCAGCCGAGTGTGACAGGGCCGCCGCGGACAGGGGGCGATCGGTGATGAGTCGGTGCGGAACATCCGTTCCCCGGCCGTGGGGAGGACTAGCCGGCCGGCGGAACCTGGCCGCGCGCCGACCACCAGGCCAACAGCCGGCGGGTGGCCTCCTCGGCGCCGATGGGTCCGTCATCAAGACGCTGTTCAAGCAGATACCGGTACGCTGCGCCAACCTCGGGGCCCGGCTTCACCCCGAGGATGGCCATGATCTGCTCGCCGTCAAGGTCCGGGCGCACGGCGTCGATCTCTTCCCGCTCGGCGAGGTCGGCGATGCGCGCTTCAAGGTCGTCGTACGCGAAACCGAGCGCATCGGCCTTGCGGCGATTGCGCGTGGTGACGTCGGCGCGGGTGAGAATATGCAGGCGTTCAAGTTGGTCCCCCGCGTCGCGCACGTATCGCCGAACCGCGGAGTCGGTCCAGGCGCCCTCCGTGTAGCCGAAGAACCGCAGGTGCAGCTCCACCAGGCGGGCGACCGCGCTGATGGTGTCATTGTCGAAGCGCAAGGCGCGCAGCCGCTTCTTGGCCAGCTTGGCTCCGACAACATCATGGTGGTAGAAGCTCACGACCCCGCCCGGCTCCAGTTTGCGGGTGGCCGGCTTGCCGATGTCGTGCAGCAGTGCGGCGAGGCGCACGATGAGGTCTCCGGCCGGATCGAGCTTGCCGCGGGACTTCTCATAGCCGATGGTCTGCTCGAGCACCGTGAGCGTGTGCTGGTAGACGTCTTTGTGGTGGTGGTGCTCGTCGGTCTCGAGTTGCAGCCCCGGAATCTCGGGGAGCACGATCTGGGCCAGACCCGACTGCATGAGCACCTCGATGCCGGCCCTCGGGTTCTCGGCGAGCAGAAGCTTGGAGATCTCCTCCCCGACGCGTTCCGCGGAAATGATGCGGATGCTCTCGCTCATCTCATCCATGGCGTTCGCCGTGTCGAGATCGAGCCTGAAGCCGAGCTGGGCGGTGAACCGCGCCGCCCGGAGCATGCGCAACGGGTCGTCGCCGAACGAGACCTCCGGGGTGGACGGGGTGCGCAATACCCCGGCGAGCAGGTCGTCGATACCGCCGGACGGATCGACCAGCGTGACCGCCGGCAGCCGCAGGGCGAGCGAGTTGACCGTGAAATCCCGACGCAGCAGGTCATCTTCCAGACTCGATCCGAACACAACGTCCGGCTTGCGTGTCTCGCCGTCGTAGCTGTCGGCGCGATAGGTCGTGATTTCTACGGTCTCGCCGTTCATCTGGGCACCGATGGTGCCGAAGGCGCGACCGATGTCCCACTGGGCCTCGGAAATCGGTTTCACGAGTTTGAGAATCTGGTCCGGCGTCGCATCCGTGGTGAAGTCGAGATCGTGCGTCGGCCGGTCGAGGAAGGCATCCCGAACCGGGCCGCCGACCAGGGCGAGCTCATGTCCGGCACCGGCAAAAACGTTCGCCAAGCGAGAAATTGTGGGGGACGCAGCCAGGTCACCCAGCCGATCGAGGGCTGCCGCGACACTCTGCATGGCTCCATATTACCGTTGGGAATGTGCGCGCGGACCGACTGGCGGCGCCGGCGCAGCGTGCTCTCGGCATGCAAGCCGTAGAATCCGTTACATGATGGCCGATTGTGATCCTGCGCGCCGGCCAGTGCCCACGGCGAACCGACGTCGTTCCGTGCGCCGCCCCGCCCGGCTGTGGCGGCTCTCGGCAGCCGTGCTTGTCACAGCCATGCTCGGCTTTGTCGGAGCGCCGGCTCTCGCCGTGACCGGAATGACCGCGCCCATGGAAACGAGCGGGCCGGACGACGTGTCGGTCACCGTTACCCCGACCGCGTCACCGTCACTTCACCCCGGCGAGGATCTTGCGTTGACCGTGACGGTCGAGAACGGAACGAGTGCGGCCGTGGGGATCGGCACCGTCGAGGTGTCGCTCGCGCAACGCGCCCTGACCAGTCGGGCGGCCTTGGAGAACTGGCTTCGTCCGGAACAGGGCGCCAACAGCGGGGACCTGCTGGTGACTACGCCGACCACCACGCCGATTGCGGCGGGGACGACCCTGACCCTGCCCATCGTTGTGCCGGCAGCCAACATCGGACTCGGCGTTCGCAATGCGTGGGGTGCCCGCGGCGTGGCCGCACAGTTCACGGTCGATGGCGCGACGGCGCGTGGGCGCGGAACGTTCGTGTGGGATCTCGGCGAAACCCTGACACCGGTCGCCCTCGCCACGGTGGCTCGAATAACAACCCCGGAGACGTCATCCGGCCTGCTGCCCGCCGACGATTTGCAGACGTTTACGGCTCCGTCCGGGGTGCTCACAACCCAGCTTGATGCCGTGTTCGACCGGCCGGTCGCGATCGCAATCGACCCGCGCATCATCGTGTCGATTCGTCTGCTCGGAAACGCGGCACCGCCGAGCGCCATCGCCTGGCTTGACCGTCTTTCCGCGGCCACAAACGATATATTCCCGTTACGGTATGCAAATGCCGATGCGTCGCTCGAGGCGCAATCCGGCGCAGAAAAGCTGCTGGAACCGCTCTCCTTCGAGGCACTCATCGATCCCGCCAACTTTACGTCGCCCCCTGAGGCCACGTCGCCCACCACACCAGTGACAGACGAGCCGGTCGCCGGCCGCATCCCCACGAGTGCCGAATTGTTGGCCTGGGATTACACGGTGACCGACATTGTGTGGCCCCGAGAGAACGGCGTCGCGCGAGCGGACCTGGCCACCTTCACAGCGAACGGCCTCACCACCACCATCCTCTCGAGTGGAAACGCTCGACAGTCCGATTCCTTCACCCCCAACAGCGTCTTCTCGCACAATGACGGGCGCGGACTCGTCGCCGACCAGGCCGTGAGCGACGCCATCAACGCGGCCGCCCAGGCACCGACGGATGCCCGTTGGCGAGAGGCCGTCGCCGAGGCGCGGTCCCTGCTCGCAATCGTCTCCGCCGAGGACATCCGCAGCCCGCGCACCCTGCTCGCGACCCTCGATCATGGCGCCTCCTCCGCCGGTAGCCGGCTCGGCGCAACCCTCGACGCCCTCGCCGGCGTTCAGTGGGAAACACCGGCGACACTCGCCAACGCGCTCAGCGCGCCCGTCGCGGACACGGTCTCCTTCCGCGGCCAGACTGAATCCGCCGACCGCGTGGACCTGGTTCGCCAGCTCCGGGCTGCCGAAGAGCAGGTGGACGCGTTCGCGGCATCCGTGGAAGACGCACTCACGGTGACCGCACCACAGCGCCTCAGCCTGCTCGCGCTACTCTCCCCGGGCTGGACCGCGCAGCCCGGCCTCTGGGTGGAAAACGTGCAGGCAAGCCTGACCAAATCTGCCGGAATTCTCACATCTGTGTCAGTCACTACCCGCGGTCCCATCAATGTGGCCGCCGACAAGGTGGACTTTCCCATCACCCTGCGGAACGAGCTGAACCAGACCGTGACCGTACGCGTGCAAGTGGTCCCCTCGAATGGACGCCTGCTCGTGGAAGGCGACATCGACGCCACGATCAACGCGAATTCGGCGTTGACCATCACCGTGCCCGTCACTGCCGCCGTCGGAAATGGGGAAGTCGCCTTGCGTGTCACCATGTACTCACCCAACGGGGTCGCGATCGGAGAACCGGCTGTTATCGCCGTGAATGTGCATGCCGATTGGGAAGGGATCGGGGCGTGGGTCGTCGCATCCATCGCGTTCCTCTTCTTCGGATTCGGAATCTGGCGCAACATCGTGCGCCGCCGCAAGGAACGTAAGGAAGACCCAGTGCGCGCCGACACCGATCAGGTCGAGGGGGCGTCCGCCGAGACGTCCACCGTTCGCGAGGACGAATGACTGACACGGCCACGTCCGGCGGGATCGGCCGGGCGAGCGCTTTTCTCGCGTCCGGCACGATCGTGTCCCGGATCCTCGGATTCATAAAGCTCATCGTGCTCGCGGGCATCATCGGACAGTTCGGGGCGAGCGCCAACACCTTCGCCATCGCCAACCAGCTGCCGAACACGGTTTACGTCATCGTTGCGGGCGGAATTCTCACCGCGGTGCTCGTGCCCCAGATTGTGCGGGCCAGCCTGCACACCGACGGTGGAACGGGCTACATCAACAAGCTCCTCACCCTGGCCCTGCTCGTGCTGGCCGTGGCGACGATCGCCGCCACCCTGCTCGTGCCGTTCATCACCGGGATCATCGGCGTGAACCTGCCACCCGACCAGCTGCAGCTCGCGATCGCTTTCGCGTACTGGTGCGTGCCGCAAATGTTCTTCTACGGCCTCTACACCCTGCTCGGCGAGGTGCTCAACGCCCGCCGGTCCTTCGGCCCGTTCACCTGGGTTCCCGTGCTCAACAACGTGGTGGCCATCGCCGGCCTGCTCGTCTTCGGCGCGCTGTACGGCGCAGATCCGAACGGCCTGCGCTCGGCCGGCGAACTCACCGCCGCCATGATCGCCGTGCTCGCGGGCAGCGCCACGCTCGGGGTCGTCGCTCAGGCCGTGGTCTTGTTCTACTTCTGGCACCGTATCGGGCTGCGCTACCGACCGGATTTCCGCTTTCGCGGCGTGGGTCTCGGCGCGGCCGGCAAGATGGCGGGCTGGACCTTCGGGATGCTGTTGCTCACCACCACCGCCGGGATCATCGAGACGCAGGTCGTCACGCTCGCCGGTGACAAGGCGTCCGTGGCCGTGCTCACCACGGCCTGGCTCATCTTCATGCTGCCGCATTCGGTTATCACCGTGTCGGTGGCCACGGCTTACTTCACGCGGATGAGCGAGCATGCCTCGCTCGGCAAGCTCGCCCTCGTGAAAACGGATGCCTCCAGCGCGATTCGCGGCACGGCCCTGTTGATCATGCTGGCCACCCTGGTGATCGGCGTGTGCGCCTACCCCTTCGCCCGGGTCTTCGTGCAGCCCTACGACCAGGTGCAGGGCATCGGCAACGTGATCATCGCCTTCATTTTGGGACTCGTCCCATTCTGTGTGCTGTTCGTTCTGCAGCGCACGTTCTACGCGCTCGGAGACACGCGCACACCGTTCTTCTTCACCCTCTTCCAGGTCACCATCCTCATCGTCGGCGTTTTGGGCTGCGCGTTGCTGCCCGATGAGTGGATCGCGGTCGGCATTGCGCTCGTGATTACGATCTCGGGCGCTCTGCAGGCGGCCTTGGCCGCCCTGCTGCTGCGGCGGCGACTCGGCGGAATCGACGGCCGCCGCATCACCCGCAGTCTGGTTAAATACGGCGTCGCGGCGGTGCTCCCGGTGATTCTCGGCCTGACCCTGTTGTTCCTGCTGGGCGGCACCACGGAAGACGGGTTCGCCGTTCTCAATCGCGTGACGGCCATCGTGTCGATGCTCATTATCGGCACGGTGATGGCCGCGTCCTACCTGGGGATGCTGCTCCTGATGCGCAGCGCGGAGCTGAGTGCGTTCCTCACGCCGCTCCGGGCTCGCCTGCGCCGCTAGCCCGCGCGCCGCCTCCCCCGTGGCCCCGTAGCCGTCTGCGGCTCGCGAGCCCGACGGTCGGCCGGATGCCGTGTGCTCGCCGTGCAGACATAGCGGCACTCAGGTACCGGAATACCTGCCGATTAGGATGTGTTGTACCGGGCAATGGGCCAAGCGGGCCCACAATCCCTCAGATTTTTTCACCGACCGCTAGGAGAGTGCGCGTGCGCCAAATCATCATCATCGGTTCGGGGCCGGCCGGCTACACGGCCGCCATCTACGCCGCTCGAGCCAACCTGAAGCCGCTGCTCATCGCGAGCTCCGTGGAGGCCGGCGGCGAGCTGATGAACACGACCGAGGTCGAAAACTTCCCGGGTTTCCCGGATGGCGTGCAGGGACCCGAGCTCATGACCAAGATGCAGGAGCAGGCCGAGCGGTTTGGGACCGAGGTTGTCTACGACGACGTCGAATCCCTCGACCTCACCGGCGCGGTCAAGTCGATCACGCTCGGCTCCGGCGAGACCCATGAGGCACTGTCCGTGGTCTTCGCCACGGGTTCGGCGTACCGCAAGCTCGGCCTGACCGACGAAGAGCGCCTGTCGGGTCGTGGAGTGTCGTGGTGTGCCACGTGCGACGGATTCTTCTTCAAGGGCAAGACCATCGCCGTCGTCGGCGGCGGAGATTCCGCCATGGAGGAGGCCACGTTCCTCACCCGGTTCGCTGAGAAGGTGTACGTGATTCATCGCAAGAGTGAGTTGCGCGCTTCCAAGATCATGCAGGAGCGCGCGTTCGCGAATGAGAAGATCGAATTCATCTGGAACTCCGAAGTCGTCGGCATCACCGGCGACGAGGCGGTCGATGGGCTGACTCTTCGGGACACCGTCTCCGGAACGGAGACGAGCCTGCCGCTCGGAGGCGTGTTCATCGCGATCGGAAACGACCCGCGCACGCATCTGATCCACGGCCAGTTGGACCTCACCGCGGAAGGCACCATCGCGGTCGCCGGCCGTTCGTCGAAAACGAGCAAGACCGGCGTCTTCGCCGCCGGCGACGTGATCGACTCCAGCTACCGTCAGGCCGTCACGGCTGCCGGATCAGGTTGTGCGGCCGCGCTCGACGCGGAACACTACCTGAGCACCCTCCCCCAAGACTTGCTGGCCACGGCCGGCGACACCGAACTCGCAACAGCTACCAACTAAGGAGAACCACATGACTGCACGCGCCGTAACCGAGGCCAACTTCGATCAGGAAGTCATCAACAACAAGAAGACCGTTCTGGTGGACTTCTGGGCCGAGTGGTGTGGCCCCTGCCGCGCCGTAAGCCCGATCCTGGACCAGATCGCGTCGGAGAACTCCGACAAGCTCGACATCGTCAAGCTCAACGTTGACGACCACCCGGCACTCGCTGCCAAGTACCAGATAACGTCGATTCCTGCCATGAAGGTTTTCCAGAAGGGTGAGGTCGTCAAGACCGTCATCGGCGCCAAGCCGAAGCCTGCACTCGAGGCAGACCTGGCCGACTACCTCGCGTAGTCGCCCCGTCACATGATTGACCCGCCCGGCTCACGCCGGGCGGGTTTTTTCATGCATGCGGTGTGTCCCCGAGACCCCTCTCGCACCCCATACGATTAAGGCTTGAACAGATCGGACGTGACGTGACTACACAAGGCCCTCTCCAAGCCGGCAACAATCTCGACCCCTGGTACCACCACTACGCCGAACGAGCCGCTGGGCTCAAGGCCTCCGAAGTGCGGGCACTGTTCGCCGTGGCCAGTCGTCCCGAGGTTGTTTCCCTCGCCGGCGGCATGCCGTACGTGGCCGCGCTGCCGAACGATCTCGTCACCGATGCCATGTCTCGCGTCATGACCAAGCAGGGTCCCACGGCCCTGCAATACGGCTCTGGTCAGGGAGTTCCCATTCTCCGGGAGCAGATTACCGAGGTCATGGCGCTCGAAGGCATCCGTGCGAATGCGGATGATGTTGTCGTTACGACCGGGTCTCAGCACGCCCTCGAGCTGGTCAGCAAGCTCTTTCTGAATCCCGGTGACGTGGTTTTGTCCGAGGGTCCCAGCTACGTGACCGCCATGGTTATCTTTCGCTCGTATCAGGCCGACGTCGACCATATCCCCATGGACGCCGACGGCATGATTCCGGAAGCACTGCGGGAGCATATTGCGCGCTTGAAGGCCGCGGGACGCACAATTAAGTTCCTGTATACGATTCCCAGCTTTCATAATCCCGCCGGAGTCACGCTCTCCTGGGCGCGGCGCCTCGAGATTCTCGAGATCTGTCGCTCCAACAATATTCTGGTGCTCGAGGACAACCCGTATGGGCTGCTGTACTTTGACCGCCCGGCACCGGATGCCATCCGCTCGGTCGAGCGCGATGGCGTGGTCTACCTGGGCACGTTCTCAAAGACCCTGGCCCCGGGTTTCCGTGTCGGCTGGGCCCTCGCGCCGCACGCTATCCGGGAGAAACTGGTTTTGGCGAACGAAGCCGCTGTGCTTTCCCCCAGCTCGTTTACCCAACTCATCATCTCCGAGTACCTGTCGACCGCCGATTGGAAGGGTCAGATCAATACCTTCCGCGGCGTGTACCACGAACGCAAGAATGCGATGCTGGATGCCCTCCAGGAGTATCTGCCCGAACTCACGTGGACGAACCCGAATGGTGGCTTCTACGTGTGGGTCACCCTGCCGGATCGACTCGACTCCAAGGCCATGCTTCCTCGGGCGGTTAAGGAGCTCGTGGCCTACACACCCGGAACAGCGTTCTTCGCCGACGGAGCCGGGCGACAGAACATGCGTCTGTCGTTCTGCTACCCGACTCCCGAAAACATTCGGATCGGCATTCGTCGCCTGGCCACGGTCATCCGGGGTGAGCTGGACCTGCTCGATACCTTCGCCGGCACCGGCTCACTGAACCCACTGCACGACGGGCAGCGCTTCGCCGCCGGGCCGCCGAACATTTCATAATCCAGCGTCACTACCAGCTTCGCAACCTAGTTTCCGGGTCCCCAGTGACTTCCGTGAATAGTAATCAAGGGAAAAGGCCTGATCATGAGCAAAAAAACTGCATCGGACGCAACCGCCACTCAGACCGCCCCGACGTTGAACATTGTTGTTCTCGCTGGCGGAATTTCGCATGAACGCGATGTGTCCATGCGCTCCGGACGGCGCGTGGCCGATGCGCTCACCGGAATGGGTCACCGCGTCACGGTCCTCGATCCGGGCGCCGGCCTGTTGGCCGAGCTCGCCGAGCGCCGCCCGGATGTGATCTGGCCGGCCCTGCACGGAGCCACCGGAGAAGACGGCGCCCTGCGCTCCCTCCTCGGCACGACGGGGATTCCCTATGTCGGCTCACGCGGCGAGGCCTCGGCCCTGGCCTGGTCGAAGCCCGTCGCGAAAGAGCTTGTTCGTCGGGCCGGGTACGACACCCCTTCGTCGATCGCCCTGTCCAAGGAGACTTTCCGGGATCTGGGTGCATCCAGTGTGCTCGAGCACCTGCTGGGCGCCCTCAACCCTCCGGTGGTCGTGAAGCCCGCTCAGGGCGGCTCCGCGCAGGGTGTCACCATCGTGGCCGCCGCAGGCGCCCTGCCGCGAGCCATGGTGGATGCCTACACCTACGCCGATGTCGCGCTCGTTGAGTCGCAGGTGGAGGGCACAGAGCTTGCTGTGACCGTCGTGGACGGTATTGACGGCCCTGAGGCGCTTCCTGCGGTCGAAATTGTGCCGGTCAGTGGCGTCTACAGCTTCGAAGCGCGCTACAACGCCGGCGAGACGGACTTTTACACACCCGCGCGCATCCCCGCCGAGGTCGCGGAGCGCGTGAGTGCCACCGCCGTCGCCATCCACAAGCTGTTGGGCTTGCGTCACATCTCTCGCATCGACCTCATCGTCGATGCCGAGGGAACCCCCTGGTTCCTGGAAGCGAACGTCTGCCCCGGATTGACGGAGACGTCTCTGGCACCCCAGGCCATTGAGGCGTCCGGACAGACGCTCGGCGACGTCTACACGGCCCTCGCCCGCGTCGCCATGACTGACGCTCCCTAGCAGCCCTCAACCTCGCCCTGTCGGCGGCTGAGCGCCCCGATAGCATGTTTCACGTGAAACTCGCCCCCGTAGCCCGCGACCTCGACCTGCAGCCGGTCTCGACAAGCTCGACCAACGCACGGGTCACCTCCACGCGGCCCCCACGCTAAAACAAGCTCCGTCACCGCTCCCCCAAGCCCACCCCACGCTGATCGAGCCTGTCGAGATCACACCCACGTGCCCCCCGTAGCCCCACCTCACTCTGCAGCCCGGTCTCGACAAGCTCGACCAACGCACGGGACGCCCCCCACGCGGCCCCTGCTGGTGAGCCCGCGGTCGCCGCGGCTTGCTGTGGACAGCACTCGCCGCCCAGCTGTCCGAAG
>Ga0307487_1000104_pt1 | contig 68584 bp, 55 predicted proteins | sample CBIW12metaG_FD_203665 | JGI IMG/M metagenome (GOLD analysis project Ga0307487, IMG submission 203665) | Sea-ice brine microbial communities from Beaufort Sea near Barrow, Alaska, United States - CBIW 1.2 | ecosystem: Environmental > Aquatic > Marine > Coastal | place: USA: Alaska | collected... | reverse complement strand
GCTGGCCGGTAGAGTGAAACGCGTGACTGACAAGACGCCCTCGCCGGGCCCCGACCTGTACACGACGGCTGGAAAGCTCGCCGACCTCAAGCTGCGCTATCACGAAGCCGTGACCGCCAGCGGGGCCGCCGCCGTGGAGAAACAACACGCCAAGGGCAAAATGACGGCGAGGGAGCGCATCGACCAGCTGCTCGACTTCGGCTCGTTCGTGGAGCTCGACGAGTTCGTGCGCCACCGCACGGTGGCGTTCGGCATGGAGAAGAAGCGTCCCTACGGCGACGCGGTCGTCACCGGAACGGGAACCATCCACGGTCGCCAGGTCGCGGTCTACTCGCAGGACTTCACCATCTTCGGCGGTTCCCTCGGCGAGGTGGCCGGGGAGAAGATCATCAAGGTGATGGACCTCGCCCTCAAGACCGGCGTGCCGATCATCGGCATCCTCGACTCCGGCGGGGCGCGCATCCAGGAGGGTGTCGTGGCCCTCGGCAAGTACGGCGAGATCTTCCGCCGCAACACCGCAGCCTCCGGTGTCATCCCGCAGATTTCCATCATCTGCGGTCCGGCCGCCGGTGGCGCCGTGTACTCCCCCGCCCTCACCGACTTCGTGATCATGGTCGACAAGACCAGCCAGATGTTCGTCACCGGACCCGACGTGATCAAAACCGTCACCGGTGAAGATGTCGGCATGGAGGAGCTCGGCGGCGCCCTCACCCACAACAAGGTCTCCGGCGTCTCGCACTACCTCGCGACCGATGAGACCGATGCGCTCGACTACGCCCGCACCCTGCTCAGCTACCTGCCCGACAACAACCTCGCCGAACAGCCCGTGTTCGACAGCGAGGTCGAGCTGGAGACGACGGATGCCGACCTGAAGCTCAACTTCATCATCCCCGATTCCCCCAACCAGCCCTACGACGTCAAGACGGTGATCGAGCACATCGTGGACAACGGGGACTTCCTCGAGACGCAGCCGCTCTTCGCCCCCAACATCGTCGTCGGCTTCGCACGCGTCGAGGGCCGTTCAATCGGCATCGTCGCGAACCAGCCGAGCGCCATGGCCGGGACCCTGAACATCGAGGCCGGCGAGAAGGCGAGCCGGTTCGTTCGATTCTGCGACGCCTTCTCCATTCCGATCCTCACCCTCGTCGACGTGCCCGGCTTCCTCCCCGGCACCGACCAGGAGTGGACCGGCATCATCCGTCGTGGCGCGAAGCTGCTGTACGCCTACGCGGAGGCCACCGTGCCCCTCGTCACCGTGATCCTGCGCAAGGCCTACGGCGGCGCGTACATCGTGATGGGATCCAAGCAGCTCGGTGCGGACATCAACCTCGCCTGGCCGACCGCGGAGATCGCGGTCATGGGCGGGCAGGGCGCCGTCAACATCCTTTACCGGGCCGAGATCAAGCAGGCCGAGGCTGACGGTGAAGACGTGGCTGCCGTGCGCACCCGGCTCGCGAACGAGTACACCTACAACGTCGCAAGCCCGTTCCTGGCCGCGGAACGCGGTGAGCTCGACGGCGTGATCGAACCGGCCGCCACGCGCGTCTCCGTCACCAAGGCCCTGCGCGCCCTGCGCACCAAGCGCGCGTCGCTTCCGGCCAAAAAGCACGGGAACATCCCGCTGTAGGGCGCCATGACACAGACACAGCCTGCAGACGGCACCAACTCCCCCGACCGAGCGCACACAACGCCGCTCGCGTCGGACTTCGACCCGTCAGAGATCGTTTTCATCACCCAGGGTGTCACCGGCACGGAAGCCTCGTCCGTCATCGCGCTTCTGCGCGGTCTGCTGCGCGAGGAGTCCGATGGGCGGCGCACGGCACCGGGCCGCGGGCAGAGCGCGTGGCAGATCAACCAGCGATCCGTTCGCCGGCCGATCACTCCCGGGCCGGGCCGCTGGCGCAGTTTTTCCGGCTGACCGGTACTGTCCCCCTAAATGCCGACTGTGCAATTTCTGTCGAACGTACAGAATAGTAAGTGCTCGGTGTTGCTCACAGAGTTACACCACCAGATTCTCGCCGACTAGGGTATTGAGGCGAGAATATGGGGGCGAGCACGGTGGCATTCGGGTTGCCACCTTTGCTCGGAATGTAGAAAGGGACCGGCCTCGGCTGGTCCCTTTCGCATTTCCGAACGGTTCGGCTACAGCTGAGGCGCCACCGCAGTCGACCGCGGGATCTCCAGCCACAGGTCGACCTCGTCGCCCGAATCGTCGCCACCGGGCACCACATGCGCGTGATCGACGCTGCGCAGGCCCACCACGGTGACCGCGGTGTCGGATCCGTCCGCAGCCGTGCGCACGATGATCTTGTCCGCTGACGTGCCGGCTATGGCTTCGGCGAGCCGATTGTGCACGCGCTCGAGTTCGTCGCCGACAATATCGTCCATGGCCCCTTCGTCGAGCAGCGTCACGTTGGCGCCCCGCCGGCGGGCCAGCATGACCTGCTCCCGCACGGCATCGTTGAGCAGCCGCCGTCCGCGGATCTCGTCGCGGATCGCCGCTTCGAGGTAGCGGCATTCCTGTCGCTGCTTCTCATCGAGCACGCCGCCACGCTGGACGATCTGGTGCAGCATATCGAGGGCGAGGCTGTTCGTGAGCTTGAGACGAACCTGCCGTTCGTAGAGGTGCGCCTCCTGGGCCGCCTGCCAGCGGGCGGCTTCCCGCTCGGCTCGGGAGAATTGCTGGGCGTCGCGGGCCGCTTTCGCCAGCGCGCGCGACAGCAGTGCCGCCGCGGCGACCCACACCACGCTTCCGATCACGCCCATCGATCCCAGTGCGCCCGCGCCGGCCCAGAGCACGGTGTGCACCACGAGCACGCCGGCACCGATCCAGGCCAGCGCCGGCCGTTTGCGGGTCGCCGTGATGGTGAGCAGGGTTCCCACGGCCGCCACGTACCACGTGGCGTAGCCGTTGCTCACGGACCCGTCGAGCTGACTACCCACCACGAGCGGCAGCGCCCCACACACGGCGACGTTGAAGAACGCCAGCCCCAGTGACATCCGCATCGGGCTCGTCGGCCACAGGCTCGCGACGCTCGCCACGCCGTACAGCACCATCACGGCGATGATCGGCGCCGCCGACCGCGGCAGGTTGATCGAGTAGATGCCGAGCAGAATATGGTAGCCCGAGAAGAGGGCCGCCAGCCCGAGCATGAGGGCACGCGAATGGCCCATCATGACGCGACTCCCGGCATCGGCTGCTGGTCGGGATCGTCCGGAGAAGCGGGCCCGTCACTCTGCATATCCATCGAGGGGAAGCCGGCGACGGCTTCAACCTCGGCGCGCGCCTGGTCCCGGGGGCGCGGCCAGCTCAGCGTGATGATCGTGCCCCGGCCGACGCCGGTGCGCACGTTCACGAATCCGCCGACGCTCGCCACGCGCTCCTGAATCGAGACGCGCAGGCCGAGGCGCCCTTCCGGTACGAGGCAGGCGTCGAATCCCACGCCCGTGTCGGCGATTTCGACGTGGCATCCCTCCACCGTCGACGCGCTGAGGGTGAGTGTTCGTGCCACGCGCACATCCGCCTGGCCGGCGTGCTGCACGCTGTTGACCATGGCCTGCAACGCGGCCGCGAACAGGGCCTCACTGACGTGCTCCGGGAGGGTGAGCCGCGGCTCGCTGTGATCACGGAATGAGAACGGGGCGGAGGACGCCGCGGCCTCGTGCCGCAGGCGCGTACTGAGGCGGGAGAAGGGCACGCGGGCCTCGTCGTCAGGCCGTGCCTCGCTGGCTTCCAACAGGCGGGAGACGGCGTTGCCGGCCATTGTTGCGGCCAGTTCCGCTCCCTTGTCGGTACGTGCGCCGGCGGCCGAGAGCAGCGTGGCGAGCACGCTGTCGTGCACGATCGAGTCCACCTCGACGCGCTCGACCTCGGTGGCATGCTGGCGCACCGAGTACAGGTACTGGGCGAGCGCGTTGCTCTGGGCGAGGTCGACATTGCTGGACGCGGTGCGCAGCAGCGTGATGATGATGAGCACCACCTGCCCCAGCAGCACGGCGTACATGACGTCGAGCGAGGCGAGCAGAAGGTCTGCCCCGCCACCGGACGGGTGCATGCGCACCACACCGTAGGCGACCGGTGCGACGACGGTGTAGACGGCGGCCCAGCGTAGGCGGAACCCTATCGCCGCGCACGAGGTGGCGACGGTGCAGAGATACCAGAGCCACGGCTTGTCGCTTACATCCACCGGTATATGTTCAATCGCGAGCGGCCAGGCCACGATCGCGATCAGATAGACGACCGCAACGATGCTCGTGCTGACGCGTACGCAGGCCTTCACGACGGTCGCCACGACGACGAACGCAATCGCGAGGCCGAGGACAAGCGCCATCGCCGCCGTACCCAGAGCCCGATGTTCCCCGTACTGCTGCAGCACGGTCGGCACGTTCTGCAGCGCGAAGATCACCGAAATTCCCGCGACGGAGCGGGAGAGCACACTCTCGATTTGCGCCCGGCTCAACGGCTTCCGGGAGCGTGATCCTTCCCCGAGCAGTTTCCCATCGGGCCATTCCCCCTGGCGCGGGCCAGGTGCGGCCGCGTCGGTGCGGCCCATATTCGCGCTTCGTTTAGACACGGCTGTCAGTCGCGTCGGTGTCGAGTCCGGGCAGGATTCCATCTTCGACGGCGCGTCGCAAGAGGTCCACCTTGGTGGGGGCCGGGCGGCCGACCTCCACATACTTCACGCGAATGCGGTCGAGGTACTCCCGCGCTGTGGAGTGAGCGATGCCGAGCTGCAGCGCCACCATTTTCAGCGGCAAACCGGAGGCGTAGAGATGCAGCACGTCGCGCTCACGGCGGCCGAGCTGAGCCTTGGCGAAGTCACGGTCGGCGTCGATCGCTGTTGCCCACTCCAGGTTGTTGAGCACGGCGCCATGGGCGACGGCGGCCACGGCCGCCATCACGGCGGTCGTCGGCGACGACTTGGGGATGACCCCGGCGGCACCGGCGGCGAGCGCCTCGCGAACGGATGCGACCCGGTCGGCGATGCTGTGCACGAGCACGGCGGATCCGGTGCTCTGGGCGAGCTTCACGTTGTCTGTCACAACCGACCCGTCGCCGAGGGCGAGGTCGAGCACGATCACGTCGCACACACGCCCGTCGAGCCCCGTCACCAGGTCACGCACGGTTGCCGCGGTGAAAATCACGGTGTATCCGGCGTTTTCGCACGCCCCCTTGAGTCCCAGTCGAACCGATTCGTGGTCGTCGACAATGGCGACTCGAATCGGCTTCTGATCGGATTCCGGTGCCTCGCGTGATTCCTGCGTCACAATTTCTGCTTTCCTGGGTCTAGGTCTCAACGATAGCTATTTGGCCAGCACGGCGACGGCTTCGACGTGATGGGTGTTCGGGAAAAGGTCAAAGGCGCGGAGATTCTTGAGCTCGTAGCCATACCCGGCAAACAGCGCCACGTCGCGCGCGAGCGCCACGGGATCGCAGGCCACGTAGACGATCTGGGCCGGGGCGAGAGCACCGAGCTGGTCGACAACGACCTTACCGGCCCCGGACCGCGGCGGGTCGAGCACCACGGTGGCGGCCTGCAACCGGGCGCGCTGCGCGGCATCCGCTTCTCGGATCACGCGCTGCAGGTAGCGGTCGACACGGTCGGTTTCGGCCGTCGCCCCCACCCACTCCTTGAGGTTCGTGGCCGCGAAATTCACGGCGTCCGGGTCGCTCTCCACCGATGTGATGCGCACCTTTCCGCCGAAACGGTCGCCCACGGCCGCGGCGAGCAGGCCCACGCCTCCGTAGAGGTCGAGGTTGGTGGCGCGCGGGTCGAAAAGCTCGGGGTCGATGGCGTCCTGCACGGCCGTGAAAAGCGTCTCGGCGGCGCGGGAATGCACCTGCCAGAATCCGGAGACGTCCAGCTCGAACTCTCGGTCGCCGACGCGCTCGCGGATGACGCTGCGCTCCGCCCGGCGCGGCTTGCCGAACTTGTCTTTCTCGGCGACGAGAACGCGCACGGGCCCCTCGGAGGGGGCGACGAGGTTCACGGTCGCCGCATTGTGAAAAAGGGTGTCGAGCGGGGCGATCTCTTCGATCGCGTGTTCGGCCAGCGGCAGGTCGTTCACCGGGATCACCCGGTGCGAGCGGGCGGCGTAGGGCCCGACCGTTCCGTGTTCGTCGACGTGCAGGCTGATCCGGGTGCGCCAGCCGGTGCCGTCCATGGAGTCACCGGGACTCGCGTTCTCCCCGGCGGCCACGGCCTCAACCGTGACCGGGCTGTCCAGGCCGGCCATGCGCTGCAACGCGTCAGCGAGAACGCGGCGCTTGAGTTCACGCTGGAATGGCAGGTCGATGTGACCGAATTCGGCACCCCCCGCGCGGTCTTCCGGAGCACGGTCGAGGGCAGCGGCCGCCCACACGTGCGGCTGGCGCTCGGGCGCCTCGTTGATCACGGCCACCGTCTCGGCGCGCCAGAAGCTCTTGTGGTTGGCCTCGGTCAGGCGGGCGCGCACGCGTTCACCCGGCAGGGTGTCACTGACGAAGACCACCCGGCCCTCATGCCGGGCCACGAAGATGCCACCGTGAGCTACGTTGGTGATGTCGAGTTCGATCTCGGTGCCCACCGGTGTCTCTACCGCGCTCTGGTTGTCCGACTGCGTGCTCTTGCTGATGCCCATTCCTCGATAATCCCACATCGCCCCCCGAAGTGAGGCCTTCCCGGTCGACTCCGTGACAGGCGGCACCCTCGTGTGGATGAGAAAGTGAACCATGCACCTCATTTTGGCCTCAACGTCCCCCGCCCGCCTCGCCCTGTTGCGGGCGGCCGGTATCGAGCCGGAACTCGTGTCACCCGACGTTGATGAGGAAGCCGTTGCCGCGCAGGCGAACACGAATGCCGGGGCGACGCTCGGCGCACACGAGGTCGTGGAACTGCTCGCCAGGGCCAAGGCCGAGGCGGCCGCAGCGCTCCGCACCGGGAGCGGGGAATCCGATGTGTCCTTGATCCTCGGCGGTGACTCGGTCTTCGTGCTTGACGATGTCATCTACGGCAAACCACACTCCGCCGAGAAGGCGCGTGAGCGCTGGCAACTACAGCGGGGACGCACGGGCATGCTGTATTCGGGGCACTGGCTGATTGAGGTCGTTGCCGGCGTACCCGGCCGAGCCGTCGGCGCGGTGGCGGTCGCCGAGGTGAGCTTCGCCGACGACATCACGGATGCCGAACTCGACGCGTACATCGACACGGGCGAGCCGCTCTTCGTGGCGGGGGCGTTCACGATCGACAGCCTCGGGGCGCCGTTCATCACCCGAATTGTGGGTGACCCCTCCACGGTCGTCGGCCTGTCGCTGCCGACCCTGCGCCGCCTGGTGTCCGGGCTCGGTCACCACTGGCCGGACCTGTGGAATCGACGCGGCGCGATCTGATTTGGTCGGCCTATGTGCCCTTCGACAGCGAACGACGGCTCCCGGTTGTAGACATCCGCACTGATTCCCGGTCACTTTTTGTGGGGGTCGGCTAAAAGGTCGCGGTCGTTGCCCCATAAGCTTGGGAATTGTGTCACTCATATCGAAGGTCCTCATCGCTAACCGGGGCGAGATCGCCGTCCGGGTGATCCGCGCCGCCAAAGACAGCGGAATCCGCTCTGTCGCCGTCTACGCCGATCAGGATCGTGACGCCCTGCACGCGCGCCTCGCCGACGAGGCCTACGGATTGGACGGCACCACCGGCGCGGACACATATCTTGTCATCGACAAAATCCTCTCCGTCGCCCGCCGCTCCGGGGCCGACGCCGTTCACCCCGGCTACGGTTTTCTCGCCGAGAACGCCGACTTCGCCCGCGCGGTCATCGCGGCCGGACTCACCTGGATCGGTCCCTCGCCGGAGGCAATCGACCAGCTGGGCGACAAGGTGTCGGCTCGGCACATCGCCGAAAAGGTCGGTGCCCCCATGGCACCCGGCACGCTCAACCCCGTCGTGGATGCCGCGGAGGTGCTCGCCTTCGTCGACGTGCACGGGCTCCCGGTGGCCATCAAGGCGGCCTTCGGCGGCGGCGGGCGCGGCCTCAAGGTCGCCCGCGAACGCGCCGAGGTGGCCGAGCTCTTCGATTCCGCCACCCGGGAGGCCATCACCGCCTTCGGGCGCGGGGAATGCTTCGTGGAGAAGTACCTCGACAACCCCCGGCACGTGGAAACCCAGTGCCTCGCCGACGCGCACGGCAACGTCGTCGTCGTCTCCACCCGCGACTGCTCCCTGCAGCGCCGGCACCAGAAGCTCGTCGAAGAGGCGCCCGCGCCGTTCCTCACCGAGGAGCAGACCACCGAAATGTACCGAGCGTCGAAGGCGATCCTCGCCGAGGTCGGCTACGTGGGCGCCGGCACCTGCGAGTTCCTGATCGGGCTGGACGGAACGGTGTCCTTCCTCGAGGTCAACACGCGGCTGCAGGTCGAGCACACGGTTTCCGAAGAGGTCACCGGCATCGACCTCGTGCGCGAACAGTTCCGCATCGCGGCCGGCGGTATTCTCGACTACGCCGACCCGGTCGCCGTGGGTCACTCCTTCGAATTCCGCATCAACGGTGAAGATCCCGGTCGCGGCTTCTTCCCCTCCCCCGGCCCCGTCCACCTGTTCAAGCCGTCCGGCGGACCCGGCGTGCGCGTCGATACCGGGGTTCAGTCCGGCGATGTCGTGTCCGACTCCTTCGACTCGCTGCTGGCCAAACTCATCGTGACCGGCGCCACCCGCGAGGAAGCTCTCGAACGGTCCCGGCGTGCCCTGGACGAGTTCGAAATCACCGGGCTGCCCACCGTTCTGCCGTTCCACCGCGCTGTCGTTCGGGATCCTGCCTTCGCTCCCGCCGACGGCGCACCGTTCTCGGTGTTCACTCGGTGGATCGAAACGGAATTCGTCAACACCATCGAACCCTGGACCGGCACCCTCGAGGACCCCACACCCGCGCAGAAGCGTCACAACGTCGTTGTGGAGGTGGAAGGACGTCGCATCGAGGTCAGTCTCCCCACCCGGCTGCTGCCCGGCGCCCCCGGGGACACCTCCGTCGGGCCGGCTCCGCGACGTCGCGGCTCCAGCACCGTTTCGGTCGACACCGGCGACGCCGTGAAGGCACCGATGCAGGCCACAATCGTGAAGCTGCTCGTGGCCGACGGCGACACGGTCGTCAAGGGCGATCTGCTCCTCGTACTCGAAGCCATGAAGATGGAACAGCCGTTGACCGCTCACCGCGACGGTGTCGTCGGGGGCCTCACCGCCGTCGTCGGCACGACCGTCTCGTCGGGGGCGCTGCTGCTCACGGTCACCGAGGCCGCCCTGGTCACCGACGCCGCGTAGTTCCGGCCGCGGCGCATCCGCTGCCCGCACGCACAAACGCACCCCGCCGGATATCCGACGGGGTGCGTTTGTGCGTGCGCTCAGCGGGCGGTTACAGCACCACGTGCATGGCGCGAGCGGCGTCGGTGATGGACCCGGTGAGCGAGGGGTACACCGGGAACGCCTGGGCCACCTCGTCGACGGTCAACCGGTGCTCGACCGCGAGGGCCAGCGGGAAGATGAGTTCGCTCGCCTTCGGCGCCACGATCACGCCGCCGATGACGGTTCCACTGCCCGTACGGGCGATGAGCTTCACGAAGCCGTCCTTGATGCCCATCATCTTGGCACGCGGGTTGGACGCCAGCGCCAGTTTGTACACGTCACCCTGCACAAGGCCGTCTTCGATCTGCTTCTGGGTCCAGCCGACCGTCGCGATCTCAGGCTGGGTGAAGATGTTCGCGGCCACGTTGCGAATCTCGATCGGGTTGACCGTGTCGCCCATCGCATGGAACACGGCCGTGCGTCCCATCATCGAAGCGACCGAGGCCAGCGGGAGCTCGGTCGTGCAGTCCCCGGCGGCATAAATGTTCGGGATCGACGTGCGCGCCACGCGGTTCACCTGGATGTGACCACTGTCGGTGAGCTGCACGCCGGCCTGCTCCAAGCCGATGCCCTCGGTGTTCGGCACGGAACCGACGGCAATGAGGCAGTGGCTGCCCCGCACCTCTCGTCCGTCTTCGAGGGTGGCGAGCACCCCGTCGCCGTCCCGCACCACGGATGCCGCGCGCGACTTGGACATGACAATCATGCCGTTGCGCTTGAAAACGTTCTCGATCACGTTGGCCGCGTCGGCGTCTTCGCCGGGCAGCACCTGGTCACGGCTGGAGATAAGCGTGACCTTGGCGCCCAGGGCGCGGTACGCGGAGGCGAATTCCGCCCCGGTGACACCGGAACCGACCACGATGAGATGCTCCGGCACGGCGCGCAGGTTGTAGAGCTGCGTCCAGGTGAGAATGTGCTGTCCGTCGGGCATCGCCGTGGACAGAACCCGGGGGCTGGCGCCCACGGAAACCACGATCGTGTCCGCGTCGATGCGGTCGAAGTCTGTTGCCGAGCTGTCGCCGGACGTCGCCACAATCACGGCGGTGGTTCCATCCAGGCGGCCGTGCCCCTGCACGAACGTGACGCCGGCGCGAATAAGCGTGGCCTTCATGTCTTCGGACTGCTGTCGCGCGAGGGCGAGCAGGCGTTTGTTGACCGCCGCGAGGTTGATCGCGACCTCGGGCCGGAGGGGCTTGCCTGTGTCCCCGCGCACGAAGAACTGCACGCCGAGATCGGTGGCTTCGCCGATGGAATTGGAGGCCTCCGCCGTGGCGATGAGGGACTTCGACGGAACGACATCCGTGATCACGGCCGAGCCGCCCACGCCGACGGCCTCAACCAGAGTCACCTCGGCGCCCTGTTGGGCGGCGGCCAGGGCCGCTTCGTATCCACCGGGCCCTCCGCCGAGTACAACGATGCTCTGCTTGCGTTCGAACTCATAGGCCATGAACCCCATTCTCTCAACACCCACGGCCCCCGCCAAACCGCGCCATCGCCCGCATTCGCGTCACTGAGCGGGAAGGCCGCCCGGCGAATGTCGGTGTGCCCCCGAAATCTGCGTCGAATTCGCGGGTCGCTTAGAGTGGGTGAATGCTCAAAACCGACATTAACCTGTTAGACGCGCCGGAAACCGATCCGTTCGACGTCGCACGCACAGCAGCGCAGCAGATTGCCGACCTCACAGGAGTGGCGCGCCACGACGTGGCCCTCACCCTCGGCAGCGGCTGGGGCAAGGCGGCCGACCTGATCGGCGAGACCACACACACGATCCCCGCGCAGGAAATCACCGGTTTCAGCGCACCCGCGCTGGCCGGCCATGTGGGCACCCTGCGATCGGTGTTGCTTCCCAGCGGCAAACGCGCGCTCATCATCGGCGCCCGAACGCACTACTACGAAGGCCACGGTGTGCGCCGCGTCGTGCACAGCGTGCGCACCGCCGCCGCCGCCGGAGTGACGACCATGATCCTCACCAACGGGGCCGGGGGAATACGTGAGACGTGGACTCCCGGCACGCCCGTGCTGATCAGCGACCACATCAATCTGACGGCGGACTCGCCTCTGGAGGGCGCGACGTTCGTCGATCTGACCGACCTCTATTCCACCCGCCTGCGCGATGTGGCCCGGTCGATCGATCCCACCCTGGATGAGGGCGTGTACTGCCAGTTCCGCGGGCCGCACTACGAGACCCCCGCCGAAGTGCAGATGGCCAAGGCCATCGGCGGCGACATTGTGGGCATGTCGACGGCGCTGGAGGCCATTGCCGCCCGTCAGACGGGCATGGAGGTGCTCGGGCTGTCGCTCATCACGAACCTCGCCGCCGGCATCCAGAAAACGCCGTTGAGCCACGGTGAGGTCATCGAGGCCGGCCAACTCGCCGAGCCCGTGATCAGCGCGCTTCTGGCCAGGATCGTGGCCGCGCTGTGAGCCACGAGGATTCCACCCCCGAGGTGCCCCCGGTGCGCGTGAGCGGCCGTCATTCGGCCCGTGCCGACGACACCCGCCCCGACACGGATGCCGCCGCGCCGGTCGACTCGGACGACAACGTCACCCTGAGTCCCGAGGAGGAGCTGCTTCCGACAGTTGCCGTTCCCCTCCCCGTGAGCGCGCCCCCGGCGGAGGACACCGCCGACGACGACGACGACGACACTCCCACCCTCGTGATCAGCACGGTGTCCGTGCCGGCGACCGACGCGGATCCGGCCGAGGCGCCCGCGTCCGCGGCGCTCGCCCACGCGGATGTCGACGATGCGCCGACGACGGCAATGGCCGCGGTCGGCAGCGACGGCGCGACGCCCACGGTCAGGGAGCAACCGCCGATGGGCGCCCTCGCCGGCGGTTCCGCGGCGGATTCGACGGCAGCGCTGATCGAAACGGCCAGGGCCTGGCTGCGCCAGGACCCGGACGCCGAGACGCAGGCCCAGCTGCGCGGGCTCATCAACGCGGCCGGAGACGGCGACTCCGCCGCGCTCGTGTCATTGCACGACCGCTTCGACACCCGCCTGGAGTTCGGCACGGCGGGGCTCCGCGGCGAAATCTCCGCCGGATCCAACCGGATGAACCGGGTGCTGGTCTCGCAGGCCGCATCCGGTCTCGCGAGTTATCTGCTGAGCCGCGCCAAGCCGGGAGCAACGCCCTCCATCGTCATCGGCTACGACGGACGCAAGAACTCGAATATCTTCGCCACCGACACGGCCGCGATCATGGCCGGCGTCGGGGTTCGAGCCATCCTGCTGCCCCGGCTGCTTCCCACTCCCGTGCTTGCCTTCGCGGTGCGTCACCTTGACGCCAGTGCCGGCGTGATGGTGACCGCATCCCACAATCCGCCCAACGACAACGGGTACAAGGTGTACCTCGGCGGAGAGAACGAGGGCGCCCAGATCGTGGCCCCCGATGACAAGCGCATTGCGACGCAGATCCTGCGGGTGGCCGCGGAGGAACTCGTATCCGAGCTGCCCCGCGCCGCCTACGAGACGGCCGACGAAGACGTGGTGCGGGCCTACATCACCGCGACCGCGAGCATCGCCCACCCGCCGCGCGCGCAGGTGAACACGGTATACACGGCCCTGCACGGGGTGGGGTGGGACACCACCCGACGCGTGCTGGAGCAGGCCGGCTTCGAGCTGCCCACCCTCGTCGACGCGCAGGTCGCGCCCGACGCCGCGTTCCCCACCGTCGCCTTCCCCAACCCCGAAGAGCCCGGAGCCATGGACCTCGCCTACGAGACGGCCCGAGAGGTCACGGCCGAGCTCATCATCGCGAACGACCCGGACGCCGACCGTCTCGCGGTCGCCATTCCCGACCCCGACGAGGCGTCGGGCTACCGCCGTCTGAGCGGCAACGAGGTCGGCATGATCCTCGGCTGGCGCGCGGCGTCGCTCGCCGCCCAGGCGGCCGGTGACGGGCCCCTCGTCGGCACCCTCGCGTGTTCCATCGTCTCGTCGCCGGCCCTGCGCGCGGTGGCGGATGCCTACGGCCTCGACTTCGCGGACACTCTCACCGGCTTCAAGTGGGTCTCCCGCGCGCCCGGCCTGATCTACGGCTACGAGGAGGCCCTCGGCTACCTCGTGAACCCCGGCACCGTGCGCGACAAGGACGGCATCTCCGCTGCTGTCTCCCTGCTCTCACTGGTGACGGATCTGAAGGCGGAGGGCCTCACCCTCGGTGATCATCTCGACGCGTTCACCGAAAAATTCGGGCACTTCGCGTCGGGTCAGATCTCGGTGCGGGTGAGCGACCTGTCAACGATCGCCCGGGTGATGACCCAGCTGCGCCACACACCGCCGGAGTCCGTCGGGAACATCGCCGTCGAGCAGATCGACGACTTTCGCTGGGGCCTCGGCGCGCTTCCCCCGAGTGATGTGCTGCGCATCCGCCTCGTCGACGGTTCGCGTGTGATGGTGCGCCCAAGTGGCACCGAACCCAAGTTGAAGGTGTACCTGGACACGCACAGCACCGACGGTACCGTCGAGGAACGCAAGGTCGCTGCTCGTGCGGCACTGTCGGAGCTCGAACGGGGCATGCGCGACCTGATCCAGTAGGTCGGCCGTGACACGAAACGCCCTCCCCGACCGGGGAGGGCGTTTCGTCGGTGATGTCCGCTGGCGGGCGGTGACCGGTTAGGAGCCGAGCGCCATGTCCAGTTTGGCGGCGAGTTCGTCGACGTCGAAGTAGTTGGTGATCACGATCACATCCGCGTTGGTTTTTCCGATCGCGTCGACGAGCTCCGACGAGGTCAGAATCACCTGGGCGTCGGCCGCTTCGGCGCGCACGCCCGCAACATCCGTGGCCACAACGTTCGCCTCGATCTCCAGACGCTTCAGGGCACGTTCGGCGTTGACCTTGAGGATCGCGGACGTTCCCACGCCGACGCCGCACATGACCACGATCTTCACGAGGATGCCTTCAGTCCGAAAAGGGACCGCACGGTTTCGGCGTCCGTGGCCGCCGCGAGTGCCGGAATCACCTGCGCGTCGTTGAACACGTTTGCGAGCTCGGCGACGTGGGCCAGGTGCTCATCGCGGCTGACGACCGCGAGCCCGACGATCACGCTCACCGGGTCGTTGTTGGGGTGTCCGAAGTTGACGGGTTCGGCCAGGGTGACAACGCTCAGTCCGTCGGCGAGTACATCGTCGCCGGGCCGGGCGTGGGCGAGGGCCAGCCCGGGCGCGATCACGATGTAGGCACCGAACTCGGTGATCACGCTGATCATGCGCGCGGTGTATTCCGCGGTCGTCGCACCCGATCGTTCGAGGGCGAGCCCGGCCGCCGTGACCGCTGCGCGCCAATCATCGACATGCGCACCGATCGTGATGGCGGCGGGAGGCAGTGGCGGCAGCGACATGGTGTCTTTCATGAGTTACGAGGGAGGCCGGGATCAGGCGTCGGCGAAGCCCGCGATGATGGCGTTCGTGAGCTCCTCCCGATCCTCGAGCGGCAGGAACGACGCGGCGGCCGCGTTGAGCTGGAACACCTCGAGGTCGTCGAGGTCGTAGCCGAAGGCATCGCTCAGCAGCGCCAGTTCCTGCGAAAGCGTCGTGTCCCCCATGAGGCGGTTGTCGGTGTTTACCGTGACCTTGAATCCGAGCTGGTACAGCAGGTCGAACGGGTGATCGAGCAGGTCCTCGCCCCACGCGGCGATCGCGCCGGTCTGCAGGTTCGACGTCGGGCTGACCTCGAGGGTGATTTCGCGGTCGCGTACCCATTGGGCCACCGAGCCGAGGGTGACGAAGGTGTTGTCGTCGTCCTGGCGCTCGATCGTCACGTCTTCGGCGAGACGCACTCCGTGCCCGAGGCGCAGGGCGCGACCGTCGAACAAGGCGCTGCGGATGCTGTCCAGCCCGTCGGCCTCACCGGCGTGAACCGTGGTCGGCATGAACTCGCGGGCCAGCAGGTCGAAGGCCTCCTTGTGGTTGCTCGCCGGGAACCCGGCCTCGGCGCCGGCGATGTCGAAACCGACGACGCCGTCGAATCGATATTTCACGGCGAGTTCGGCAATTTCGAGGCTGCGGTCGGCGTGGCGCATGGCCGTGATGAGCTGGCCGGTGCGGATGCTCTTGCCCTGGGACTCGACGTGCTCGATGCCGGCCTCCAGGCCGTCCTGAACCGCCTCGACGGCCTCATCGAGGGTGAGTCCACGGGTGAGGTGCTGCTCGGGTGCCCAGCGCACCTCGCCGTAGATCACGCCGTCGAGGGCGAGGTCTTCCACGTATTCCTTGGCGACACGGAAGAGGCCGTCCCGGGTCTGCATGACGGCGCACGTCACGTCGAAGGTTTTGAGGTATTCCACGAGAGAGCCGGCACTCGACTGGTCGTAGAACCACTTCTGGAGGCTCTCGGCATCCGTCGCGGGCAGGTCGAGCCCGATGGTCTCGGCCAGGTCGATGATGGTCTGCGGGCGCAGGCCACCGTCAAGGTGATCGTGCAGCGAGATCTTGGGCAGGGTGTTGATGCTCACGCCGCCACCGGGCATCAGGAATTCCTCTGGAGTCGTATTCACCCTTCTAATCTACCGGCCCGCCCGCCTGGAGGCTCCATGTTTGCTGATCATGCGCTGCACGTGCGTGCATCCCACCGTCCCACGGGAGGCCACTGGGCTACTTCCGCCCCATGGATCCAGTTCATGGGGCTGATGCTGTCCCCTCGCGGCGCGAGGTGCGACAGGTCCTTACGGGCGCCAGCCTCGTGACCGCAGGGCCTCCTCGACGGCGGCGCGCACCCATTCCTTCGACGAGGTTTTGCGCACGGAAATCACCAGCCAGCCCGCCGTCCGAAGGTCGTGCAGGCGCTCGGCGTCACGGTTGTATTGCACGTCGCTGGTGCGGTGCTGTTCCCCGTCGTATTCCACGAGCACCTTGTAGCGAAAGTAAACCAGGTCTCCGCGAGCACGTTGCTTGCCTGGTGGCAATGGAATGTACCGGTTTGTCTCCGGCTCGGGAAGCCCGCAGTCGAGCAGAAAGAGTCGCAGCATCGTCTCCCGCCGGGACTCCACGCGCGGCCGAATGAGCGCCGCGGCCTCGCGTAATCTCCGGGCCCCACGCTGCCCTGAGTTCTGCGTCACCCCGGCGGCAATCTCGGCTGCGGTCGCCAAGGCCCGGTCTCCCCGCAGCAGATGATCTCCCGCCGCGATGAGGTCGTCTCGTTGCAGTACGGCGGCCAGCTGGCACCAGGTCCCGATCGGCTCGAGCACGGGCATCCCCGCCAGCACGCACACACGCTTGAGATTCTCGGCGCGATGGCCGATGACCCCGCGTGCCCGGAGTGCTCGTTCCGGGGACAGGACGGTGACATGAATGCGCGGGTCTGTTTCGAGATGCGCAGGCAGCGGCATGCCGAAGAGAATGGCCGCCGTCGCGTGGCTGAAGAACGCGCCGGGAGGCATCCGCGGCTGAAAGGCTCGGCAGCGGTCCCGGAGGGTCTCAATACTGCCGACCGGCACGCACACGCCCCAAAAGGGATGCTCGAGGTCACTCGAACGAGTGCGCTTGCGCGACACGCCGGCGGCCTGAGCCTGCGCCACGGTGAACGGCCCGTGCTCGAAGCCGGGAGGAAGCGGGGTTTGATGATGCATGGCGTGAGAATGCCACCATCTGCGAGCTGGGGTCAGGTTATCCACAGCCCCGCCGTCGTACGCGAGGGGACAACTTGCACCCCATGAAACCAGGGCGAGGGGCCAAAGTTGACTACTCGCGGAACCCATGGGGTGGAAGATGGCATGTCGCGACGCGAGGGGACAACTTCGGCCGCAGGGACGGGGTCAGCGCGTGATGCGCTCCGCGATCAGCGGACCGCCATCCTGCACCGGTTCGCCCACGTCGCCGATGCGCCAGGCACCATCAACGGCCTCCAGTGCCCGCGCGAAACGTTCCGGTTCGTCGGCGCTGAGGGTGAACAACGGTTGACCGCGGCGCACCGTGTCGCCCGGCTTCGCGTGCAGGTCAATGCCGGCGGCGTGCTGCACCGGGTCCTGCTTGCGCGCGCGTCCCGCACCGAGCCGCCACGCGCCGATGCCGAACGGCAGCGCCTGCTGTTCGACGAGCACACCGTCACGATCGGCGAGCACCACGTGAGTTTCGCGCGCGACGGGCAGGGCCGCATCCGGGTCGCCGCCCTGGGCACGAATAACGTCGCGCCACTTGTCCATGGCCCGGCCGTCGTGCAGCGCCGATTCCACGTCCACGTCGGTGATGCCGGCGAGGTCGAGCATTTCGCGCGCGAGCGCCACGGTGAGTTCGACGACGTCGGCGGGGCCGCCGCCGGCGAGCACGTCGACCGATTCGCGCACCTCGTTGGCATTGCCGATCGCGAAACCGAGCGGCACGTTCATGTTGGTCAGCAGAGCGGATGTCGCCACTCCGGCATCCTCGCCCAGCTCCACCATGGTGCGTGCCAGTTCGCGTGAGCGGTCGATGTCCTTGAGGAACGCTCCGGACCCGAATTTGACGTCGAGAACGAGGGCACTCGTGCCCTCCGCGATCTTCTTCGACATGATCGACGATGCGATGAGCGGGATGGCCTCGACCGTGCCGGTGATGTCGCGCAGCGCGTACAGCTTGCCGTCGGCGGGCGCGAGGCCGCTGCCGGCGGCGCAGACGACGCCGCCGTGATCGCGCAGCTGGGCGAACATCTCCTCGTTGCTGAGGTTGGCGCGCCACCCCGGGATGGATTCCAACTTGTCGAGGGTGCCCCCGGTGTGTCCGAGGCCGCGGCCGGAGAGCTGCGGCACCGCGGCGCCGAAGACGGCGACGAGCGGCATCAACGGGAGGGTGATCTTGTCTCCGACACCGCCGGTGGAGTGCTTGTCGGTCGTGGGCTTGCCGAGCCCGGCGAAGCTCATGCGTTCGCCGCTGTCGAGCATGGCCATGGTGAGCGCACGAACCTCATTGCGGCTCATGCCGTTGAGGAAGATGGCCATGGTCATCGCGGCCATCTGCTCATCGCCCACGTAGCCGCGGGTGTACGCGTCAATGAGCCAGTCGATCTGGGCGGTGGTCAGCTCACCCTTGTCACGCTTGGCGTGGATCAGGTCGACGGCGTCGAAGGCCTCGAGGGTGCTGGTCATTCGTGGGCTCCTGAGTCTGCTGTGTTGCGGTATTCGGCGAGCTGCCGCGGCCCGAAGGCGTCGGGCAGCACCTCGTCGATCGTGCGGGTTCCCGACACGGTCTGCAGCAGCATGCCGGTTGCGGAATGTTCGTAGAGCAGCTGGCGGCAGCGTCCGCACGGCATCAGCGTGTTGCCGTTGCCGTCCACGCAGGTGAACGCCACGAGCTGTCCGCCCCCCGTCATGGCAAGGGTCGACACGAGGGCGCATTCGGCGCACAGGGTGAGGCCGTAGGACGCATTCTCAACGTTGCATCCGCTGATCACACGCCCGTCATCGACGAGCGCCGCGGCCCCCACCGGAAACTTCGAGTACGGCACGTAGGCATGTGACATCGCCTCGACGGCCGCCTCGCGCAGCCTGGCCCAGTCGACGGTCATGATTTGATGTACGGCTTGCCGGACGCGGCCGGGGGCCTCGACCGACCGACCAGGCCGGCCACGGCGAAGATCGTCACCAGATACGGGAGCATGAGCATGAATTCGCTCGGCACCGGCGAACCGATGATGCTCAGCACGCTTTGCAGGTTGCTCGCAAACCCGAACAGCAACGCGGCGAGGGTGGCCCGGATCGGGTCCCACCGACCGAAGATCACGGCGGCGAGGGCGATGAATCCGGCACCCGCCGTCATCTCCTTGCCGAAGGCGCCCACCGAGCCGAGCGTGAAGTACGCGCCGCCGAGACCCACAATGGCGCCGGCGAGCGACACGTTCAGAAAACGCGTGCGGGCCACGTTGATGCCGACGGTGTCGGCGGCCTGCGGATGCTCGCCCACGGCCCGCAGACGCAGGCCCCACTTGGTGTGGAAGACGGCGAAGTACACCGCGATCACGGCCACATACATGAGGTACACGATGAGCGTCTGTCGAAACAGCACCGGGCCGATGATCGGGATCTCGCTCAGGAACGGAATGTGGATGCGATCGAACTTCGGCGGCTGGTTGAGCGTTGCCGCGTTGGGGGCGAGCAGCTGCGAGTAGAGGAAACCGGTGAACCCGACGACGAGCACGTTGAGCACCACACCGACGATGACCTGGTCGACGAAGTACTTGATTGAGAACGCGGCGAGCACGAAGGAGACGGCCATTCCGGCGAGCATGGCGGCGGCGAGGCCGAGCAGGGGCTGGTTGGTCACCGAGGCGACGAGCGCGGAGGTGAACGCTCCGGCGAGCAGCTGACCCTCGATGGCGATGTTGACCACACCGACCCGCTCGGAGATGACGCCGCCGAGCGCACCGAAGATCAGCGGCACGGCCAAGCTGATCGAGCCGAAGAGCAGCCCGGGGACGGGGATCGTGCTCCCCGCCGACGCCCAGGCCAGGAACCCGACGAGCAGCAGCACGGCGAACACGCTGATCAGCCACACCGGCACCCTGGACCGCTGGTACACGAGCCAGCCGGTCACGAGTGTGATCGCGAGCAGCAACACGGTGATGACCACGCCGGTCGCGCGGGTGGGAAGCTCAACGGCGGGCAGCTGGATGAGGTCGGATCCGGTGGAGAGGCGCATGGTGCTGATGCCGTCACGGCCGAAGACCACGAGCATCAGCAGGCCGATCAGCGTGAACACTCCGAGCGCGATGGGCGCCTTCCAGTTGCGGATTGCTCCGGCGGCCGGTCCGCGGGCCGGTTCAACGGGCTGGGTGGGATCAATAACGGGGGCGATGGTGCTCACTTGGCCGTCACCTCCTGGGTTACGTTCAGTCGAGGCTTGCGCGTGAGTGCGCCGGGCGTCGGGAGGCGGAAAATGGCCCGTACGAGCGGCGGCGCCGCGATGAAGAGCACGATGAGGGCCTGAACGACAACGATGATGTCGACGGGCACGCCCTCGGCGGCCTGCATGGAGAAGCTGCCGGCCTTGAACGCGCCGAACAGAATCCCGGCGGCGAATACGCCCCACGGCTTGGAACGGCCGAGCAGGGCGACGGTGATGGCGTCGAAGCCGATGCTCGAATCCACGGTGGCGCCGAAGCCGCTCGTCGTGGTGCCGAGCACCTGGTTGATGCCGGCCAGCCCGACGAGTCCGCCGGAAATGAGCATCGCGTACACGTAAATGCGCTGCACGCCGATGCCGGCCACACGGGCCGCATTCGGGTTCTCTCCCACGGCGCGAAACTGGAAGCCGAGGTTGGACCGCGACAGCAGCCACCAGGTGAAGATCGTTGCCGCGATCACGAGCACGAAACCGAAGTGCAGGTTGTAGTTCGATCCGAGCAGGTCGGGGAAAATGGCCGTTGGCTTGCTGGCCGGGGTCTTCGGGTTGTTGGAGCCGGGGGTTTTCAGGAAGCCGTCGCGCAGCAGATAGCTCACGAGATAGAAGGCCACGTAGTTGAGCATGATCGTGGTGATCACCTCGTGCGCGCCCGTGCGCGCCTTCAGCAGGCCCACGATTCCGCCCCACAGGGCACCGCCGAGCACGCCGACGACGAGGGCGGCGACCATGTGGATCCCGTAGGGCAGGTCGAGCGCGAACGCGACCCAGCCGCCGAGAGCGGCTGCGATGAGCATCTGCCCGCGACCACCGATGTTGAACATTCCGACGCGGAAGCCGAGCGCGACGCCGAGGCCCGCGGCGATGAGCGGCGTCGCGAAGGTGAGCGTGTCCGTGAGCGGCTTGATGCCGTCCGCGAAGCTGTCCCGGCGGAAGTTGTAGATCGACCCCTGGAAGAGCGCCGAGTAGGCACCGGAAACGGCCTGCCAGATGGCACCGAGCATGTCGCCGGGCCGGGAGAAGAAGTACCCGGCCGCGTCCTGTACCTCGGTGGTCGTGAACGCGATCATGACGGCGCCCACCAGCAGGGCGAGCACGACGGCGAGCACCGAGATGATGGCGCTTCCCGTGGTGATCTCACGGAACATCGAGTGCCAGCGTCCGGGTTCCTCGTCGAGGTGACCCGACGGCGTCGGACCGGTGGGGGGCACGGTTGGCGGGGCCTGGGGGACCTGACTGTCGCTCATACGGCAGCTCCTTCGGTACTGTCGGTGGGCTCGCTGTTCGTTGGTGCAGCGTCGGTGGGTGGTGCCACCCCGGCCATCATGAGGCCGAGGACGGCGCGAGGCGTGTCGCCGGGGACGATGCCCACGATGCGACCGCCGTACATGACCATGATGCGATCGGCGAGGGCCGCGACCTCGTCAAGCTCGGTCGAGATCACGATCACCGGGGTGCCGGCGTCGCGGGTGGCGACGATGCGCTCGTGCACGAATTCGATGGAACCGACGTCGAGCCCACGGGTGGGCTGCGCGGCGACGAACAGGCGCAACGGGCGGCTGAGTTCGCGCGCCAGCACGACCTTCTGCTGGTTGCCTCCGGAGAGCTTGCCCACGGGGGTCAGGATGCCCTGCGCCCGTACGTCGAATTCCTTCACCTTCTCCTCGGCGAAGGTCTTGAGGTAGTCCAGCTGCAGGTTGAAGTGCTTCACAAAAGGTGTGTGGTTGGAGCGGTCGAGCATGAGGTTCTCGGCGATGCTGAACGACCCGACCAGGCCGTCCTGGTTGCGATCCTCCGGTATGAATCCCACGCCGGCGTCGAGCACCTTGCGCACGGAATGGCCACGCAGCGAGGAGCCGTCGAGTGTGATCTCGCCCGTGACGCGTGGCTGCAGTCCCATCAGCGCCTCGGTCAGTTCGGTCTGCCCGTTTCCCTGCACACCGGCGATGGCGAGGATCTCCCCGACGGCAACGTCGAAGCTCACGTCGTCGACGACGACCTGGCCGCGCGGGTCGATCACGGTGAGGTTCTTCACGACGAGTGCCGGCTTGCCCGGCGTTGCGGGGTCCTTGTCCACGGTGAGGTCCACGGCGCGGCCGACCATCAGCGTGGCCAGTTCTTCGTTGCTGGCCGTGGGCAGGGCTTGCCCCACAACCTTTCCCAGCCGGATGACCGTGATGCGGTCGGCGACCTCGCGCACCTCCCGCAGTTTGTGCGTGATGAACACGATGGAGGTTCCGGCATCCTTCAGCTGGCGCATGATCACCATGAATTCGTCGGTTTCCTGCGGCGTGAGCACGGCGGTGGGTTCGTCGAAGACGAGCACCTGGGCGTCACGGGAGAGCGCCTTGATGATCTCGACGCGCTGCTGCACTCCGACGGGCAGATCTTCCACGAGGGCATCCGGGTTGATGTTGAACCCGAACCGGTCGGAGATCTCCCGCACACGCGCACGCGCCGCGGTCAGGTCGAGGCGCCCGCCGGACTTCGTCTCTTCGTTGCCGAGCATCACGTTCTCGGCCACGGTGAAAACCGGGATGAGCATGAAGTGCTGGTGCACCATGCCGATGCCGGCGCTCATCGCATCGCCGGGTCCCGCGAAGTGAACGGCCTTGCCGTCGAGAAGGATTTCGCCCTCTTCCGCCCGGTACAGGCCATACAGAACGTTCATCAGGGTGGACTTGCCCGCGCCGTTCTCGCCGAGAAGGGCGTGGATCTCCCCCGGCTCGATCACCAGGTTGATGTTGTCGTTGGCGACAAGTGCACCAAAGCGCTTGGTGATGCCACGAAGTTCGAGCTTCATATTTCCCGATTCTATTGAGCGGCCAGGGAACCGTTCAGGTTGAGCGAACAAAAAGCGGGGAGGCCAGCACAGCTGACCTCCCCGGATTCGCATCACTGCGGTCGTGCGAATGGTGCGGTAGTGCGGTGTTGCTACTTCGGGGTGGCGTCCGAGGTGACAACGATGTCGCCGGAGATGATCGACGCCTTGATCTCATCGATCTCGGTCATCAGCGCCGGGTCGACCTTCGACTCGTAGTCGTGCAGCGGGGCGAGGAGCACGCCCTCGTTCTCGAGGGTTCCAACGTACGGGTCGGAGGAGAAGTCTCCGCCGGCCGCGTCCACGATGATCTGCTGTGCGGCATCGGCCATCTGCTTCATGACGGACGTGAGGTACAGGCTGTCGAACTCGGGCGTGGTCTCGAACAGGTCGCTGTCCACACCGATGATGGCGACATCCTTGCCGGAGTCGTTGATGGCCTGCGCGGTGCCCTGGAAGAGCGGTCCGGCGACCGGGAGGATGATGTCAACGCCGCTGTTGATCAGGTTCTGGCTGATCGTCTTGCCGGCGCTGATGTCGTCGAAGCTTCCGGCGAACGTTCCGGTCTGGGCTTCCTTGTCCCAGCCGATGACGGTGACGGAGGTGCCCTTCTGCTCGTTGTGGTACGCCACGCCATCGACGAAACCGTCCATGAAGATGGTGACGGACGGGAACTGCAGCCCGCCGTAGGTGCCCACGACGCCGGTCGTGGTGGTGCCGGCAGCGAGGTAACCAGCGAGGAACGCGGCCTGCGCCGTGTCATACAGAACGGGCTTCACATTGTCGAGCGTCAACGGGCTGAAGTCGTCGTTGGAGAGCGCGGAGTCGATGATCGCGAAGTCAACGTCGGGGTTGTCCTTTGCGGCATCGCGCGTGGCGTTGGCGAGCGCGAAACCGACGGTGAGGATGAAGTTGCAGCCCTGGTCGACCATGCTGCTGACGTTGCTGGCGTACTGGTCTTCCGTGGTGGACTCGGCCTGCTTGAACTCGACGCCGAGTTCCTCGGATGCGGCCTTCATTCCGTCGTAGCTCGACTGGTTGAAGGACTTGTCGTCGAATCCGCCGAAGTCAGAAACGATGCAAGGCAGGAAATCCGACGTTGCGGCGTCAGAATTCGAACCGGAATCGGTCGGTGCCGGTGCGCAGGCGGCGAGAAGGGCGATAACGCCGAACATGGCAAAACCGCCGAGCGCGGCTTTACGGGTCGTGATTGTCAAAATGACCTCCAGGATGCTGCCGCGCGGGGGTTCGCTCGGGCCGTGGTCGCTACGTTACAGAATGTTTCGCTGCTCAGAAGAGCAAAGTGGCGCGCAGACCGAATGGTTATCAACCCGCGACATTCGCGACCCCGTTTTGCTCATCTGAGCAGCCAGAAGGGTCTTTTTCGAGGTTTCAGAGCACGTCACTGCTGCCGGAAAGCTTCAGCGCGTCAACGACGGCCTTGACCTTCTGGGCATTGGCGCTCGTGGTGACGAGGAGCGCATCCGGCGTGTCGATCACAACAATGTCTTCCACGCCGATGAGCGCGATCATCCGGCCGGTGTGGCTGACGACGATTCCGCTGCTCGAATCGGCGAGCACGCGAGCACCCTCCCCCAGAATTGCGAGATTGGCCTTGCGCCCGCCGGAGTGCAGCTTGGCGATGGACGCGAAGTCACCCACGTCGTCCCACTCGAACTGGCCGGGAATCACGACGAGCCGTCCGGCGGCGGCGGCGGGCTCGGCAACCGAATAGTCGATGGCGATCTTCTTCAGGCCCGGCCACACCCGGTCGACGACGGCGCCTCGGCGCGGGGTGTCCCACGCCTCGGCCAGTTCCTGCAGCCCGGCCAGCAACTCGGGCTCGGTCTCGCCGATCGCTTCGAGCAGGCGGTCCGCTCGGGCAATGAACATGCCGGCGTTCCAGAGGTACGTGCCCTCGGCGAGGTACTGTTCGGCCACCTCCGGGTCGGGCTTCTCCACGAAGGAGTCCACCGACAGGGCGCTCTCGGCCCCCGGGATGTTGAGAGCACCGTCACTCTTGATGTAGCCGAAACCGATGGACGGTTCGGTGGGCCGGATGCCGATCGTGACGATGTACCCGGCGTCGGCGGCAACGACGGCCTCGGTGACCGCGGTGCGGAACAGGGATTCGCCGGTGATCACGTGGTCGGCGGGGAACGATCCGATGATCACGCCCGGTTCGCGGCGTTCCAGAATGGCGGCGGCGAGCCCGATCGCCGCGGTGGAGTCACGCGGCTCGCTTTCCAGAACGACGTTCGGGTCGCGAAGCTCGGGCAGCTGGCGTTCCACGGCGGCGCGGTGCGCGCGTCCGGTGACAACCATCACGCGCTGGTTCCCGGCAATGGGCACGAGCCGGTCCCAGGTGTCGCGCAACAACGTCTGGCCGGAGCCGGTGAGGTCGTGCAGAAACTTGGGGGCGTCGGCCCGGGAGAGGGGCCAGAGCCTCGATCCGATCCCGCCGGCCGGGATCACACTGTAGAAGCGGTCGAGGGCGGCGGGAGGCTGAGGCATGGGGCCACACTATCGCGCAGCGCTGAGCGGGCCCGTGCACGTTCATCCGGCATTCACTCCGCAGCCACACCGGGGCCACCCCGCGCCTTTAGCCTCAGGGCATGCGGGTCGCACTCATCAGCGAAAGTTTCCTTCCCACCATCAGCGGAGTCACCACCAGCGTCTGCAAGGTGTTGGAGCACCTGGCCGGCGCCGGTCACGAGGCCATCGTCATCGCCCCCGCGGGCGCGCCCCGCCAGTACGCGGGCTTTCCGGTGCATACCGTGCCGGCGATCGCCTACCGGCAGTTTCCGGTGGGGCTGCCGAGTCCGCACGTTCAGCGTCTGCTCGCCGATTTTCGTCCCGATGTGCTGCACGCCGCGAGCCCCTTTCTGCTCGGCGCCCAGGGCATCGCCGCCGCGAACCGGCTGGACATCCCGTCGGTGGCCATTTATCAAACGGATGTTGCCGGCTACGCCGCCAGAAACCGCCTCGGCCAGGCGACCGCCCTCGCCTGGCGCTACGTGAAGTGGGTGCATGAGGGCGCCACGCGCACGCTCGTCCCGTCGAGCTCGTCCCTGCGCGACCTGGAGCGCCTGCACGTTCCCAACCTCGCGATGTGGACCCGCGGCGTGGACCTGACGGGCTTTCACCCCAACCGAAAGGGCTCGGCGGACGTGGCCGCCCTGCGTCAGAAAATCGCTCCCCGTGGCGAGGTCATTGTGGGCTACGTCGGGCGACTCGCGCCGGAGAAGCAGGTGGAGCGACTTCGAGCGCTGCGCGGGCTCGCCGGCATCCGGGTGGCGATTGTGGGCGACGGACCGTCGGAACCGCAGATCGCACGGGCGCTCGCGGGCATGCCCGTCACCTGGCTCGGTCGTCTCGCCGGGGGCGAGCTGGCCACGGCCTACGCCAGCTTCGACGTCTTCGTGCACACCGGAACGGAGGAGACGTTCGGGCAAACCCTGCAGGAGGCGCATGCCGCGGGGCTGCCGGTGGTGGCGCCCGCGTCGGGCGGCCCCCTCGACCTCGTGACGCACGAAGAGAACGGCTACCTGTTCACACCCGACGACGAGCGCGACCTGCGCCGCTACGTGGAACGACTCGCCCGTGATCCGGCCCTGCGCAACCGAATGGGTGAGGCCGGGCGGCGCACGGTTCTCGGCCGTTCCTGGCCGACCGTGTGCGACGCGCTGCTGGATCACTATGAGGCAGTCATCGACGAACGCGCGGCCGTTCGGGCGATGACCGTGATTCCTCTTTCTTTGCAACGCTGAAGCGGCGCAGGCGGCACCAGCACACCTGCGCGCATGGCTAGACTGTTATCGAGCTCATTGAGCCCGATGGGTCTCGTTTGAGGCAAAAATCTATTCAGCCAGGGAGGGTTGTTCATGCCAAATCAGTCGGCAGGAACCCTGACATCTCAGCAGAAGACGACATCTCGTCGCCCGGCCGGCACCTTGTACCGGGGCAACGAAGGCATGTGGTCATGGGTCCTGCACCGGATTACCGGTGTCGCGATCTTCTTCTTCTTGCTGGTCCACATTCTCGACACGGCATTGGTCCGCGTGAGTCCCGAAGCGTACAACGCGGTGATCTCGCAATATCAGACGCCGATCATGGGGCTCGGTGAGGTCGCCCTCGTGGCCGCCATCGTGTTCCACGCGTTCAACGGACTGCGGATCATCCTCATCGACTTCTGGAACGCCAAGTACCAGAAGATCATGTTCTATGTGGTGATCGGACTCTGGCTCATCACGATGCTCGGTTTCGCTCCGCGCCACCTCATCAACGTGTTCAGCGAACACTAGGGGAAAGAATATGACTACAACTATCGACGCCCCCCGCAGCCCCTACGCGCGCAACACCAGCAAGCGCGGCACGAACTGGGAGAAGTGGGGCTGGATTTACATGCGCGTCTCCGGCGTGCTCCTGATCGTGCTGATTTTCGGCCACCTGTTCGTCAACCTGATGCTCGGCGAGGGTGTCAACGCCCTCAACTTCGCCTTCGTCGCCGGCAAGCTCTCCAGCCCGTTCTGGCAGATCTGGGACGTCGCCATGCTGTGGCTCGCCCTGATCCACGGTGGCAACGGCATGCGCACGCTCGTGAATGACTACGCGACGAACCGCATCAGCCGCGGGATCCTCAAGTACGCGATCCTCGCCGCCGTCGTCATCCTGATCGTGCTCGGCACGCTTGTGGTCTTCACGTTCGATCCCTGCCCGGCCGGCCAGCCCGCCGACCTTCTGCCTACTTTCTGCTCGTCCCTCTAGGAGCTGTCCCCTCACTAATGACATCGCCCGCCTCTTCCACCGCGCCCACAGCGTCCACCGTCGTTGACGGTGTTCACTACCACCAGTTCGACATCGTGATCGTGGGAGCGGGTGGAGCCGGCATGCGTGCCGCCATCGAAGCCGGCCCCAACGCCAGCACCGCCGTCATCTCCAAGCTCTACCCCACGCGTTCCCACACGGGCGCCGCGCAGGGCGGCATGGCCGCCGCCCTCGCCAACGTGGAGGAAGACAACTGGGAATGGCACACCTTCGACACGATCAAGGGTGGCGACTACCTGGTTGACCAGGACGCCGCCGAGATCCTGGCCAAGGAAGCCATCGACGCGGTCATCGACCTCGAGAACATGGGCCTGCCCTTCAACCGCACGCCGGAGGGCAAGATCGACCAGCGTCGCTTCGGCGGCCACACCCGTGACCACGGCAAGAGCCCCGTGCGTCGTGCCTGCTACGCCGCAGACCGCACCGGCCACATGATCCTGCAGACGCTGTACCAGAACTGCGTCAAGCACGGCATCAACTTCTTCAACGAGTACTACGTGCTCGACCTCGTGATGACCGAGGTCGACGGGGTCGACCAGCCGTCGGCCGTCGTCGCCATGGACCTCTCGAGCGGTGAACTCCACGTCTTCCAGGGCAAGGCGTTCATCTTCGCCACCGGCGGATTCGGCAAGATCTACAAGACCACGTCCAACGCGCACACCCTCACCGGTGACGGCGTGGGCATCGTGTGGCGCAAGGGCCTCCCGCTCGAGGACATGGAGTTCTTCCAGTTCCACCCGACCGGCCTCGCCGGGCTCGGCATCCTCCTCACCGAGGGTGCACGCGGTGAGGGAGCGATCCTGCGCAACGCCTCCGGTGAACGGTTCATGGAGCGCTACGCCCCCACCATCAAGGACCTCGCCCCGCGTGACATCGTCTCGCGCTGCATGCTCAAGGAGGTCGCGGAGGGCCGCGGCGCCGGTCCCGACAAGGACTACCTCTACCTGGACTGCACGCACCTCGGCAAGGAGCTGCTCGAAACCAAGCTTCCCGACATCACCGAGTTCGCCCGCACCTACCTCGGCGTTGACCCGGTCACCGAACCGGTACCCGTCATGCCGACCGCGCACTACGCGATGGGCGGCATCCCCACCAACGTCAAGGCCGAGGTCTGGCGCAACAACGAGGCCGTTGTTCCTGGCCTCTACGCCGCCGGCGAATGCGCGTGCGTCTCGGTGCACGGCTCGAACCGCCTGGGCACCAACTCGCTCCTTGACATCAACGTGTTCGGCAAGCGCGCCGGCATCAACGCGGTCGAGTACGTGAAGACGGCGAACTTCGTTCCGCTGCCCGATGACCCGGCCAAGGGCGTTCGCGACCTCGTCGAGGGCATCCGCTCGTCTACCGGCACCGAGCGCATCTCCGTGCTGCGCAAGACGCTGCAGGAAGAGATGGACAAGAACGCCCAGGTGTTCCGCACCGACGAGTCGCTCGCCGGCGTGACCCAGACCATCCACCTGCTGCGTGAGCGTTACAAGAACATCGGCGTGCAGGACAAGGGCCGCCGGTTCAACACCGACCTGCTCGAGGCCGTCGAACTGGGCTTTCTGCTCGACCTGGCCGAGGTTGTCGTGTACTCCGCTCGAAACCGTCAGGAAAGCCGCGGCGGACACCAGCGCGAGGACTACCCGAACCGCGACGATGAGACGTACCTGAAGCACACCATGGCGTACCTCACCGGCGACCCGATGTCCGCCGACGCCGCTGACCACATCGCGCTCGACTGGAAACCGGTCGTCATCACCCGCTACCAGCCGATGGAGAGGAAGTACTAGTGAGCACTTCAACGATTGACCAGCCGGCCGTCCCGGAGACGATCCAGTCCTTCACGGTGACGTTCAACATCCGCCGTTTCAATCCCGAGGCCGACGAAGAGCCGCACTGGCAGGACTTCGACGTGGAGATGTATCCCACGGACCGCGTGCTGGACGCCCTGCACAAGATCAAGTGGGAGCAGGACGGCAGCCTGAGCTTCCGCCGTTCCTGCGCCCACGGGATTTGCGGCTCCGACGCCATGCGCATCAACGGCCGCAACCGCCTCGCGTGCAAGACCCTGATCAAGGACCTCGACATCACCAAGCCGGTGTACGTGGAAGCGATCAAGGGCCTCCCGCTCGAGAAGGACCTCATCGTCGACATGGAGCCGTTCTTCGACTCCTTCAAGGAAGTTCAGCCCTTCCTCGTGGCGCAGAGCGCGCCGAAGGACGGCAAGGAGCGCATCCAGACCGTCGCCCAGCGTGAGCGCTTCGACGACACGACGAAATGTATCCTCTGCGCGGCATGCACCTCCAGCTGCCCGGTGTTCTGGACGGACGGCCAGTACTTCGGACCGGCCGCCATTGTGAACGCCCACCGCTTCATCTTCGACTCGCGCGACGACAACGCCGCCGTGCGACTGGACATCCTGAACGACCAGGAAGGCGTCTGGCGCTGCCGCACGACCTTCAACTGCACCGAAGCGTGCCCGCGCGGCATCCAGGTGACCCAGGCCATCTCCGAGGTCAAGCAGGCCATCATGCGGGGCAAGGTCTAGCAGCTCTGAAGTTGCCGGCGCCTGCGCCGGGATGGCCGTTCCGCACACTCGTGCGGGGCGGCCATTTCGTGTTCCGGGCCCGAGCCGGCGCGGAGGAGTCGATGTCGCTGTTCGGGTCGGCACCACCGACTCCCGCGAATCGCCGTGTCCGGCTCTGGCCCGTCGATAGTGCATGCTGACAGACACGAACGAGTGCCCGCAAGGCCGCGGCGCAGACCTGCCCCGGAGTGGGGGGTCGCGGAATCCGTGGTCGTTGGTCGCCGCGTGAGTCACGGGATTGGGCCGCGGTATGTATATGCTGGGCGCGTGAAACCCATAATCGCCAAGATCACCTCCCTGCGACCCGTGCGCGTTTTCACGGAGTTCGCCGATCGCGGCGGACCTGTCCTTGCCGGGGGGATGTCGTTCCAGGCCATCTTCGCGGTTTTCGCCGCGGTCTGGGTGGGCTTTTCGATCGCCGGACTGTTCATCACGAACAACCCCGTCGTCACCGAGCAGCTCTACGCCACGATCAACAATTCCGTGCCCGGCCTGATCGGCACCAAGGGCGTGATCGACCCGGACAAGCTCAACACGTCGGGAACCCTGCAATGGACGGGCGCCATCGCCCTTGTCGGCTTGCTGTTCACCGCCCTCGGCTGGCTGTCCACGACCTCGTTCGCGGTGCGGCGCATGTTCGGCATGCCGAAGCAGGACGCGTTTTTTCTGCTGCTGAAGGTTCGCGAGCTGGGCCTCGGGTTGCTCTTCGGCCTCGCCCTCGTCGTGTCTGCACTGGTGTCCCTGGCCAGTTCGACGGCCCTCGACATGCTGTTCGGCCTGTTCGGAATCAGCCAGCAGTCGATCTGGTACCAGGTGACCGCACGCGGAATCGGAATCGTGCTGGTGCTCGTGCTCGACACGGCGACGCTCGCGGCCCTGTTTCGGGTGCTGTCGCGCGTGCGTATTCCCCCGCGGCGGCTCCTGGTCGGGTCGCTCATCGGAGGGGTGGCGCTCGGCGCGCTCAAGATCCTCGGCGGCGCGCTGCTCGGCGGCGCGACCCGGAACCCCCTGCTCGCCACCTTCGCCGTGATCATCGGGTTGCTCATCTGGTTCAACATCGTGAGCACGGTGATGCTGCTCGCCGCTTCGTGGATCTCCGTGGGAATGCGCGACGCGGGCATCCCCCCGGAGTCGCTCAGCGCCGACGAGAAGGCCGCCGCCAAGTCCAAGCAAGAGGCGCAGGAGTTGCGGGAGCAGGCGGAGGCGGAACTCGCGGCCGCGCGGGAAGCCTACGCGGGACTCCCCTGGTGGGGCCGCTCCCGCGCCACCCGCCGGGTGCGTGCGGCGGTCAAGGCGGTTAAGAACCTGCCGCCGGAACCCCCTCGATAGAATTGACGCATGCCTTCAGCCAAACCCCTCCGCATTGCCAGCATCAATACCAACGGGGTTCGCGCCGCGTACCGCAAGGGGATGGGCGACTGGCTCGCCGCCCGTGACGTGGACATCCTCGCGATCCAGGAGGTGCGGGCGTCAATCGACGACCTCGAGGGCCTGCTCGGCCCCGACTGGAGTATTCTGCACGACGGTGCCACGGCCAAGGGTCGTGCCGGTGTTGCCCTCGCGAGCCGGAAGGCCGCGACCATTCACCGGGTGGAACTCGGCGCGACGGACTTTGACAGCGCGGGCCGCTGGCTGGAAGCCGACTACGAGGTGAACGGCCGCCTCGTCACGGTCGTCAGCACCTACGTGCACTCCGGTGAGACGGACACGCCCAAGCAGGTGGAGAAGTACAAGTTCCTCGACGCGATGCTCGCGCGGATGCCCGAGCTCACGGCCCACAGCGAACTCGCCGTGGTTCTCGGCGACCTGAATGTGGGCCACCGCACCCTCGACATCAAAAACTGGCGCGGCAACAAGAAGCACGCCGGTTTTCTGCCGGAGGAGCGCGCCTACTTCGACCGTATTCTGGGCGCCGAAGGCGACGCGGACTACAACACCGGCGCCGGCCTCGGCTGGGTGGATGTCGGACGCAAGTGGGCCGGGGACGTCGAGGGACCGTACACCTGGTGGTCCCAGCGCGGGAAGGCGTTCGACAACGACACCGGATGGCGTCTGGACTACCACCTCGCCAGCCCCGCCCTGGCGGCATCCGTCACGAACTACGCGGTCGACCGCGCCGCGGCCTACGACGAGCGCTGGTCCGATCACTCCCCCGTGGTCGTTGACTACGCCATTTGATTTTCCCCTTTTCTGGCTTTTTGGAGATATGACCCATGACGAAAACACGCCTGTATTCGGGCATGCAGCCCTCGGCCGAATCGCTGCAGATCGGCAATTACATCGGAGCCCTCCTCAACTGGAAGGAGCTGCAGCAGACGCACGACGCGTTCTTCTCCATCGTCGACCTGCACGCCATCACGGTGCCGCAGGACCCGATCGCCTTGCGCGAGAACACCCGGCGCACCGCAGCGCAGTACATTGCGGCCGGCATCGACCCGTCGGCCTCGACCCTGTACGTGCAGTCGCATGTGGCCGCGCACGCCCAGCTCGCCTGGGTGCTGAACACCATCACCGGTTACGGCGAGGCGAGCCGGATGACGCAGTTCAAGGACAAGTCGGCTCGGCACGGTGCCGACGCCACGACGGTGGGCCTGTTCGCATACCCCACGCTGATGGCCGCCGACATTCTGCTGTACCAGACGTCGATCGTGCCCGTCGGCGAGGACCAGCGCCAGCACGTGGAGCTGACGCGTGACCTGGCCGCTCGTTTCAACTCCCGGTTCGGCGAGACGTTCACGGTGCCGGAGGTGGCCATCCAGAAGGAGACCGCCAAGATCTACGACCTGCAGAATCCCCTCTCGAAGATGTCGAAATCGGCGGAGTCCCATGCCGGAGTGATCTGGGTGCTGGAGGGCTCCGCGGTGACGCGTAAGAAGATCATGCGCGCGGTCACCGACACCGACGGCGGCGTGGTCTTCGACCGGGAGAACAAGCCGGGTGTCGCCAACCTGCTCACGATCTACTCCGTGCTCGCCGAGCGTTCGGTGCAGTCCCTGGAGGACGAGTACGCCGGACGCGGCTACGGCGACCTCAAGAAGGGCCTCGCCGAGGTCGTCACGGCCACGTTCGACCCGATTCGGGCGCGCGTTCAGGAGCTTCTCGACGATCCGGCCGAACTCGACCGGCTGCTCGCCGTCAACGCCGCGCACGCCGCCGACGTGGCCAACGCCACGCTCGACACGGTCTTCGAGCGCGTCGGTTTTCTCCGCCCGCGCTAAAGCAATGATTCCGGTGTCCGCGCCCGAGCTCGTGCTCTTCGACTTGGACGACACCCTCTTCGCTCATCGCGAGGCGGTCGAGGATGGCATTCTGCGGCACCTCGCCGAGGTTCGTGGCGTGTTTCTCGCCGCGGATCCGGCGGCGGTGCAGGAGCTCTGGCGCAGCCTTGAAGAGGAGCACTATCACTCCTATCTGGCCGGAATTCTCGACTTTCACGGGCAGCGACGGGAACGATCCCGCGACTTCGCGGCGGCCTACGGCCTGCGGCTCACCGATGCCGAGGCGACCTTCTGGTTCGAACGCTATTTCGTGCACTACCGCGACAGCTGGCGGCTGCACGAGGACGCCCTGCCGTGCCTCGACGAGCTCGCCGCGCGCCTCCCCGGTGTGCGGGTGGGGCTGATCACCAACGGGGACCTCGCGTTCCAGAGCGAGAAGGTGCACCGCGTCGGCCTCACCGACCGGGTCGAGCACGTGATCGCTTCCGGCGAACTCGGTTACGCCAAGCCGGACGCGCGCATCTTCCGGCACGCGTGTTCCGTGTTCGGGGTGGCTCCCGAAGCCGCCGTGTACGTGGGAGACCGCATCCGCACGGACGCGATCGGAGCCGCGGAGGCCGGACTGACGGCGTTCTGGGTCGACCGACGCGGGGCATCCGTTGCCGCTGCCGATGCCGCCGACGCCGGCCGCCTCGGTGTCATTCGTCTTGACAGCCTCGCCGCCCTCGCCGCGACTCTCGGCGCCTCGCCGGCCTCGTGACTCCCCGGCCGCGTGACTCCCCGTCCCTAGTTCAGGAGATCCACCCCCGCATGCCTGCCCGGCCCCGGACCAGTGCGGCGGATGCGCTGGCCCGCCCCGGATCTCCTGAAGTAGCGACGTGCGCGCCTCACACGATGACGGTGCGGAAGTGGCTGCGAGCCGCCAGCAGGCCCAGGATCGCGGCTATCACCCGCTCCGGCCGATACATGATGTCCTTGTAAAGGGCACGATAGGTGAGGTACCCGAGGATGGCGAGATCGCAGTCGCGGGTGCGGTCGGCGGAATGCAGATCCCAGCCGTCATGAAACTGCCGACTGTCTGCCTCGACGACGAGGCAACCCTCAATGAGCAGGTCGACGCGTCCGACGGGTGCGATGCTTACCTGGATCTCGCACTGCAGGCCGGCATTGAGAACGATCCAGCGCAGCACGGTTTCCTGACCGGATTCACTGCGCCTGTCGATGCGTCGGCGCACGAACTGCAAATCTTCGGGCAAAGCCGCGAAGATGCCGGCCACCGCTCCGAGGGGAAGAATTCGCTGGTGCAACGCATTTTCGAGAGTGGCGAGGGCAAACCGAGGTGCCTGACAATGAAAGACCTGAATCAGCGCATCCGACAGCCCAATGCGAAACTCAGTGCCCTCGTCGGGCCGCCGCAGCCGGTCCCAATGCAGTTCCACCCCGTCGCGGTTCTCACTGGCGAGACGTTGAAAGCGGTCGTGGGGTGCCCGCAGCCTGGACGCCGCAGGGTCGACGTGGATATGCGCGAACCGATTCTCGAAGGCGAAGACGCCGGCATCCGCTGCCGCCGAAATGCACCCGAGCCGGCCCCCTACTCGCACGGCCTCGAGCACGTGCGGGCTGGTGGCCGGCAGCGCGTAGTACCCGCGCCGTACCCGAACGAGTGCGCCCTCCCCGACCGCCTCTCGGAGCACCCTGCCCGTGGCACCGGCCGCCTTCAGCTCTGCGGTTTGGATAATCATTCGATTGGCGCCGGCGAAGTATTCAGACCAGGTCATGGGCTCAGTGTGCGCGCGAATCGCGCACCCAGCGCCCCGACGAGACACCCCCGTGGATGCATCCGTGCCCGCGTCTTCTGGGGAGGGATGCCATGGGCACCGGCATCCGTGGTCCCCAGTTCAGGAGATCCAGGCGCCGCCGTCGCATCCGCCGCACTGGTCCGGGCCCGCGGCGCCCGATCGCGACGGATCTCCTGAACTAGGGACACAGAACCAGGGGAAAGGCCGGGGGCGGCTGACGGGGGCGGCAGACGGGGGCGGCAGACGGGAGCGGCAGACGGGAGCGGCAGACGGGAGCGGCAGACGGGAGAAGCAGACGGGAGAAGCAGACGGGAGAAGCAGACGGGAGAAGCAGACGGGAGAAGCCCGGGGCCGCAGAGCGGCCACCGGGCTTCGGGTGAGGCGGATGGAGCGGGTGAGGCAGGCGGGGTTAGCGCACGTCCTCGTCGACCCAGTCGAGGGTCTTGGTGACGGCCTTCTTCCAGTTGCGCAGCTGACGCTCCGCCTCTTCCTTGTCCATCGACGGCTCCCAGCGGGCGTCTTCCTGCCAGTTGGAGCGCAGGTCGTCGAGGTCGCTCCAGAAGCCCACGGCCAGGCCGGCCGCGTACGCGGCACCCAGCGCGGTGGTCTCCGCGACAACGGGGCGAACGACGGGCACGCCGATCATGTCGGCCTGGAACTGCATCAGCAGGTCGTTGGCCGTGGCGCCGCCATCGACCTTGAGCTCGGTCAGCGGTACGCCGGAGTCGGCGTTCACCGCGTCGAGAACCTCACGGGTCTGGTACGCGATCGCCTCGAGCGCGGCGCGGGCGATGTGGCCCTTGTTCACGAACCGGGTGAGACCCACGAGAGCACCGCGGGCATCCGAACGCCAGTACGGCGCGAAGAGTCCGGAGAACGCCGGCACGAAGTAGGCGCCGCCGTTGTCGTCGACCGTCTTGGCGAGGTCCTCGATCTCGGAGGCGTTCTTGATCATGCCGAGGTTGTCCCGCATCCACTGCACGAGCGAACCCGTCACGGCGATCGAACCCTCGAGGGCGTAGTGCACGGGCTCATCGCCCAGCTTGTAGCCCACCGTGGTGAGCAGCCCGTTCTTGGAGTGCACGATCTCGGTGCCGGTGTTGAAGATCAGGAAGTTACCGGTGCCGTACGTGTTCTTCGCCTCGCCCTGGTCGAACGCGGCCTGGCCGAACGTCGCCGCCTGCTGGTCGCCGAGGATGCCCGCGATCGGCACCTCCCGCAACAGGCTGGACGTGTGCGCGGTACCGTAGACCTCGCTCGACGACTTGATCTCAGGCAACATGGACTTGGGCACGTCGAACGCGGCCAGGATGTCGTCGTCCCACTGCAGGGTCTCGAGGTCCATGAACATCGTGCGGCTGGCGTTGGTCACGTCGGTGGCGTGCACGCCGCCGTCCGTGCCCCCGGTGAGGTTCCACAGCACCCAGGAGTCCGTGGTGCCGAAGAGCAGGTCGCCGGCGTCCGCCTTCTCGCGTGCGCCCTCGACGTTCTCCAGGATCCAGATGATCTTCGTTCCCGAGAAGTAGGTCGCCAGGGGCAGGCCGACCTTCTGCTTGAACCGCTCGACGCCGCCGTCCGCCGCCAGGCGGTCGACGATGGGCTGCGTGCGGGTGTCCTGCCAGACAATCGCGTTGTAGACGGGGACTCCGGTGTTCTTGTCCCACACCACGGCGGTTTCGCGCTGGTTTGTGATGCCGACGGCCTCGATGTCGTGGCGGGTGATGTTCGCCTTGGACAGCGCCTGGCCGATGGCCTCACGGGTGTTGTCCCAGATCTCCTTGGGGTCGTGCTCGACCCATCCGGCCTTCGGGAAGATCTGCTCGTGCTCGAGCTGACCGCTGGAAATGATCGAACCGGACTTGTCGAAAACAATCGCTCGTGAGCTCGTGGTGCCCTGATCGATCGCGAGTATGTACTTGGTCATTCTTAACTCCTTTGTTGAGAGAAATCGAGCTGAATCGGGGTGACGCTAGGAGAGGATCGGCAGCAGCGCGGTCGACGCGAATCCGGCCAGCACACCACCGATCACGGGTCCCAGCACGGGCACCCAGGAATACGCCCAGTCGGACGAGCCCTTGCCCTTGATCGGCAGGAAGAAGTGCGCAATGCGCGGTCCGAGGTCACGGGCCGGGTTGATGGCGTACCCGGTCGGGCCACCGAGCGAGGTACCGATCACGATAACGAGCAGGGCGACCGGCAGGGCGCCGAGGGCCGCGAGACCGCCGGCCTCGCCGTTGCGTCCGAACGCGATCACAACGAACACGAGAATGAACGTGCCGATGATTTCGGTGACGAGGTTCCACCCGTACGACCGGATGGCCGGGCCGGTGGAGAAGACGCCGAGCTTGTTGGCGGCTTCGGGCTCCTGATCGAAGTGCAGCTTGTAGACCAGCCACACGACCACGGCACCGAGAATGGCACCGATCATTTGACCGGCGATGTAGACGAGCACCGACACGACGTTCACCGGAACGCCGGACCCGAACTCGGTGGCACCGGACGCGACGAGCCCGAGCGTGACCGCCGGGTTGATGTGAGCGCCCGAGTTGTAGGCGACGACGACACCGGCGTAGACCGCGAGGCCCCAGCCGATGGTCACCATCAGGAAGCCGCCGCCGAAACCTTTGTTCTTAGCCAAGGCAACGTTGGCGACCACTCCACAACCGAGCAAAATGAGGATGGCAGTTCCCACTACCTCCGAAAGAAATACAACTCCGAGATTGTCCACATTGACCTTTCTGATGGGAGAAAAACTCAGCGAAAGCGCGCTTCAGCACGAATCCGCTGTACTTGCTAAAACCGTATCCGGGTACGGACTTCCGTGGGCACGAATCTGCCTGCACATTCGTGCAAGTTGCGCCACAATGTCAGCGGATGCCGCGAGCCCGTGAGGGCTCGCGGCATCGGGCTACGCGTGGCTGAGAACCGGCCGCGCGGCAAACGCCACGCCATGAACGTCGCTCAGAATCTGCTCGGCGAGCAGCACCTCCTGGTCGCGGCGTTCGGCCGTCCAGCCGAGAACGGGAGCCACGATGTCGGCGAGCTCGTCGACGAGCGGCCCGGTGGCCGAACCGACGAAGGCCATGCTCGTGCGCCGCAGCAGCACGTCGATCAGGCGCACGACGGATTCCGTCTGCGCGAGGTATTCGATCTCGCGGCGCGAGTAGGCCGCGTTGTGGGCGAGCGGGGCATCCGCTTCGAGGGACAGGAAGTCGATCACGTCTGCCGCATGCGTGCCATAGCGGGCCAGCAGCTGCTCGGCACGCACCGATCCGAGCTCGTCACCGTGCGTGGTGACCCATACCGTGTGGGCGGCCTCGGTGGCGGGCCAGGAACGACCGCCGCCGATGGCGAGGCCCTCGGTGGAGACGGTGCGCGGCATGCCGATCAGCTCAAGAACCTGCGAGCTGAGGTTCTCCGCAAGGGCACGGAACGTGGTCCATTTGCCGCCGACGAGGCTCAACAGGGTGCCGGCGCGGCCGTCCTCCGAACGACGCTCCAGCGGGCGCGATTCGATGCGGTAGTCGCGGGAGACGAAGCCGGGCTGCTCGTCGTCGTGACGCGGCAACGGGCGTACCCCGGAGAACCGGAAAACGATGTTGGAGCGATCGACCGGGACAGTTGGGAAAACGTGCGCGACGAGTTCGAAGAAGTAATCGACCTCGGTCTCCGTGCAGCGAATCGGCTTCGTCATGTCGTGTTCGAGGTCGGTTGTTCCGACCAGAACACGGCCCTTGAGCGGGTAGATCAAGACGATACGGCCGTCTTCGTGCTCGAAGAAGATCTCGCGGCCGCCCGTGGCGGCGAGCAGCTCCGGGCTGTCCAGAACGATGTGCGAGCCCTTGGTCCCGCCCATGAACGCGCTGGGCTGGCCGAGGGCGTCATTGGTGAGGTCCGTCCAGGGGCCGCTGGTGTTGACGACGACGTCGGCGGCGAAGCTGAATTCTTCGCCCGTGATGGCGTTGCGCAGGCGCACCCCGTCTTCGTCCATGCCCACGGCCTCGACGTAGTTGGCGGCGCGGGCGTTGCGTCCGGCCTCGAGACCGTCACGGAGCACGTCGAGGGCGAGGCGCTCCGGATCGTGCATGGCGGCGTCGTAGTACGTGGCCGTGTATTTGAGTCCCGGGTTGAGCTGGGGCAGCGCGGCGAGGGCCTTCTTGCGACCGGCGAACACGTGACGGGGGACGGTGCCGCCGTCGCGGGAGAAGGAGTCGTAGAGCACCATGCCGAGCTTGATCAGCAGCGCGCCTCGCTCAACGTGCTTGCTGCCCTGCTTATGCGTGAGAAAGCGCAGCGGCGCGGACAGCACCCCGGAGAACGTCGAAAAGATGGGAATCGTCGTCTGGAGCGGCTTCACGTAGTGCGGCGCGATCTTGATCAGACCGTTGCGCTCCTCGACGGATTCCTTGACGAGCCGAAACTCGCCGTTTTCGAGGTACCGAACCCCGCCGTGGATCATGTGCGAGCTGGCCGCCGACGCACCGGACACGAAGTCGCCGCGGTCAACGATGGCCACGTCCACGCCCTGCAGGGCGAGGTCGCGGAAGGTCGCGATTCCGTTGATTCCGGCTCCGATGACAAGCACCTGGGCACGGGGACGTTCTACGAGGGCTGCCTGAGCCTGCACTGCATTGGACTTCGCCATTGGGTCACCTCTGTCGTGTGGGGCTTGCGTCGGGGCAAGCGATGTGAATGAATCAATCCTGACAGTCCGACACAATTTCTCAACGGGAATGAACAAACGTGCACCAGCCAGACGCTCTCCAGATCGACGATCCGAGCCAGTCCGAGCGCACCCGCGACGCGCTCCGTGCGGCCCACCTGTATTACATGCAGGACCTCACGATGGATGCGATCGCTCGCGAACTCCACACCTCACGTTCCTCGGTTTCCCGGCTGCTCAGCCACGCCAGGTCCAGCGGCCTCGTCGACATTCGCATCCACTCCCCCATGGATGCCCCCGGCCGAATAGAGCGGGAGATCCTCGACCGTTTCCAGGTCACCGCGCACGTTGTTCCGGTTCCCGACCGGGCGAGCGACGTGGACCGATTGGAGCGCGTGGCGCTGTCGGTTGCACGAATGCTCGGCCAATACTTCGACTCGAACATGACCATGGGCATCGCGTGGGGATCGACGATGAACGCGATCAGCCGCCACGTGACGATCAAGGCCACCCACAATTCACAGATCGTGCAGCTCAACGGCGCCGGCAACATGAGCACCACCGGCCTAGGCTACGCGAGCGAGATCCTCGGCCGTTTCGGCACCGCCTTCGGCGCGCACGTGCAGCAGTTCCCCGTTCCGGCGTTCTTCGACGATCCGGCCACGAAGCAGGCGTTCTGGCGCGAGCGCAGTGTGAGCCGTCTGCTGGAGATGCAGAAGCGGATGGACGTGGCCTTGTTCGGCCTGGGCTCCCCGTTCTCCGAGGTGCCCAGCCGCGTCTATGCGGGCGGCTACCTCGAGCCGGCCGACTACGCGTCGCTCAGCGAGTCCGGTGCCGTGGGCGATGTGGCGACCGTGTTCTTTCGCGCGGACGGCTCGACCGACGGTATCCCGCTCAACCTGCGCGGCACCGGCCCCGACTTCACGGTGCTGCGCCGCACACCACGGCGAATCTGCGTCGTCGCCGGCAGCTCCAAGCTGGCGAGCCTGCACGGTGCGTTGCGCGCCGACCTGATCACCGACCTCTTCGTCGACGAAGGCACCGCGCGAGCGCTCATCGCCGCCTCCTGACGCCACCGGCCGGCCCCGGGCGATCCCCGGGCGACCCCCGGGCGACCCCCGGGCGACCCCCGGGCGGACGGGAATATCGCGGGCAGCGTCGTGTTGAGTCATACTAGAAGCAAGAAACGTGCTCCGGGGTCGGTGAAAATCCGAACCGGCGGTGAAAGTCCGCGACCCGTTAGTTCCTCGGAACGAAACGGTTGAGCTGGTGAAATTCCAGCACCGACGGTTAAAGTCCGGATGAGAGGCGCACGAGTCGAGTGACCGTCAGAAGTCCCTCGACGGGTTTTCGCGTGCGAGGTACCCAAAAATATCCCCGGAGTTTGTCGATCGACGAATGAGGGTGACCATGAGCGAAGCGCGCGACGACGTCGAGGCCGCCATGCTGCGCGCGTTCGCGCTGGCCGCCCATGGCCCCGCGACCGGCATCAACCCCCGCGTCGGATGCGTCATCCTCGCCCCCGACGGCCGCACGCTCAGCGAGGGCTGGCACCGCGGCGCCGGGTCCGCCCACGCCGAAGTCGACGCCCTGTCCCGCCTCACCCCCGACGCGGCCCGCGGCGCGACCGCCGTCGTCACCCTCGAGCCCTGCAACCACACCGGGCGCACCGGCCCGTGCGCGTCGGCGCTGATCGAGGCCGGAATCGCCCGCGTCGTCTACGCCGTCGCCGACCCCGGGCTCCACTCCTCCGGCGGCGCGGACCGCCTGCGTGTGGCGGGAATCCACGTCGACGGCGGGCTGCTCGAACACGAGGGTGCAGCCTTCCTCGGCGATTGGCTCGTCGCCGCGCGACTCGGTCGGCCCTTCGTGACACTCAAGTGGGCGTCGAGCCTCGACGGCCGCGCCGCAGCCTCCGACGGCAGCAGCCAATGGATCACCGGTCCCGCCGCCCGCGCCGACGTGCACCGCCGCCGCGGTCTCGCCGACGCCATCCTGGTGGGCACCGGCACCGTACTCGCCGACGACCCGTCGCTCACCGCCCGCGCCGACGACGGCAGCCTGCTCCCCGCCCAGCCGCTCCCCGTGATCATCGGCGAGCGGCCCATCCCCACGGATGCCGCCGTGTACGCCCACCCGCACGCCCCGCTCCTCCAGCCCACCGACGACCTGCCGGCCGTGCTCGCGGAGCTGCACGAGCGCGGCATCCGCACCGCATTCATTGAGGGCGGTCCCACCCTCGCGAGCGCGTTCGTCGCGGCGGGTCTTGTCGACGAATACCTCGTCTATCTCGCCCCCACACTTCTCGGCGGCCCCCGGCTCTCCCTCGGTGACATCGGCGTCGCCACCATCGACGATCAACGCCTCCTCTCCATCCATTCGCTCGACCGACTGGGCGACGACATCCTCGTCGTCGCCCGCCCCAGATAGGACCAGAATGTTCACCGGAATCATTGAGGAACTCGGCAGTGTCGAGCGCATCGACCGCAGCGCGGATGCCGCACGGTTCACCATCCGAGCCCCGCTCGCGGTAACGGATGCCCGCCACGGCGACTCGATCTCGGTCAGCGGGGTCTGCCTCACCGTGGTGGACCGCACCGACGAGACCTTCACCGCGGATGTCATGGCCGAGACGCTGCGCATGTCGACGCTCTCGAACGCCGCGGCCGGCACTCCGGTGAACCTGGAGCGCGCCGCCCTCGTCGGCGACCGGCTCGGCGGACACATTGTGCAGGGCCACATCGACGGCACGAGCACCGTGCTCACCGTCGTTCCCGGCGAGGCCTGGCGCGTGCTGCGGTTCAGCCTCTCCCGCGAACTCGCACCGCTCGTCACGGGCAAGGGATCGATCGCCATCGACGGCGTCTCCCTCACCGTGAGCGCCATCAGCCCGGCCGACGAGGTCGACCAGTGGTTCGAGGTCTCCCTCATCCCCGAAACCCTCACCGCCACCACGCTTGGCGCCCGCACTGTGGGCGAACACGTCAACATCGAAACGGACATTCTCGCCCGCCACGTGGAGCGCATGCTCGCCCTGGCCTCCGCAGAATCCACAAGGAGTGCAGCATGAGCCTCGCCGACATCCCCACCGCCCTCGCCGAGCTCCGGCTCGGCAAGCCCATCATCGTCGCCGATGACGAGGGTCGCGAGAACGAGGGCGACGTGATCATCTCCGCCCAGCTCGCCACCCAGCAGTGGCTCGCGTGGACCGTGCGGTATTCCTCCGGGTTCATCTGCGCGCCGATGACGAACGACCTCGCCGACACCCTCGACCTGCCCGTGATGGTGCTCAACAGCGAAGACCCCCGGGGAACGAACTACACGGTCAGCGTCGACGCCTCCGCCGGCGTCACCACCGGGATCAGCGCCGCGGACCGCGCCCACACGCTGCGCACCCTCGCCGACCCGGCGTCCACGCCGCGAAGCCTGCACCGCCCCGGCCACATTCTGCCGTTGCGCGCGGTCGACGGCGGCGTGCGCGAACGCGCCGGCCACACCGAGGCCACGGTCGACCTGATGAAACTCGCCGGCCTGGTTCCGGTCGGCGCGATCAGCGAGATCGTCGCCGAAGACGGCGAGATGATGCGTCTGCCCGGGCTGCTCGAGCTCGGCGAGCGCGAGGGCGTCGCTGTCATCACGATCAAGGACCTCATCGAGTACCTCGATGAGCACCACAGCGAGGCTCCGCTGCCGGCCGTGCTGCCGCTTGTCGAGGCCCCGCGCGTGGACTTCGAGGTGGAGACCACCATCCCCACCCGGCATGGTTCCTTCCAGGTGCGCGCCTACCGCGACCGGATGACCGGCGCCGACCACGTGGCGATCATCTCCGGCACCCCCACGGACGGCGCGCTCGTGCGCGTGCACTCCGAATGCCTCACGGGCGAGGTGTTCGGCTCGCTCAAGTGCGAATGCGGGCCGCAGCTCGACGCGGCGCTTGACACCATTCAGTTGGAGGGCGGCGTCGTCGTGTACCTGCGCGGCCAGGAGGGGCGCGGCATCGGCCTCATCAACAAGCTCCGCGCGTACCACCTGCAGGAGGACGGCCTCGACACCCTCGACGCGAACCTCGCCCTCGGTCTCCCGGCGGACTCGCGTGACTACGGGGCGGCGACCGGCATTCTCCGCGACCTCGGCCTCACCGAGGTGCGCCTGCTCACGAACAACCCCGAGAAGGTACGCCAGCTCCAAGACAACAACGTGACCGTCACCGAGCGGGTACCGCTCGTCGTCGGCATCGGCGCACACAACGTGGAATACCTGCTGGCCAAACGCGATCGCATGGGCCACCACATCAACGAGCAGGACCTCCTGAAAGGCACAACCGTATGAGCATCGAAGGTTCCCCCACCATCACCGTCGACGGGACGGGCCTGCGGGTCGTCGTGGTGGCCGGCCGCTGGCACGACGTCATCACCGACGGCCTCATCGCGGGCGCCGTACGCGTGCTGGAGGGATCCGGTGCGGAATTCTCGGTCATCCGCGTTCCCGGCAGCTTCGAACTGCCCGTGGCCTGCAAGGTGGCGCTGGAGAACGGCGCGGATGCGGCGGTCGCGCTCGGCGTGATCATTCGCGGCGGAACCCCGCACTTCGAGTTCGTCTCGAACGCGGCAACGGATGGCCTCACTCGCGTCGCCATCGACACCGGCAAGCCGGTGGGCTTCGGCGTTCTCACCCTCGACGATGAACAGCAGGGACTCGACCGTGCCGGTCTGCCCGGTTCGAAGGAGGACAAGGGCGAGGAAGCCGCCTCCGCCGCGCTCGCCACCGCCGTGCTGCTGCGCGAACTCCGCGGCTGAGGCCCGCGGCCGGAAGCGTGCGCGGACCGCGTGCCACCGTCCGCGTAATATCGAGGGGCGGCCTCCCCTGAGAGGCCTCCCCGTTCTCTCGTTCCGTCGGCTGTCCCTGGATGGCGCCGCGGGCGTCCACCGCTGTCCTCGGAGTGTCCCTCACCTATGTCAATTTCCACCACGCCCACGACAACGGCGACCGCCCCGGTCAACCCGAAGGGCCGCGTCATTCTCGCGAGCCTCATCGGCACGACCATCGAGTTCTACGACTTCTACGTGTACGCCACGGCCGCCGTGCTCGTGTTCCCGCACCTGTTCTTCCCGACGGGCAACGAGACCACGGCGCTGCTGGCCTCCTTCGCCGTGTTCGGGGCGGCCATGGTGGCTCGGCCGATCGGCGCCCTGTTCTTCGGGCACTTCGGTGACCGCAAGGGACGCAAGGCCACGCTCGTGGGCGCGCTGCTCACCATGGGCATTGCCACATTCCTGATCGGTCTTCTGCCCACCTACGCCATGATCGGCTGGTGGGCGCCGTTGATGCTGGTCATCCTCCGCCTCGCGCAGGGCTTCGCTCTCGGTGGGGAATGGAGCGGCGCGGCCCTGGTGGCCACGGAGAACGCGCCCAAGGGCAAGCGCGCCTGGTACGGCACGTTCCCGCAGGTCGGTGCGCCGCTCGGGTTCATCATCGCGAACACGCTGTTCCTCGCGATCGCGTTCGCCCTGCCGTCCGACGACCCCACCCGCCCGTCCCAGGAATTCCTGGACTGGGCCTGGCGCATCCCGTTCCTGTTCTCCGCGGTCATGGTGATCGTGGGCCTCTGGGTGCGCCTGCGCCTGGTGGAGAGCGAGACCTTCACGAAGGCCGTCACGACCAAACGCGTCGAGAAGCTGCCGCTCGTCGCCGTCTTCAAGTCCAACTGGCGCGAGCTCATCCTCGGCACGTTCATCATGCTCGCCACCTACGTGTTGTTCTACCTGATGACCACATTCACGCTCGGCTACGGTCGAGCGGCAACGGATGCCGCGGTGCCCGGACTCGGATACGGCTACAACACCTTCATCCTGATGATGATTCTCGGCGTGGTGTTTTTCGGTGTCTTCACGCTCGTCTCCGGGCCGTGGGCCGACAAGCACGGGCGTCGCAAGACGCTGATCATCGTCACGCTGGTCATCATCGTGTTCGGGTTGCTGTTCGTGCCGCTTCTCGGTGCCGGATTCGTAGGCGTGATGTTCTTCCTCATCGTCGGGTTCTCGCTGATGGGGATGACATTCGGGCCGATGGGCGCCCTGCTGCCGGAGCTGTTCCCGACGGCGGTGCGCTACACCGGTTCCGCCTTCGCGTACAACATGAGCTCCATCCTCGGCGCGGCCGTGGCGCCGTTCATCGCCATCTGGCTGTGGACGCTCGGTGCGGGCAGCCCGTTCTGGGTGGGGATCTACCTCTCCATCATGGGAGCGATCACCCTCGTCGCCCTGATCCTGAGCCGGGAGACGAAAGACCTCGACCTGGACCGGTAGCCCGGGGCACGGCCCGCATCCGCTGCGGTTAAGATCGTGGGGTGAGTATTTCGCATAACAGCAGCACCAGCAGCCCCACCTCCGACGATCAGGCGCCCGGCGAACGGTCCCCCGGATCCGGGCGTGGCGGGCGCACCGCCCGGCCGCCGCGTGCCCCGCGACCGCCTCGCACCCCCCGCCCCGGACGCCGCGGACCCGGCGGCTCACCCACGGACACCGGGCCGCGCGCGAGCTTCGCCCAGCTGCTGCCGTACCTGCTGGAGCACAAGAAGGTGCTCGGTTTCGTCATCGTGCTGAGCGTGCTCGGCGCCGCCGCGAGCCTCGCCCAGCCGCTGCTGGTGAGCCAGGTGATCACCCGGGTACAGGCGAACACTCCCCTCGACTCGCTCGTCATCGCCCTGATCGCCCTCGTTGTCGTGTCGGGTTTGATCAGCGGCTACCAGCACTACCTGCTGCAGCGCACCGGAGAGGGCGTCGTGCTCTCCAGCCGGCGCAAGCTCGTGAGCCGGCTGTTGCGGCTGCCGATCAGCGAATTCGACGCCCGCCGCACCGGGGACCTCGTCTCCCGGGTCGGGAGCGACACCACGCTGCTGCGCGCCGTACTCACGCAGGGGCTCGTCGAAGCGATCGGCGGGTCGCTGACCTTCGTCGGCGCGCTCATCGCCATGCTCGTGATCGACCCGGTGCTGCTGGGGCTGACCGTGCTCGTGATCACCGTGTCCGTGGTCACCGTCGTGCTGCTCTCACGGCGCATCCGCACCGCAAGCCAGGCCGCGCAGGCCAAGGTCGGCGATCTCGCCGCCAGTGTCGAGCGGGCCATCAGCGCCATCCGCACCGTGCGCGCCTCCAACGCCACCGAACGTGAGGTGGCCGTGATCGAAGCGGATGCCCGCGGCGCGTGGCTCATGGGCATCAAGGTCGCCAAGATCTCCGCCCTGGTGGTGCCGATCGCCGGGATTGCCATGCAGGTTTCCTTCCTGGTGGTGCTCGGCGTCGGCGGTTTCCGGGTGGCGAGCGGCGCGATCTCGATCGCGGATCTGGTGGCGTTCATCCTCTTCCTGTTCCTGATGATCATGCCGCTCGGCCAGTTCTTCGGCGCGATCACGTCCGTGAACTCGGCGCTCGGTGCGCTCGGCCGGATCGAAGAGATCATCGGGCTGCCGTCGGAGAGCCAGTTCGACCGCGACATCGCCCCGCTCGCCATGACCGTGGGAGCCGCGAACGCGAAGGTGCTCCCCGATGCCCCGGCGATCTCCTTCGAAAACGTGCACTTCGGCTACCAGGTGTCCCCCGTGGCGGCGGACGCCGCGGCGGACTCCGCGCTCGACTCCGCGATCGACTCCGACGCCGGATCCCGAACCGGGGACATGCTCGTATCCGAGCCGCGTCCGGTGCTGCACGGCGTATCGTTCGCGGCGCCGCGCGGTCTGCGCACGGCACTCGTCGGGCCGTCCGGCGCCGGAAAAAGCACGATCCTGGCGCTCATTGAACGTTTCTACGACGCCGATTCGGGGATCGTGCGACTGGGCGGCCTGGATATTCGCACCCTCGAGCGCACCTCGCTGCGCTCGCAGATCGGCTACGTCGAGCAGGACGCCCCCGTCCTCGCCGGCACCCTGCGCGACAACCTCACTCTCGCGAGCCCCAACGCCACCGACGCGCAGTGCATCGAGGTGCTGCACGCGGTGAACCTCGGCGAGGTGCTCGACCGCGACCCGGCCGGCCTCGGTGCCACCGTCGGGGAGTCCGGGGTGAAGCTCTCCGGCGGCGAGCGCCAGCGCCTCGCGATTGCGCGCGCGCTGCTCTCGGCGCCGCCCATCCTGCTGCTGGATGAGAGCACCTCGAGCCTGGACGGCGCCAACGAGCAGAAGATGCGCGCCGCGATCGATGCCGTCGCGCAGGACCGCACCCTGATCGTGATCGCGCACCGGCTGTCCACCGTGGTGGACTCCGACCAGATCGTGGTGCTCGACCACGGCACCGTGATCGGCACGGGCACCCACTCCGAGCTGGTGCTCTCCACCCCGCTCTACCGGGACCTCGCGAAGCACCAGCTGCTCGTCTAACCCGCCGGGGGCGCCGGCGCATCAGACACCCGGGCTCGGCGGAACCGCAGGGTCACCAGCTGGAACGGTCGCAGCTCCAGGGCGAGCGAGTCCGCCGATGCGGTGAGCGCCGGTGCCGCGTACGCCGCATCCTGGTCTGCGACATCGGAGGCGGCGGGGAGGCGACGTTCCAGCAGGTCGGTGGCGTAGACATCCGTGGCCGAAAACCGGTAGCGCAGCCGGGCGCGGCCGCGGGACCCGTGTGCCTCGTACAGCCGCACGATCACGTCACCGCTCCCGTCTTCGGCCAGCTTCACGGCCTCGACGACCACGGCGGGGTTGTCGATGAGCAGCAGCGGATCGACCGCCGTTCGCTCGACGCCCGTCACCCGCCGCAGCGGGAGGTTCAGCCGATACCCCTCGGCGACGGCGTCGGCGATGCCGGCGCCGACGCGCAGGGATACGGTCATCGTGTGTGCCCCCTGGTCGGCCGACGGGTCGGGGTAGAGCGGCGCCCGCAGCAACGACAGCCGCACGGTCGTGTGGGTGGCGCCGCCGGTGCCCGTTGAGCGTTCGATGTCGTGGCCGTAGGTGGCATCGTTGGCGACGGCCACGCCGTAGCCGGGTTCGCCCACGTGCACCCAGCGGTGCGCGCAGGTCTCGAACCGGGCGCTGTCCCAGGACGTGTTGGCGTGCGTGGGACGGTAGACGTGGCCGAACTGGATCTCGGATGCGGCCCGGTCGGCGTGCACGTCGAGCGGGAAACCGAGTTTCAACAGCTTCTGCCGCTCATGCCAGTCGATCGCGAACTGCATGTCGATGGCGGGCGACCCGGCCGCGAGGGTCACATGCTGTTCCAGGCGTGACGAACCGAACGTGCGGGTCACCCGCACCACGACGCGCGCGGGGGTTTCCAGCACGACCGTGACCTCGTCGGCCGCCGTGAGCTCGTCGACGGTGCGGCGGTAGTTCTCGTCGATGTCCCAGGCATCCCACTGCGTGGGGGTGTCCCGGTGCAGCTGGAGCAGGTTGCCGCGCCGACCGGCGGGGATCAGTTCGCGGTCGGCCACCAGGTCCCGCACCGAGGAGAAGAGCCCGTCGGCGTCGATCGTCACGGCGACGAGCCCGTTGTGCAGCACGATTCCCGCGGCGGTGCGGGTGATTTGCGCCTCGTCACCGTTGACGGCCGCGCCGCCGGCAAGGGCCGCGACACCCTCGAGGGCATACGGTCCGGCGTTCAGGTCGACCGCGTCCGAGCCGCGGCCGCACAGCGCGTGCACGGATGCCTCGATCAGCGCGGTGAGCACACGGGCGACCTCCGCGTAGTTGTGTTCGGCCTGCTGGTGCACCCACGCGATCGACGAGCCCGGCAGGATGTCGTGAAACTGCTGCAGGAGCACGCTCTGCCAGGCCTGCTCGAGCGCCGCGTATGGGTATTCGGCGCCGACCCGCACCGCGGCGGTCGTGGCCCACAACTCCGCCTCACGCAGCAGGTGCTCGCTGCGCCGATTGCCGCGTTTGGTGCGCGCCTGCGAGGTGAACGTTCCCCGGTGGAACTCCAGATAGAGCTCACCAGACCACACCGGCGGCTCGGCGTATTCCGCCTCCGCTGTTTCGAAGAATGTGCGCGGCGTGGACAGTTGCACGGTCGGCGAGCCCTCCAGGTCGGCCGTGCGCCGGGCCGCCGCAATCATCTCCGCGGTGGGTCCGCCGCCGCCGTCACCCCAGCCGAACGGCACGAGGGAGGTGTTCGCGCGCCCCTTCTCCGCGTAGTTGCGTTCGGCCCGGGCCAGCTCGGCGCCGGAGAGCTCCGCGTTGTAGTCCGCCACCGGGGGAAAATGCGTGAACAGGCGCGTACCGTCGATGCCCTCCCACAGAAACGTGTGGTGCGGAAACACGTTCGTTTCGCTCCAGGAGATCTTCTGGGTGAGAAACCACCGCGACCCGGCCGCCCGCACGATCTGCGGCAGCGCGGCCGAATACCCGAACGAATCCGGCAACCACACCTCAAGCGGTTCCACCCCGAACTCGCGCTGGAAGAACCGCTTGCCCGCCACAAACTGTCGGGCGAGCGCCTCGCCGCCGGGCATGTTTGTGTCCGACTCGACCCACATGCCCCCGACGGGAACGAACGCCCCGCGGGCGACGGCGGCCTTCACCCGGTCGAACAGCTCCGGGTAGGCCTCCTTGAGCCAGGCGTACTGCTGAGCGGATGACGCGGCGAAGACGAAGTCCGGGTTCTCGTCCATGAGACTGAGCACATTCGAAAAGGTGCGGGCCACCTTGCGCACGGTCTCCCGCACCGGCCAGAGCCAGGCGCTGTCGATGTGCGCATGCCCCACGGCGTGTACCCGGTGCGCGCTGGCGCTCGCCGGCCGGGACAGCACCCCGGCGAGGGCGGCGCGGCCGTCCGCCGCGGTGCCGGCCACATTCTGCGGGTCGACCGTGTCCACGCACCGCTCCAGGGCACGCAGGATCTCGCCCCAGCGTGCCGCTGTGGGCGGCAGCTCCCCCAGCAACCCGCGCAAAGCGGCGACGTCTTGCGCAAGTTCCCAGACGACCTGGTCTTTGAGGGCGGCATCCGCCTCGCGCAGGGTGTACAGCGGCGCGGTCGGCGCGGTCGACCGGTCTCCGAGCAGGGTCGGTGTGAAGCTGAAGTCGGCGGCGATATTGGGGTTCGAGGCGGCTTCGACGTACAGATCGACCGCCCAATCGCGCAGGCCGACCGCCTGGTTGCGGGCTTCGACCGCCTTCACGATGACGCCATCCGGCGTGTAGACGAGGCCCTCGGCCTGGAAACCGGGAACGGCGGTGCTGAAGCCGAGGTCCACGACCAGCTCGGGGTGCAGGCCGGGCCGCCCCGACCAGTCAGCGGGAACCGTGCCGGTCAGGTGGAACCAGGTCGTGCCCCACGGTGATCCCCACGGCGTGCCGGCCTGGAACGCTCGGAAGGGCTGGCGCTTCGCCTCGTGGAACGGCACCGGCTCGCCCGGCGCCTCCCAGACCTCGACGCGCAGCGGCATCCGGTCTCGGTACACGGCCGGGTGCAGCCGCTCGGAGACGAAACGAGTGATCCTGAGCAGAACGAGCGCGCTGTTGTCGTGCATGCCAGCATCCTAGGCCCGCCGCACCCGTGGGCGCGCAAAAGGCCCCGTCGCGGGAGGCGACGGGGCCTTTTGATGCGGCGACTAGTCCTTTTTGAGCTGGTAGCGCACGCTGGACAGCTCGGCGAGCAGGGCCGGCGGCATCCGGTCACCGAACTGGCCGAAGTACTTCTCGGTGAGGTCGCACTCGGTCAACCAGCTGGTCCGGTCGATGTGGAACAGCTGCTCCAGGGATTCCTCGGACAGGTCGAGACCGTCCAGGTTGAGGCCGTCCTCGGCGGGCAGCAGACCGATGGGAGTGTCGACGGCGTCGGCGTCGCCCTCCATGCGGCGAACCATCCACTCGAGAACACGGGCGTTCTCGCCGAATCCAGGCCAGATGAAGCCGCCGTCGGCGCCCTTGCGGAACCAGTTCACCTGGAAGATCGCGGGAGCCTTGGCGCCGAGGGACTTGCCCACCTTGAGCCAGTGCGACCAGTAGTCGGCCATGTTGTAGCCGCAGAACGGCAGCATCGCGAACGGGTCGCGGCGCAGCTCGCCCACGATGCCATCGGCGGCCGCGGTCTTCTCGGAGGAGATCGTGGCGCCCATGAACACACCGTGCTTCCAGCTGCGCGCCTGAGCGACCAGCGGAACGTTCGTCGCCCGACGTCCGCCGAACACGATCGCGTCGATCGGCACGCCGTCGACGGCTTCCCACTCGTCGGCGATGGACGGGCACTGCGAGGCGGCAACCGTGAACCGGGAGTTCGGGTGCGCGGCCGGACGACCGGATGCCGGTGTCCAGTCCTTGCCCTGCCAGTCGATCAGGTGATCGGGGGCCTTCTCGGTGAGGCCCTCCCACCAGACGTCTCCGTCATCGCGCAGCGCCACATTGGTGAAGATCGTGTTGCCCCACATGGTGCTCACGGCGGTCGGGTTGGTGAGCTCGCCGGTGCCGGGCGCGACGCCGAAGAAGCCGGCCTCGGGGTTGATCGCCCGGAGGCGTCCGTCTTCGCCCTTGCGCAGCCAGGCGATGTCGTCACCGATGGTCTCGACCTTCCAGCCGGGAATGGTCGGCTGCAGCATCGACAGGTTTGTCTTGCCGCAGGCGGACGGGAAGGCGGCGGCAACGTGGAACGTGCCGCCTTCCGGGGAGGTGATCTTGATCAGCAGCATGTGCTCGGCGAGCCAGCCCTCTTCCCGGCCCATGACGGACGCGATACGCAGCGCGAACGTCTTTTTCGACAGCAGAGCGTTTCCGCCGTAGCCCGAGCCGAAGGACCACACCTCACGCTCCTCGGGGAACTGCACGATGTACTTCGTGTCGTTGCAGGGCCACGTCACCTCGGGGCGCGACACGCCGTTGGCGTCGACGAGCGGGTATCCGACGCTGTGAACGGTGTGAACCCAGGGGTCGCCGGCCTCGATCATCTTGATGATCTGCTCGCCCATGCGGGTCATGATGCCCATGTTCAGGACGACGTAGGCGGAGTCGGTGATCTCCACGCCGAGCTGCGAGATGGGGCCGCCGAGCGGGCCCATCGAGAACGGAACGACGTACATGGTGCGACCGCGCATGCTGCCGGCGAAGACACCCTTGAGTTCGCTGCGCATTGCGGTTGGCTCGGCCCAGTTGTTCGTGGGTCCGGCATCGGCTTCGTCGGTGGAACAAATGAACGTGCGTCCCTCGACCCGGGCCACGTCCTTGGGGTCGGTGCGGGCGAGGAAGCTGTTGGGGCGCCATTCCGGGTTCAGGTGAATCAGCTGACCGGCGGCGACGAGTTCCTTGGAGAGCTGGTTCGCCTCGCGTGACGAGCCGTCACACCAGACGATCCGGTCGGGCTGCGTGAGCGCGGCGATCTCCTGCACCCAGGCGTGGAGTGCCGGGTCACTTGTTCCGGTGCGCTTCACTGCGGTCTCCGTGTGGGTCTGGGGGGATGAGCTGGTCAGGGTCATGATGTGGCCTTTCCAATATCGCCTGCGAGCGACATTGATCGGGTGGAAGCCTTCGGGAGCGTAATTTTCTCTCGTGACTCCAGACTGCCCCCATTTTCTGTTTTATTTCGGAAAAACACGCGTTAATAATTCGCATTCTTTCGCTATTGTTAAGGAATGTCGCCTCAAGCATCCGATTTGGTCACCCTGGGCCATCGCATCCGTCACTTTCGCACGCAACGCGGCCTCACCCTCGATCAGCTCGGCGAGCGCGTGAACCTCGCCGGCAGCCAGCTGTCGTTGATCGAGAACGGGCGCCGTGAACCCAAACTCTCGGCGTTGCAGGACCTCGCCGCCGCGCTCAGCATTGATCTGGCCGAGCTGCTCAGTCGCGAGGCCCCCAACAACCGCGCGGCGATGGAGATCGAACTCGACCGCGCGCAGAAGAATCCGCTCTACGGAGCGCTCGGGCTGCCGCAGGTGAAGATCACCAAGGGCACGCCGCAGGCCGCGATCGAGTCACTGCTCGGGTTGCACCGCGAACTGGCCCGTCGTGCGAGCGAGGCCATCGCGACGCCGGAGGAGGCCAGGCGCGCGAACACGGAACTGCGTGAGCGCATGCGCGATCGGGGCAACTACCTGCCCGAGATTGAGGAGCTCGTGGAGGAGCGGGTGAAGATGAGCGGTCACACGTTCGGCGCCCTCACCCACCGCGAGGTGAGCGTGATGGCCGAACAGCTGGGCTTCAGCCTGGTCTACGTGAATGATCTGCCCAGTTCCACGCGGTCGGTGACGGACCTGGTGAACGGGCGCATCTACCTGCCGCCGGCTTCGATCCCGGGTGGCCATGGGTTGCGCTCCATGGCGCTGCAGGCCATGGGGCACCGGCTGCTCGGGCACGAACGCCCCGACAGCTATGCCCAGTTCCTGTGGCAGCGCCTCGAGATCAACTACTTCGCGGCGGCGTGCCTCATGCCGCGGGACGCGGCGGTCTCGTTCCTCTCCCACGCCAAGGCGGAACGCGAGCTCTCGGTCGAAGATTTCCGGGACGCATTCGGGGTGACCCACGAGGCGGCGGCGCTGCGGCTCACGAACCTGGCCAGCTCACACCTCGACATGCCGCTGCATTTCTTGCGGGTGAACGACGACGGGGCGCTGCAGAAAGGCTACGAAAACGACGGGCTGCCGTTCCCGGTCGACGTCACCGGCTCGATCGAGGGCCAGTTCGTCTGCAAGCAGTGGTCGAGCCGCAGCGCGTTCACGCACACGAACCGCACGACCGAGTTCTACCAGTACACGGACACCCCGGCCGGAACGTTCTGGTCGGCGACGCAGACCGGGGCGACGGATGCCGGTGAGTTCTCCATCAGCGTCGGCGTGCCCTTCGCGCACGCCAAGTGGTTCCGGGGGCGGGAAACCACGCAACGGGCGGTGTCTACCTGCCCCGACGAATCCTGTTGTCGTCGTCCCAACTCGGAGGCGGCATCCCGTTGGGCCGGCCGCGCCTGGCCGAGCGCGCGCTTGCACGCGAACGTGCTGTCCCCGCTGCCGTCCGGCACGTTCCCCGGGGTCGACGACATGGAGGTCTACGAGTTTCTGGAGGCCCACGCCGCCGAGTAGCGCTCCGCCGAGGCATCCGCGCAGCTCGCGCGCCTCAAACCTGCACGCGCGGCCGCGATACCGCCCGCACGAGCCGGTATCGGGCGCACCAGCAGTCGGGTTAGAGCCACCCGCGACGGATGATGCGGGTCGGGCCCACCGGAACCAGCCCGGCCCTCGTGAGCAGCTGGAACAGCCGGGCCGGGTCTTTCAGGTGCTCCCAGATCACGCGCACGACTCCATAGCCCAGCGCCCGCAGCCGGTCCTCGCGCAGCTTCTCTCTGATCACAACCTCGGATGCGCTGAGCCCGTGTCGAAACCGCTCATCGCTGTACTTGACCAGGCCGTCGAACTCCACGATGAGACGGGGACCGGCCCAACTGAAATCGACGAATCCGATCAGGCCGGCCGCATCACGAAACTCCACCTGCAGCTCCGGGCGGGCGAACCCGAGCTCGGCCATGATCAGCCGGCAGAGCGTCTCGCCGACCGACTCCGACAGCGGCGTCGAGGCGTCCAGCACGGCCAGCACGCGCCGCGTTCCACGAAGCGGGGACAGTTCCTCGAGCAGGTGACGCACGTCGTCGACCGTGGTGAGGAAGTGGCGGGTGCGACGATCGACGAGCAGCGCGGCATCCGTTGCCACCACGGCCGCATCGAACGGAAGGGTCAGGGCCAGATCGATCACGGTGCGGGGCGGCGTGGTCGCCGTGAGGCCGTCGACGGTTTGCACCGGCACGCCGAGCAGACCGACCGTGTGCACAGACAAAACGGTCGTCGACCGCCCGCCGGACGCACAGTCACGGAGCACGTGCGCCCGGTCGGGCCAGCGACCGAGCACCGGCAATCCGAGCAGCGCGGCCGCGGTGTGGTGCGAGAACACCAGGCCCGGGCCCGCCATGCGCTCGGCGATGGTGGCCAGAAGCCGATGGCGGTCGGGCGGATGCAGGTCGTCCCAGACCGTGCGATCGAGGTAGACGCCGTGTTTCAGGCGAACGAGGGTGCCGCGTCGCACGGCGCGGCCCAGCCGGGTGTCGTCGAGGCCGAGCGCCCCCATGTCACACGTGAAGATGAGGGACTCACGTGCCCGCTGCAAGTCATCCATGACCCGAGGTTCGCACCGTCTTGTCGCCGGGCGTCGGGGCGCGGGGACGTCGGTGCAGAACTGCCGCCGCGGGCGCGTATGGAGGACTGGCGATGCGGCCCGGCACGCGCGCTCCAAAGCTGCACGTGCGGCCGCGATACCGGCCGCAGGAGCCGGTTTCGGGCGCACGAGGCGAGACCGGCGCGGCTAGCCGTGGGTGGCGGCGGCGGCGGCGGTGGAGGCGGCGGAGGCGGAGGCGACCTTGCGGTTGTGCCAGGCGCGCATCCCGAGGAAGGGACCGATCACGACGACGATCAGCGTCACGAAGACCCACGGACCGAGCACGTCATCGGCGAGGTTTCCGCCCCAGATCATCAGCGCGACCGCCGCCAGCGTGAGACCAGTGCCCCGCCGCGAGCGGGTGGGCGGGTTGCTCCACACCGGGATGTGGGCGCCCGGGTTCGCCCGCGACAGCAGCCGCACGGCGGCCACCGAGCAGACGGCGCTGGCCGCGATCATGATGATTCCCACGATGAACATGCACTTCTCCTCTAAACGGCTACTCCGAGCCTAACCGGCCTCGCCGGGCCGGTCGGGCGCTCCGGGCCGGCTATTTCGGTTGCATGCGGATGGCGCCGTCGAGGCGGATCGTCTCCCCGTTGAGCATGGAGTTTTCGACGATGTGGCGCACGAGGGCCGCGTATTCGTCGGGCTCCCCGAGGCGACTCGGGTGCGGCACCTGAGCGCCGAGGGAATCGCGCACCGGCTGCGGCAGCCCTTTGAGCATTGGGGTGTCGAAGATGCCGGGCGCAATCGTCATCACCCGAATGAGCGTCTGCGCGAATTCCCGGGCGAGCGGCAGCGCGAGCGCCGCGACGCCACCCTTCGACGCGGCGTACGCGGCCTGCCCGATCTGTCCGTCGAAGGCGGCAACGGATGCCGTGTTCACGATGACACCGCGTTCGGCCGTTCCCTGCTGGCCGGCGCCACCGATCGGCTCGGTCTCCTGCATGGCCGCGGCGGCAAGCCGGATCACGTTGAACGTGCCCACGAGGTTGATGCGGATGGCACGTTCAAAATCCTGCAGCGGCAGCGGCCCGTTGCGTCCGACGGTGCGCGCGCCGGGAGCGATGCCGGCGCAGTTCACCACGATGCGCAGCGGCGCGAGGTCTCCGGCCGCGTCCACGGCGGTCTGCACGTCGCCGGCGCTCGTCACATCGCCGGCGACGAAGCGCACGGCGGGTCCGGTCTCGCTCAGTGAGGCGGCGATATCTTCCCCCGGCGCCCCGGGCAGGTCGAGCAGCACCACGGCGGCACCGGCCGCGTGCAGGGCGGTGGCCGTGGCCAGGCCGAGGCCGGAGGCGCCCCCGGTAACGAGAGCGGAGCATCCGTCAATCTGCATTTAGTACCTTTCGATCAGCGTTGCGTTGGCCATGCCGCCGCCTTCGCACATGGTTTGCAGGCCCCAGCGTCCGCCGGAGGCCTCAAGTTCGTTCAGCAGCGTGCCGAGCAGGCGCGTGCCGGAGGAGCCGAGCGCGTGCCCGAGGGCGATGGCGCCGCCGCGCGGGTTGAGCCGCTCCGGGTCGGCGCCGAGTTCCTTCTGCCAGATCAGCGGCACCGACGCGAACGCCTCGTTGACTTCGTACACGTCGATGTCGTCGATGCCGAGGCCGGTGCGCTGCAGGATGCGCCGGGTCGCCGGGATGACGCCGGTGAGCATCAGGAGCGGGTCGCTGCCCGTGACGACGCCGGCATGAAAGCGGGCGCGCGGGGTGAGGCCGAGCGCCTGTGCTCGGCTGGCGCTCATGATGAGCACCGCGGATGCGCCGTCCGTGAGCGGTGAGGAATTGCCGGCGGTGATGTGCCAGTCGAGTTCGGGGAACCGGGCCGCCATGTGCTCGGAGTAGAAGGCCGGTTTCAGGCCGGCGAGGGACTCCGTGGTCGTGGCGGGACGAATGGTCTCGTCGGCGGTGATGATTTGCCCGTCGGGTGTTGTGACGCCGACGATTTCGCGGCTGAAGTCGCCCCGGGCCGCCGCGGCGGCCGCCAATCGGTGCGACCGTGCCGCGAAGGCGTCCAGCTCGTCGCGGGTGAGGCCCCACCGGGCGTTCATCAGCTCGGCGGACACGCCCTGGTTCACCAGTCCGGACGGATACCGCTCGTGCATCAGGGTGCCGAACGGGTCGTGCCCTCCCGTCGAGGAGCCGAGGGGAACCCGGCTCATGGATTCGACGCCGCACGCAATGACGATGTCGTAGCCGCCGGCGATTACGCCCTGCGCGGCGAACGTCGCGGCCTGCTGGCTGGATCCGCACTGGCGGTCAATGGTCGTTCCCGGCACGGAATCGGGGAATCCCGCGCTCAGAAGGGCGGTGCGGGTCACGTTGTAGCTCTGCTCGCCGACCTGGCTGACGCATCCGCCGATCACATCGTCGACGAGGGCGGGGTCGAGGTTGTTGCGGTGCAGCAGGTCGGTCAGCACTCCGGCGAGCAGGTCGGCCGGATGCACGCTGCTGAGCGCACCACCCGGCTTGCCTCGGCCCGAGGGGGTGCGAACGACATCGACGATGACAGCTTCGTTGCTCATGCGACCAGCCTAGGCCGGTCGCGCCGGTCCGCGAACAGGGGCGGTGCCGTCGGCTTCGTTGACCCCGTCGCGACGACCGGCGGGTGCGGTTGTCCCGTCGACGCGCGCGTAAGGGGGATGCTTAGCCGGAGAGCGCCCACATGGCGACGGCGCTGGCCGCGGCCACGTTGAGTGAGTCGATGCCGTGCCTCATCGGAATCTGCACGACGCTGTCGGACGCCGCGAGGGCGTCGGGAGTGAGCCCGTCTCCCTCGGCGCCGAGCAGCAGGGCCAGCCGTTCGTGGTCGCGACCGTGGAAGTCCCGCAGGCTCACGGCATCCTCGGTGAGGGCCAGCGCGGCCACATGAAAACCGTGCCGGCTGAGCAGTTCCCGGGTGGATGCCCAGTCACCGACCCGCGTCCACGGCACCTGCAGCACGGTGCCCATCGACACCCGGATCGACCGGCGATAGAACGGGTCGGAGCAGCGCGGCGTCACCAGGATGGCGTCGGCCCCGATGGCCCCGGCGGAGCGGAAGATGGCGCCCACATTGGTGGGATCGGACACGTTCTCGAGAATGACGATGCGGCGGGCATCGGCCAGCAGCGTCTCCGGGTCGGGCAGCGCGGGGCGGTGCAGGGCGGCGATGACGCCGCGGTGCAGAATGTAACCGGTGAGTTCGGCAAGCAGCTCGCCCGGTCCCACGAACACCGGCACCCGGTCGGCCCAGTCCCCGAGCACCGCCATGGCCTCCTCGGCGGTGTTGCCGAGGGCCAGCACCGAACGGGGTTCATGCCCCGCGCGCAATGCACGCTCCAGAACCAATGCCGATTCGGCTATATACAGCCCGTGCTCGGTGCCACGCGCCTTTTTCAGGGCCACATCGGTGTGGTGGGCGTAGTCCACGAGCCGCGGATCGCTCAGGTCGGCAATCTCGATTATGGGCATCCGCCCAGTCTACCGAGCACCCTCCCGACGCGAGGGAGGGTGCCGGTACTGCGGACTGTTAACCGACGAACGGGTCGGGCGTGAGGGTGTACTTCGTGGTGAGGTACTCGCGGATGCCCTCAAGGCCGCCCTCGCGACCGAGCCCGGACTGCTTGACGCCGCCGAACGGCGCGGCCGCGTTGGACACAACGCCGGTGTTGAGGCCGAGCATTCCGGTCTCCAGACGCTCCATCATGCGCTGGCCACGAGCGAAATCGGCCGTGAAGACGTAGCCGATCAGACCGAAGTCACTGTCATTGGCCAGGCGCACCGCCTCGTCGTCATCGGCGAAGGTCGTGATCGCGAGCACGGGACCGAAGATCTCCTCCTCGAGGATGTCGCTGCCCGCGGTCACGCCGCTGATCACGGTCGGGGCGTAGAACGACCCGGGTCCCTCGATGGCGGCCCCGCCGGTGTGCAGCACGGCGCCGCGTGACAGGGCGTCCTGCACGAGGGCGTCGGACTTGTCGACGGCCGCGGCGTTGATCAGCGGTCCGATCGTGATGCCGTCTTCCGTGCCACGGCCCACAACGAACGCGTTCACCTTGTCGGTCACCCGGCGGGCGAACTCGTCGGCGACGGACTCGTGCACCAGGAAGCGGTTCGCCGCCGTGCACGCCTGGCCGATGTTGCGGAACTTGGCGACCATGGCGCCTTCGACGGCCTTGTCGAGGTCGGCGTCGGCAAACACCAGGAACGGGGCGTTTCCGCCGAGTTCCATCGACGTGCGCAGCACGTTCTCGGCGGACTGACGGATGAGTGCCTTGCCCACCGGGGTCGACCCGGTGAAGCTCAGCTTGCGCAGGCGACGGTCGGCGATGATCGGCCCGGAAACGGCGGCCGACTGCGACGTGGTGATCACGTTCACGACGCCGGCGGGGAGCCCGGCCTCTTCGAGCAACGCCACGAAGAGCAGCGTCGTCAGCGGGGTCAGCTCCGCGGGCTTCACGACGACCGTGCAGCCGGCGGCGAGAGCCGGGGCGATCTTGCGCGTGGCCATGGCCAGCGGAAAGTTCCACGGCGTGATCAGGAAGCACGGGCCGACGGGCTGCTGGGACACGATCATGCGACCGGTGCCCTCGGGGTTCGCGCCATAGCGACCGCTGATCCGCACGGCCTCTTCGCTGAACCAGCGCAGGAACTCGCCTCCATAGGCGACTTCGCCGCGTGCTTCGGCGAGCGGCTTGCCCATCTCCATGGTCATCAGCAGGGCGAATTGCTCCTTGCGCTCCTGCAACAGGTCGAACGCGCGACGAAGAATCTCCCCGCGCACCCGCGGCGCTGTTGCCGCCCAATCGGCCTGCGCCGCGACGGCGGCATCGAGGGCGGCTGCGCCGTCGGCCACGCTCGCGTCGCTGATCGCCATGATGACCCGGCCCGTGGCCGGGTCGACGACGTCGAGGGTACGACCGGCGGATGCCTCGACCCATTCCCCGTTGATGAACAATTTGTTCGGTACGTGCGCAAGCAGCTCTGCTTCGGCGTCCCGCAAATCTGTGACCTGTGTCATTCTGCCTCCTCGAAATCCTGTGCCTTAAATCTACCGGGTGTGACCGTACGCAAAAACAATACTTACCGTTGGGTAGGTAATTCGGTCCGCGCGTGTCATACTGCCGACGTGCCGGTTTCACCGGACGACTTTGAGCTGCAACAACAGCCCCTTTTATCCCCCAGTGAAATACATAGGAGTATTCAATGGCCTTAACGACCGAACTCGCGCCGACGAGCGCCAAACGTTCCGAGGAGCGCCGTGTTCTCGCCGGCACCATGGTGGGCACCACGATCGAGTGGTACGACTTCTTCATCTATGCGCAGGCCGCCGGTCTCGTGCTCGCCGGGCTCTTCTTCGCCCCGCTCGCCGGCGACAACGCCCCGCTGGCGCAGCTCGTCGCCTGGGCGTCGCTCGGAATCAGCTTCCTGTTCCGCCCGCTGGGCGCGATCGTCGCCGGGCACCTCGGTGACCGCCTCGGGCGCAAGGCCATGCTCGTCTTCACCCTCGTCATGATGGGTGCGGCCACCGCACTCATCGGACTGCTTCCGACGTTCGACCAGATCGGCGTGTGGGCACCCATCCTGCTCATCGTGCTGCGCATCGTGCAGGGATTCTCCGCCGGCGGCGAGTGGGGCGGGGCCGCGCTGATGAGCGTGGAGCACGCCCCGGCCACCAAGCGCGGCTTCTTCGGCGCCTACCCGCAGATCGGCGTTCCGGTCGGGCTGATCCTCGCCACCGGCGTGATGCTCGCCGTGACCACCTCGATGAGCGAGGAGGCCTTCCTCAGCTGGGGCTGGCGCATCCCGTTCCTCGTCTCCGTGCTGCTCATTCTGGTGGGCTACGTCATCCGCAAGTCCGTGGACGAGAGCCCGGTGTTCAAGGAGATGCAGACCCGCAAGAAGGAATCGGCCGCTCCGCTCACGCAGCTGTTCCGCGGACACTGGCGCCAGGTGATCCTCACCGCCCTGATCTTCATCGCCAACAACGCCGCCGGGTACCTGTTGATCGCCTTCTTCGCCTCCTACGCCACCAAGCCCGCCGAGGCCGGCGGGCTGGGCATGGACCGCTCACCCGTGCTCGTCGCGAGCACCGTCGCCGCCGTGTTCTGGCTCGCCTCCACCATGGTCGGCGGCATCCTGTCGGACAAGATCGGGCGCATCCGCACCTTCCAGCTCGGCTACGCGTTTCTCTTCCTCTGGTCCATCCCGATGTTCCTGCTCATCGACACCGGTGAGATCCTCTGGTTCGCGGTGGCGCTGGTCGTGCTCGCCAGCGGACTCGGATTCTCGTACGGCCCGCAGGCCGCGTTGTACGCCGAGATGTTCCCCGCCCAGGTGCGCTACTCCGGGGTCTCCATCGGCTACGCGATCGGGGCCATCCTCGGCGGGGCCTTCGCCCCCCTGATCGCCCAGCTGCTTCTCGACAAGACGGGGCAGAGCACGTCGATCGGCGTCTACCTCATGGTGCTCGCCGCGATCTCGTTCGTGGCGGTCTCACTCGTGAAGGAGACCCGCGGCATCCCGCTCGGCGTCAGTCACGACTAGCATCACCACCCTCACCGCCCCCGTTCTCGGTGGTCGCTACGGTAATCGGCGTAGCGGCCACCGACTTCGGGGGCGGTGACTTTGTTTAACCCCTCGACACCGCCCCGGGGATCGTATATGGTTTCATATATAAACCGCAGTGCTGCGAGAGGATGCCATGACAGACGAACCGAATCCGTTCACCGGCCGGCCCGGCAAGGTGATTGCCGTGCACGTCAACTATCCGTCCCGCGCGGCCCAACGCGGCCGGGTTCCCGAGCAGCCCTCCTATTTTCTCAAGCCCGGCACGAGCGTCTCCTCCTCCGGCACCGCCGTCGTACGGCCGAAAGGCAGCGAACTGCTCGCCTTCGAGGGTGAGATCGCGCTGGTCATCGGGAGTCGCGTGCGCGGCATCCGCCCCGAAGACGGCTGGGCCGCCGTGTCCGGCGTCACCGCCGCGAACGATTTCGGCGTCTACGACCTGCGCTACGCCGACAAGGGCTCGAACCTGCGCTCCAAGGGCGGCGACGGCTTCACCCCCGTCGGCCCGTTCGTGCTCGCGGCGGATGCCCTCGACCCGGCGGCGCTGCGTGTGCGCACCTGGGTCAACGGTGAGCTCGTGCAGAACGACACGACCGCCGACCTGTTCTTCCCGTTCGGCCGACTGGTGGCCGACCTCGCCCAACTCATCACACTTGAGCGCGGCGATGTGATCCTCACCGGAACCCCGGCCGGGGCCTCCGTGGTGCGACCCGGCGACGTGGTCGAGGTGGAGGTGGACGCCCCCGACGCGCCCGGCTCCCCCAGCACCGGACGACTCGTCACCCCGGTCGTCGAGGGCGAGGTCGAGCTCGGCGCCTGGGGCGCCCGGCCCCGGGTGGACGACCACCAGCGCACCGAGGCCTGGGGCTCGGCCGCGGCCGCGGGACTTGCCGCCCCGGGGGATGCCCCCGCGCCGTTCCAGCTCACGCCCGAGACCAAGTCCCGAATCAACAGCGTCGGAACCGCGACCCTGAGCGCCCAGCTGCGCAAGCGCGGCTTCAACAACATGAGCATCGATGGTCTGCGGCCCACCCATCCCGGCCGGCGCATGGTGGGCCGGGCCCGCACGCTGCGCTTCATCCCCACCCGGGAAGACCTGTTCGCGTCCCACGGCGGCGGCTACAACGCGCAGAAGCGCGCGTTCGACGGCCTCAATCCCGACGACGTGCTGGTGATCGAGGCCCGCGGCGAGACCGGAACCGGCACGGTCGGCGACATCCTCGCCCTCCGAGCGCAGGTGCGCGGTGCGGCCGGCATCGTGACCGACGGCGGCGTGCGCGACCTCGCCGCGGTTGAGGCCCTGGAGATGCCGGCGTACCACGCCGGCGCGCACCCCGCCGTTCTCGGCCGCCGGCACGTTCCCTGGGACGTTGACCTCACAATCGCGTGCGGCGGAGCATCCGTGCAGCCCGGCGACGTCATTGTCGGCGACGCGGACGGCGTGCTCGTGATTCCGCCGCACCTGGTCGAGGAGCTCGTGGCCGCCGCGATCGAACAGGAGCGGGAAGAAACGTTCATCGCCCAGATGGTCGCCGGCGGCGAAGGCGTCGATGGCCTCTACCCGATGAACGCGGCTTGGAAGGAACGGTACCGGTCATGGCGCCCGACGTCATAACGGCGCCGCCCGTCGTCGGCAAGGCGCAGCTCGCCTACGACTGGCTCACGACCCGCATCAACGACGGCACGTTCGGTCCCGGCTACCGGCTGGTGCTCGACCAGATCGGCCGCGAAATCTCGATGAGCCCCGTGCCCGTGCGCGAAGCCATCCGGCGACTCGAGGCCGAGGGCCTGGTGACGTTCGTGCGCAACGTCGGCGCCCAGGTCGCGATGCCCGACCCCACCGAATACCAGCACACCATGCAGACGCTCGGCCTCGTCGAGGGTATGGCCACGGCCCTGACGGCCCCGCTGCTGACCCCGGATGCCCTTGCTCGCGCCCGGCGCATCAACGCCGACCTCGCCGAGACACTCACGCACTTCGACCCGGTGCGCTTCACCGCGCTGAATCGCGAGTTTCACGCCGAGCTGTACAGCGCCTGCCCCAACCCACACATTCTCGACCTCGTGCACCGCGGCTGGAACCGGCTCACGGTGCTGCGCGAATCCACGTTCGGCTTCGTTCCCGGCCGGGCGGCGGAATCCGTCGCCGAGCATGAACATCTGCTTGACCTGATTGAACGCGGTGCGCCCCCGCTCGACATCGAACTCGCCGCCCGCAACCACCGGCTCGCGACCCTTGACGCGTTTCTCGCCTCACGTGACGCCTCCCCGGTGACCCCATGACCCGGCACGCCGCACCAGCAACCGACACCCTCCCCGGAAGGACAACACCATGAAGTTTCGCAGCAACCCGAGCCTGATCCGCGGATCCATCGCGGCGCTCATGACCCCCTTCACCGCGGACGGTGCCGTCGACCACGCGGGGCTGACCAACCTCGTGAACTGGCAGATCGCATCCGGTTCGCACGGTCTCTCCATCGGCGGATCGACGGGCGAACCGAGCTCGCAGACGATCGCCGAACGCGCCGACGCGATTCGCACCGTCGCGGCCGCCAACAACGAGCGCGTGCATTTCATGGCCGGCACCGGGTCGACCAAGCTCGACGAGACGCTCGAACTCACCGCCGCCGGACGTGACGCGGGCATCGATGCCGCCCTGATCATCACGCCGTACTACGCCCGCCCCACCCAGGAGGCCCTGTACGTCTGGTACAAGACCGTCTGCGAGGAGTTCCCCGACCTGCCGATCGTGGCGTACAACGTGCCCAGCCGCACGGCCGTGGACATCGCGCCCGAGACCGTGCACCGCCTGTTCCGTGACTTCGACAACTTCGTGGGAGTGAAGGAGACCACGAAGGACTTCGAACACTTCTCCCGCGTGCTGCACCTGTGCGGCCCGGAGTTGCTCGTGTGGAGCGGCCTCGAACTGCTCTGCCTGCCGCTGATGGCTCTCGGCGGCGCCGGTTTCGTGAGCGCCACCTCCAACATCGCCCCGGCCGCCGTCGCCGAGATGTTTGAGTCGTGGGAATCGGGCGACTTCGCCCGCGCCCGCGAGATCCACTACGGCCTGCACCCCCTCGTCGACCTGCTGTTCGTGGAGACCAACCCTGCCCCCGGCAAATGGGTGATGCAGCAGCGCGGCCTGATCGAGAGCGGCTTCGTGCGCCCCCCGCTCATCGACCCGACCCCAGGGGGCATCGACAAGATCCGCGCTCTGATGGATGCCGGTTCCGAGTACCTCACGCCGACGGCCGGTTTCACCCTCACCGGAGCCCACAAATGAGCGCCGCCGACGTGACCACCCAGGCGCACTACGTGCCCGCCGACCTGCCCACGAGCATCCGTCATTTCATCGGCGGACAATTCGTCGACAGCGTGGGCGGCGAAACCTTCGACGTGCTCGACCCGGTGTCGAACCAGACCTACGCCACCGCGGCCGCCGGCCAGCAGGCCGACGTGGACCTCGCCGTCGCCGCGGCCAAAGAGGCTTTCGACAACGGGCCGTGGCCACGGATGCTGCCCCGCGCCCGCGCCCGGGTGCTGCACCGCATCGCCGACGCCGTCGAGGCGCAGGACGCCCGCCTCGCGGAACTCGAAACCTTCGACACCGGGCTGCCGATCACGCAGGCGCTCGGCCAGGCGCAGCGCGCCGCCGAAAACTTCCGCTTCTTCGCCGACCTGATCGTGGCCCAGGCCGACGACACCTATAAGGTGCCCGGCCGGCAGATCAACTACGTCAACCGCAAGCCGGTCGGAGTCGCCGGGCTGATCACCCCGTGGAACACCCCGTTCATGCTCGAAAGCTGGAAGCTCGCACCCGCGCTCGCGTCCGGTTGCACGGTGGTGCTGAAGCCGGCCGAGTTCACGCCGCTGTCGGCGAGCCTGTGGGCGGGGATCTTCGCCGCCGCCGGGGTGCCCGACGGCGTGTTCAACCTCGTCAACGGCATCGGCGAGGAGGCCGGCGACGCGCTGGTCAAGCATCCGGATGTGCCGCTCATCTCGTTCACGGGCGAAACGACCACCGGCCAGACGATTTACCGCAACTGCGCGGTCAACCTCAAGGGCATGTCGATGGAGCTCGGCGGCAAGTCACCCGCGATCGTGTTCGCCGACGCCGACATCGACGCCGCCATCGACTCGACCCTGTTCGGTGTGTTCTCCCTCAACGGCGAGCGCTGCACGGCGTCGAGCCGCATCCTGGTGGAACGCTCCGTCTACGATGATTTCTGCGCCCGCTATGCCGCCCGCGCCCGCAACATCGTCGTCGGCGACCCGCACGATCCGAAGACCGAGGTGGGCGCGCTCGTGCACCCCGAGCACTACGCCAAGGTGATGAGCTACGTCGAGATCGGCAAGACCGAGGGACGGCTGCTCGCCGGTGGTGGCCGCCCGGCCGAACTCAGCGAGGGCAACTACGTGTCGCCGACGGTCTTCGCGGATGTCGCCCCGACCGCCCGCATCTTTCAGGAGGAAATTTTCGGCCCGGTTGTCGCCATCACCCCGTTCGACACGGATGCCGAAGCGCTCGCCCTGGCCAACGGCGTGAAGTACGGGCTCGCGGCCTACATCTGGACCACCGACCTCACCCGCGCACACAACTTCGCGCAAGCGGTCGATGCCGGAATGGTCTGGTTGAACTCGCACAACGTGCGTGACCTGCGCACGCCGTTCGGCGGCGTCAAGGCCTCCGGGCTCGGGCACGAGGGCGGGTACCGTTCGATCGACTTCTACACCGACCAGCAGGCCGTGCACATCAGCCTCGGCCCGGTACACACCCCGCGCTTCGGCGCTTGAACGCACCACATCTCAACGAGGAGACCACAATGACCATTCCCACTCCCACCGTTCCGGCCCCGGACATTCTCCGCTGCGCCTACATGGACCTTGTCGTGACCGACCTGGCGAAGTCGCGCGAGTTCTACGTCGACATCCTCGGCCTCGTCGTCACCGAGGAGACCGACACCGAGATCTACCTGCGCGGCTTTGAAGAATTCATCCACCACAACCTCGTGCTGCGCGTCGGCCCGGTCGCGGCGGTCTCGGCGTTCGCCTACCGCGTGCGTTCCCCCGAAGACGTCGACCTCGCCGAGGCCTATTACAAGCAGCTCGGCTGCCGCACCGAACGGCGCAGCGGCGGTTTCACGAAAGGCATCGGCGACAGCGTCCGCGTCGAAGACCCCCTCGGGTTCCCCTACGAGTTCTTCTTCGCCGTGGAGCACGTGGAACGTCTCGCCTGGCGCTACGACCTGCAGGGACCGGGCGCGCTCGTGCGACTCGACCACTTCAACCAGGTCACGCCCGACGTGGGCCTCGGCCGGGGCTACCTCGAAGACCTCGGTTTTCGGGTGACCGAGGACATCCAGGATTCCGACGGCGTCACCTACGCCGCGTGGCTGCGGCGCAAGGACACCGTGCACGACACCGCCCTCACCGGCGGCAACGGGCCGCGGATGCACCACATCGCGTTTGCGACGCACGAGAAGCACAACATCATCTATATCTGCGACAAGCTCGGCGCGCTGCGCAAGAGCGATCTGATCGAGCGCGGGCCGGGCCGACACGGCGTCTCCAACGCGTTCTACCTCTACCTCCGCGACCCCGACGGCCACCGGGTGGAGATCTACACCCAGGACTACTACACCGGCGACCCCGACAATCCCGTCGTCACCTGGGACGTGCACGATAACCAGCGTCGCGACTGGTGGGGCAACCCCGTCGTGCCGAGCTGGTACACGGATGCCTCCCTCGTGCTCGACCTCGACGGCAACCCGCAGCCCGTGGTCGCGCGGGACGAGCCGTCCGAAATGGCCGTGACCGTGGGCGCCGACGGGTTCTCCTACACC
>Ga0307487_1000103_pt1 | contig 68893 bp, 48 predicted proteins | sample CBIW12metaG_FD_203665 | JGI IMG/M metagenome (GOLD analysis project Ga0307487, IMG submission 203665) | Sea-ice brine microbial communities from Beaufort Sea near Barrow, Alaska, United States - CBIW 1.2 | ecosystem: Environmental > Aquatic > Marine > Coastal | place: USA: Alaska | collected... | reverse complement strand
GCTTTTTAGCCAGTGCGCTTTTGTGCTGTGCTGACCCTGGGCTAATCCGGTGTACAAACCCGCCAAATCTTGCAAGGTAAGACCAATACCGCCAACCGCAATGGGCAGGCCAATATCGCCGTAAAGAGTGGCGCCACGGGCGCGAAGTTCAGACTCAAAGGCCGCGGGCGACAAACGTTGCAGGGCTTCCACCGCTGCGCGGTTATGGGAACGGGTGAGCGCATCGCCAAAGGTCTGCTGGCCTTTTTCGCTGTGATCAAAGTTGTCCGGTGTGTAGCCGCCAAAATCGGTGTGCTGGTCGGTGTAAACCTCTTCGAATCGCAGTACACCAGCGGTTTCGGCGTAGGCGTAAATCAGCGGTTTCAGGGCCGACCCTGGCGAACGCGCTTGCACGCTGAAGTCGACGGCGCCGCTGGCTCGGGCGTTGAAATAGTCCTGCGAACCTAGGTGCGCGACCATTGCGCCGTTGGTATCCAACACCAGCGCTGACACATTGACGCCAGAGGGCAAAGCCCAGTTCGCGCTCATGGCGCTCAGGTTACGCTGGGTGGTGCGGTTCAAGGTTGTGGCATTCAAGCCAGACAAGCCCTTCGCCATGGCCCGGTCTGCCAAGTGGTGGTCTAACTGGGCGAAACTCACGGAATTGCCCGGCAGCGGGCTTAATGTGGCGTTGGTGTATTCGGCAAGGGTTAACAGGCCGCTTTCAAAGCCTTTTCGCAGCACTCGGTCCCGAGCCGCACGGGCTATTTTTGGGAAGCGATCTGGCCGATGTTTCGCCGGGCGCTGGGGCAGCGCTACCAGCAACGCGGCTTCGGCGTGGGTCAGTGCCACCGGCGATTTGTCGAACCAATAGCGGCTGGCCATTTCGATGCCTTCCACGTTTGCACCGAAAGGGGCCAGCGTGAGGTAGGCGTCAAGAATTTCCTGCTTTGAATAATGAGCTTCCAGCCACAGCGCACCCATTGCCTGGCGCACTTTGCCCGCCAGCGTACGCCGATGAGGCCGCAATAGACGGCTAACCTGCATCGAAATGGTCGACGCACCCGATACCACTCTTCCGTGTCTCACGTTGTTGATGGTCGCCCGCACAATGGCCAGCGGGTCTACACCCGGATGCTGGTAAAAGCGCCGGTCTTCGTAGGCCAGCAGTAGATTGATATACGTCTGGCTGACCTCCCCTTGCGGTTGCAACCGGTAACTGTTGCCCAGCAAACGCACGTGCAACCATTCGCCCTGATTGTCCGCCAGCACCAGGCTTTGTTGGTCCAGACGCTCCATAGGCAACGCTGCCCACTGCACCAGCGGCTGAGCCAGCAAACCCGCAACAATGAATGTCGCGGCGAACAGGTTTAACCAGCGGCTTTTTAGAGTGCGGTCAAAACTAGTTCGCCGTAACATGAATGCGAACACCCTCGGTGGAGGCATTCAACGATGGGTTCAGCATATTTTCCATGTAGGCCGCCGGCATACGGTAGTTTCCGGGCGTAACGGCGCGCCACACCGACACGGATTCCAAGCGGTCGTTGTTGCCAAACCGATAACGCGGCGTAATCACTTGGGTAAAGCGGTCGTCCAGGTAGAGCGAGTGCGCGCTATCTTTTGGCTGCCAGGAAAGACCCAGCAGTTCGAATAAGGTTTCTACGCTTATGCCGCCAAGATTTGGATTCTCGATCTCAAGCCCGCCAGCGGCTTTTTGCTCAATCAGCCATTCACCATCCGCCCGCTCACGGATTATTTTTCCGGCCACGGTGCTCACCAGAAGCTCACCCTGTTGCAGTTCAATAACGCCGTCTTTAAGGCTAGCCTCACGGGCGCTCATATCAGTACCAACTATGGCGAACCCTTGAGTCAGGCTGACATCGGCGGGTTTGCCTTCGGTGTCACCCTGCAGCAGTTTCGCAATGGATGATGGCAGGTTTTTAGCCGCGCGATTGCCCGTTGCCACCAGGGTCAGGTGCAGTACTTCGTCGGAATGATTGGTCAGCGTAAGCCCTTTGTTCGCTTCGCTCAGATCCAACTCATTTACCGAGCGGTTCAGCGACCAGGCGCCGTCTTTTGGTGTTGCACTGATGTAAGCAGCTTCTGTGGCCAGGTAAGCCCAGGCTTTTTCCTGAGTGTTCAACCACGGGTCACTGTTAACCGCTGTTGTCATAGCAGCCAGCGCGCTTTCCGCCTTGTCTGATTCAGCGTCGGCGCTGTAACGGGCCAGTGCTGCTCGGTGGCGAACCGGCGTGGCGTAGGTGGAATAACGGTAGCTTTCGCTATCCACCCGAGCGGCAATAGCGAAAGCCTGCTCGGCCCTGGGTTTGTCGCCCAGCAGGCTAAACGCCATGGCCAGCTGGGACGCGCTGGTCATAGTCAGCCCTTCAGTCTGGCTCAGCAAATATCGCATTTCGCCCACATCCGCGTTGCCTTGGCGAGCGCCTAGCAGCAGCGCATAAATCTTTACCTCGGTGTTGTTGGAGCGCATCAACCGCGGCAAATTGGGCGCCATATCCATCAGCATTTGCTGGCGCAGGCGATCAAGACTTCGGGCTTCGTCGGCCTCAAATACGCCTTCGGGCAACGGATGCAGCAGAAATTCATAGGCGTACAAGCTGAGCCATTCTTCCGATTCACCACCGTCACTCCACATACTGAACATGCCAGAGGAGCGTTGCAGATCGGCTATGCGTCGGTAGCTTTTGCCCAGGCGCTGCCGCGCTTCGGTGAAATTGCCGCGCTCGGCCAAGGTCTGAGCCATCACAATCAGTGGAAAGGCCCGGGACACCGTTTGTTCCAGGCAGCCGTAAGGGTAGCGGGACAAACCCGCAGCCAGAGACGTGCGGTCCGGCAACGGAAAGCGGCTGACTGACAGGCTGGCGCGGCCGTCATCGAGCGCTGTCAACAAATCCAGTGGTGCCTCGGTTGTGGCGCCAGGCGCTACTTCCCGGGTTTCGGTCAGGGTAATCAACGAGCCGCCAGGGCGCGCCAGCAGTGGCCACTGGTAGGTTTGTTCGTGGCCGTCTGCCAATGTAACGCGCAGGCCAATACTGCCCTGCCCGTTGGCGGTTACCTTTACCGGTACGGATACTTCACGGGTCTGGCCGGAGGCACTCCACTCCACGCGTGTGCGGGATTGGTCTAATTCGAACGGACCCGTCACCGACCATTCTAAAACCGCTGTTTGCGCCTCGCCTTCGGTCAGCGTCAGCGCGGCTCCGGCTTGAAAACGATCACCACGAGTAACGGTGCGCGGCACCGATGAATTCACCGCTACCCGCTCGCGCACAATCAGTTCATCGCTGAACTGTATGGATCTCCGGCTATCCGAACCGGTCACGTCCAAGCGCAGGCGGCCGTTAATCTGGCCAATCTCAAGCACAATCTCGGCTTTGCCATTCCTCACTTTCACCACATCGGTTTGCAGGGCAATGGTCTCGAAAAAGGTTTTGCGACTGGGCTGCTCAGCGGCGGCTTCGTCGCCCCCCACCACCAGATTGGTGCCGCCAATGTCATCACTCAGACGCGACACCAATCCATAAGGGTCGAACAGATCTGCACTGAATGCGCGCTTGCGGGTGAACCAGTCAAACGCAGCGGCCTGGGGGTGATTGGTCAAATTCAGAATGCCAATATCCACCGCTGAAACAACCAGGCTGGCGCCATCGGCTGCATCCGGCACATTCACCGTCAAGCTTACGGTCTGGTTAGGGCGTACAAATTCGGGTAAATCCATAGACGCCTGGCGGCGAAAACGCGCAGGCTCGATGGACAGATGGGCCACGCCGACCGCACGGGCAGCGCCCGCCGAGCCTGCAGGCGCCTGGCGATAGGCTTTCACCAACACATAGGCCTGACTGGCACCGGCCGGAGCTTTTACGTCCACGCTGGCTTTGCGATCGGCCAGTACAACCTGATGAACGCTGAGAACGCTATCGGTCACCAGCATGATTTCTGCGGTGCCGTTAAACGGTGCGTCTATAGACACGGTCACCGTATCGCCGGCGTTAGGTTTTGGATCAGACACCGCAACGTCCAGTACGTCGGGCACCGCTGCGCTGGCGCCAGAGGTGCTCCACCAGCCTACTTGCAGGCGAGTCTGGGTGGGTTGGCCGGTTTCCGGTAACAGCTCCAGTTTGTAACGGCCGTTACTCAAGGCCGGCAAGGTTAGAGTCGCCTGGCCAAGGTTGCTGGCTACGTTCACCTCAACCGTGCCGCTGGCGCGAACGCCCTGTTCGTAATATTCGATGCGGTAATCCCAGCCTTCGCCGCTGCGAGTCCAGTAATAGTCCCACTCTTCCTCAATCAGCCGCCAGCGTACGGTTTCCGAGTTAGCCTGGCCGCTGCGAGCATCCACGCTGGTTAGCAAAAATTCGGGTGTACTGCCGCTGCCATACCCGCTCTGGGCGTCAGCGGGTTTTACACCTATCCAGCTGGGTTGGGTGGCCACAAACACCGATTCGTTTTGGCGGGTTACTCGACCGGATACTTCTTCCAGCTCCACGGCGACCGTTACGCGCTGGGGCAGTTCGCTATCGGCGATGGATTCAAACGCACTAGCGCTGAATTCGAAATCCGCCAGGCCTGCCTCCGAGGTTTGCAGGGTTTGCGAGTCCAGCAGAGCTTGCTGCTGATGGTTCTCGTCTAGCCCACCAAATTCAAAGCCGTCGAATGCGTCGAAGGGGTGGCGCGTAGGGTTGGCTCGTAGCTGGGCAGAAATGGGCCTATCGGCACCTGGCGCACCAAACAGGAACAGGCTTTCGGTTGAAAAGGCCAGCGATTGATCAATAGCCGCGAACGCCGGTAACCCGGTGATGTTCACTTCCATGGTTTCCGGTACAAAATCTTCCACTTGAAAGTGGGTGCTGGCCAATTGAGTATCACCCAACAGCAATTGCGTGCGGTATCGACCCTTATAGGCCGTGGCACCCAGCGTTATTTTGGTGCTGAGCAGCCCGTTCTTGTCGCTGGTAACAGGCTGGCTGATCAACACTTTGGAGTCCGGGCGGATGATTTTGAGGGTGAGATTCTGACCGGCCATGGGCGCCAGATCATTCGCACGGGCGATGGCGCTGAAATACACGCTTTCACCACCGCGATACACGCCGCGCTCGGTGCGCAAATAGCCATCGCCCAACACCGCCGTATCAGCGCCGTCCACCGGCAATTGCGCAAGCGACAACGGCGATTCATTGAGGGACAGATAGCTCAGCGCGCGATTGTTTTCATTGATCAACAAGGCGGGCGCCGAGCCGTTCTGCCCGCGCATCAGCGCGTTGGGAATGCGGGCATAGCCGTCCGCTCGAATCGCGAAGCTGCCCAGAGATTCGGAGTTTTTAGCCAGCAGTTCGATGCTACCGCGGGCAATCAGTTTGCCGCTGTCGAAATCCCGCATCGACACCAGGGTTTCGCTATCGGCCACCAGCGCAGAAAGCGCATAGCGGGAATGCAATACCACCACTTGCTGATCGTCGTAGCGGCGATAAAGAGTGAACTCACAGTCTGCATCGCTGCAGGGTGACACTCGGGCCAAATACGCAGCACCAGCGGGCAGGTCCGCTTTACTCAAATCAATATTCAGGCTGGCTTCGCCATAAAGATTCGGTTGCAGCATAATCACTTCCTGGTGCAACAGCTTGCTTTCGTTATTGTCGAAATACCCTTTTTCGCTAAGCTGCTCCGATTCCAGCAACCGACGGGCAACCGCTGGCAAAAGGGCCTGCACGGTAACCTGAACCCGCTGGTGGCCTACCGCCTGCACCTGCAAAGACGGCGCACGGCCGGCAGGTACTAACACCACTCCGCTGCCATTGGTAATGGTTATGCTATTTCTCAGCGTGGGCGTGGTTACTTCAAAGGTCTGCGCCTGTGCCAGCGAGCCCGTGCTGAGTGGCAGCCCTTTGCGGAACCTGATCGTGTAGGCCGTAACGGGCTCAAGCCCGGTGATCAGCAGCTGCTTTTCGCGGGTGAGCACGCCGAAAGGCACAGAAGAGCCACTTTGGGCATCTTCTACCTGAATATAGGGCCGCAGGTCTGCGCTCAAATCGGGTTGAGTCAGCAGTGGAAAGCGTATTTCGGCGCGGCCACGGGCCTGGGCGTACTCATCCACCATCGGCTTGCCTGCCAGCTTTTTTTGGGCGGACGAAAACTGCGTTGTGTCTTCACAGCCTGAATCAGAGCAAGGGGCTTGCTGGTCTTGGGCTGACAAAGACGCGGCCGAACACAGGCAAAGCAGAACCACAAACCATAAATAACGCATAGCAAGATCCTGTTCCATCAGAGGACTAATACCTGCAATGATGGACGAACACTCCGAAGCTAGCCATGGTGACCAACGTATTCGCAGAATAATTCACTCAAACGCCACATTTCGCCATATTTCAAAGGCATTTGTTCACAGGCATCTGTTTACAAGCGCTTAATTTTAACGGACATCTATTGAAGGGCATCAAAATGACATCAGAAAAATGGATTACAATTTCATCTGCTGATAAAGACACATTTTCCGGCTACCTGGCATTGCCACCGGCCGGAACAGGCCCTGGCCTGGTGCTAATTCAGGAAATCTGGGGAGTAAACGATCACATCCGTGCCGTTGCCGAGCAATATGCCCTGGACGGCTTTGTGGTGTTGGCACCGGATGTGTTTTGGCGCCAGCAAACCCGAACCAATCTGGACTATACCGAAGCAGGCACCGCCGAAGCGTTTGCTTTGATGAACGGCACAGACTTCACCCAGGCGGCAGAAGACGTTGTGACAGCCGTTGAATATCTGCGTGAATTACCGCAGGTGTCTGGCAAGGTAGGCGTGCTAGGTTACTGCATGGGCGGGCAGCTGGCCTATCGGGCGGCCGCCAGCGGCAAGCCCGATGCAGCCGTCAGCTATTACGGCGGAGGCATTCACAACAACCTGGACTTGGCCGGGCAGATAAGCCAACCCATATTGTTTCATTATGCTGGACTGGATGGACTAATACCGGCCAGCGCCGTTGATCAGGTACGCAAGGCTTTTGACGGCCAGCAACATGCCAGCATTCACAACTACGAAGGAGTGGATCACGGCTTCAACTGCTGGGGGCGACCGGCTTACAATCAACGTGCGGCGGCGTTGGCCCACGGCCGCACGTTGATGTTTCTGGCTCAGCACCTGGCGGGCTGAGACTAGCCTGGCTGCAAACCGTTGAGGATGGCGCCAATGAATTCGTCCATCATCGGGCGGTTGCTGTTCACGCTTTCGCTAATCGCCTCTTGCTGGTCGTCCAGCATTCTTTGCACCAGATCATTTAGCGTGGTGGTATCAAAGCCCTTGTCAATGCCACCCTGCCCCAGCTCGCGAACATCCTGAGCCAACCCGGCCAACGGCCTCAGCTGGCTGGCCAGTGACGGCTGGCCAGAGGTGGACTCATAGGCCGTGGTTGATACCGTGCGACTGGAAGACAGATTCAAGCTGAAGCTGGCCAGTTCTTCGCCGCCCAGGTTCAAGCCCCGCGCGGATTCAAACGCGCCCTGAACATCGCCGCGGAAAAACTGCCCGGCAACGCCCTGCGCCTGTTCCAGCAGGCCGGCAATGGCTTCGCGTTCGCCGCTGTCCAGGTCACCTTCCACACTGAAAGAATAGCGCCCGGCAGACGCACTAACCGCGGCCAGTGAACGCGATTCTCCGCTTGCGCTGGATTCTGAACGGCTTTGAACTGCGGAATAACGGCTCTCTTCCATCAGAATAGACACTTTGTCGCCATCGGCGGTGGTTACGTCAAAGCGAAAAGCGCCGCGGGAAGCAGATTCAACCTGCATACCGCTTCTGCTAACGGGTGCCCCGCCATCGGCGACCGCCGGCTGGCCCAAAAAGCGCTCTGCGAGTTTGTCCAGGCCGTTCTGAATGCGGTTGAAGCCGTCATCAATCTCGCTGGCCAGCTTAGGATTCATCAACCCCAAGGCTTCAATTTGCTCACGGGCTTCGCCGTAGCCTTTTTCGATACCAGAACGGGCCTGTTCCATCAGATTAGCCAGGCGTTCCGGATCGGCTCCGGCAGCCGCTTCCTGCTCTAGCCGCAGCTGAATAAAGCCCAGCACCGTGCCCGCCACGTCGGCGGCAGACGGCGGCTGAAAACCTCCGCCAAAACTGCGTACCGCAGCGGCGCCCGGCCCTTCAAGCTTGCCCAGGCTTTGCTCCATCTGCTGCTGCAGGCGCGAGCGCAGAACGTTAATGGCATCTTCTGGCGTGCGAATAACCTGGCGCTGGGGCTTGCCAGCAGACTCTGTGGATTTGGCTCCATCACCGGCCTGACCGGGCAGGTCAATGCGTTGCGCCTGCGACTCGTTGGCGACCCGTGATTGAGACGGCGACTGTGATGATGCCGGCGACGGTGAACCGTATAAAGGAGAAACCATGGCAACAAACCTCGTTCAAGCGTTTGGGCTGCAGTTAACAATCAGCCAAATCAGTTACAACGGGTATCGGCGCGCGGCGCTCAAACTTTAACCGGTTTATTTTTTTACCCAGCCGCCATCCATTTCGATGTATTGCCCGGCCGGAGTTTTCTCAACCGCTTTCTGACCAGCCACAGCTTCCACTTTCGACACTGCAATGCCGTTCTTCTGGGCAATGCCTGCGTACGCATCGCGGCGGGCGTCATTGATGGCCTGTGCAATATCGCGGGCGCGGGCGTCAGACGTCACAGGAGCCAGGTAACCCGACGGCGTTTCACCTACCAAACCCTGGCTTTTTGCAGAATCCAGAGCATTTTTGGCTTCGTCAAGGCTCATGGCAAACGCCGGAATGCTCAGGCTCAGCGTTAGCAGCAAGGCAGCGACGCGCTGGTAAATAGTCATATTCAACTCCTTGATTATCAAGTGCGTACACTCTTTATTATCAGGTACGCACATTCTCGATTATTTGGTACGTGCGCCCGTTATCGTCGGGGGTTTGTAACAGGATTGCGAACTCAGAACAGGCCTTTTTCACTGAACAGCTCGTCCACATCCTTATCGACCTTCACGTATATTTCGTGCTGAATTTTCACGTTCAGGTTGACCGTAATCGGCTCTTCAGGTGCCTGCACCCGCACCGTGGGTGTGCAACCAGACACCACGGTGGCCAGCAACAAGCCCGCAAGCAGCGCCGTTAGCGGACGAAAAACATTCAAACCAACGTACGTCATAATAATATGCTCCTGTATTACCAATTACTTTATCAGATCTTCTGCGGGTTCGCGCTCGCGCTTTTTAAGCAGTTTTTTCACCCGCTCGGCCACCGCATCTGTTACCCGGCCGCTAAGTTGCAAACTGGTCAGCAGGGCGGGAATATTTTCTTCAAGATTAATATTCAACACCACAGCACGACCATCACCCACCTCCGGGCTGTTGCCTTGCAAATGCAGCCCCAGCATCAAAGTGCCGTTTTCGTCGTAATCAATATCGCTGCTGAGAGCCGAATAACGAAAGTTTTCCAAGGCTTTTGACACTAATTCCATGGTTTCGTTTTTTTGCCCCAGGGCGCGCAGCCGTTCCGCACTCAATTGCAGCTGGCCACCTGGCTCCAGCGCACCCAAGCGGCCACGTTTCACCCGCACACCCGTGGCTGGGTCTATCAGCAGCGGAATGGTACCGCTGAGTATCCCGGTGCCGGCCAGGCCTTCTGCCGGGTACACCCGTAACAACTGCGCCAGATTTAAGCGGTCCAATTCCAGCGGCACGGTGAACGGAGCTGAGGAAATATCCCAACTGCCCGACGCGATGTTCAACGCCCCACCCAAGGCGCCTGCGTTGGCCTGGGTTAAGGTCAGCTGCCCCGCCATTGGCCGTCGTGCTGGCGCACGGTAATCCCCGGCCAGGACGATAGGCCCTAATGGAATGCCGGGATTGACCTCGTCCAAGGTCAGCTGCGATGTCGACACCTGAAATTGGTCAGACTTCAACGTGGCTTCAACGGTGCCGTTCATGTTGCGCCATGCGGTGCGATCCCAGGTACCACCGACGTCCAGAAACACCAGTTTGCCATCGACAACCAACGGTTGACCGGGCAGCAGCTGTGCGTTCACGTTGGCACTTATAGTGCCGCCGCTGGCGTCAAGCAGCTCCGGCCAAGCCACAAGCACCCGCCCCAGGCCGTCAATTTCCCGTTTACCACTCACCCGCATTTGCGCGTTGACAACAATGACCTGTGCGGCCGCGTTGCCATAAGGAACTTTAAGATTGATATTGGCGGAGGCACCGCTGTTCGCTTTGGCTATTCCCGACAATTGAAGACCGTTCATATCGGCTGTCGTTTTGCCGTTAAATTGCCAGCGTTGCGTTAGCAACTGAGGATATTTTATCTGCTTGGCGCTTATGTTCAACGGCCCGCTGAAGGTCAGTTTCTCCAACGTCATCGGGGCCGTTTTGAAGCCTGCCGTCAGGTTGTTGCCGGCCAGTGCCAATTGCGGATTTTGTAGCTCCAGCGCCTCGGCATCATCGCCGCCCAAGGATTTAATCTGAGCGGCGGAAACCCGGGACGATTGGGCGAAGGTCAGATTCGCCTCTGTCGATGTCAGTTCACCGCTCATCAACAGATCCAGTTCGGGCTTATCAATACGCCACTGGCCAACATCCAACCGGGCCAAGTCTGCTGTAAGCCGGGTTTGGGCCAGCTGCACCTGCCAGGGTGCCGAAGTAGAAATCGCCAAGTGGGCATCAACGTTAATGTCGGCCGCGCCGTGGCTGCGCAGAGCGACCTGCAAAGGAAGGGTCGCATTCGTTGCGTTTTTGTTCGCACCCGTTTTGTTTGCACCAGGCAGCGCAGATGCCGTTCCAGGTAAAGCAGAGGCCGGGCGTACAGACAGCTCTAGCTGTTGCGGACGCAACTGCACAGGCAATGTCGCGGCCCAATGCGCTGGCTGCGTTAGTGCCAGGTCTGCGCTTAGGGTTTGTGGTTGCCAGTTGCCTTGGTTAAGCGCCAACGCCAGAGCCAAATCACCCTTTATACTGCCCAGGCCCGGCACCGGCCAGGGCTGCGGCACCCGGGCTTCGGCATTGACCGTGCCTGTCGCCTTCGCGAAAAAGCTCTGGCGTGGCCCCTGCAAATCCCAACGGACGCTCACCGAGCCCTGCTCTGGCTGGGCAAAACTCGCCTCCTGGGGCAGCGGAGTCCAGCTCTGCACCCAGGCAATCAGCCACTCCGCGTTGGGCAGCTCCGGCACAGCGAGCGACCCTTGCCAGTGTACTTCTGTGTTCGACTCAAGCGGGCGGTAGCGGGTTTCCAGGGTCAGGTTGCGCATATTGTCGATATCGACAGTTGCCGACATCTGCAATCCCTGCTCACCGGGAGCAGGGTTATCCCCGCCGCTCAAAACACTTCCTTCAATCGAAGCACCTTCTTTAACGGACGCAGGCCCTTTCATCGGGGAGAGTTCTTTTATAGAGGCGAATTCTGCAACAAAATCGACCCGATGCCCTTGGTGCTCTAGCGACAAGCTCGCGTTTATAGGTAAACCATTGTCTGTTTCTTGCGCGCTGTGTTGAATATCCAAAGCACCTTGCAGCGAGCAGCGACCGCTGGCACAAGGAAGAATGGCATGAAATCGCTGGACACGAACGCGTGAGGGCAGCCACGAGTTTAGAAGAGGCAGCTGCGGCGGCATTTGTTCAAATATGGAAAAAGCGGGTATGGCAGAAGGCGCATCAACCGCTGACTCAGGCTCGATGGCCATAATCTCGAGCTCCAGTTGCTGCGCGTTCACAGTATTCAACTGCGGCAACCAGTTTTGCCACTGCCACTTACTGCCGCCTCCCCAGTGCCAGCCCAGAGTGATATCTCGAGCGTTTATTGTAAGACGGCGCTCAGGACCCAACTGAATAGCCTTCAGTTCGGCGACCGACACGCTGTGCAAGCCCAACCGGGTACCCTGCCACTGAACATACTCAATGTTGTTCTGTGCCAGCATCGCTTCCCAGCGGTGCTTCACCCAAAAAGCACCTGCCAACAAAGCCAGTAAAACAATCAATAGCAGAATAATCGCCCGCGAACGGGTTTTGTGTTTGCGCCCAGCGTTCATGCGGAGCCCTTCCCTCGTTTGTCCATCACAATATATCGATGCGACCCCGCGCCAGGCGCACCCGCTTTTTACGCTCGAGCTCTTTTAACAGGCGGCTGACTACCTCCCGCGCGGTGCCCAGTTCAATGGCCAGATCCTGATGGGTTATCAACAGCGGGCTGCGTTCAGCCCGCGCTTGCAGCCACTCGTTCAGGCGTTCGTCCATACGGCGAAAAGCCACCTCTTCGACCAAGAGCATCAGGTCGTCCAGGCGGCGACCGTAAGATTCCATAATACCCTGGCGAAAACCGTCAGACTGCTCCATTAAACAGTCAAACAACGCCCGCGACACCATAATCACCTCGGCTTCGTCTTCTACACTGGCTTCTGCACGGTAGCCAAATCCGGTCATTAGACAGCCAATAGACAGGGTGCAGATATCGTTCGCGCCCATGCGGTAAAGTACAATGCTGTTGCCGGAAGCGCCGGTCATCTGCACTTTCACCACGCCACTGAGCACCAGTGGCAAGCCATGGCAGCGCTCGCCGGGATTGAACAGAACCTGGCCAGCCGGAAATGTCATCACTTGGGTCTGCTCTACAAACTGCTGCCGTAGCGGGGGCGCTAAAGTATGCAGAATACTGTGTTGCGACATAAATCCGTCCTGGGTTTTGGGCGTCCCTCGTAATGCGGGCCTAAAAGACAGCTCGGTAGAAGCGTTTTGAGCATCGATCTGTATTGCCGAACATGGCCTTTTCCGCGCCTGAAAACCATCTTCCTTACAATAACCCGCATCGGACAAGCAATGCTTCACCCGGATCACTTAAAAAGACGCCGCGCTGAAGGCGATTAGGTGCTGTCTGCGGAAATCACTCAAGGTTTAATGTCGTCGTTTTTAACCACTTTGTCTTCTTTTCCTACCCCTGCTTTAGTTTTTTCGCCTGTTTATGTCAAATTCCCCAGTTATTCCGACGCTATCTCGTTAGCTGAGATAATCTTGTCAACATGTGGTAAAAGTGGGTTGTGGGCGAATATCCGTCCACTAAAACCAATCACTCTACTAGCCCGATTGACCATGACCAACGACAACAATCAAACGAAAGCCCGACCCTTCACTTCCAGCACAACCTTGGCGAAAGCCTCCCTGCTTTTGCGCACAGTGGCGAAAATCTTCCCGACCGGAGGCACCTTGTCCCGCATTGCCCGGGAAGTGGGAATGAACACGGCCACAGCACATCGCCTGCTGACGGCGCTAGCCCATGAAGGGTTACTCACTTTTGACCCTTACGCCAAAACCTATCATGTCGGCTTTGAGCTGTTGCAAATTGCCGAGTCCGCACAAGCGGTGGCACCGGACCTAAAGTTACGTCACCACCTGCGACCCTTGCTGGCCAGTATTGCGCGGCGCACCGAAGAATCCACCTACCTTTCCATACACGCCAACCGCGATTCCGTGTGCATCGACCTGGTCGAAGGCACGTATCCCATCAGTGCCAATACCCTCGTGGCAGGCTCGCGCAGACCTCTTGGCGTAGGTGCGGGCGCAATGGCGTTGCTGGCCGCTTTGCCTCTGAAAGAAGGTAACCAGATGGTGATAAAGAACCAGGAACGCTATGAGCACTACTCCGGTATTAACTCAGCCGAGGTAGGGCAAGGCTTGAGCGAGTGCCGCCGATTGGGCTTTGCGTTCAACAGCGGACGTATCGTGCCGGAAGTCGCGGCGCTTGGGGTGGCTTTCAGAGTTCCGGATAGCGAGCATCGTGTCGCTATCAGTGTTGCGTCCGTGGTGTCTCGTATGCACGCCGAGCGCCGGCAACTCGTTATCGACGTCATTCGAGATGAGATTCGTCAGTGGATCTCGCAGACGGCGGATCATCGAACTTTGAAAGGAAGCGGTGTTGGGAACAGTTCCCACCATTCGTTTTAGTAAGCCCTATATTCCGCTGTGCAAACTTAAAATCCGTTTCGTAGTTTTTTATTTTACCAACTATTATACTGCTGTATAATTTAAAATATTGTTTTCTATGAATAAAATAGAATTACTTAAATAATTGTGCGTAATTTTACTTATTTTTTACAATAAATTTTCTCAATATGCGATAAATTAATTCATCAATTTAAGAAAATTATTGACTAGAGTTAGTGCTACAGTCTATTTTCTGCTCTGCACTGCCTGCCTCACCGTTTTTTCGCTGTGGCGTTGCATCCAATGTCGGGCTGGCAGAAAGAGTTCACGGCCATAAAACAATAATGTAAGGAACCCTCAATGATTCATTCCCTTGCTCTGCGCCGCCCGTTGCTAACCGCAACCGCCGCGACTGTGTTCACCACCATGATGACCCTCGGCGCGACCGCGGTCAGCGCCGAAACCGCGCTGCCTGACACCATGACCTGGTCGTCATATGACGTTGGATCGGCAGGTTATGCCGAAGCCTCCGCCATCGCCGATGCGTTTGGTAAGAAATACGGCACCCGTATACGCATTCAACCATCAGGTTCTGCCATTGGTCGCCTGCAGCCATTGATCAGCGAACGTGCCGACTTCAGCTTCCTGGCCACCGAAACGTTTTTCGCGGCTGAAGGTATCCACGACTTCTCCACCCGCCGTTGGGGCCCTCAGGATCTTCGTGCTGTTGCTGGTCGACCGTCGTCGTTCGGTATTTTCACCGCCGCCGATGCCAATATTAAAACCCTGAAAGACTTGAAAGGTAAGCGCTTTGCCTACGTTGCAGGCAACCCGTCGATCAACGTCAAGTGCGATGCATTCCTAGCCTTTGCCGGTCTGACCCGGGACGACGTGGAAGCCATCATGTTTCCCACTTACGGCAACACCATGAGCGCACTGGCCCGCAATGAAGCGGATGCTTCCTGCACCACCACCACGCCGAGTCATGTCTACGAACTGGCCGAATCGCCCCGTGGCATTCGTTGGCTGGAAGTGCCAGCTGAAGACAAGGAAGGCTGGGCGCGCCTGAAAGCAGTAGCACCGTTCTTCCAGCCCTACACGGAGACAATTGGTGCGGGCATCAGCGAAGAAAACCCGGTGGATATCCTGGCTTACCGTTACCCGGTGCTGACCGTTCGTGCGGACACGGATCCTGAGCTTGTCTATACCTTCATCAAGGCACTGGATGAGACCTACGACATGTATAAGGACGCCACTGCGGTTATGCCCCGCTGGCGCCTGTCCGAAGCTGGCACCCCGGCTATCGATGTACCTTTCCACGCCGGCGCCATCCGTTACCTGAAAGAAAAAGGTATCTGGACCGAGGAGCACCAGGCCTGGAACGATCAGCGTACCGAACGCTTGAACGCACTGCGGGATGCTTGGCCGAAGGCCTTGGCCGAAGCGGAAGGCAAAAGCGACGAAGAGTTCGCGGTTATCTGGGAAAAGCATCGTATGGACACGTTGAGTTCCCTGTGATTTTTAACTGAGCAAGCGCCAACCGGGAGTGCTCCGCAGGCTTCCGGTCTGGCCCCTTTTCCCAGAGTGTCCTCTATATGAAAGCCTTATCGGACGTCCCCGCCGAACCTGCCAATACGCCTGAATCTCCTTCTAGCCGTCTCCAGGGCTTTGCCTACTGGTGCGCTATGGGTCTGGGTGCACTGGGTTTGCTGATGGCGATTAACCAAACGTTTAACCTGAAAATTCTGGGTTTCCAGCCGCTGGGCAACGCCTATCTCTATTATCTGATCGGTGTTTTTCTTGCAGCTGCCTTCCTGTGTTTTCCGGCCTGGTCGGGAGCTCGTCATCGGGTGCCCTGGTACGACTGGCCACTGGCGCTGGCGGCTCTGGGTTCTTGTGGTTACTTGGGCTACCACGGTTTGATCATGATCCAGCTGGGCTGGGATTATATGGCGCCAATCGAGGCGACTGCCGCTTCTGCGGTATTGCTGGTACTGGTGCTGGAAGGTGTTCGTCGTTGTGGTGGCTGGCCGCTGCTTGCGGTGGCGTTGCTATTCGGCACCTACCCACTTTACGCCGGCTCCATGCCCGGTTTTCTGTGGGGCAATGAATATGGCCTGGCCGAAACCATTCGTGCGCACGTTATGGGTGTCGAGAGCATTATTGGTATACCGATGCAGGTGGTGGCACAACTGGTTATCGGTTTTGTGGTGTTTGGTGCTGCGCTGACTATTACCGGCGGGGGCGAGTTTTTCATGCGCTTTTCCACCGCCCTCATGGGTCGCAGTCGCGGCGGCCCGGCCAAAGTGTCCGTGTTATCCAGTGGCATTCTTGGCAGCCTGTCAGGGAGCGTAATCTCTAACATCCTGACCACCGGCCCGATCACCATTCCCACCATGAAGAAGACTGGCTACCCCGCCCATTACGCGGCTGCGATCGAGGCTTGCGCCTCTACCGGTGGCACGCTGATGCCGCCGATTATGGGAGCGGTCGCTTTTATCATGGCGTCGTTTCTGGGGGTGCCTTACTCGGAGATCATCATTGCCGCTTTCCTACCGGCGCTGCTGTTCTATCTGGCGCTGATTTTCCAGGTTGATATCTACGCCGCCAAGCGGGGCCTCAAAGGCATGCCCGAAGCAGACATACCTAGCATGAAAGAGACCCTAAAAGACGGTTGGCCGTACCTGTTCAGCCTGGTCATGCTCATCTACATGTTGCTGTTCATGCGGTTGGAGGCCTATGCGCCTTACTACGCCACGGTAGTGCTGTTAGGCATCTCAATGTTCAAGCGCCGGCACCGACTCAATCGCAAGCGCGCGCTGGCATTTATCCTGGATCTGACCACCAGTGTTTCAAACCTGGTGGCTATTCTGGCCGGTATTGGCCTGGTGGTAGGCGGCTTGTCTTACACGGGAGTGGCCGGTGCTTTCTCCCGCGAGTTGCTGCTCTACGCCGATGGCAGTATTCCGTTGATGCTGGCGGCCGGTGCAGTGACCAGTTTTGTGCTGGGCATGGGGATGACCGTCAGTGCATGCTATATCTTCCTCTCCATCCTGCTGGCGCCCGCGCTGGTCAATGCCGGTCTAAATCCGCTGGCGAGCCATCTGTTCATTCTATATTGGGGCATGATGTCGTACATCACTCCGCCGGTAGCCCTGGCGGCGATTACCGCTGCCGGCGTTGCCGGTGCTAACGCCAGCAAAACCGGGCTGTACGCCATGCGGCTTGGGGGCATTCTGTTCATCCTGCCGTTCTTATTCGTGCTTAACCCGTCGCTGATTCTTCAAGGCCCCTTGGGTAATATTCTGACCTCTGTGGTGACGGCCGTAACCGCGATCTGGCTGATGGCCTCCGCTATGGAGGGGTACCTTTACCGGGTAGGAGTTCTGGCCTGGCCCCTGCGAATACTGGTCATGATCTCCGGTGTCGTGCTGATCTACCCCGACATCGTGACGGATGTTATTGGCTTTAGTTTGACCGGCCTAATCTACGCGTGGCACCGATGGGTGCGGCAGCCTGTATCCCTCAAACCCAGTTAACCGCAACCAATGCAATGGTGAACAAACGTGATTAACAAAATCTGTGAATCCCTTCGGGCCGCGGTTGCCGATATCGAAGACGGCAGTGTTGTGATGATCGGCGGCTTCGGCAATTCCGGTATTCCAATGCAGCTGATCGAAGCACTTCGCCTGCACGGTGCCCGTGAGCTGACCATTATCTCCAACAATGCCGGCACCGCTGAAGAAGGCATTGCGTCGTTATTGCGTGACCGCTTGGTGCGTAAGATGGTGTGTTCGTTTCCGCGTTCGTCTGGCTCGATCTGGTTTGAGCGCCTTTACGAAAAGGGTGAAATTGAGCTGGAGCTGGTACCACAGGGCACCCTGGCGGAGCGCATCCGCGCCGCCGGTGCTGGCTTGGGCGGGGTTTATACACCCACCGGTTATGGCACCCGGCTCGCCGACGGTAAAGAAACAAAGGTGATCAATGGCAAGGGCTATGTGCTGGAAACCGCCATGCCTGCCGATGTGGCACTGATCAAGGCGCACCGGGGAGATGCTTGGGGCAATTTGATCTACAACACCGCCGGTCGTAACTTCAATCCCATAATGGCGACGGCCGCCCGAATCACTATTGCGGAAGTTAACGCCGTGGTTGAGGTCGGTGAGCTTGACCCAGAACACGTGGTGACGCCGGGCATATTTGTTGATCGCGTAGTGGTTCAGGAGGTACAGCAACATGCTGCGGCTTAGTACGAATGAGATGGCGAGTCGGGTGGCCCAAGACATTCCGGATGGCGCCTATGTGAATCTTGGCATTGGCATGCCAACCTCGGTTTCCAACTATGTATCTGATGATAAACAGGTTATTTATCAAAGTGAAAATGGTATTCTCGGCGTGGGGCCGGCTCCAGAGCCTGATAAAATTGATCCGGATCTGATCAATGCCGGCAAGCAGTATGTGACCCTGCTCAAGGGCGGCTGCTACTTCGACAACGCCGAATCCTTCGCGATGATGCGCGGCGGCCATCTGGACATTGCGGTACTGGGTGCGTTTCAGGTTTCGGCGACCGGCGATCTCGCCAATTGGGCCACCAACGACGACAAGTTTCCACCCGCTGTTGGCGGCGCCATGGATCTGGCGGTGGGTGCAAAACAGTTGTTCGTGCTGATGCGCCACACCACAAAGACCGACGAGCCCAAGATTCTGGAGCAGTGTGAGTACCCACTGACCGGAGCAGGCGTGGTCAAGCGCATCTACACCGATCTCGCGGTTATTGATGTCACCGACGAGGGTTTGCGGGTGCGGGAATTGTATGGTGACAATACCCTGGCTGAGGTTCAGGCATTGACGGCGGCGCCACTGCTACCACCGCTACCACCACTATAGGGAGATACCTCTTGGTCACTGCTGGATGGACAGATGTCATGCCCCGTTTGAGCTCATGAGCCGGGACACCGCCGCATCCCTGCTGACCCTGCGTTCCGCGCTTACCTACCTGGCTTTGGGTGCTGGAGTGCTGTCATTTTTGCCGGGACTCGGGGTTTTGGGTGCGATCGCGATCATCAGCGCCATTATCCTGGGCTGGCGGGACCTTCGATTGGTAGCGCGGTTGCTGTTCGGTCTGCTCACGGTGATGACGATCATTGCGATCACGATTGAGCCGAGTGCGTTGATAGGCGCCGCCACCAGCATGACCCGCCTGACGGCGCTCATCATAACGGTGATGCTGCTGTCTTCCATGCTGGGTAAATCGGCTGACCTTGGGCTGATTTCCAAGAGCCTGTTTGCGGGCTCGCCGCTGGCCCGCTACTACAGCGTAACCTTCGGCACCGCCTTTCTGTCGATGCCGCTGAATTTCGGCTCGGTCGGCGTGGTCGCCACCATGATCCAGAGTGAAAAAGACCAGCAAGGCGACTCTGCCATCACTCGCAATGCTTCGCGCGGTGTACTGCGCGGTTTTGGCGCATCGCCGATTTTCTCACCGCTATCGATCTCCATTGTCCTCACCGTGACCTTTGTACCAGCCCTGCACAGCTTGCAGATTATTGCGATCAGCCTGCCACTGGCCGTGGGTTATCTGCTAATAGGGGCCCTGTTTCTTGAACCCGAATCAGCAGAATACCAGCCTGTCGAAGCACCAGAGCCGGGCACAAGACTGGCCCGCATGATGCCCTGGCTGAGATTTGCCGCCGTTATTGGGGCGATTTGCGGGGCCACATTCGCCTTCAGTGGCTACTTTAACCTCAGCTATTCGCGAGCGGTGACGCTGAGTTGCCTCGGTGCGGTAGTGATCGGACTGGCGCATCGGCGCTTACAGGGCAGCAAAATTACCCTGCCGTCGATGGCACCGATGAGCAATGAACTGGTGATAGTTGGAGGCTCAGCCTTTCTCGGAGTACTGATCAGCACCTTTGCTATTCAATGGCTGGGTGCAGGGTTCAACCTGCCGGGCTGGGCCTACCCCGTCGTCGCATTCGTGGTTCCGTCGGTGTTTTTTCTGGGTGGTATGATTGGGTTTAACCCGATTGTTATCGGCACCCTGACTGGCGGTGTGCTCGGGCCCATCTGGCCCGTGAGCGCGGTTCTTGGGTTGGGTATCGCCATGGTCTCTGGCTGGGGCCTTACTACTGCGGGTACGCCGTACTCGGCCAACTCGCTGCTGCTGGAGCGATTGACCGGTTACAGTGCCCAAGTAGCCTCTTTGCGCTGGAACATGGCGTTGTCGATATGCTGCCTTTTGTTTACTGGCGCGCTGGCTGCCGCCATTACCCTGATGAAGACTGGAGGTTGATCCGACGGTAGCGCTTAACCGGTCTTTTTACTGTGACATTATCACTGACTCACAAAGACGGCAGGTCTAAAGTTCATAGGGTCGCATTATTCCAACACAAGGAGATCAGACAATGACCGTTGATATGAGATTTGCGGATCGAATCATTCGTACACTCATCGGCATTGTATTGCTCCAACACAAGGAGATCAGACTATGAGCGTTAATATGGGATCTGCAGATAGAATCATTCGCGCACTCATCGGCATTGTGCTACTAGCACTGGTATTTGTCGGCCCGCAAACGCCTTGGGGCTGGATTGGTGTTGTACCCTTGGCCACCGCGCTGATCGGTAACTGCCCGGCCTATTCACTGCTCGGCATCAAAACCTGCAAAACGCAGTAAACACACGGGGACAGATTTCAAATCTGCCCCCTACCTCCTACACCACATCCACTCGCAACTGCTCCAGCACAAACGCTTCCATTGCCTGGGCTGCCGGCGCCAAGGTGCGGTTGGCGGATTTCACCACGCCAATGCGGCGCACCACGTCCGGATTGTGCAGCGGGATAAAACACAAGCTGGCGCTCTGCTCGGGGAACGCCAGCCGCGGCAGGGTGGTCACGCCGGCTCCGGCTTCAAGCATCGCCAGCAAAGAAATCATATTCGATATATAAAAGGCGCTGTTCTCCACCAACTCGGCCGCCGCGGTGTTCATCAACAACCGCGAGGTGCCATTACCAATCAGCTTTTCGCCGCGTAGGCGCTGCCAGTCCAATGTTGTGTCCTGGGCCAGGGCGTGGTCACGGCGACACACCACGCCAATTTTGTCCTCGAACAAATGGCTATAGTGCAGCTCTTCACTGTTTTGCCACAGACTGGTAATTCCCAGGTCCACCTCGCCGTTAGCCACCATCTGGCACACATAATGGGCGTTCTCGTCGTGCAGGCTAATATTCACATCGGGAAAGCGGGTAATAAAGCGCGCCAGAAACGACGGCATGATTCGGCTGGCCACCGACGGCACCGTAGCAATGTGAATGTGCCCCTCACGGCCATCGGCGTGAGCGGCCACGTCCCGTGCCATGCGGTCGTGCTGGTTCACCAGATCGCGAAATCTTGGCAGGCAGTATTCACCAAACGGCGTCAGACGCACCTTGCTGCCCCGTTCCAGCAAATTCTGCCCCAACTTTTGCTCAAGCTCCCGCACCGCCATCGACAACGCCGGCTGGGTACGGTGCAAGCGCCGTGACGCAGCGTGAAAACTGCCCTCCTCCACCACCGCAATCACGTAGCGCAACTGCTGTATTTTAAGCTCGGGCGGCATACCGGTTTCCTCAGCAATTCGATAAAGATTTCTTATCAAACAATGTTATTTATTGATTATTCTTATTATGGCACCGGCAGTAGTATAGGTACAAAGACAAAAGGAGAACTTCATGAGCACGTCCCACCCACTTTATATTAATGGCCAATGGGTCACCGGCGCCAAGCGCATCACCAACTCCAGCCCGTCTGACCTTACCGATGTGATCGGCGAGTACGACCAAGCCAACGCCGAACAAACCCAACAGGCCATTAGCGCCGCCCGAAAGGGTTTTGCGCAATGGAGTAAAAGCGGGTTGGAACAGCGCTACAAAGCCCTGATGGCCATTGGCGACGAGTTGATTGCGCGCCAGCAGGAACTGGGTGAATTACTATCGCGGGAAGAAGGTAAACCCCTAGCTGAAGGCAAAGGCGAAGTGTACCGCTCCGGTCAGTTTTTCCATTACTACGCCGCCGAAGTGCTGCGGCAGATTGACGAGCGTGCAGACTCCGTGCGGCCGGGCGTAGAAATTGACGTTCGCCGCGAGCCGTTGGGCGTGGTGGGCATTATCAGCCCGTGGAACTTCCCCATGGCCACCGCCGTGTGGAAAATTGCACCGGCTCTGGCGTTTGGTAACGCCGTCGTCTTTAAGCCCGCCAACCTGGTACCCGCCAGCGCCTGGGCGCTGACTGAAATCATCAGCCGCCAGGAATTTCCGGCAGGCACGTTTAATCTGGTGATGGGTTCCGGCGGCGAAACCGGTGAAGCCCTGATCAACAGCCCGCAGATTCAGGCCCTGACCTTTACCGGCTCCCTGGAAGTAGGTCGCCGCATAGCGTCTGCCACCGTCGCCAATCTGGTGAAGTGCCAGTTGGAAATGGGTTCTAAAAACGCATTGATCGTGGTTGACGATGCCGACGTAGATCTGGCTGTAGAAGCCGCCTTTAACGGCTCTTATTCCGGCAGCGGTCAAAAGTGCACCGCCTCTTCACGCCTAATTGTGACCGATGCCGTTCACGACGAGTTTGTCAGCAAGTTGATCGCCCGCCTGGAAAAAGCCACTGTTGGTCACGCCCTGCACGAAGGCGTTCAGATTGGCCCCATTGCTGACAAACGCCAGCTAGATTCCAACATGGCGTGGATTGAACGCGCCCAGGCCGACGGCGCTACCCTGGCCTTTGGCGGCAACCGCGTTGACATGGCAACCGAAGGCTATTACATGGAGCCCGCGCTGTTCACCAACACCACCAACGACATGGCTATTAACCGCGACGAAGTGTTCGGCCCTATCGCCTGCGTTATCCGCGTGGCGGATTATGAAGCCGCGCTGGACACTCTGAACGACACCCAATACGGCCTGACCGCGGGCATTATCACCAACTCTCTGAAGCTGGCATCAGATTTCAAAGCCCGTGCCGAAACCGGTTGTGTGATGGTGAACCTGCCCACTGCGGGCACCGACTATCACGTGCCTTTTGGTGGACGTAAGAACTCCAGCTTTGGCCCCCGCGAACAAGGCCAGTACGCGCGCGAGTTCTACACCGTGGTAAAAACCTGCTACGTGCGGGCATAACGAGGGCCATGTCATGCTGACCATAGACGGACTGCAATACTCCAACTGGTCCCGTGAGATATTCGAGCAAATGCGCGCCGGCGGTGTTACCGCCGTGCACGCCACCTTGGTATACCACGAGAACACACGCGAAACCCTGACCCGGTTTGGCGAGTGGAACCGGCGTTTTGAACAACACGCCGATTTAATCATGCCAGTCTATGAGCCGGCAGACATTGAACGTGCTCGCGCCAGCAACCGCATCGGCGTTTTCTTCGGTGCGCAAAACTGCTCGCCGATTGAAGACGACATCGACATGATTGCGGTCATGCGCCGTATGGGCCTGATGATCATGCAGCTGACGTACAACAACCAAAGCCTGTTGGCGACCGGTTGCTACGAGGCTGAAGACAACGGCATCACCCGCTTTGGGCGCCAAGCCATCGCGGAAATGAACCGTACCGGCATGATCATCGACATGTCCCACAGCTCGGAAAAATCCACGCTGGACGCCATTGAATTGTCGACTCGGCCGGTGATTATTTCCCACGCCAACCCCTCGTCGTTCCATGCGGCCAAACGTAATAAGTCAGACAAGGTTCTGAAAGCTATCGCCGACAGCGGCGGCCTGCTGGGTTTTTCGGTGTATCCGTTCCACTTGAAAGACGGGCCGGACTGCACACTGGAAAGCTTCTGCGGCATGGTGGCCGATACCGCCGAACTGATGGGCATCGACCATATTGGGCTGGGCACGGATTTGTGCCAAGGCCAACCGCAATCAGTACTGGACTGGATGCGCAACGGACGCTGGTCCAAGGAAATGGATTTTGGCGAAGGCAACAAAGGCAACGCCGGCTGGCCGCGGCCATTAACATGGTTTCAGGACAATCGCGATTTTCCTGCCATTATTGATGGATTGCAAAAAAAAGGATTCAGCGACATTGACGTGCAAAAAATCATGGGCCTGAATTGGCTTAAACAACTTGAAGACGGCACCACGCCGGCGTCTTGAAGGCTGTTGAATAAAAAACCGGCAAACGCAACACCAACCATTGGACCAGCAACAAACCAGGGTGTCTCAACAAAAAAGGTAAGCATTATGAAAAATAACAAAATCAAGGCAGGCGGTGATTACTCACTTGCTCAGCTGGGCGACCCGGTATTGCTGACGCTCAGCGTTGGCTTTATTGTGCTGTTTGTCGGGTTTTCATTGTTTGACCTTAAAGCAGTAGCAGATCTGATTGGCAGCGGATTTGCCTGGACCGCCAAGATCTTCGGCACGTATTTCCAAATGCTGTTGCTGGCCACCTTCTTTATTGCCATCGGCGTTGCTTGCAGCCCGGCCGGCCGTGCCAAAATCGGCAATCTTGACCGCCCGGAAATGAGCACCTTCCGCTGGCTGTCCATTATTATGTGTACCCTGCTGGCCGGTGGCGGCGTGTTCTTCGCCGCAGGCGAGCCCATTTATCACTTTGTGGTGACCCCTCCGGCATTTACCTCCGAGCCAGGCACGGCAGCCGCCGTCTCCAACGCCATGGCACAATCCTTTATGCACTGGGGCTTTCTGGCCTGGGCCGTGCTGGGCACCCTGTCTGCCATTGTTCTGGCCCACGCTCACTATGTTAAAGGCAAGCCGCTACAGCCCAGAACGCTGCTATACCCAGTGTTTGGCGAGCGGATTATGAGCGGCTGGCTGGGCAGCGTGGTCGACGCCTGTTGCGTTATTGCAGTGGTTGCCGGCACTGTTGGCCCGATAGGTTTTCTGGCCACCCAAATGAGCTTTGGCCTGAGTGAACTGTTTGGCCTGAGCGACGGTCTGGGCACTCAAATGGCCATTCTGGCGCTACTGGCGGCTATTTACGTAACCTCTGCCGTCACCGGCATTCATCGCGGCATCCAGATTCTAAGCCGCCTGAACGTGTTCCTGGCGCTGGCCGTTGCCGCCATTATCTTTATCTTTGGCCCCACCCTGTTTCTGACCAACACCTACTTCCAGAGCATGGGCCAGTACATGTCGTCGTTCATGGAAATGGCAACCATGACCGCCGAAACCGCACCGGCCTGGTGGATGCAGTGGTGGACTGTGTTCTTCTTTGCGTGGTTTATCGGCTACGCCCCGTTGATGGCGATTTTTGTAGCGCGCATATCCCGCGGCCGCAGCATTCGCGAAATGATCATGGCGGTGGCCGTTATGGCCCCCATCGCCACCACCATTTGGTTCACATTGCTGGGCGGCTCGGGCATCTATTATCAGATGACCGGTGTGATTGACCTAGCCGACGCCCTTAACAACTTCCGCTTTGACATTGCCACGTTGACCGTAGCTCAGGCGTTGCCCGGCGGTAGCTTTATGGCTCTGGCCGTTCTGATTTTGACCACCATATTCGTGGCCACCACCGGCGACTCCATGAGCTATGCCATCGCCGTGGTCAGCTCGGGCCACGATGAACCCAACACCTTTGTGCGCGCATTCTGGGGTTTGGCTATGGCCGGTATGGCCGCCGTTCTGCTGTATATGGGCGCAGGCCAAATCAGCGTGCTGCAACAGTTTATTGTGATAACCGCTATTCCTGTGTCGCTGGTTCTGCTGCCATCACTTTGGCTGGGCCCGAAAGCCGCCTACACTATGGCTCGCGAGCAGAATCTGATTCCGCAACTGCCTGGTGCAACCTCGGCGAAAGGCTCGGTAACACTGGAAGAACACTCAAAGGTGAAATCATGAGCTGGGCCGATACCCTTTCAACCACCGATAACCTGCGTCCCGCCAATCAGGTCATGCAGCTAGACCGGCTGGGCAGTATGTTCGCCAGCCGCCTGAGCTTTGCGCGCTCGCTGGTGCGCAAGATGATCAAGGAGCGCTGGCAGGTCAGCAACACCGTATTTGACCTGAACGACCAGGGCCACGGCACCGCTATTTACCGCATCACCACGCCTCAGGGGCTTTACCACTGCGTGATTTTCTGCCGCGAGTTGCGCGCAGATCAGCGCTCTGACCGGGTAATTGCCGAAGCCTGGGACGTTACCTTTGCGATCGTTGAAGGCGATGTGGAAGCGGAGTTGCTGCAGCACATGGCCGACAACGTGCCACTGCAGGAAGCTGGCCGCCTGTCTTCCAGGGTTCTGGTGCTGTCGCGGGCCAACAAGAGCCTGCGCAACTTCAGCCATTTTGTGGCCGCGCTGGCCGTCGGCGAACAGCCCGACCCAGCAGCGCTGACGGCGGTGGGCTATCTGTACCGCACCACCGCGGTGTACGGCAATGGCAAATTCGGCATTGCCGACTTTGCCCGGTTGGAACGTAACACGGATTTCAACCGGCCATTTTCTGCGCAAATGCTGGCTGTGTATGTGCTACGCCAGTTCTCCATTGAACAGCTGAACCACCTGGCAAGGGTGCAAGCGCCAGATACCGCCGTCGAGCTCGCCCCGGAACTGCAACGCTATCTGGGCATTGGCAACTCAACCGGCCTGGGTATGGCGCCGTTTTTGATCAATCACCCGCAGCTTATCCAGCAATGGATCTACGGCCGCGAGCGCGCCCTGGCTTGCGCGCGCCTGCAGCCTGCCAGCGACAAATGCCGCAACAAGCTGCTGGCGCTGATGCTTCGCGCCCACCGCTATTTGCAGCAAACCGTTACCGAAGACCAGGCCCAAACTCTGCGCAACCGGAACATTGTGCAGTCGGTACAGGAAGTGATCGATTGGCTGGAGCGCACCCCTGCGCACCCGGCGCTGTATCGCGAACTGACCGACTGGGCCGACGAGCACAGCTCGGTTGAAGCACAGGAACTGATCAACACACTACTGATAGAGATGTATCCGGAACTGGTAGACAGCCTGGACGACGAACTGGGCTGCCATGAAACCATGGATTTGCAGCCCGATATGAAAGCGCGAAAACTGAAAGAGCTGATCGAGCAGAGCTTTGATTGGGCGCTGACCTACAACGAAGAAAGCGCAGAAGACAACTACTGGTTCTGGTACCGCTCGGCGGAAAAGGAAGAACCACGGCTGGGCATTCGTGCCGAGGAATCTGGCGCCGAAAAAGAAACTGCGCTGGCCATAGGCCCGCGTATCAGCCGCTGCTATACCCTGCTGGCGGAGTTTGTACAGAATAACCCCAACGCCATGGTGGTCGAGTTTTTGATGGCACACCCGAAGCAGAAAGAAATTGTTCGGCGTATCCAGACCATGGCACCTACGCCCTACGGCGAAATTCGCGCTAACTTATGGCACCGCGATATGAAACCCATGCACCTGCTGCGCACGAAACTGTCATTTTTTGGCGCAGGCCGGTTTGATCCAAAATCCGACCGCTGGGTTCGCATCACCTTGTTCCAGGGCGCGCCCTTGGGCGTTGAACTGACAAACCCTGCGCTGTCGCTGGACCAGCTTGACGACTGGAGCTTTCCCTTACAGCCAGAACGGCAGCCCGGAAAGCAGGCAGGAGCCCAATGAAAGTATCCTTTAACGAATTGCAGGGCTTGTCGCGCAAGGCGTTTAGTGGCGTCGGTTTTGACGATGGCGACGCCAGCGACGCCGCCGACATGGTGGTGTGGATGGAAGCCCACGGCCTGAACGGCATTCAATCCCTGAAGCGCAGCCTGGCGTTCATACTGGAAGAAGATCAGTCACATTCGCCAGAAATTATCTACCAGGATGCCGACCTGTGCGTGGTTGACGCCCACAACCGCACGGCTCTGAACAACGCCAGCCTGGCCATCGAACTGGGTTACGCCAAATGCCGCGCGCGCGGATTGTCGGTAACAAAAATACGTCACTGCCACAACCGCATGCTGATTGTGGGCTATCTGTCGCGGGTGGCACGGCGCAACATGAGCGTTACCGCGTTCTGGCGCGACTCCCACCAGCCTTTGACGGAGATATTGGTCAGTTTCAAAGCCGGCGAAGAAGCGCCGGAAATTTGTATGTACAGCCTGGACGACATACCGGACGACACAGAACCCAATGACGGCATTACCCTGGTGATGGTGAACCACGTCAACCTGATGCCCGACTTCAAGGCCGATCAAACCCTGAACAACCTGCTGCATCAAGACAAACACAGCATGAACAACTGGCAGGAACACGCACTGGCCGAAGGCATAGAGGTAGAACCTGAAATGTGGGACCGGCTAAAAGAACTGGCCACAAGAATTCTGGTGGAATCATCAGACGACTCACGCCAGGGCGCCGGAGCCGGAGCCAGCGATAACGACTAAACCGATTAGCAGTCCAATACGCAACTATTCAATATTCAGCTATCCAATACTCACCACTTAGGAACCCAGAATGAACCCCTATCCCGTGAACACTAACTTCCCCGCCTCTAAATCACCTCTGGCTTGGGCCACTGTTGGCAACGGCATTCTGTTCACCGCGCAAATCCCCATTGATGCCGAAGGCAACGTGGTGGATGGCGGTATAGAGCCGCAGATCAAGCAGACCCTGGCGAATCTGAAGCACACTCTGGAAAGTGCCGGCACCCGCGTGGCCAACCTGACTCAAGTGCTTATCTATGTGACCGACCGGGATGACCTGGCCGCGGTAAATCGCGAATACGCTACGTTTGTCGCCGAGCCTTTCCCCAACCGCGCGGCCATTATTGTGTCCGGCTTCGCCCGGGCAGAAATGCTGGTGGAAATCGTGGCTTACGCAGTGGTGCCATAAGCGGGTTTCTGAAACCCCGCGCCTGACAGCGCGGGGCCGATATTAAACCGGCGGTTCGGCCTGCAGCGCCGCCGGTAAACGGCTCGCACCCCAACTACGATAAATCCGCTCGACTACCCGCTGCAGTTCTTCCTGGTCTACATCTGCCAGTTCTCCCCGCTCCAGGGGATCGAAGTGAAAAATATACAGCCGCGATGCAAACTCTTCGAACGGCAATGAACCCTCACCAAAACGCTCACCACAGCCGGATGTACTCACTAGCACGCCGTCGCCCCAGTCTTGCCCGCTGTCGTTATTCGGGTTGTAGAAGTACGCCCGCATTTTCCCTTCCGGGTCCAGCGCTACCCGCAGAATCGTAATCGCGTGCCAGCCAATAAAGCGCCCGGCTCTGTCAGTTACCGCTATACCTGCTGGCTGGGGGTGAATCAACGGCTGATTGCCGTTGTAATAGGGGTGATAACTGGCGTAAAAATGCCGTAAAAACTCGTCCAGGTTGTCCAGATTTCCGGTGGCTACATCTACGTTAATGGCAAAGCCACGGCCGGCAGACCAGCCGTGGAACTCAGGGTTCACCCAGCGATGAGGGTCGCCCTCGCGGCCAATACACAAGCGCCCCATTTCCACGTAGATGCGATCCAGATGGGGCACCACCACCAGCGACACCGGGTCCAGATCAAACGTTACCTCGGCGGCAAGCCCGGCTGCACTGCGCGCCGACGACACCGGCACACCTTCAAAGTGCATAACAATTTCGTTATCCCGCGCGGCCCAGGTCACCATCTGCAATAGATAATCCGGGTCGTTATAGGCCCACATAGACAATGCCCGCGCCGACTGGCAAGTCGGGTTGTTACCCTGGCCCACGCCCAAAGGCTGGCCCAGCATGTTCAACACACCCTGAATCAACCAGGCATTGGCCTGGGGCTGATAGCCATAGGCCAGCTGCAGTCGTTCACGGGCCTCGGGGCTTAGCGATAGCTTGGCCTGTCGCCAGAGCGCAGGCGCAACCGGCGGCTGGTAAAGAATTCCACGCTCCAATAGCAACGCCAAGCCATAAAGGCCCTGGGCGGTCTCAGCGAAGATGCCTTCGGTGATCAGCGTGTGCACCAATTCCCGGTAACACAACAAACAGTCGCGGCCGGTACTGGAAAGCCCCAAAGCCGCGCTCAGCAGCGCGTCTTGGCCCTCATCCATAATAAAGCGTACAAAGCTGGCGTGATAAGGCGACACCAGCCCGGTGTCGTGCATCGAGCGGGCAAAGCCGGTGGCTTCATTTTGCAGATTTTGCGCGTCCATCGCCTGCAGGCGCTGTTCGTAAACCACTATTCCCGGGTCTTCACTGCACGCCCGCGTAGGGCCATACAGGCTACTAATCAAACGTTCGGCACCGCCGCCGGCTGCGCCCAAATCCACATTCGGGTCTGCGCGACAAATGGCAATCTGGGTGATCATCTTGCGAACACCCGACACGCGGATGGGCCGCTGCTGCAAGATCCGCCAGATTTCCTCAATCAGATTTTCAATCACATGCTCGTAGCCGATATTCTGGGCTACATATTGCACCACGGCTTCGCTGATTAACGACAGCTCACCCTGCTCGCGTTCGGCTTCGCCGGTCATCCCAAACAGAAGGCCAAGATTAATCGCCAACACCTGAATCAGATAGTGCCTGGCCTGATCGGCAGACACCGACGGGTGCAAATAGAATTCGCGCACCACCGCCAGCAATCGCAATTCACTGAGCGCCTCAATCACAACCGTATCGGCGTTTTTGCTTTGCAGCGAATAAGTGGTCAAGGCCGGCACCAAAAGACCTGGTTCGGCCCAATCCGTGCCCTCAAAAACGCCTGCCTGTTCAATGCGCTGAATTCGCGCCTCGACGGCCTCACAGCCACCCGGCTGAAGCAACACCCGGCGGGCGCTACCAAATACCCTGGGCAATTTGGCAAACTTCGCCAGAGATTCGCTTTGTTCCAGTGCCCGAATAGCATCGTCCAGCTTGGCAACCAGTTTGTCGAGACTCACAGCCACAACCGTACTGCCCATTTGATAATCGTTCAAAGCCAGTTCCTCAGGGCCGTACTACCGGCCCGGTGATGCATCGTGAAACGGTCGATGGGGGTAAACACCAAAGCAGCCGGCATAACCTTTTGCATCCACCACTTCATTCGTAAAACGTGGTCGTTGATTCTTTCGTGGTTTTTGAATCAAACAACAGTATAAGGCCCCAGTAAACATTAAACCCGTAAGCAGGCTACAAAAGCTCAAATACTTTGCAGCGTCAGGCGTTACCAACACCGTTTTTATCACCCTAAACGGATGCGTCAAAACCGTAAATCATCCGCTGAAGCCTCACAAAAACATCACGAAAAAAATAAAAGTGTTGGTGTCTTTAAGTAGACCGGTCGTATACCAGGCCCAACAAAGGAGATTATCCATGAACAATTTTGATTTTCACAATCCCACCCGCATCGTTTTCGGTGACGGCAAAATTGCCGAGCTAGACGCTCTGGTTCCGAGAAACGCCCGCGTGATGATTCTTTTTGGCGGCGAAAGCGCACGCAGCACCGGAACTCTGGGCGAGGTGACCGCAGCCCTGGGCGAGCGCGACATTCACGAATTTTCAGGCATTGAGCCCAACCCCAGCTTCGAAACCCTGATGCGTGCGGTTACCCGAGTGCGCGATGAAAAGATTGATTTTCTGCTTGCGGTAGGTGGCGGATCCGTTATTGACGGCACAAAATTTGTTGCAGCTGCCGCGCTGTTTGAAGGCGATGAGTGGGACATCTTGCTGCAAGACGGCAACAACGTAGATAAAGCCTTGCCGTTTGGCGCGGTGCTGACCCTGCCAGCCACCGGTTCGGAAATGAACAAAGGCGCGGTGGTTACCCGCAAGTCTCTGAAAACAAAGCTGCCATTTCACAGCCAGCACGTGTTCCCGAAGTTCTCGATTCTAGACCCGACAAAAACCTTCACTCTGCCGCCGCGGCAGGTCGCCAACGGTGTGGTTGATGCCTTTGTACACGTGATGGAACAATATTTGACCTACCCCGCCCAGGCGCCGGTGCAAGATCGTTTTTCCGAAGGCTTGCTGCAAACGCTGGTCGAGATTGGTCCCCAATGCCTGGCCGAACCTGAAAACTACCAGGTACGCGCCAGCCTGATGTGGACCGCCACCCTGGCTCTGAATGGGTTGATTGGCAGCGGTGTGCCGCAAGACTGGGCCACACACATGCTGGGCCACGAACTCACCGCACTGCATAATCTGGACCACGCTCAAACCCTGGCCATTGTGTTGCCATCCATGCTGAGGGAACGCAAAGCAGCGAAGCAGGACAAACTGGTGCAATACGCCGAACGGGTCTGGAACATTACTGAGGGCAGCGCGGAACAAAAAGCCGACGCCGCTATCGACAAAACCCAGGCCTTCTTCGAGTCCATGGGCGTAAAAACCCACCTGGTTGATTACCAGCTGGGCGAAGAACACATTGATGAGCTCATCGATAGCCTGAAGAAAAACGGCATGACCAAATTGGGTGAAAACGGCGACGTAACACCCGATATGTGCCGCCGCGTATTGCAGCGGTCACTTCGTTAAACGGTAAAAACCTTCGGGTTTTTGATCAGATATCGATTTTCATTGCGCCTCAACTCTGGGACATATTCTTGCTACGGCTCACCTGCAGAGCCGCAATGATAATTCCTATCGAGGCCACGCCAATAATGATCGCCGCCAGCGCGTTCACATCCGGGCTTACTCCCAGACGGACTTTAGAGAAAATCACCATCGGCAGGGTCGAAGCGCCTGGGCCGGAAACAAAACTGGCAACCACCAGATCGTCCAGGCTGAGGGTAAAGGCCAGCAGCCAGCCTGACATCAGCGCCGGAGCAATCACCGGCAGTGTTACATCAAAGAACACCCGCACCGGGTGCGCTCCAAGGTCCAGCGCTGCCTCTTCGATCGACAGATCCATATCCACCAGCCGCGACTGTATAATCACAGCCGCATAGGCTGCGCCAAAGGTCGAGTGCGCGATAATAATCGTCATAATCCCACGTTCGCCAGGCCAGCCAAGAACGCTCTCCATCGCAACGAACATCAGCAGCAACGCCAGCCCGATAATAACTTCGGGCATAACCAGTGGCGCAGTAATCATCATGCTCAGCAGCGTCTTGCTGCGAAAGCGCCGGAACCGGACCAACACGAAAGAGGCCACCGTACCAATCACCACAGACAGAGTCGCGCTGGCCAGGGCAACACGCAGGCTGACCCAGGCCGCATCCAGAATTTGCGGATCTCGGAACAGCTCGCCATACCATTTGGTCGAAAATCCGCCCCAAACGGTCACCAGCCGGCTTTCGTTAAAGCTGAAAATCACCAGTGACAGGATGGGAGCGTAAAGGAACACGAAACCCAGAACGCCGAAGATCATGAGAGACCGTGACTTACGTTTCATCGGGTTTCTCCTTCGCTGGCTGACTGCGCCCAGCGCAGCAACATAATGGGAATCACCAGAACAAACAGCATCACGATGGCCACCGATGAGGCAACGGGCCAATCCCGGTTAGAGAAAAACTCGTTCCACAACACCTGACCGATCATCAGCGTATCCGGCCCGCCAAGAAGCGCCGGGATAACAAACTCGCCGACGGCGGGAATGAACACCAGCATGCAGCCCGCGATAATCCCGCTCAGCGACAGCGGCACGGTGACGGTCAGGAACGTAGTGACCGGGAGCGCGCCCAAATCGGAAGATGCCTCAAGATAAGCTTCGTCCAGTTTCACTAAATTGGCGTAAAGCGGCAGGATCATGAACGGCAGATAGGTATAAACGATGCCAACATAGACAGCAAAATCGGTCTGTAACATCACTAGCGGCTCGTCGATAATGCCAACACTCATCAGCAGATTGTTGATAACCCCATTGCCTTTGAGAAACCCGATCCACGCGTAAACCCTCAATAGAAACGACGTCCAGAAGGGCAGTACAACCAGCATCAACAGCAGGTTGCGCTGATCCGGAGGCGAGCGCGCAATCAGGTAGGCCATCGGATACCCGATCAACAGGGCAATGAGTGTCGCGACGCCGGCAATCTTGACCGACCCCAGATAAGCCGCAAGGTAAAGAGGGTCTTCCAATAGAAACAGATAGTTATTGAAGTTCAGATTAACCCTGAAAAACCCGTCAATCCACTCCACGATCGGCAGATAGGGCGGCCGGGCAATTGCGGCCTCAGAAAACGAAATTTTCGCGACTACCAGGAATGGAATCAGAAAAAAAACCAGAAGCCAAACGGTCGGGATGGCAATAACCAAAATTCGTCCCTTGAGCCCCAGCCGGCCCAGAAGCGCCCCGATCTTCGATCCCAGCGGCAGGCTATTCATGACGTCACCACGATCCCGGCGTTGCCAGCCCAGCCCAGGTTCACCCGGTCACCGTAATTCAGCGAACTCTCTTCAGACCGAAAAAGGTTCGATTGGTTAACGCGCACGCGTTTACCGCTGTTCAGGCGTATCTGGTAAACCGACGAATCGCCCAGATAGGCAATTTCATCGATGATACCGCTTAGCTTGTTGCGCAAGTCACCCAGATCATCTTTGCTGATCTGCATTTTTTCCGGTCGCACCGCAACGGCGACCTTTTGGCCAATAACACCGCTGATGCTGTGGGGTACGTAAATTCCCAAACCGGCTTCGGGACAGGCCACAACAACGTGGCTCTCGCCGTCTTCGGCAATACGGCCCTCAAAGATATTCACCGAACCAATAAAATCTGCAACGAATCGGTTCTGCGGATACTCGTATATCTCGCGAGGGGTCCCAACCTGGACGATCTTGCCTGCGGTCATAACACCGATCCGGCTGGACAACGTCATCGCCTCTTGCTGATCGTGAGTGACAACAACAAAGGTCACGCCCAGACTTTCCTGAATCTTGATCAGTTCAAATTGGGTCTCTTCGCGAAGTTTCTTGTCCAGCGCACCCATCGGTTCGTCCAGCAGCAGCAGCTTGGGTTTTTTCACCAGCGCGCGCGCGAGCGCAACCCGCTGGCGTTGGCCGCCGGACAGTTGATGTGGCTTACGGGCGGCAAAAGCATCCATCTGCACCAGCGACAGCATGTCTGTCACGCGAGTGGCAATCTCTGCCCTGGGCAAGCCGTCTCGTTTCAGCCCGTATGCGATGTTCTTTTCCACGGTCATGTGCGGAAACAACGCGTAGGACTGAAACATCATGTTGGTAGGTCGTTTATAAGGCGGGATGCCGGCCTGGTCCTGACCGTCGATGATGATCTGGCCGGAGGTAAGGTCCTCAAACCCCGACAGCATCCGCAACAAAGTGGACTTGCCGCAACCCGATCCACCCAGAAGGCAGAAAATCTCACCCTTGTAGATTTCCAGCGACACGTTATTAACGGACGTGAACTCACCGAATTTCTTGGTCACATTTTTAATTTGTAAAAAAGGCACCGCGTTTGGATCGGTCCAGGGTTTTAGGCCTGCAACTGCATTGGCTTCGGACATGATTACTCCCCATTTCCCCAAAAGAAACGATTCTGGAAAACAACTGCCGCGCGGATCGGATCCGCGCAGCAGTGAACAGGCTTACATGCCAGTCTTGATGGTGGTCCAGGCGCGGGTCAGCGTTCGGTCATAGCGCGCCGTGTGCGGCTTGGAAACGAACATCTTCTTCTTAATGTCCTGAGGGGGGTAAATGCCAGGATCATTAGCCACGTCTGAGTTCACAAATTCCGTCGCAGCGGTATTCGGATTTCCGAAGTAGACATAGTTGGTAATGTCTGCGGCAACTTTTGGTTCGAGGATATAGTCAATAAATTTTAATGCGTTTTCGGGATTGGGTGCATCGTCCGGGATTGCCAGCATGTCGAAACCGATCACTGCACCCTCTCTCGGAATCGTGTAAGCAACATTAATTCCCTGCCCTGCCTCGGCGGCACGGTCACGGGCTTGCAGAATGTCGCCGGAATAGCCGATGGTCACGCAGATATCACCGTTGGCCAGATCGTTAATATACTGCGACGAATGGAAGTAGCGGATGTGAGGGCGAACGCCCATCATCAGTTCGCTGCCCTTCTCCAGATCGGCTTTATCTTCGGAGTGCGGATCGAGTCCCAGGTAATTCAGCGCCGACGACATAACTTCGGTCGGGGAATCCATCACCACAACGCCGCAATCGGCCAGTTTTGCGACGGTGTCCGGGTCGAACATCATGTCCCAGCTGCCGATCTTATCGGCGCCAATGCGTTCTTTGATCATATCGACGTTGTAGCCGATCCCTACGGAGAACATCATGTAGGGAACGCCATAAGTGTTGCCCGGGTCATTGACCTCAATGATTTTGAGAATATCGGGGTCAAGATTGCCGTAGTTTTTCAGTTTGTCTTTGTCGATCTTCGCATACAGGCCAGCCTTCGCCTGGCGAGCAAGAAACTCGATAGACGGCACCACCACATCGTAGCCGCTGGAGCCCGTCAGCATCTTGGCTTCCAGCACTTCGTTGCTGTCGAACACGTCGTAATTAATCGTGATGCCGGTTCTCGCCTCGAAATTTTCAATCGTGTCGGGAGCCACATAATCAGACCAGTGATATACGTTCAGTTCACCCTCGGCACAGGCTGCGCCAGTGACCAGTGCCAGCGCGCTACAGATCAGTGTTTTTTTTATCATGATGTTCTCCTGAGTATTTTTTATTATTTACTTTTTTACCGTGTCAGATGCCGATTTTGTCGCGCACCCCGTACCACCAGGAGCCCATCACCGAATAGGGAACGCGGAACATGCGCCCGCCGGGGAACGGATACCAAGGCACCTTGGCAAACACGTCGAACCGGGTCAGGTCGCCGTGGATTGCCTCGGCCAGGATGCGCCCGAAGGTGTGCGACCCGGTAACGCCATGGCCGCTGTAGCCGTGGGCGAAATAGGTGTTCCCGCCGATGCGGCCCATCTGGGGGACGCGGCTGAACGAGAGGGCGAAATTACCGCTCCACGCGTAGTCGATCTTGACCCCCTTAAGCTGTGGGAACACCTTGTCCATGTTGCGCTGCAACTTGGCTTTGATGTCACTGGGATCTGCGCCACCGTAAACCGTGCCGCCACCAAACAACATGCGGTTATCGCCGGACAAACGATAGTAATCGAGGATGTAGCGGATATCCTCGACGCAGGCATCCGTCGGTATCAATTCCCGCGCACGCGCCTCGCCCAAAGGCTCGGTTGCCATCACCTGCGTTGACACCGGCATCACTCGCGACGTAAGCGTTGGCACCACGTGGCCAAGGTAAGCATTACCGCACAGAACCAGCGTCTTGCAGGTCATCGTGCCTTTGGCCGTTTTGACGACTGGCTGAGCCGCCGCGTGATCAACCTCAATCACCGGCGACATCTCATAGATGATGCCACCGTTCTGCTCAAATGCCGCTGCCTCGCCCAAGGCCAGATTCAACGGGTGCATATGACCGCCCGAATAATCGATCAGCCCGCCCACGTAGAGGTCGGAATTCACATGCTCGCGCAGTTGGTTCTTGTCCAGCATCTCCTGATTCTTGAGGCCATAGCTCGCCCAAAGCTTCATCCGTTGTTCCAGCTCGCCCATATGAGCGCTGGTCAAACCCGTAAAGATGTTCTTTTCTTTCAGATCGCATTTGATGTTGTAGGTGCTGATCCGCTCGCGGATAATCTCACCACCTTCCTGCACCAGACCGGCAACGAATGTGGCCGTGTCTTGCCCGTAGCGCTTCTTGATCGTTTGCAGACTGGCGTTCAGCCCGTTGACGATCTGCCCCCCATTGCGCCCCGAGGCGCCCCATCCAACCCGCGCACCCTCAATAATGGCGACCTTGTAGCCTTTTTCTGCAAGATAAAGCCCCGTCGAGAGCCCGGTGTATCCGGCGCCGACGATGCAGACATCTATTTGATGATCACCGGTCAGTTCCGGCCGCTCCGGCGCGACATTAGCCGAGGCGGCGTAATAGCTTGAGGTGTGGCTGCCGTCGCCGGCATAGGAGTAATTCTGCGAGTTCATCACACGATCTCCAGGTAACTGTCATATTCAAACTTGGTCACGTAGCGGGCAAATTTACGCAATTCCTGCGTCTTGCACTCGACCAACATGGTTTGCAGCCGTTTAGAGAAGATGGTCGGCACATCGGCACCCTTGCGAAAGGCGTCAATGGCGGTTGCCCAGTCCAGCGGCAGATTGTCGAGGTTCATTGAATACGCGTTCCCGGTAATGGGTGCCGCCGGCCGCATGTCGTTCTCGATGCCGAGCAGCGCCCCGCCCAGAATGCTGGTCAGCACCAGATAGGGGTTGGCATCGGCGCCAGCAACGCGATGCTCTATCCGCCGCGCTATTGACTCACCGCCGGGAATACGGATGGCCGCGGTTCGGTTCTCATAGCCCCAAGAGACGCTTGTCGGCGCGTGAGCGCCAGGCAGAAGACGGCGATAGGAGTTTTCGTGCGGCGCAAATGTCAGCGTGTTTTGCTGCATCGTGGCCAACAGGCCGGCCACCGCGTTCAACAACAGTGGCGTGCCTTCTTCGCCGCCGTTGTCGAATACGTTTATCCCGTTTTCATCGATCAATGAAAAATGCGTGTGAAAACCGCTACCAGACAGGTCGCCATAAGGTTTTGCCATGAAGGTAGCTGCAAGCCCGTGCTTGCGGGCAATGCCGCGCACGAGCCGCTTGAACAGCACGGCATCGTCGGCGGCGCGCAGAGGGTCCGCAACGTGGCGCATGTTGATCTCGAACTGGCCCGCCCCGTTTTCCGAGATCGCAGCATCTGCAGGAATGCCCTGCAATTCGCAAGCATCGTAAACGTCGTTCAGAAATTCATCGAAATGCTGCAATTCGTCCAGCGACATCGCGCCGTCGGATTCCAGACGTTTGCCGGTGACCGGGGATCGCGGCGCCTGCGGATAATCTTCTGAGGGATCAACCAGATAGAATTCCAACTCGGTCGCCACCACAGGCGTCAGTCCGCGCTCCTTGTATTGCTCGGCCACGCGCGCCAGAGCCCTGCGCGGGTCGCCCGGAAACGGTTCGCCATCTTCTTGCCGCATCCACAGCATCGCCAGGGCCGTCGGGCGACTGGTCCAGGTGACCGGCATCAATTGACGGCCAGTAAAATCGCACAAGCCATCGGAATCACCCGTCTCGAAAACCAGCTCACTGTTTTCGACATCCTCGCCCCAGATGTCCATGCCGACAATCGACAACGGCATCCGTAGCCCGCCTTTTATCACCTTGGACAACTGATCAACCGGAACGCGCTTGCCTCGCATCGTGCCGTTCAGATCACAAACGCAGGCAAAAATAGAATCAATTTCTGGATGCTGTTCTAGCCAGGCTTCGGCTTTATTATCAGACATGGGTCACCTTTAGATACCGTTTTTTGAATTGTGATATCATTGTGCTAATATTTATATCATTCCTTTAATTGTGTCAACCTTTTTAGGTAATATAGTCCAGACCAACACACTCCAGGACGGCATGATGACCAGCAACGGCGAACTCAATATCCCTGATATTCCGGCAATATCCGGAACGACGACACAAGAATATGCCTATGAGCGCCTCCGCAACGCAATCATGCTGGGGGCGATCGAGCCCGGCACGTCACTGACAATACGCGGGTTGGCCGCACGGCTGAATCTCAGCCCGACCCCGATCCGCGAGGCTGTGCGGCGGCTCAGCTCGGAACATGCCATACAGATCAAAGATAACCGGCGCATGGCGGTGCCTTTAATGACCCCCAACCGCTTTGAAGAACTGGTCGCACTCCGCATTGCGGTTGAGGTCCACACAGCCCAGCGCGCGCTGCCCTACATGTCAGATTTCATCATCGAAAAGCTGACGGAACTGGATGACAGGATGGACGAACTCATTTTTGACAGAGATCTCGATCAACTGACGCTGCTGAACCAGGCCTTCCATCGCACTCTTTACACAGTTAACCCTGCCCAAACCTCAATGCCCATCATTGAAAGCATCTGGTTGCAGCTTGGCCCCTTCCAGCGCCAGGTCCTCACACGAGTTACCGAATATTACGAGATTGATCGTCACAAAGAGATTCTTACCGCCCTGACGACTCGCGACGCAACCGCCCTGATAGATGCTATTACCAATGACATCAAAGACGGCGTACTGAAGTCAGGCCGAAACCTTCTGGCCCTGATGGACGCCGCATGAGGGAAGAATATCCGACCTGACGCGCCGTCGGGCACAGGTCGTTTATGGCCACAATTGATTCAGAAGTGGCGCTTTGGCCAGCAAATTTAGGTTCGTAGCAAAAAGGCAGCCATCCGATCTGCAACCGCCACCGAATCGGTAGAGGCAGCCGGCGCGGTCAACTGCTCAAGAGCCTTATCCGCATTCGATTCAGGTACTGACTGACCGCGCAAATGGTGCACCAGCCGCGTTTCAAAGCCCACATCAAACTCTGGATGTGCCTGCACTGACAAAATCCGGTTGTCGTACTGCAAAGCCGCGAATGGGCAGAATGCGGACTGGGCCAGAACAGTGGCTTTCTCAGGTTTAACCAACACCTGGTCCTGATGCATTGCACTGAGCGTAAACCCATCCATTCCGGGGTCGAACCCCTTGGCATCGGGGGTTAACTCGTAACGGTGCAGCCCCACCCCCCAACCCTGGGAATACTTGCCAACGGAGCCGCCAAACGCCTCGGCGATTATCTGATGGCCGAAGCAGATACCGATCATCGGTAAATCTGCGTCATAAACTTCAAGAATCAAAGATTTCAGGCGCCGCATCCAGGGAAGGTCCTGATACACGTTAGCCTTTGAACCGGTTACCAGCCAGGCGTCACACTCGGTGGCCGACGCGGGAAAGTGGTCATCGCGCACGTCAAAAGTGGCATAGTCAAAACTATGACCGCCCTGTCTGAACATGCGCTTAACCATGTCGGCGTAAGAACCGAATTCGGTCAGCAGTGCGTCCGGCGTGATGCCGGCGGCCAGAATACCAATCTTTAAACTCATCAGGGTTCTCCGGTAATGCAGAGCCTGCTGATCACCAGAACCGCGGAGATTTCCGCTGGAACCAATGCGCTGTCAGGCAGTTGTGCTCAAGGTAGATAATACGTGTGGGGTATCATAGCCGCCCTGGCTCTCAAAAGGCGCCTTTATCGCAAAAGGCCCAGGCGTCAGGGCCAACCGACGCGAATCAACGGCTGATCGTCACCTTCGCCGCCCAAGTGGCCCACTTCGCGAAGCAGCTCATCGCCGTCGGCCAGACCTAACTGCAGCACATTACGGAAATTATGCGTAATGCGGATGGCGTACCCCAAGTCATGCATCAACGAGCTGGCTTGGCGGTTGTTCAGTCGCGCACCGCGCACATCGCTGAAAATGTGGTGGCGGAAGTCGTCATCAAATTTTTCTGCCTGGCTGTCTATCCAGTTCAGGCGATTAAGGCGCACGTCATCCGGCAGCGCCCGCACACTCACCTCACGCACCTGGCGCAGCACCCATAAAAGATGGCGTCGCAGCTCCAGATAATGCTCCTGGGCCACTGAAGGCTCATCACGCAGGTAACGCCCCAGGTTCTTCTGCAACGCTTTGGCGTCTTTTACCGCGTCCACCAACTGCAGCGCCACCATATGGCAGGTCATCCAGAATTGATGGTGCCCATCATCCTTGGGTGCATCCAGCCGGCTCATAAAACCCAGCAGCTCGGAATACACCACCTTTATATGGCGCTGGTAAAGCTCTTCGGTGTCTAGACCCTCGTTGTCTGCGGGCCGCGCATTGAGCTTGGCGTCGTCTACCTCGCGGCCAATCAGCTGCTCGATGGGCTGGTACAGGGCGTGACAAATCACCTCTAGGCTCAAACGGCCCAGGTGCTGCAACTCCTGCACCACCGCCCGCGACGCGGTATCCACTGACGTCAGCGCCGCTTCGTCCAGGTAGCGAGCATGGCTTTCCGGCAATTCCCGCTGCTCCGCCGTCGCACGCGGGCCGGTTTGCGAATTGGGAATCAACACCGCCGGCTCCTTGCGGTCTGGCAAAAAACGCCGCAAGCCTTTTTCCAGTTGGGCCTGAAAGGGCCAGAACAGCAACACACCAATAACGTTAAACAGAGTCTGGAACATAGCCAGCTGCAGCAGGGTGTTGTCGCCTGCCCCTAACAGCCACATCAGATTTTCGGACAGCCAGCGCAGCGGTTCCAGCAGCAGCAACGTAACACCGCCGGCAATCACGTTGAACAACACGTGCACCAGAGCCAGCCGCTGGCCGCTGCGATTACCGCCCAGCCAACCCACAATAGCGGTGGTTACACTGCTGCCAACGTTGCCACCAATGGCGATCGCCATGCCCTGCCAGAGCTCAATTTGCCCCGCCGCCAGCGCCGCCAACACTAGCATTAAAGTGGCATGACTGGACTGCAAAACAGCGGTTAAAACCAGGCCTGCTGCCACAAAATACAACTGGAAAACAAAGGTTTTATCCACCTGCCCGGCCAAATCCAGAAAACTGCCGAATTCGCCAAACCCGTTTTTAATCTGGTCAATACCCAGAAAAATAAAAGCAATGCCCAGAACAATTCGCCCTGCCGCTTTGCCCTTAGGGCTGCTAAAGCCCGCCAACACGCCAAACACCAAAAGCGGCAACGCAAGCGGGCTCAAACTGAAATCCTGACCCGCCGCCGCCAGCAGCCAAATACCACCACTGGTGCCCAGATTAATACCCAGCAAAATAGAAATACCGCCGGCCAAATGAATCAGCCCGGTACTGATAAAAGCAATGGTCAGCAACGACATCAAGGTAGTGGACTGCAGAATCATAGTGCCGCCCACACCAAACATCAGCCCCTTGAATCGCGTAGCCGTGCTCTGCTCCATCAGCTGCTCAAGGCGACCACCGGCTAAATCTTTCAAGCCTTCTTCCAGACATTGCATGCCGAATAAGAACAGAGCCAGGCCCGCACAAAGCTTTAGCCAACCGTCGCTATACCAGAAACTCACCGACAAAATAACCAGCGCCAATAGCGGCAAAACCAGTAGCTTCATTTTGGGCATGGCAAACCCGGCTCCCAGATGAGATTGTTACTACTGTTATATTAGCTTGGCGCGCACCCAACTCAACCAGCCATTCACCCGAGGCACCCAAATGATCAAAAAGAACCTGTTTGTTCTCGCTATAGCAGCAGTGCCACTTTCAGTTGCTGCTGACATCACCCAAGCCACCCTCTACCCCTCCCATGGCGACCTAACCTGGCAAGAAACCCAAACAGTGATGCAGGGAAATGGCGTTATTACCATTAACCGCTTGCCCGTCAGCCTGCAGGACCAAAGTGTGCGCGTATCTCTGGGCGGAGTCGCCGGTGCGCAAATTCAACAGATTGAGATTGGCCGCATTGAGCAAGCCGGGTACATATCGGAACAAACCCAGCGGTTGCGTAACGAGCTGACCCAAGTGCAAGAACAACTTCAGGCGCAAGAAGACGCGATTCAAGCCTGGAACCAGCAAGTCACCCTGATGACCAAAGCCGCCGAGAACCCGCACGAACTGTCGGCCACCGAATTGAGCGACATGGCTGCCGCCTTGAAGCAGACAACATTGGCAGCACTGGCAGAAATTCGCGGCATACGCACCAAAATGCGTGACGACATAGCCCTGAAAGATCGCCTGGAACGGGAACTGTCACAAGCGCAGCAAAACGCCCGGGCCAGCAAAACAGCACAGATTCACTACCGCGCCCCTGCCGGTGGCGACCTGACCATCACACTGGAATTCCAAACCAACGAAGCGCGCTGGCGCAGCGAATACAATGCCCAACTAAGCTCCCAAGTAGCAGGCCAAAAAAGCAGCGACCAAAACAACGGCGAATTGACACTGCAACATCTGGCCGTTGTACAGCAGACCACCGGTGATGACTGGAGCAACGTCGAGTTGCAACTCTCAACCGCCAATGCCCGGCGTGGAACCAACATGCCGCCCCTGGATTCCTGGGTGGTTAGCCCGGCACAGCCTGATTTTCTGGTGCGCCAGATGAAATCCGCCGCTCCCATGCTCGACAGCAGCGCCATGGCCGAGGTTCAGGCAGACTTCGGCGCCAGCGTAGAACGCCAAAGCACCTTTACCCAAAGCTACCGTTTGGCGCAGCCTGTCAGCATTCCAAACGGCGGCAACGGCCAGCGCCTCACCGTAGCCGAGCACACATTAGCGGTCGAAACAGCGGTATGGACAGCACCGGCGTATGACCCAACAGGCTATATACACGCCACGGGGATATTCACCGCTGACGCCCCCATACCCGCCGGCCCCGTGCAGCTGTTCCGCGATGGCCAAAGTGTAGGCAGCACCTACCTGCCTGAAATGACCAGCGGCGAAGAACTGCGCCTAGGCTTCGGCGTGGATGAAGCCATACGGGTTGCCGTCGTCAACGAAATTGAGCGTACCGGCGAAGAAGGCATCTGGAAAAGCGAACAGGTACAACGCCGGCAAAACCGCTTTGAAATCACCAACCATCACAATGAAGCCGTGAACCTACGGATTTTTGACCGCATGCCCGTATCGCAAATCGACATCCTTACCGTAAAGCCGCTGCAAATCAGCGAGCCAGTGGAACGCAACGTGGACGACAAAAAAGGCGTATTGGCGTGGAACCGCACTGTACCGGCTGGCGAAACAGTCAGCGTGCAATCCGGATTTGAAGTACGCGTACCAGAGGGCAAACAACTGCCCGATTTATAAACCGGAAAATGGCTGACGACTACCCTGGGTTCTGGTCAATCACTCTGCACCAACCCCATCTGCCAAAAGTCGATTTCAAGGCGGGTAGCGTCACTGAATATTCGCGTAAGCTGATCAAACCTGGCGGGGGAGACTTCGGCCAACCGCTCGTTCAGCCAGCGTATCTCTGAATCCATGGCCTGCTGGAACCCGGCGCTTTCGTACATGGCAATCCAGGCATCGTATGGATTGCTATCGCCCCGAAGGGTTTCTGCCCGGCTGTTCAGCCAGTTGGCGATTTCACCGTAACCCACCATGCAGGGCGAAAGCGCCACGTGCAGATCCAACAGATCACCGCGGTTGCCGGTATCAAGTACATAACGAGTGTAAGCCAGGGTCGCCCGGGCTTCCGGCAGGTCAGCCAGTTCCTGCTCTGAAATGCCCCACTTCTTGCAGTAGCGGATGTGTAAATCCAGCTCGATGTCTACAATCGCTTTCAACCCTTCTTTCGCCTGTTTAAGGTCAGACAAAGTTGGGCTTTTGTATACCGCCAGGCCATAGGCACGGGCCAACTGAATCAGAAAAAGATAATCCTGCTTCAGGTAATGCTGAAAGGCCTCTGGCGCAAGCGATGCATCGCCCAGCTGCTGCACAAAGCTGTGTTTGATGTAGGCGCGCCATTCGTCATGGCAGCTGTTTTTTAGATCTTCAAATTGGTAGGGCATTTTGTTTCCTGTTTAATTTGCCTATACGAGCCGCCAGCAGTCAGCTCGTCGTGCAGTTTGCTGTCGCTCGGAGGCTGTAGCACTACACCGTGACCGAAACGCCAGTGTTTCCCAGGAAACCTCGGGGCGCTTCAGTTGGTCATCATTGCGCCCTGCTGGCAGCGCAACCGGAATCAGCGCCCGATGCTTGGCAAATGCCTCCAGCTCTTCCCGGCTAACATCGTAAAAAACACGCTCACCATCGCCAGAGCCGTGCCGAAGCGTAACCACCAGCATTCCTCCCGGCGCTAACAACTCAGCCAGAATTCGAAACGCACGTTCACGGACCGTTGGCGGGATATGCATCCAAACCGCAGAGACCAGATTCAGGTTAAAGCGATAACTCAGCTTTCGAACCTGATTAAGGTCTGGCAACTGATCGTCTATCCACTGAATGCTTTTGTCTTTGGTGGCACTCTGGCCAAGCTCCCGTAAACCAGCCGCGGGCTCCACCGCGACCACATCCCAACCGCGATCTGCCAGAGCCAAAGCATCTCGACCGCTGCCGGCGCCGACGTCCAGCGCGAGGCCGGTTATGCCCTCCAGCTGGGGCAACCAGTCGCGGTGTACCTGATCAAAAATCAGGGACTGGTATTGAGTGAAGAACTTTTGGGCATTCTTATTGCGGGGAGCGTACGTCATGCCACCGCCAGCTTTGCCGCCTGTTGCCACATAAAGTTTGGCATCGGCGTGCGGAGTTTCCAAGTGATACTCATGGGCTGTGAGCCGGTGTGGGACACGTAACCAAGCTCACCGTAATTCACAAAACCCATCGTGCGACCGTATTCATCTTTCGCCTGTTCTCTCACAAACAGAAAGAGCCGCTTGTCGATGTTACTATGGTGAATATAGCCCCGCCCTCGCCCTCGGTCTGGCCGCGCGCTGTTTTGTGACTGCCAGTGAAATAGACGCTCATTGATGGCGTAGTCGTGATACATGGTGGTCGGGGAAAATTGTTTTTCGTTTTTATCTAAGGTGACAAATAAAAGCTCGATATTCTGGTTTTGAATCACGAAAACGCCCTCTCTGGACGGCGGCTGTTTCTCGAATGTTGTCGCACCAAACCCAACCAGAATTTGCTCCCGGGAATAGCGCGCGTGTAAACGCAGTGGCACTTCCGGCAATTCAGGCATAGCTGGTTGCTCATGCTTCGTCTGCGCCAATTTCCAATCGAGAACGTCAACTAGCTCCCGATCTAGCCCCAACTTGCTGAGTTCAACAAGGCTATGTGCCAGCGACTCAAACTCCAGCTCTGGCCCAGTTTTTTGCCAGAAATCATAATGGCACATAAGCACTCGACGACGATCGGCCTCGTCCCAGCTAAAGCCAGCCCGACACAACATTTTCAAGAACAGCAAGTACTGATGATCGTCGCATGTCAAAATTCGGCTATAGATTCCTTTTTTCGCCAGTTTGAACGGCGAGTCATCAGCAACTTCCTCGCCTTTGGCTTTGCTAACCAGCTCGGACCAGCTACCGCGCTTATAAAACTCATTCAAGTCGATGTGAGGATGGTGCGTTATAAAATTCTTCAGGGTTAGTGTCTGAGTTGAGTGCTGGGGGAACTGGCGAATCAGAGACACCAAACGTTTCATGGTCAGAGTGGCTTGGCGTATGTTGCTTAGCACCATTTCTTGTGTCTTCTTAGTCAGCTCAATCCGACAACCCAATGGCGCATGAGGAAAACCTTGTCTCAATTCCTCAGTGATAGAACGCTCAGACTTACCCACCAGCGCCCTGAATTTATTAGCAAAATCATACTCAGGCCGGGAGTTACCCACGAAATCCAGAACCGTACAGCACTCTTTGCCCTCAGAAAGGCGAAGACCGCGGCCAAGCTGCTGCAAGAAAATGGTCAAACTTTCCGTTGGGCGCAGGAATAACAGGGTGTCCACTTCCGGAATGTCGATACCTTCGTTGAAGATATCGACCACACACAACACGTTGATCTGCCCTGAGCGGATGGCTTGCTGCTTTTGCTGCCGCTCATGGCTGTTGTCGCTGGTCAGCACATCAGCCTTGATGCCATTCAGCAGGCACTGCTGAACCATGAAGTTTGCGTGGTCACGGCTCACACAGAAGGCCAAGGCTTTCATACTTGTTATGTCTGTTACGATTTCCCGCAAACTGCGCAGTATTTTGTTCACACGACTGTAATTGTGGGTGTACAGGTTGGTGAGCTGCGCCACATCGTAGCGCCCCCGGCTCCATGGAATCGTGCGAAGGTCGGTATCGTCATCAATTCCAAAGTACTGAAAAGGGCAAAGATGACGACGGTTGATCGCCTCCGGCAACCGCAGCTCAGCCGCTATGACACCCCCAAAATCGCACAGAATATCGTCACCGTCATGCCGCTCGGGTGTCGCGGTCAGCCCTAAAAGTATCGAAGGTGTAAAGTGTTCCAGGGCCACGCGGTAACTTGATGCGGCGATATGGTGCACCTCATCGATCACAATGTAGTCGTAGTAATCCTCAGTCAGTTTCAGCTGGTCCAGCTGGTTGTTTAAAGTTTGAATGGATACGAACAACTGGCGGTAATGATCGGGCAACTGCCCGCCAACCCAGAGCTCTCCGAAGGCGCTGTTTCTCAATACACCCCGGTAAGCTTCACGGGCCTGTCGCAGGATTTCTTCCCGGTGGGCCACAAACAGAAAATTCGCATTCGGTTTTGCTTTCACAAATCGCTGGAAATCAAACGCCGAGATCAGCGTCTTTCCGGTACCTGTGGCCGCCACCACGAGGTTTCGAAAACGCTGGTGTACATCTCTTTCAACAGACAGCTGCTCCAAGATATCCTTCTGATGTGGAAACGGCGTGATCTCGAAAAAATGGGATACGCTGAATTCACCCAGTCCTTTTTGCTGTTTCAGTGCGCGCTTGAGCTTTTCGGCACTCTCAGCCTGCCCATCAAATCGCTCAAATTCGTCCGACGCCCAGTAAGTTTCGAAGGTGCTGAGAGATTTTTTGATGATGTGCGGAATTTCCTGAGACGTGATCTTCAGGTTCCACTCAAGGCCATTAGTAAGCGCTGAACGGGATAAGTTTGATGAACCAATGTAACCGGTATGAAAGCCTGTACTCCGGAGGAACAAGTAGCTTTTGGCGTGTAACCTTTCACGTTCGGTGTTGTAGCTCAGCTTCACTTCGGTGTTTGGCAGGCTCGCCAGATACTCAACGGCTTTTGCATCCGTTGCTCCCATGTAAGAGGTGGTGATGATTTTCAGCTCACGGCCACTGGCTGCGAATGCTTCCAGCTCTTTTCTGAAAATACGAATCCCAGCCCACTTAATAAATGATACCAGCCAGTAAATCCTGTCTGCTGACAGTATCTCGCGCTTAAGTTCGGACTCCAGCGATAGGCCTGCGTTGCTACCCGAGAACAGCTCACTCTGGGTTAGCCCGGTGAGAGGAAAAATATCTTCGACGTATTGCTTGAGGTTCGAAGCAACCGGGTTTTCCAATTCATACAGAGCGGTCAGAATCTTCCCTTGGCTATCAAGGAGGTTCTCTTCCAAAAAACCATTGTCCTGAATCTGCCCTTTCAGCCACATCAGTAACTGGTTGGAAAGCTCGATTTGCGCCTGCAACCTGTCATCGCCCGAGGGTACCGAGTCAATGGCAAATTCAAGGACATTAGACAGAAAGCGTGACAGCCACACAGAGGCCTCTGTGCTATTTAACTGTCGCTCTCCAACGTAGAACTTTTCACGATTCAAGCGGCTTTGGATGAGCTTTGTGATTAGCTGCTCATAGATTCCGGTTTGCTGTATCAATTGCATTCCCTGTTGATGACGCCAAAAGCGCTTTGGGGTTATCCATCGTGACTGCAAGAATTAGTCGCGCTCAGCCCGGTGGCGATGTTTTAGTTGTTGATGGTATCTCTTAACTCCCAAGATGGTTCGCCGGGCCTCAAAAAACAAAATTCTCTTTTTTCAAGCGTGCCCCCAAACCAATACCCACACAACTTTCCACCTTCCCCACCAGCCACGCTGTAATCCAAACAAGCAATGTGCTCCGTCAGCGGCGCAGGCTCACCCCTAAGCCAATAGTGCCCCACAAATACGGGCTTTTCGCTGTCGAAGCTTGGGAAGCGGGTTTTATCTACCAAGTCATGGGTATCTTTTCAATTTCCGAATCGGGCACTATCGCCAACTCGCGCAGCGTAAAACAGTCAGTTAGCCACCATTTCGCTCGCACCTCGATGCGCTTCTCTTTGTTTTCGCTTGCATCGCGGATTTTGTAAAAGAAATGGCGTCCGTCAGGTAGGGCGAACTCGAGGCCTTTCAGCAGGTGTTCTATGCTGTCGTAAGCTTCGCTGCCTTTGCGGCCGCTGGCTTCCCAGGCATGCGCCAATAGCCGATTATCGTCATCGGTAAACTGATCGATCATGCTCACGTACTTTGGGTGCCAGCAGGCGTGAACGGCGCGTAGCTCAGGCAGATCAAGGTAAACGGGCAGAGTTTTAAACCATTCGATCATGCTGTTGTGCAGTTCACTGCCCTCGCCCACCTGCTCCAGAAAGGCTTTGTGCTGGTTCCAGTTTTTATCGGTGCGGCGGCGCAGGTATTGTTCGGGGTTTTGTGGGTCGGGCGTAGCCCAGGCAACTGCGTTGTACTCGTGGTTACCCATTACCGCCAAAGCGTTTCCGCCTTCGACCATAGTGCGGGCAATGTGCACGGTTTCTATCTGCTCGGGGCCGCGGTCTACAAAGTCACCCAGGAAGATCACCTTGCGTTCGGGTTGATGCCAGATGCTGTCGACCACCTGGTAATCCATTTTTGCCAACGGGGCTTTCAGCTCGCTGGCGTAACCGTGAATATCCCCAATCAGGTCGTACATTGAAGCATCATCCTTGTCAGTTAATTCTAGACTCCACGAAAAACCAATACTGATTGATGTCGCACCCGATGCCAAGCTTAGCGCTAGTTTCGTAGACATGCTCCCAAGCCACACACTCCCGCTCTGTCAGCCTAGTTGTGTTTTGGGGAGCAATCTTCAAAGGGCGGGCGGTGACGTCTCTCGGTTCCTGCCAGTTGCGGGCCAGGTAGGCTAGATTGCACTGATACTTACAAAGTACCACTATAATCTTAAGTCGTAGAAATCTGGACCCGGATACCTTCCAAAAAGAGGAATGCCCTGCCGATGTCCTACCCCATCGAACAAAAACTCGTTATTGCGGTGGCGTCCAGCGCCCTGTTTGATTTGTCCAATTCCGACCGTGTGTTTCGCGAACAAGGTGAAAAAGCCTACCGGAAGTATCAGGAGGCTCATTTAACTAAGCCGTTGCGAAAAGGCGTTGCCTTTCCGTTTGTAAAACGTTTTTTGAGTGTGAACCAGAAATTTCCAGCGCAGTGCCCGGTGGAAGTGGTCTTGCTTTCGCGAAACTCGGTCATTACCGGCAAGCGGGTATTTCATTCTATTCGCCACCACGGCCTGGACATTAGCCGCGCAGCCTTTCTGGAGGGCAAATCGCCCTATGCCTACATTCCAGCGTTCAATGCCTCGCTGTTTCTATCGGCCAATGCCAGCGATGTGTCGCAGGCGATAGACTACGGCCACCCGGCTGGCACGGTTTTACCCAGCAAAGTGGTGGATGATGAAGGTGATCCAGAACTGCGCATAGCGTTTGATTTTGATGGAGTAATTGCGGATGACGCTTCGGAACGGGTATTCAAGGCCGGCTCGTTAAAGGATTTTCAGGAGCACGAGACGTCCCGTTCCCAAGTCCCGCACGGCCCCGGCCCGCTTGCGGACTTATTTCGTAAGCTATCACACCTGCAAAAGCTGGAAGATCAGGCGGTGACGGACGATCCCAACTATCGACGGGTATTGAGGATCGCCATCGTGACCGCCCGCAATGCGCCCTCCCATGAACGCGTGATCACAACCTTGGAACACTGGGGCGTGGATGCCAACGAGGTTTTCTTCTTGGGTGGAATGAAAAAAGATCGGATTCTGAAGGTGCTAAAGCCCCACATGTTTTTTGATGACCAACGATCGCACTTGCAATCCGATGCGGGAGATATTCCGATGGTTCATATTCCGTTTGGGGTCGCGAATGTTCATGCAATTACACAGTCAAAATAAGGCCCCAAATGGCATTTCGATTTCGTAGAACAGTCTCAATTTTCCCGGGAGTTCGCATCAATCTTGGCAAGCGGGGGGTCAGCGTTTCTGCCGGTGTGCGTGGTGCCAATGTTACTTTGGGGCGGAACGGGCTTTATGGCAATGTGGGCATTCCCGGTTCCGGGATGTCTTATCGAAAAAGGCTTCTTAAGCTGAATAAAGCCGGTGACGAAGCTAGAAGTACCGGCTCCGCAGCGCCATCGCTTGCGGCCCCAGCCGAGGCGGAGGAGATTGCACACATACAGCTGAATACAAAAACGGGCGACATTGCCATTCTGGATGCCGATGGTAACCATCTTGGCGATGCAGCGCTTGAGGTTGCAAAAACACACGCCCGGCAACATCTGGAAGACACGCTGCAGCAGCAGGTGAACATCCATAACCGAATAATGGCAACAATCAGCAGCATTCACTGGGACACTCCGGCGCCTGATCATTTCCCCACACTGGTGGCCGAGCCTTTTGACGCGCCCGAGCCAGAAGCGCCGGCGTTACGGACACTGGATTGGCTAGCCTACCTTTGCCCTGCCCGGCGCAGAGCCTTTGCAGGCTCAAATGAACGCAAAGGCCAGCTTTACCAAAACCAGCACGAGCAGTGGACTCAAGAAAAGTTAGCGCTTGAGCAACGTGAATTTGCCCGAGCTACTGAGCGGGGTATTGGCGTTTCGGTAAAAGAGCTTTCTGACACGGCCTCCCGAAAACTCTACATGGCTCACGTGCATGGCATGGGTATTCGGTTGGTTGGTGAATGTTTTGCGTGCGCGCCGTCTGTTGAGGAAGTGATTCTGTCAGCCTTTACGCAGGTAGTCAGGGCCGACACTGGCCAAACCGAAGACAGGTATATCTACAGCGTGAAAGTGCACCGTAACGCTTGGGCCCGTATTCACTTTGGTAATCTGAAAGCTGTGGATCCGGTTGCCGCTTTGGCAGCCTTCGAGTTGCGGCGAGATATGACAAAAACAGGCATTTTCACTGCTATCAAGCCTTGGTGATGTGATCAACGCCAGCGCCAAAGGGCGCCGGCGTTGACTGTGCTCAAGCGAATGGCGAAGGCGCCGCCTTGAACTCCGCATAAAGCTCTGGATGATCTTCCCGGAGCTGCGACAGGCTGGCTTGTGTGCCGTCTGGTAACATTTTGAGTAAGTCCTTCTGCTCTGCCGCTGTCAGATGTTCACGAAGAAATGGAAAGAGCTTCTCACGCTCGACTTTTAAGTACACGTTATGTGCATCAAGATAGGTTTTGAGGTCGTCAATAAAGCGATCCATAGGCACCACGTGATCCATAAGGATCATATCGAGCGTCTCGGAAAGCAGGTTCAGGCGCTTACGCAAGTCTTGGTAATCCTCGCCCATCCGACGGCTTAATGCCTCGGCTTCTGGCGCCTTGGCCAGCAGGTGTTCGCTGTACAGACGCTCCAAAGGCATAATGAAGCCTTCCATGTATTCGAGGATGTAGTCCACAACCTCACGTATCAGATGAAAGTCTGGGCGCTCGCCCTGCGTCAGGTTTTTGTGCCTGATCAAGAGTACGTGCAGCAACCGAGCCATGCTGGCGTGATCGCGACGCAATTGATTAAGACTGGCCATAATAAAGTCTCCTCTTCTGGTGCGTAGCGGCTATCCCCCATTCTTGGCGGGTAAGATTCAAAAATAGACATCAGGCCACCGTGGCCAGTTCCTGTTCAGGAGTAATTTTTTCGGGATCCATATTGGATTGTTAGTTATTGTAATACCAGAGCCAGCGGGCGGCGTAAATCTGAACTTTTTCTTTGCTGCTGAACAAGGTGCTTATTGGGGAACGATTTTTGAGTATTTGGCACAACCCAGTAAGCCAACCAAACCACTTTCCTGATAGAATTGGCAGCTCAAAAAGCAGGCAGCATCAAGCAGGAAGTGAGTATTACAGTGCCGTTAGAAAACACAGAAAAATTCGTTCAAGCCTCTATCACTTACTCCGACGTTAGACCTCTCAACGCTGCTCCAAAACCAGTAGCCCCTTTACGAACTCAGCAAATACGCAACCGCCCACCGTTACAATCAGAGTTACCTCGTCACTACACTTAGCTAACAAAAATAATTCCCGAAGCCTTCCTATACGCTTGGTCCGATTTTAAGAGATCGCACTTGGATGAAACTCCGACCTGAAGCCATTGGCGAAGATATTCACCAAGGAACGGGGAGTCAAAACATCTACTGTTATCAGACGGTTGTCTCGTTCTGAAGCAGTGTATCCTTCAAAGCTCCATTTCAGTATTTCCCCATCGCATACTGCATGACTATCCCCGCCTACTTGAAACATCGCACCATGGGGAAGATCAGCCAGCAGGCAGCGCCACGTCACCTTCTGGCCGCCCTCAATACGTTCCTGATGCATCGCTTCGTCCATTTGAGGAGCCCGTACCTTAGAGCCAACATCCGGCAGGTTCGCATGGCCCCAGGCATCGCGGAATTCGTTATAGCGAGCTCGCCGGCACTCCGCACAAGGGCGGTGCCCTGCGGCAAAAGCCGTAACTTCATCGAGAAAGAACAGTTCGGTGTATGCGCCGGGAGACATCAATTCTCGCTGCCTGCCTTTGAACTCCAACAGACAAGTAATCCAAGGCTTGATCTTGAACAGGCGCTGCACTTCTTTTTCGGCGTTGTGCAACACACCTCTATTACCCATGAACGTGCCGCGAGCTACGACACTCTCAATAGTACCCGCGGGCGTTACCCGGTTTTGTAACGGCATGGCTACGGATTCCTTCCTTGCGCGCATTAAAATGTGACCATGGTAGCGACTACGTAACGGAACCACTGCTCTAGCAGTGCTCGCTCCTCCTCCTGGAAGTCACCTTCTGGAAAGTTGAGCTGCGCTTCAATGTTGTCTTCGGTCGGGCACCGGAAATTTACGAATGGAAAACGGCTATTCAGTTGCAGGATAATTTCAACAATGCTTGATGATCTACCCTCATAGCCGGCATCTTGGCCAATTGCCTGTATCATCTTCAGTGTAAGCGATATCGCCAACCTGTCCACTCGACCATTGCCTCCAGATACAGCTTCCCATTTCAGAGAATGCACTGCCTCTCTGCGGCGATTAAACCCTTCGGGCAACGGCTTTGGGCCAGCCACAGCAAACTTGCTGACATCATCACGCTTGAGATCCTGAGCCTCATGAAACAAGGCTGCCTCAAACTCGTCCGAAAACAGTTTAATATCAGCTAACCCCATTTGAATTTCATGAGCAGACAACCACTGCAGTTTTCCATGTTTCACAAACAGCGGAAAATTTACGCGCGTGCTGAGGTAGAAATAACTGTTGGGGGTCTTCTCATCAATTGCCACTCGAACCAATGGGTAGCGCGCACTCAATTTGTTGATCAGCTCTGAAAGTTCATCCCATGGCACACTCTTCAAGCTTTCCCGATTGGCAATCGGCGAAGCAAAACTTACGATGTAAACCGTTTCCGGAACCAGAGCTGAGAACCTTTGCGAGAAACCCAGCGTCATGAATACCGGTTGCCGTCTTTTCGTTTCCCCTCTTTTGATCAAAGAATCGATAATGAAGAGCGATTTTGGAGAGCTTTGGCTGGAATACGCTGCAATAATCTCATCTTGCTCCGGATCACAAGATTGTTCCAGGTGCTGACGCAACGCGCGTTCAATATCTTCAGAAGAGTGCGTTTTATGAGGCAAATACTCCTCGCTTTCTGAAATCATCTCTGGAAAATCCGCACCGTAGGGATCGCTCATAGGCTCATCAGTATGACACTCGGGCTTCCTCAGGAATACACTCCAATCAATACTGGCCCCCGGCTTGTATTCGGAATCGAACTTTTCCTGAAGGCAGGAATCCATGCGTTTCTCTACCCCATGTTTGCGCTCTACAAACGACGCAACCTGATCTTCATCTACCGATCCCGCCAAGTACGGATAGTGAATGCTGAGCTCTCCCGCACCCTGCGTTTCCAACCGCTTATTTACACAGCCAAACAAACGGTCGATTCGCCCTACCCGCTGCTCATTGTCACCTGGGGAGCCCGCTATTCCGTAGTGGTGAACCTGATGACAGTTCATATGCAGGTTCACGCCCTCCTGAAAAACGGAGGTAGATACCAGAACATTTGGGTAGAAGGGGCTATTAAAGCCAAGAATAAGCCGCTGTCGCGCATTATTGTTTTCGCCACTGGCGTACCAGGCCGGGCTTGTTAACCCCGTCAGACTTCGCCACCGGCCGCGCCAATCATCCAGTTTGTGATCAATAATTTTTCCGCACAGTGCCTCAAAGGTTTCAAGAGCTGCCGCAAAATATCGCAGCATCAAAGACCCTCTTATTTTTGGTGTTACGAAATTATAAAATTCCCGATAACGCTGCTCAACATTCTGCGTTCTGACGCTTTTCCGAAACTCGACAAACCACCCGTAGAGCTCAACAATAACCGGGCTGGCATAGAGGAATCCTGCCTTAACATAATTGGCGAAATTCTCTGCTGCACTTCTGCGACTTCCGGCCCATTCTTGAAGCTGAATGCGCAAATGTTCAGGTAGCTCCTGGTAAACCAACGGCCAAAAGGAGTACAAAGGCTTGTGATACCAGGATTCCGGCTGGTCACGCCCCCCGAACGCCTCACGACGATCTCCAACGCTCGGCCATAACGCAAACCGCTCATACCGGGCAGCGGCACCGTAGTTAGCCCTGCCACGGGCAAAGTCCCCGTAATAACAGGTGTATCCACCCTCAAGGTAGTCGCAGGCTGGCTCCAAAAACAATGAAAACAGGCTTTCCGGTTTTGTAAAACGCAGGCGCACATTTGCGCAGTCCGTTTGGCCGCCGGCACCCTTTTTCACAACGAACAGCTGCGCTACGCGCGAGGCAAGGTAATCCTCTTCATCTGGGTCTGCATCGTCCTCTTCGGCTTGCACGTCATCTATATAGTCTTCAACAGCGGTGTCGCTAGCCAGACCGGCAATAAACGATTCAAATTCTTGCCGGGAAAACCCTTTCAGCTTTGAACGAACATCAGGATCTGCAAGGGACTTGCCCCAACCCTTTAACAGCAACTCACCCAAGAGGTTGTCGTAACGCTCATTGAGCCGCTGCGTCAACTCGCGCACCGAGGGTATCCGGCGAACAAAAACCAGGTGTTTGAGGTCACTCATATCTGCTTCAAACAGCTGTTTTTCAGAGGGAACGCATTCGTCAATCAAACAGTCGTATTTTGGGTGATTCGGGAACTGTCCAACAGCCTTGTAATAGCTGTCGGTCAGTGCCACCAAGAGCTTGGTATCTGGCGCGGTGGAATAATCACTCTTACCTTTTTCTGTGCTGGCGCCGTCAGTGTCGTCTTGCGACGAAGGTTCTGATTCACGCAATAATTTTCGACCTACAGATTCAAAGCCTTCCAGGTACCCATACATCAGCCTCTTGCCTTCTTTCTTCTTATTGAGCTCAGTTACCAGACCCTTCTGATAAAGAGCAAAAAAACCTTCTGCCTCCGGCTGCCCCTCAAACGTGGCCGCCATGCCTTTCTCATGGCGGTAGTGATGCTTGCTATGCAATTTGCCCTGGCCTTCCATTAGCCGCATACGGCGCAATGCATATTTCTGCAACAACTCGGTCGCTCTTTCGTCCTGGCTACCGCCGTATTCCTGCCCATCCAGAAAATAACTAAAAATACTGCCTACATCAGCCGGCCGGGTGTGGCTTGGCGTCGCTGTGAGCAGAAGTACCTTGCTGGCAAGCCTGTCATCACCAGGCCCAAAAAAAGCCCGGGCTGCGGCCACACGCTGGGAGCCGCCACCGATATTTCTGAGGTAGTGGGCTTCATCAATAATGATAAGATCAAACCCTGCGGCACCAAGCCCATAGTCGCTTTTGAGGCTCTTGCGAAAGCTTGTTGCTATAGCCGCTGCTTTCTTATCATCCGAGATCTCTGGGTTATCCTGCGGGTCGGTATCCCGCAGTAAACCGCTCAGGGAGTGGATGGTGGTGAGATAGAGATGACCAACGCCACGATTGACTGCGGCGTCCAAACTCGTAAGCGTTGTGCAGATTTCAACACTCGGCACTAGCATGCCATCAACGCCATTTTTAACGGTGTGATCCACTGGCCGGTAATGCCAGCGCACCAGGGTTTCAAATTCCCTACGCCAGTGCAGGCAGAGATCGCGGTTGGGAGCCATCACCAACACTTTCGCATTGGGCTTCATCTTCCATAAAAGAGCTGCCACTCCCAATGCCTGAAACGTCTTGCCCATACCAACTTCATCGGCCAGCAACGCCAGACCGTGTTCGGAAAGGAGGTTCCAGAGGTAGGCAACACCCTCGGTTTGCTTGGCTGCCATCGATTCCCTGTCATCTGGCCGGTAATACCAATCTGGCTGGCGACGGTCAAAGTTGATCCAATCTGTTACCGTTTCCGGGCGCAACTTTCCCCAGCGAGTTTCGGTCATACGGTTCCCCGGTTAGGTTTCATCCGCCGATACTCGCGCTTCAGCCACTGGCGATAGTTTTTATCAAGATTTCGCGGCAAGTTAGGAACGGCGACACGCAATACCTCCCACCGGTGCAGCATTGCCTCATTGTCAGTGCCACCAAACTGCCCCAACTGCTTGTTGGCCAAAACACACAGTTCATTAACCTCTTGCGCCAGAAACCAGTTGAACAGGCCCCCAGGTACAGTACTCATCCGTAATATCGTCTTCTCAACAAGCTCCTGCAAGCAACCCGGCCGAGTGAAAACCCAGTGTTCCAGCTCCTTCAGAGTCGAGCAGTTTTCGACAATGGCCAAATAGTGATGGCAGGCTGAAAACAAACGAAAGTAACTGATGTCTGGGGTTTCCATTTCCCTGACATCGTTGAGGCCATCTTCCTCGGCATACAAAGAATCTACCAACACCTGGCCGTCTTCCGTTTCACTAATACGATAACTCACATCATCTGACGTCGGTGCGCCTGCCGAAAGAATCAGATCATCAAACAACCCTCTAATATCATCATACTGCTGAGCCCGGCGGTAATCGGCCCGTTCCTCAATAATGAGACCCGACCCCGCTATAACGCTATCCAACACAACCTCATAGCTATGGTTAGCCAACAAGTGCCTGGTTTCAGGCGCTCGCAGATACAGCTTCCGCAAATCTCCGCTATCAGCCCCCCACTGCAGCTGTTCAGGATCAGCCCGGCCCGGCAGTTTAAGCTGGTATCGATCACTCAACGGCTCCTTCCCTACCCATGTCCCAGAAACGACGTATCGCTCCGCCTGCCAGTTGAAAACCACCCGTAGGTCAAACGGCAATGCCTTGGGAACCAAAAGTTGCTCCTGCTTCGCTTGCTCCGGTGTAGCAAACAATTCCGGCCCAAAATGAAGCTGCGCTCCGAGATAGTCGGAAACAGGAGCCGGGTCTGAGAATATGAAGCCGGCCTCAACGTTGAAGGTTTCACCCCCGGCATTCGTCGGTAAATTTGCGCCTGGCTGAGTGAAGTTCCAAGAGCCAATCGCCAGAGCAGAGGGTGTTTTCCAAAGCTTCACATGAGCCATACTCAGACGATCGTCGGGCTTCAGCGGGCTACTATGAAAAGACAAAAGACCAGTTTCATGAAGATCATTCAGGCCCTCCTTCCAGCACGTACGCAGATACTGGTTTTCTACCCGGTCTGGAACTACCCGAACACTCATTGAGTGATTGTTTGTAAACGTCTGTATAGACGTTACAAGGCCCGCAAGATCTCCAGAAAAATAGGGTGACCAAACGGCCAGCGCGGCCGATTTGTCATCTGCGAACAGATGTCTCAGAAACAACGGCCCTGTCAGGCTGTTACAAAATACAGCACCGTGTTGGCTTCCTTTCTGCCCTGTTACGTCCAGATCCCAATCAAAACGCTGCTGCACATTTTCAAATATCGGTTTGAAAAAACCGGCAACAGAATCCGCCAAGGGGCCATCCGTAACCGGTAAAAAGTGAAAGACCTCACGGTTACGCCCCCAGCCACTCACCGTAAGGTTTGCGCTACCGCAACCAAGGATTGAGCCCTTTTCGCCCTGCACATACATAACTTTCGGGTGGAACAGGCTGTTTTCTGAAAAGTGGACATCCCCATTGGCAGGCAATAGCTCTGGCAAAACGCCATGCACCGGGATGGCCGTTCGTTTATTCTGATCAGGCTCAATAAACCGCTTATCACAGAACACCTGAACATCAATCCCCCGCGCACTCAGCTCCTGCTGCATGGCCTCGTAGTCCATGCGTAATTTCGGAGAGTCCATTCTCAAAATCACAGGAAGCAGGTAGCTCTCGATGAACTCGATATCAATAACAAAGCTGGTCAACCAGACCTTCTGGATTTCACCAAGCGTTCTTATCTGATCAGTGAAGGTATTCAGGAGCTTCACCGGGCACCTCCCTGGTATCCGGATACCAGGTTGTAAAACTGGTAAATGTAGTAGGTGTTTGCCCAGGAACCGTTGGCGCGATTATCTGTTTTTGGCAACGGCTCGGTTCGGCCATACAGCCGAATTTCACCGCCAGGTGTTGCTTCTAACCAGCGAAGTTGGCCGCGCGTTTTCATTATCTGGGCATGATATTTCAGCAACCCCTGCAACTGGTCTTCCACATTTCCATTCACGGCTACATCCAGCAACTTCTGTAACCTTCTACGGGCAGTGCCTTGCAGAGTCGGCAGTAAATCACCGGCAGCCCAAATGCGAGCGGCAGCATCGCGCAATGTTTGATCCGTTCGTCCCAAACTTTCCCAATAACCGCGAACATCACGCACCGACTGCACCTTCTTGTGCCGCGCCAGCCTGAAGAGCAGATCAAGCTCAGCAAGCAAAGGCTCAACAATCTGAATAAGCTGGAGCTTTCGGCGCTCGTCAGCCACCTCACACCGTTCTTCAGCCGTAACAAAAATAATTCTTGGCACCAGCTTTTCGCCCGTAGCCGCTGCATAGTGATCTTCCAGAGTCACCAACAGAGCCCCGGCGGCGCCCTTATTCAGGCCGGTAACATCCAACCAGAACGCTTTGGTTTCAACGCCAACCTTCCCCTGTGTCGAAAAGGCATTTCTATAGGCATCACGCAGTGCTACTGGAACATCGCGAAATTGTCTTCGGGGCGGAATCTGGGCTTTAGAGTAGTGGACATTCAGCAAATCGATAATGTGTGCTTTTGCTTGTTCGAAACAGTCGCGGAGCTCGCTGTGGTTATCCAAGAGGGTATTAAAAGCGCCCCATTTTTCCTCTGATTTCTGATGGGAATAACGGTAGCTGTGATCGAAAAAGCCCATTTCTACAAACGGCGTTTTATATCGCCCACTGACACCCAAGCCCAGCTGACGAACAAGCAGGTGTCCTTCCTTTTTGTCGGTGAACAACAATGAAGGATTCTGATCGGACTCTTCCATTGCTCTGCGACCATTGCTTCCACCGAGAATACCCAGCGTATCGATATCAACTTCTTCGGGCTTATCGACCATTGAGTAGGTGAAAATATTCTCCAGGTAGATCAGGCAAGCATGAATAAAGGGCAGACTCTCTTTATCTCCCACCGCCGCTGCCAGTGCCGGAGAAACCGTTACAGACTCATCCTGAAGGATCGAACGAATGACTCCGTGATGCAGCAAATTAAGCGTAAAGTTTCGCACATCGTTGGAGACGGAGTTGACTCGACTGTTGAAGATTTTTTGCCCGAATGCGGACCAGATGACCAGTTGGCCGAGGGGGTCTATATAAGAGTCTCCAGACAGAGAATCATCGTATTCAGTGATCAGTGATTGGAGCTTTATCATGAGGTGCGAACCGTTCCTTGTTTTCCAAAATCCTTGTGAGCTGCTTAATACAGGTTCCGCTGGAACCCAACAAACACCTCGCGGATATTACCAACCGGCCCAAGTTCGCTAACCGCATCACGCACGGTGTGGTATTTCAGTTCGATCAGTTGCGGCAACTTGTCTGGATCGAGCTCAGTAACGCCGCGCTGGACGTAGTGATCCAGTACAAACTTCAGAAACTCGTGTTGGCGGTAATCGTATTGGCTGTAAATACGCTCCAGGTGAGCGGCCACCCGCTCGGAGCGAGTTATCGGCGGTAGGTTGAAGGCAACGTAAGCCAGCACGTCATAGATGTCGCTCTTTTCTGCTTCGATCATCCGCCCGATTTCTTTCAACTGCTCGATGCCATAGCCCTTCTCTTCCAGGCCGTTCAAAAGCTTGATGCGGGTATCCGGCTGGCTCCAGAGTTCGCGGAGTTTGTCCTCATCGGCGAACCATTCGGGCAAGTCACCATGTAAGTGCTGGATAAACTCGGCGGCAGACATGGGTTTGCCGTCCGGGCTCCAGAAGCTGGTCGCACTCATGTGCTGGATGGTGCGCTCCTTACCATCGGCGAGCTTGATCTTGATCTTGCGCTTCTGCTGGCAGGTACAGGGCTGCGCACCACACTCCGGGCAAGGCTCTGGCGGCTCTTTTTCGCACACACAGGGGCGCTCGCCGCATTCCTTACAGGGTTCAGGAGGTTCAATCGCGCAGTTACAAGGAATCTGACCGCACTGATCACAAGGTTCTGGCGCCAATGGCTCGCCATCCCACTCGGGGTCGTTAAAGTGCTCGTAGGCCCTCACGAAATCGTAAACCGTGAAGTAGTCCTTGCCGTCGAACAGGCGGGTACCGCGCCCGATGATCTGCTTGAACTCGATCATGGAGTTGACCGGGCGCATCAGTACGATATTACGTACGTTGCGGGCGTCGACGCCAGTAGAGAGCTTTTGCGACGTGGTCAGGATGGTGGGAATGGACTTCTCGTTATCCTGAAACTGTCTAAGAAAACGCTCGCCTTCCTTGCCGTCGTCCGCTGTGACCCGCTCACAATAATGCGGGTTTTTGTTGGTTTTCATCTGATTGATCAGATCACGCACCGCCAGCGCATGCGCTTGTGTGGCGCAGAACACCAGGGTTTTTTCGCGCTGGTCGATATGATCCATGAACACCCGAACCCGGTATTTCTCTCTCGCTTCAATTTCAATGATGCGGTTAAATTCCGCCTCGGTGTAGCGCCGCCCCTCTTCGATTTCACCTTCCACAACATCATCGTCGCGGGTGTAAACGTAGTCATCCAGCGTCGTCGCGATCTGCCTTACCTTGAAGGGCGTCAGGTAGCCGTCGTTAATGCCTTCTTTGAGGGAATAGATGTAAACGGGCTCGCCGAAATAAGCGTAGGTATCGGCGTTATTATCACGCTTGGGCGTGGCGGTCAGGCCGAGCTGAACGGCGGGGCTGAAATACTCCATGATGCCGCGCCAGTTGCTCTCATCGTTGGCGCCACCACGGTGACACTCATCAATGATGATCATGTCGAAAAAGTCTGGTGGGTAATCACCGAAGTTGGGTTCAGGGTCGCCGTTCTCATCCCGACCGGTCATAAAGGTCTGAAAAATGGTGAAGAAAACACTGCCGTTCTTGGGCACCCGGCCGTGTTTGCGAATAGTCTCAGGGTCGATGCGCACCAGCGCATCCTGAGGAAAGGCCGAAAAATCGTTAAAGGCCTGATTGGCGAGAATGTTGCGGTCAGCCAGAAACAAAATGCGCGGTTGCCGGCCTAGATCACCGGAGGCCTGCGCGCCCAGAGTCCAGCGGGCGTGAAACAGCTTCCAGGCGATTTGAAAGGCAATCGCTGTTTTGCCGGTACCGGTCGCCAGCGTCAGTAATATGCGTTCACGGCCATCGGCCATAGCTTCAAGCGCTTGTGAGATGGCGTTGTGCTGGTAATAGCGTGGCTGCCAGAAACCGCCTTTGTCCTCAAACGGCACTGCTCCGAAACGCTCGCGCCACACATTGAACTCAGAGAAAGTTTCTGCCCAAAGCTCCTCTGGCGACGGGTAGGCTTCTATTGGCCCTTCTTTACCGGTTTTCATATCCACCCGGTAAATTCCTTTGCCATTGGTGCTATAGGCAAAACGGACCTGCAATCGTTCAGCATACTCCTTGGCTTGAGCCAAACCTTCTGTCACTGGAGACAAGAGCATTTTGGCTTCAACGACACCTAATTTCTGGCCTTTATAGATAAGAACATAATCCGCTCTCAAATGTGGGCCTCGCTTTCCGCCGCCAATTAGACGACCAGGGGCAATTACTTCTCGTCGCACCCGGCTTGCCGGCACCACACCCCAGCCTGCAGCCCTCAATGCCGGATCAATATGTTCTGCTCTGGTATCTGCTTCTTTCATAGCTTTCTCATACTATTGGCTGGTTTCCAGTGACTCAGTAGCTAAATCAAGAGCGAGTCAAGAACTTCTAGTACACAAAAAAACGCTAACTCACTGGTATCATTAGCCGTTTTCTAGTCTTCATCTGGCAAGCACTCAAATTACAGCCTGAGAGTCAAAACCCAATCAAGAACTCAGGCCCACCAGGGAACATAACCAGCCCTGGGATGCTCCATATCTGCATCTCGTATTAAGCCCGCCCCCTTGGCTTTTTTGATGACCCCCGAAGCCTGGGCAGCGTTCCGGCTCTCAATGCCGAATCGTTCGCACAAACTGGCGTTCTTCATACGCTCTCCGGTCAGAAACTTTAGAACGGCATGATGATAACAGGCCCGTATTCTCTCTTCCGGGGTCATCTGGGCGAAATTTCTTGGCCCATAAAGCACCACCTGCATTGCGTTCCCTTCCTCACGGAACAAAGGAGGCGGCAACTGATACAGTTCCACCGCGGCAACCACTTTATCAAGGCCACTGCCTTGCTCTTCACACATCCCCATCCGGCGCATAAGCGCAGCCAATGCTTCGTTACGCGACCGAGGTGGCAAATCTATCATCCGATCTGCAGGCACCAGCGGCATTCCGGGGTTGGTTATTTCCATTCGATCCTGAAAGACTTCAATCTGAGGCCCCGCCCCGGTGATTGTCATATCTTGGTGAATCAGGGCATTGGCCGTCACTTCACGAACGGCAATGGTAGGGAAAAGTGGCTCTTCTGAACGCAAAGCAACATCAATATGCTCGTTTTTCGGCAGTATTCCGTTAATGAACTCAATCAACCCTTCAAAGCCAACGGCATAGCCCTTTTTACCCTCAACGCGGTGACTTACCTGCGCCGCACGGTTTCTACCAGCGTAAGCGATGAAACGAATAGATTTGCGCGCCAGGCGGCTCTCGAACTGAGTGAGGTCAAATGCAAAGAGAATCGCACCGAGATTGGTAATATTCCAACGATCGCCTACGTCTTTGCTTATGAGCCGCTCAGCTTCAAGCTTGTCAAAGATTCCAGCGCGATTATCCGGCAGCGGCTGCTTGGTGAGTTTGAAATAGCTGCTGTAATCCAACAGGTTCAGCACTTCGTCCCCGCTGACATATTGTCGGGCTACAGAATGCTCCCAAGTATAAGGGCGCAAACGCTCAATCAGTTGTTGGTACCGTTCCGGGTAGTCGGTCAGTTTTGGTGTAGCGCTGCCGATTCTTATGTAGGGAATGTTCTTAAAAGCAACCGGAGCAGCCGTGGTCGCAGGAATTTCAAGAATAACAACCCAGCCTTTGGGATGTTCAACGCGCCGAAACTGAAAAGGAACACTGGGTTGAAGTTGACGGGCCAACCAAAACGCCAATTCTTGCCCATTTGCTTTATGGCTATCCGGGGTGAAGTGAGTGCCGATAACGTCAAGAGAGCCATCATCGATACCCCATAGCATATATGCCATGTCTTTACCTACGAGTCGCGCAGCATTAGACAAAGCGGAGCAACGAACACCGAGAGTATCCGGATCAACGTTGTCCTTTTTGAATTCAAGCCAGTCTGCCTCGCTACCGTGGGAAAGCAACTCGTCGATAAGGTCAATGTCTCTTCGGGAGGTCATAAAGTGGTCACCCGTTCTTCCTTGATCACAGTCAGCTCCGACGAATCGTTAACCTCTAAACCGCCAGTCTCAATCATGCGACGGCCTCTTTTTGTTGCTTGTCTGGCATTTCCGAAGTCAAAGCCCCGGAGAAGGCTTTTTGGAGAAGGGATTGCTTGAGCTCGGCTAGTGCGAGGAGTTTGCGTTGATAAATAGACTCGAGGTGCTGGATCCCAAGTTTCAGCGCTTCAATAGCCGTAACAATTTCGTTCTGTTTCTCTATGCACGGAATGGGCACTAGAACATTTTTCAGCCCTTCTGAATTAATTTTTAAAGTCCCATGAGCTGCATTACTCAATATATTCTCAGAGGAATTGATTTTGTGGCGCAAGGCAAACACCAGGTATCGGGGCACTAAATCAGATTTCGGATGAACTCCTTTGATATCCTGGTTAAATGCACAGGCCACCATCAACTCGGCGACTTGCGCCCCATGCGCAAGCCCCATACCACGAACAAGAATCAGAAGTGAGCCTATTGGCGCAATTCGTGTCGATGATCCTGCGACAGCACTCACAGAAATATGCAACTGTGAATCGAATAACTGCGTTGATTTCATGTCACGCCCAGAAACCCACGGGATATCTCCACACCAGAATGTGTCATTTCTTTTCGAGGGGGTTCCGCCACTACTGAATGTAGAAATATCGGATAATGGCTTTTGTGGATAATCCTGACTACTTCGACTAAAGACGCTGCTGAGGTAGCTCTCAAGCAACTCCTGAGCATTGGCAAGGTTCTTTTCAGTGTTAGCAATCGCCGCGTCGATGCCCTCGAAGGCTTCATCGAGGATGGCGACCATGCGCTTTTGTTCGGCAAGTGGCGGAAGTGGGATCAGGTGATTCTCGATAAATTCCTTCGAAACACGCTTGTGACCAACGGCGCCGGACATTACTCGCTGGCCAGCATCCCGAAAACCGTCTTGTGATAGGTAATAAAAAAGAAACTCGGACGCGAGCTCGCCACTCGGGCGAAAAACTATAAACTCGCTCGAACCGAAGCCAACTCCATTCACAAGGCCACGGGCGATGCCCAACTTACCGTTTTCAAAACATGGCGTTATCTTAGCCAACAGCACGTCATCATCAGCAAAATAGGTATAACTTCCAGAGACCTTTCCGAACGGTTTTTCCTCCATCGAAGAGAAAAACTTCTCCCTGATCCCCAGATCGCTCATAGGCACAAATGAGACCAAATCAGATTGATGCAAGCGCTGCCTCGCCTCACTTTTCGGCGGCTTAATCAAACACGCCTTGCTAAGTGGGACGTAATTCCAGTCTTGCCTCATAACATCCCCCGAATCCCTTCCAGTATCTCTTCACTTTCCTTATCCAACGTCTCAATCTCATTGATGATCACTTCCGGATCGCGCAGCGGCGCTTCAACAGCCTTGTTCGGGTTCTTCACCGACAGGTCAAAGTTCTCTGGGTCCACATCGTCGATGCTGACACTCCAGGAATTATCGGAGTCTTCAAAGTTCGCCTGCCGCGTGACAAAGTCTTTCAGGTCATCATCATTCAGCGGGTTGGTTTTACCCATGCTGCGGCCAGGATTAAGCTGGTAATACCAGATATCCCGTGTCGGTGAACCTTTTTCAAAGAACAGCACTACGGTTTTAACGCCTGCCCCAAGAAACGTGCCGCCGGGGCAGTCAAGAACGGTATGCAGGTTGCAGTTTTCCAGCAGTTCTTTACGCAAAGCCTTTGATGCGTTATCCGAGTTGGATAAAAAGGTGTTCTTGATCACCACCGCCGCCCGGCCACCGGCACGTAGATATTTGATGAAATGCTGCATAAACAAAAAAGCGGTTTCACCGGTTTTGATGGAAAAATTCTGTTGGATCTCCTTGCGCTCTTTGCCGCCGAATGGCGGGTTGGCAAGGATGACATCAAAGCGATCCTTTTCCTGAATATCGTTCAGGTTTTCAGTGAGGCTGTTGGTGCGCACAAAATTGGGCGCTTCGATGCCGTGCAGAATCATGTTCATGATCCCGATCACGTAAGGCAGGCTCTTTTTCTCTTTGGCGTAAAAGGTTCGGGTTTGGAGCGTTTGCAGATCGGCAGTGGACATTTGTCTGTTATCACCCTGCCCGTCGGTGCCATAACGCATGTAGTCGTGCGCTTCGCACAGGAAGCCGGCTGAACCCGCAGCTGGGTCGTAGATGCGCTCACCGATGACCGGGTCAATTATCTGAATCATGGCGCGAATCAGTGGCCGTGGCGTGTAGTATTCGCCACCGTTACGCCCGGCATTGCCCATGTTCTTGATCTTGGTTTCGTAAAGGTGCGACAACTCGTGCTTTTCATCCTGCGAACCAAAGCTGAGTTCGTCGATCAGCTCAAGCGCGTCCCGCAAGCTATAACCGCTGGCGAATTTATTACGAATTTCGCCAAAGATTTCCCCGATTTTATACTCAATGGTATCGGTGTTCGCTGCACGCTCTTTGAAGCCGTGCAGGTAGGGAAACAGATCAAAGCTGACAAACTTAATCAGATCGTCGCCGGTCAGAGCGTTGTCGTGGTCAAAGTTGCCGCTAACCTTCTTGGGCGCGGCCCAGCATGACCAGCGGTGGGCTTCATCAATTATAAACTCGTAAGACTGCCCACGTAGCTCCGCCCCTTGCGAACGTTCAAACTCCAGATCGTCCAGATATTTGAGGAATAACATCCACGAGGTCTGCTCGGTATAATCAAGCTCGGTGGCACAGCCGGCCTCTTTCCAGAGGACGTTATCGATGTTTCTGAAGGTCTGTTCGAACATTGAGTTTCCAGATTTTGATTCTATTAAACTGTTGTGCAGAGTCACTGCGCTCATTAGTTTGGCCATAGCTTACGGTTTTTTTTCCGGGAGTATTAGACCAACAAGGTTTTAAGCTCGCAGGCTTAACCGCAACGGGCTAAAAAGGCGGGCAACCTGTTTCTTCTAGTGAAACGAATTCTGCTTGATCTATACCCATCTTCCAAGGCTTTGGTTAATTTCAAAGACACGCCTGCAAATCCTACACTGGGTACGCCCCAGCCCATCTCACTGCACAAACCCCATAGCCTGCCCAATCACCCCATCCGTTTGCTGACTCTGCTCTGAGGCGTTCAGGCGCACCGTGAACTCTTTGATTTCAAGTTCCCTGAGTACTGGTTGAACCTGTGGATGCTCAGCGCATCGGCATCTTCTGGCGGTTTAATGCCCAGAAACGTCAGGCTTTGTTCGGTATTGAAAAGGCTTAGGGTATGTTCGTATCCCGAGGTGAGGTAAAGCCGACAGAGATAGATCTGTAGCAGCTTCAGATCGTCATTAGACGCAGTAATGTCTTGGTCCATCTCGCGGGCTTCGTTGATAAGCTCGTTCGTAAGCGCCGCTAAATCGACCCTCTTGCACTTAGTCGAACGGAGTCACTTTTTTGGAGCCTGCTCCAGCTCCGCATTCCACGGTAGTAGCTGTTCAAGTTTTTCTAGTGTCTGTGCGTCAGCAATGCGTTCCAGCACATACTGGATATAAGCTGAGGGTTCCAAGCCGTTAGCTTTTGCGGTCTCGATTAGCGAGTAACAGGTAGCACTGGCACGAGCGCCCCGCGAGGTATCTGAGAACAGCCAGGCCTTGCGGTTATGGAAACGTGACCATAACCGCAATTATCCGTGGTTCTCGATTATGGAAGGTTGCGCCTAGAGACATGGACGATATGCCAGAATGGATGCTGTTTTGTTCGATAATAACCAAACAAAACAACATC
>Ga0307487_1000102_pt1 | contig 69374 bp, 53 predicted proteins | sample CBIW12metaG_FD_203665 | JGI IMG/M metagenome (GOLD analysis project Ga0307487, IMG submission 203665) | Sea-ice brine microbial communities from Beaufort Sea near Barrow, Alaska, United States - CBIW 1.2 | ecosystem: Environmental > Aquatic > Marine > Coastal | place: USA: Alaska | collected... | reverse complement strand
TAAAGACAGACCCTATGTGAGGAAGTCAAAAGTTGTGACCCAATTGTAAAAACAATCAGCATAACTAGTTGTATTACAAAATGTTGTCTAATTCGATTTTCAAGTTGGGTTAAGCATTCAGGAAACCGCTCGCAATATGGGGTTGGTCGGATGGATACTTTTAAACTGAAAGAAAATCTTGAGGATTTACTAAAACGTCAAATTGACCTAATCGAAGAAAGGGGAATAAGAAACCGATTTTTTAACAAAGAACTCGACGAAACAAAAGTTCTAATTTATGGACAATAAGGTAAACGCTTGGCTTGAGGACATAAATAGATCAATTGATGAAATTTTGATTTCCTTCCCGTAAAAAAAGATTTCATTGAATAACAAGCTGACTTAAAACGAAAAAATCGGTCGAAAGAACTATCGAGATTATTGGAGAAGCCATAAATAGGATCTCTAAAAACAAGAGTAGTAAGATTGAAATAAAAAATGCTTAAAAAATAATCGGAACAAGAAATAGAATCGCTCACGAATACGATAATATCTCTGACGAACTTAGTTGGACAATTATTATCAGAGAGTTGCCCAAACTTAAAAAAGAAGTGTCTATTAATGAAATAAGCTCTTAGCCATAAAATGATAGGAATTGCCCCCTTGTTCGCGGTAAATACTTTAGATATAAAAAAACTCTCGTAAAACTAATTTTACGGGATAGTTCATTAAACTGTGTCTAGGTTTGAATTTATGTTACAAAGGACTGGCAGAGGAGGCCGTAGGCCGACGAAGCCAGTCCTTTGTAAACTAATTTTTTAGAGGTATCCTTTCCGGGTACTTTTCCAAGATATCTCGCTGTATTGCTGTCCATCCGTAAGCCTTTCTTTTCCATGATTTCTCATTCTTGTTTATCGATAAATAGAGCTGTTTTAACAGAGCTGTCTCCGAAACCCAGGCCGCCTTGCTTTTTACGAGTTTTCTCATGATTCGATGAAGTGCTTCCACAGGATTGGTCGTATAGATCATTTTGCGCATCGATAACGGGAAATCTAAAAAGGCCATCAGCTCACCCCAGTTTCCATTCCATTGGTTGACGATATACTTGTATTTCTTGCCCCATACCACTTCAAAAGCTAACAGTGCTGTTTTGGCAGCCTCCTCTGTAGTGGCTATAGATTTGACGTAAGTCCTTTACAACTGCCTTCCTGTCTCCCTCATCCACGTATTTAAGTGAATTGCTTCATTTGGTGGACGATGCACTTTTGGATAATTGATTTGGGAAAGACTTCTTGAATCTGTTCGGAGAACCCCGGCAAATCATCCGTACACACCACCAAAATATCAGCTACACCTCTGGCTTTAAGGTCTTCCATCACTAGTCCCCATTTTCTAGCTCCTTCTCCACCCGAGTTGATATATAGCCCCAATACGTCTCTATTCCCTTCCCAATCAACTGAGTACACGGTGTAGAAGGCACTACTACTATACTTACCATCTTGTCGCACTTTGAAGTGAATGGCATCTAAATACACTACTGGATAGAAGCTTTGTAGGCTTCTTGACCGCCATTCCTGGATCTGGGGCAACACCTTATCGGTAATCTGTGAAATCCGGCCTGCCGAGATACTCACTCCATAAATGTCCTCCAGCAAGCGTCTCACATCTTCGATAGCGTTACCCTGGGCATACAATGCCAAAATTTGATCATCCAAGCCCCTGGTAAGATCCCTTTGTCGTTTCCCTATCAGTTCTGGTTCAAAATGACCATTCCGATCACGTGGAGTCGAAATATCGAGAGGTCCAACGTCGCTTAGGACTCGTTTGGGAGTCCTGCCATTTCGCTTATTTACCCTACCCGAAGCGCGCTCTTCAGTAAGAAAACTCTCAATTTCCCCATTAAGCATCGTATTGACCATTTGTTGTAAAATCTCACTAAATGGACTCTCTTTGCCAAGTATTCCTTTCTTGCTGTAAAGTCGCTCTTTGAGCCGCTCATTCATTGTGGGATCATTTAATAAATCCTCAATTGACTGGTTATTCTTCATATTCTGTGAAATTAGCAGACACACTTAATTGAACAGTCTCAATTTTACGAGAGTTTTACCATTATATACCTACCCTTTACCTCTTTACCAACTTCCCAACAAACATTCTACTATCAGAACTCTCCATCCTAATCACATAAGTTCCGGCGGCAAGACGGGATATTGCTAAGGTCACTTCGCTTGGACTTTGATGCACTACCTCCACGCTCGAACTGACTTCCTTTCCATCCGCACTATATATTTTCATCGAATTATCAGCAAATTCCAAGTCTCCTAACCCTTGGATTGTCACCTCTGATGAAGCAGGGTTTGGATAGATTTTCCATCCCTCAAACACAAAAATGCCTGGATTAAAAATTCCCGAAATAGTCATCGTGACGGCACCTAGTCTGCCTACACAACCAGCTTGGTTAGTCAACTCTACAGTATATTCTCCCATTTGGTTAACTTTCAGGGTTTGCTGCGTGGCTCCGGAAATCATAGTGTTATTTCTTAACCATTGGTACGATAAATCGCCTTCAGGAGCTATAAGGATATTTCCATCCTCTACAATTTTCCCATTAGGTCGGGTAATGATCTCCACTTCGAATTTGGTTGTTTCAACCAGGCAACCTCCAGCATAGCTAACAATTGCATCATAACTTCCCCCTTCTTCGATCTCTAAAGTTTTGTATTTTGCTCCGCTAATCTCAGTTCCGTTTCTTCTCCATCCTACGACTTGGAATGCGGCCTGAGACAATAAAGTCAGTGTTTGCATTTCGCCAGAACAGATAAAACTAGGACCAGTACTAGTCACTGGCTTTGAATTACTAGATTTCACTATGACTTTCGTTAGTTTATCGCTTACATTTCCTGCTTTATCTACAGCTCTAACTTCTATCGTGATTTCTTTTCCTATATCCTCACAGCCTACTGATTGTCTATCAAGTGTCACTTCTTTGATCCCGCAGTTATCGGTGAGAGAAGCTATAAAATAATCCGAATTTAATTCCACTTTGCCTATAGCCAAGTCAACAATTACCTCCAAATTTTTGATGACAAGGACTGGATTTGCATTATCTCTGACAATCACTTCAATTAACTTTTCCTGAACTACGCCTTTTGAATCAGAAATCTTGACAACAACCGTATTTGAAGTAAGATTTTCGCACAAAAACGTCGATTTGCTGAAAACCACGGTGTACTCCGTACTAATCGGCCACTTGGTAAATACTTGCTCAGGTTTTAAGAGTGCCTTACCGTCCTGACCAAGTTCCAGCTCTACTCTATCCTTTACAAAAGGCCCCTCAGCAGCATCTTCAAAGGTGACTTCAAGTGCATTTGAAAAAACAGAACAGCCATTTACAGGTTTAAGCTTAGCCCTATAGACACCTGTCGTGCTAATGATAAGCTCTGCGAGATTGCTAGTCGAAAACTGCTCTTCTCCCTTGTACCAGGCTTCTACAGTATACGGGAAGTCTGAGCCCAATGTCAATTTCACTGGACTTCCATTCACTCCTTTGGAGTGACCGCTTATTGAGACCTTCTTACTTTGCGTAGTCTCTATTGTTAGATAGGCAACTGCTTCTGTAGAATTCCCAGATTTATCTTTTACTATAAGATTAACTTTTACTGGCCCCGTGGCATTTATGTCATTACACACGAGAGTCTTGGGAGTGACTGCTACCTCCAGCTCATCACCACAGTTATCACTCAGACTTTGTATAAAATATTCAGGTTTAAGTTCGAATTGTTTACTATTCACTAGATCAATCACAGCGGTAAAATTCTTAGCCTGAACTTTGGGTGCGATTTTATCTAAAACTGTCACCTTCATGACTCCGCTCCACTTAACTTCACCGGATGCAGACACTTTAATTCCCACTTCTTTTATACCCAAATCAGCACAGCTATACACTAGCTCTCTGGAAAAATGATATTCATAATCAGCCGAATATCCCGAACTTAGATACTGCGAAGCTTCTGTAGTCACTTTTCCATTTTCACCCAGATTGAGCGTAAGAGCATCCTTGAACACAGGAGATGCAGACATTTTCCGTAACGGGATTTTCAAATTGACCACATCCTTATATACCCTTCGCTCCACTTTCTGGAGATTGTAATTTTGATCCATCACAGGAAAGGAATAAACAGGGGTGAAATTAATCAGCGCATAGTGCTGATCCCCTTCAACACTTTTCTCAACATTGATCTCCAAATGGCCATAATGTTTTCCTCCATCTGTCAATACTGGATTGGCTCCAGAGGTATTCCATTGCTCTACTGAACTCTGATCTGCAGACCATTTACGATAAGGGTTATAGTCTAGGGTGTTAAACGGATTTCCTAACCAATCTCTCTTTTCACCTCTAAGACCATCTCCAGCGACGCCCACATCATAATACATGATGCCTTTGCCATCGCTATCCTCATCCACAAAACTTCTTTCAAACAATTCATCATGTCCCGAGAATACCGCGATTACACCATATTCTTCGAGCATAGGATTCAGTATCCGCATCGGAGTACCTACTTGTCCTATAGAGAGCTCATGGTTTAAGGGAACCCCATGTTCACCTGAAGAAAAAGCCACGTGATGGTATTGCACAAAGATCAATTGATCCCTTTCACTTGCATCTTTTAGATTTTCCTCCAACCACAAATATTGATCACTGCCAGGCCCGAAACTGCTCAAATCCTTTCCTCCTGCGGCATTGTACTGTGCTTGGGTATAGTGTTCCTGAGTGTCAGTACCAGGCATGGTGTATTGCTTTCCAGTAAGTTTTGTTTGGCCATCAAAATCGGCAGGGGTCTGGTCTGGCGTACCATTGCTAGAGTCAAGTGTCAAAATAGTGACTGGTCCATAATCTACTCTGTAATAACTCTGTCGGTGCTTTTGCAGCGGGTCGTCCGTCGGTGTTTCAAAATATGCATGGAAACGCTTCCTCCCCAGTACCGGAACAAAATCACCTTTCTCATTAGTACCGTATTCCCCATTTATGCCTCCATATGCCTCCCAATTTCCCAATGCCGGAATGATTGCATAACTCGACAAACCTGCTCCATTTACCCCTGCATTTTGTCTGAAAAACTCATCCCAAGCTGGCTGATATCCTGCTCCCTGAACCAAGTCCCCTGGCATGATTATAAAGTTAGGATCTCGTGAGTTGATGATCTTAAGATTTTCACTATATCCCTTTTCCTCCGTTAAAAAATAATTCGGAAGCTCAATCCCCTGCTCGGTAGTTGTGCCAAACTTCTTCTTCCACAGCTCTGGAATGGTAGTAATCGGTCGAAATAATGGGCTTCCTGGATACCATGCTCTGTTTGTAACTCTGCCCCGAGGATCTGTCTCTGAATCTGCTAACGCAATGAATCTAATTTTTTCCCAGCTGGCTTTTGAGGTGGGCATTTGAAAATCTCCCGAATAAGTGATCCCAGCGAGAGTAACCACATAATCAGCTTTGGTATCCGCTGGCAAATCAACGATATATCTATACCTAAATACCTGCGAGCTACCCATCCAACTTCCTTGATCCAACCCAGGTATTTGTTGATTTTTCTCCTTGTTGGTATAGAAGATTTCGGGAACTGCCTCCCCTACCACCTCTCCTTCGTTGAGGGTTTGGCCAGAATCACTGAGAAGCTTAATTGAACTTTGGCTGAGCGAATTACTGAACCATGTGAGTTGTAATTTGCCTTGTCCATACACCTGCAGATAAGGATTTATCCTAAATGGATTTATCTGAACGGGTTTTAGAGAAGAAAAAAACGTACAAACTAGCAGCCCAACTAAAAAAATAATTTTTGTTTTCATGAGTAAAAACCGCAGATTTTAAAAACTACTATTCTATAAAAAGCTAACACCGATGCCTAACTTACCAAATTTAAAGGATTTCATCCTAATGGCTTTCTAAAAAAATCAACCACTCTATTCCACTCTACTCTTTAAAATAATCTGTTGCACTGGGTTTACTGGATCATTGCTGAACACATAAATGTTTCGTTGATCAATCCCTTTCCTCCCTTTTGGATCAAAAATAATTTTCAATTGAAGCGTCTCTCCGGGGTTGATACTCGTTTGTGGTATTTCTAAAGTCAGACATTCACAGTTTCCCTGTACCTTATGAATTTCCAACACTTCTCTGCCCCTATTATTTAGGGAAACCATTTCAATCTGAGGTGAGTCAGAAGATATAGTTTTCAAATTAATTTCTTTTGACGCTATATAAAGTTGAGGCACGAGATTCAGATTTTCTTTTGAAAAAGGTGCATAATATTCAAAAACATTCGCCATTACCGGAATTCTGATCAGCGTACTATCTTTCCAGAAGAGTTGGACTTGATCTTCAAAAAATCCCAAGTCATTTTTTTTCTCCCCGCTATATTCAAATTGAAGAAGACCTCGATCATTTGGCTGAATAGAATCAGTGAGTTGAATAACTCTAATATAATCCGGCCCCGCATAAGAAAGGCTATCCTTATAAAAAGATTTATCTCCAAAATTGTAAACTTCAACTTCTTTGATTTTTGGTTCATTGGTAAAGACCTCACCCATATTTATCTTGGACAATCTAAATCCCAAGTTGGCCCTCTGCTCAGGATAGATCAATTGTGGGTTGCTGGATTTGGGAATAGCAGTACCTTCTATGTAGAGTGTGTCTAGGGACCCCATAAGATTTCCTTGAACGATAATCATCCTAGAAAAATATCCAGCACTCGTGGTAGGGTCATAGATCACCTTTACTATTCCCTGGTCTCCTACCGAAAGTGTATCTTTGGTGTATTCTGCTGTGGTACAGCCGCAATCTGTCCATATTTTTTCGATGTGAAAAAGAGAATCTTGTGTATGGGTGAAATTAAACTGTGCCATTTGTGGACCTTGTTCTTCGAAGATGGTTCCCAAATTCACTTTATTAACTTCCCAAACCAACCTTGGCCTCACAGTGACTTGCCCCTGTGCCAATTGCGTGAATAAAAGAATCAAAATAAGACTAAACAGCGTTTTTTCTACTCGGATCATAGCTGCAAATAACGCAATATTTCATTCGAATTGTTGCCTTATTTACTTAATTTGCGCTAAAATCATACTAATGGCAAGAGTATTAACCGGTATTCAAAGTAGTGGAAGACCTCACCTGGGAAATATCCTCGGAGCGATCGTGCCTGCAATAGAGTTAATCAAACAAAACAAGGAAGAGTCCTATATTTTTATAGCTGACTTGCATTCACTCACCACGTCAAAAGATGGTGAACTTAGAAAGCAAAATACCTTGGCAGTAGCTGCCGCTTGGCTGGCATTCGGTTTGGATATAGAGCAGACGACTTTTTATAGACAATCAAGAAGGCCCGAAGTTACCGAGTTGACTTGGTATCTAAACTGCTTCACTCCTTTTCCCATGCTTGCTAATGCGCATAGTTTCAAAGATAAGGCTGAGCGATTAGCAGATGTCAATGCAGGGTTATTTACTTATCCAGTCTTGATGACGGCAGATATTCTATTGTATTCAGCGGATTTGGTACCCGTGGGAAAAGATCAGATGCAACATCTAGAAATGGCGCGTGACATTGCCTCTACGTTCAACAGGATGGTGGGAGAAGATATTTTCACGATTCCAGAAGCAAGAGTGGATGAGGTTGTAAAAACTATTCCTGGTACTGATGGACAAAAGATGAGTAAGTCGTATGGTAATTTCATAGATATCTTCTTGCCTGAAAAAGCATTAAAGAAAAATGTGAACAGCATTGTGACCGATAGTAAGGGATTGGAAGACCCAAAAGATCCAGATACCGATAATGTATTTAAGCTTTATAGTTTACTGGCAAGTCCCACCCAACTCACTCAAATGAGGGTAAATTATGAGGGCGGAAATTATGGCTACGGTCATGCTAAAAAAGAATTTATGCAACTGATTTTGGATAAGTATAGAAAAGAGCGTGAGCTATTTGACTTCTATATGAATCATCCAAATGAAATCGAAATGAAGCTAGCTGCTGGCGAAGAAAAAGCAAAAGCTGTAGGAGCAGAATTATTGGATAAGGTCCGAGTGAAGTTGGGGTTTAGGTAAATACTGAATTTTTTAACCTTTGCAGCCTAATTCCAATTGAGGCACGAATGAGAAATTTCCTACAAGGTTTTATCTCTTCATTTTCAAATTCTAATTCACAAAATCTTCCAGAAGCCCTTTCGCCTTCAACTCCTTCGGTAGTTTGCTGATCACGACGACCTGTGTGTCGTCGGTAGGAATAACTCTCAGAGAAAAATATACTCCTCGGAATTTTTTATTCAAATCGGATCATTTTCTTAAAAACACTTTTGAAGTACGTTGCCCTATTGGCGACTTTGAGGTAAAAAAAACAGTGAGAGAGAGAAAACTTCGAGGTCCAAGAAAGACCTCAAAGGTTGATTACTTTATACAAATTCCTTAAAAATTACGGTGGCATTATGTCCCCCAAAACCAAAGGTGTTACTCAAAGAAATCTTAACTTTTTTCTCCATAGCACTCTTCGTCACAATCTGTACATATTTAGGTATGGAGGGATCCAGAATTTCAGTATTTATCGTTGGTGGTACTACACCTTCATTAATTGCTTTGATAGAAAAAATAGCCTCAATTGCCCCAGCTGCTCCAAGCAGATGTCCTGTCATAGACTTGGTAGCAGAGATATGTAGGGTTGAGTTATTTTCATCCAAATGCCTAACAATAGCTTTTATCTCACTCTGATCGCCAGTTGGGGTAGATGTCGCGTGAGCATTTAGATAATCTACTTGCTGCATGGTAATTCCAGCTTCTTCCAGCGCAAACTTCATACAATGATATGCCCCTTCGCCTTGAGGGTGAGTGGCCGTCAAATGATAGGCATCAGCGGTCATTGCAGCTCCCACAACTTCAGCGTAGATTTTTGCTCCACGTTTTTTGGCATGCTCGTATTCCTCCAGTATCAACGCTCCAGCTCCTTCACCCATCACAAACCCATCTCTGTCCACGTCAAATGGACGAGATGCGACAGTAGGATTTTCATTTCTGGTAGAAAGTGCTTTCAATGCATTAAAGCCTCCGATTGATGCCTCAGTAATGGAAGCTTCCGAACCTCCTGTAATGATCACTTTAGCTTTGCCCCACTTGATATAGTTAAAGGCAGCCATGATCGCACTATTAGAAGCAGCACATGCGGAAACTGGCGTATAGTTTATTCCCATAAAACCATACTTCATTGAAATCACACCTGAAGCCATATTGCCGAGAAACTTGGGGATAAAAAATGGATTGAACCTAGGATTAAGATCGTTAGCGATAAACTCCTTCATCTCATGCTCGAATGTATTGATACCGCCCTGGCTTGTAGCCCAGATCACGCCACCATCATACGGGGAACTCAATTGGGATACGTCTAGCCCTGAATCTTCCATGGCTTCAGCAACGCTATAAAGAGCATATTGGGTGTAAAGATCAGATCTCTTGATCTCATTTCTGTTCAGCTTTGAAGTAGGGTTAAAATCTTTAATCTCACAGGCAAAACGTGTCTTAAATTTTTCTGGATTAAAATGTGCTATTTTAAAAGCACCACTTTTACCTTCCTTAGCATTTTGCCAGTTGGACTTCACGTCATTTCCAAGTGCAGACAAAGCTCCCAAACCCGTAATTACTACTCTTTTAGAATTCATTGGTTTAATTTTTCTCGTGGAGAAATTGGTAAAAGTAAAAAACCCAGCTCTTCACCAGGTCTTTCAAATTAACTATATTTTAAATCTAGATTCATGATTACAAAATCTAACATCTTGATATTTTAGTCAAGATACTTAATACTAATCTCTTATTAATTATTCACTCACCTACTTCTCCAAAGATCCTTCAACTGTTTGCCATTGATCAGCATTACAAAACGAACAGGATTTGGTACTAATACTATTCTTACGTCTTGCTTGTCAAACTGTTCTGATTCAATTGGCACTCCCTGCTGCCCTCCCACTTCATAGCTTATTATCCCATTTGCATCAGGAAGCATTGGCTTATAAATATTTGCGATGTAGGCGGTAGGAAGAAGAATATCAGTATCAGATTTTAACTTATCGTGAATTTTTTCAACTTCAATCTCTAATCTACCCTCGTAGTTTTCGTTGAAATTATCTTCCAGGTCATGCAACTCCTCCTCGAGGTCATCATAGCTCTCATGGTTGTAATCCATTGCTGCAAGTTGGTTTCTCTTTTCTACTATTACGGTAAGCTCTTTATCCAGCGTATCCCAATTCATTCGGTCTTAAATTTTGTTTGAAGTTGCAAAGATGGCAAATCCCTTTTTTTATGAAGAACAATTTCAAAGAAATTAACTGGTTAGAATAATTTTTCCGTTTCTACCTAGTTCATTATATTTTTCGATAGCTAGTTTGAAATCGCTCAAATCGAAGGTTTAGGCAATATCGGTCTGAAAATCACTTTTCATCAAGGGAGAAATAGTTTCTTTGAACAGTGCACTTCTTTGTGCCCCTTCGATTCGTTCTAGCTCACCACTTAACCAAAAACCGATAACCGTAAGTTCTTTGAAAATAAGGGTTCCGCTATTTAAAGGTATAGGATTCATGCTTAGGGCTCCGAAAACAAACATTTTGCCTCGTTTCTTTATACAACCCATTGCTGTAGCTCCTAATTCACCACCTACCGCATCAAATACCACGTCAACTCCATCAGTAATATGCTCATGGATTACCTTTCCAAGATTCTCTACTTCTGTGTTGATCACAAGGTCTGCTCCTCCTTCCTTAAAAATTCTTTTTGGGCGTCATGACCAACTGTACAAGCTACTTTAATTCCTTTCGCTTTTGCCACCTGAATAGCAAATTTTCCAACTGCCGAAGCTCCGGCAGTTATCAATAGCCAATCTCCTTCCTTCATCTCAGCTCTTTGCACCATTGTCACCGCAGTAATTGGGTTAACAAAAGCCTGACAAGCTACCTCAAAAGACATTCCTTCAGGAATCGGAATCACTTGGGAGGCTGGCACGGCGAGGTATTCTCTCCAGGTGCCAAGGGTGGAAAACATCACCCGCGTACCTTCCGGCAATTTCCCCTCCGCATCAGATTTGCTAATTATTCCCGATGCCTCAAAACCTGCACTACTCGGTAGCTGAGAAGTAATCCCATACCTGCCCTGGATAAACAATAAATCAGGGGGATTAATATTTCTAGCTTTAATCTGAACCTGGTGAGGTTTCGGTGTAGGTTTAGTCGCTTCTTTTAATTGAAGCACTTCTTCTGGAAGACCAATTTCTTCAAAACAATTTCTTTCATAGGTTGGAAACTTTAGTAATAAAAATTGATTAGCATAGGTATCCGCTTTTCTGCCAGTACTGAATTAAAAGCTTCAAAAGAATTGGCAAACTAAGCGATTGAGGCCACTTCTGTCTTCCTACACTCGTCTTCCAGCCAGGTAATCAAAGAAACTACGGCTTCTATCAAAGTAGCGGATTATCATATTAATCAGTATAAATGTTTAGCTGAAATGCTTGCCACAGCATAACTTAATTTGATTGGCTGACGACTCACTCCCAGTAAGCAGCAGGAGAAAATTAAACTCCATTTTCTCCACACAAGTGAGGCACCCAGCCATAGGAAAAGGGTGCCCAAGTAATCTTTACCGATTATATTGACTAAATTTTATACTTCTTTTGTCTCTTAAACGGCATAAAACGGAAATACATCTTAGTATTAATTAACTGGGAATAATGTGCATTCGTTCACAGTTACTAACTACGATTTCTTTAAATTGTAAAAAAGAACGATATATCTATATGGATCTCTCCTCATTATTTTCCCTCGATGGAAAAGTCGCTTTGATCAGCGGAGCAAGCAAAGGAATAGGCCTGAGTATAGCAGAAATTTTTGCCTCTGCCGGTGCCAAGGTAGTTTTATGCAGCAGAAAAGAGCAGTCCGTAGATCAAGTTGCTAAAAAGCTAAAATCAAAAGGCTATGAAGCTACTGGATTTGCATGTAATGTAGGAGACATGGAAAGTCTTCCTGACTTAGTCTCAAAGACAATCAAAAAATATGGTCAACTAGATATTTTAGTGAATAATGCGGCCACCAATCCTGTCTTTGGACCTGTACATGAAACTAGTTTGGAAGCGTTTGATAAAATCATGAATGTGAATGTCAAAGCTGCTTTTGAACTTTCCAGACTTTGTTATCCTCATTTGAGAAAATCTTCTAATGGCTCAGTCATCAATATAAGCAGCATTAGAGGCACTTCACCAGAGGAAGGTCTAGGAATATATAGTGTAAGCAAAGCTGCTTTAATCTCACTTACCAAAGTCTTTGCAAGAGAATGGGGAACAGCAGATATTCGAGTAAATGCCATTTGCCCAGGGTTGATTGAGACAAAATTCTCGGAGCCTCTCTGGTCAAATGATAAAATAATGAGTCATGTGATGGATAACCTTGCAATCAAACGAACGGGAAAGCCAGAGGAAATAGGTGCCTTAGCTCTGTTCCTTGCTTCTAGCGCTTCCTCCTATACCACGGGCTCAATATTTACCGCAGATGGCGGATTTACCATTTAACATCCAACTATTTTATGAATATTTCAACCGTCTGCATAATTGGAGCAGGAAATTTAGGGACAAGGATTGCTCTTCAAGCCGCTATAAGTGGCTTTAAGGTCACTCTGTATGATCTAAATCAAGAATTCTTAGACCGTTCCTTTCTGCAAATCGAAAAACTGTCTCGACAGCTCATACGTAATAATTACTTGGATGAGAAAAACCTCCCTGAACTATTCACTAAACTTCACTTCACTTCAACACTCAAAGATGCTCTTCTTGATGCTGATTTTGTCAGTGAAAATGTAACCGAGGACCTAGAAATCAAAAAAGTAATTTGGGGAGAAATCAGTAAGATTGTTTCTAACCAAACCATACTTACCACCAATACTTCCTACTTGCTTCCCTCCCAATTTGCAACGCTATCCGGCCATCCAGAAAATTTCTGTTCCTTTCATTTTCATGACGTGTTCTATTCCAGAGTGGTTGATATTATGCCACACGAGGGTACTGATAGTGAAGTGATTAAAATTTTAGAGTGGTTCGGAAGGAAACTCAACCAAGTTCCAATTCTAGTAAAAAAAGAACATTCCGGATACATTTTCAATACCTTGTTGATCTCGTGGATCGATGCAGCCGGCAGATTACTAACCGGCGAAATAGCAGAAATAGAAGCAATAGATAAGTCTTGGATGATTAATTTTAAGATGGAATCTGGTCCGTTTGGAGTGTTAGATGGAGTTGGGTTGGATACTGCTTGGCATATTACCAATTCGAGAAGAAGCCCAGCTTCCAAAGCATTTGCAACACTTCTCAAAACATATGTAGACCAAGGAAAACTCGGCGTAAAATCCGGAGAAGGATTTTATTCCTATCCCAATCCTGCCTATAGACAAGCTGATTTTTTAACCTGATGGCTGATAATAAGTAAGTTGGTCGAATCAAACTAAATTGTCTGTTATCGCTTCATGCCCCGATTTAAGAGCTGGCTTAAGCTATTTTGAGTTACTTTTTGAGCACAAAAAAGAACAAGTCCAACAATCTGTCGCAGAATTGAGATCGACTTGTTCAATAAGTAAAATAAGAATTGACGCTTTTTAAAACTTACTTCTTCTTGGCAAATCGTCCACCTTTTTTCTTTGGCTCGGGCTGGTTTTCTATAATAGTAACGGTCTGCTCATAAGTCAACGTTTCTGCCTCCTTGTCCTTGGGAATTTTATAGTTGTTTTTGCCCATTTTGATATATGGACCCCATCTTCCATTGAGGATCTGAAGTTCTGGATTCTCATCAAATGATTTAATATGCTTTTTGGCATCTGCTTCACGCTTATCAACGATCAATTTAATTGCTTCCTCATCTGTTACACTCAAAGGATCCAACTCTTTAGGAATCGAGACGAATGCGCCGTCGTGACGAATATATGGTCCAAATCTACCAATAGCAGCAACAACCTTTTTATCTTCAAACATACATACATCTCTAGGTAGTTTGAATAATTCCAAGGCATCTTCCATCGTTAGATTCTCTATGAATTGACCTTTCTTTAAGCTGGCAAACTGCTTCTCTTCATCCTCAGCATCACCTATTTGCACCAAAGGCCCAAATTTACCCAATCGAGCAATCATAGGTTTTCCACTCACTGGATGATTTCCAAGCTCACGGCTGGTATTAATATCCTGTCTGGAAACCTGTTCGGTCTCTTCCACATTTTTATGGAAATTACCATAAAAAGACTCCAGCATATCTTGCCAAACTTGTCCACCTGAGGCGATATCATCAAATTCCTTTTCTACCCTAGCTGTAAAGCTAAAGTCAATTACATTGGGGAAATGCTCCACCAAAAAGTCATTGACCACCATTGCAATGTTGGTTGGAAATAGCTTCTGCTTCTCCGCTCCAGTGATTTCTTTTTTAGTTTCATCATTGAATTTTCCCTTCGCAATTGTCATTTCGACATATTCTCTAGGGGTACCATCTCTGGATTCTTTGATGACATATTCTCTTCTCTGAATGGTAGAGATAGTAGGTGCATAGGTAGATGGACGACCAATTCCCAACTCTTCTAATTTCTTTACTAAAGAGGCTTCTGTGTACCTAGGTGCAGGCCGGGTGAATGTCTCTCTACCTTTCATCTGCTGAAGATTGAGTTTCTGACCAATAGTCAAAGGAGGCAAAAGTGATTTGCCCTCATTGTTATCATCTTCATCCGGCTCTTCGTCAGTATCTTCTAAATAGACTTTAAGAAAACCATCAAACTTGATGATCTCACCTGTGGCTATTAAATTTTGTGGTTGATTGGAAATGTCAACCGTGATAATAGTCTTCTCCAGCTGTGCATCAGACATCTGAGATGCAATCGCTCGCTTCCAAATCAATTCATAAAGTCTTTGTTCATTACGATCGCCTGTCACATGAGAATTCGCAAAATCGGTAGGTCGAATGGCTTCGTGAGCTTCTTGAGCTCCTTCTGATTTGGTAGTGAATTTTCTGGATTTGTGATACTCAGAACCATACGAAGAAGTGATTGCAACTTTGGCGGCAGACATTGCATCTTCAGAAAGATTCACGCTATCTGTCCTCATATAGGTGATTTTACCAGCTTCGTAAAGCTTCTGAGCCACTGACATCGTCTGGGCAACAGAGAAATATAATTTTCTACTCGCCTCTTGTTGAAGAGTTGAGGTAGTAAATGGAGCAGCGGGTGATTTTTTGCCTGGTTTCTTTTCAAGATTAGCGACAGAGAAATCTGATTCCAGACACTTTTTAAGAAACTCTTCAGCTTCAGCTTTAGCTTCAAACTTCTTAGCAAGATCCGCTTGGAAAGTTTTGCCTTCCACTTCAAAAATAGCGGTCACCTTATAGCTAGATTTGGAATTATGTTGCTCCACCTCGCGCTCACGCTCTACTACCAATCTCACGGCGACAGATTGCACGCGACCCGCTGAAAGTCCGGTTTTTATTTTTTTCCAAAGAATCGGTGATAGTTCAAAACCCACCAATCGATCAAGAATTCTTCTAGCCTGCTGTGCGTTTACAAGATCTATGTCAATCCCTCTCGGGTTTTCTATTGCCTTAGTTATCGCATTCTTAGTGATTTCTCTAAATACAATTCGCCTGGTAGTCTCATCTTTTAACTTTAGAACTTCTTTTAAATGCCAAGAAATTGCCTCTCCCTCACGGTCATCATCACTCGCTAGGTAAACGATCTCTGCATCCTTCACCAAACTTTTAAGATTCTTTATTACCTCCTTTTTATCGGGTGTAACTTCGTAGGTAGGTGCAAACCTATTTTTAATATCTATCGCTTTATCACCTTTAGGCAAGTCCCTAACGTGACCATAGCTGGAAGTTACTTTATAGTCTTTGCCCAAATAACCTTCTATGGTTTTGGCTTTAGCTGGTGACTCGACGATTACTAGATTCTTTGGCATAGACTGTGATTTTCTGGGTGTTTGGACCCGTTTTGAAAAGCTAAAAATAGATGGCATTGTTTTCTCGTCCAAATATTTAAAATATCACTACGGTTCTTTGGTTAGATTTTTGAGATCATAAAGTCTGTCATTCTTAAGATAATCTACTTACCATGAAGCAATTGATTTTACTCCGACATGGAGAAGCTGAGTTTTCCAAGGGCTTGGATTTTGATCGGCAACTTACCACATCAGGTGAAGAAAGACTGAATAGACTTGGAGAAACCATTAAAAATCAGTTTGAAAAGATTGATTTAATGTATTGTTCCCCATCAGTTAGAACAACAGCAACAGCTAGTGTGATGGAGCGCTACCTTTTAATAAAAGACACCAATTATCCTGAAGTCATTTATACTGGTGATCTTGGAAAAATGGTTGAACTACTGGAAAATATCCCTAAGTCAATAGAAACCTGTATAATTATAGGTCATAATCCAGTGATAAGCCATCTACTGTCTCATTTGACTCATGAAAATTATATCGGATTGACGCCCGGAATGTTGGCAAAAATAGCTCTGGAAATAGAAGATTGGAAAATGATAGGTATTGCTTCGGGAACATTGATCGAAATAGTACAATAATAGTCAACCTAGGTTGCATAAATTTTTAGGCTGCAATTTTAGGTAGGTATGCAGATTAACAGTGGGATCAGTAGTTGAGTAGAGTAATTTATCTGACTACCGATGCTTAAAGAGCTGATTTTCATCTGCTAAAATTATATTATAACGTCTCAGAAGGAAAAGAATGATGGCACCAAGAGATTAAAAAAACCTATTTTCCATTTTTACTCAAAAATTGCTTTGAATAATTAGAATTTTAAACCCTTATTATTCTATATTAGCATTATAAATAGTCGAAATTCAAATTTTGAACCCTCAAAAATCAGAGTTTGTACATTTTAGTATTTATCTCAGACCTACCCAATGCATTCTATTTTTACCTGAATGCCTCCTCCAAAATATCCTTGTCGAAATGTAAATCTGAAAAGACTCATGTCCTTTCTCATCAGTGATTTACTCTTTTTACAAGTGTTCACGATTACCCTTTTAAAATATATACCCAAATTACTTTAGGGAAGTAATCCCTTTTATTTGCGCTTTACAAAAGGAAAAACCCTGAATGTTACTATTCAGGGTTTTTCCTTTCTTGGCGAGTTTGGGTTTATAGCACCGTTGCAGCAGCACAATTTTTAGGTCAAAAAATTTAATTAGAAGTTAGTCTCTTTTCCATCCAACGCTAACTTTTTGATCCAGATATTACGGTAGAATACATCATGTCCTTCTGCCTGAAGCTTTAGACCTCCAGGTGAGTCGGTGATTCCTTTTCCCCCATCATTGCCGCCGTCAAGTCCTGAATTAGGACCTCCCCAAACTTGCTGAATTGTCTGATTATCATGTATTTTTACCCCATTGAAGTAAATAGTAGCTTTAGGTTTGTCTACCAATTTAGAGTCTTCAAATCTTGCCGCCTTAAATACAATGTCATAGGCATTCCAAGTACCCACACCATTATATTGTTCAGAAGTAGGGACATGCTCATTAATCAAAGCTGCTAATCCGTGATCACCATAATCTCCATCCAAAATTTGGACTTCATATCGATTTTGAAGATACACTCCACTGTTCCCACCTTTATCTTTTATAAAGAACTCAACATGGGCTCTGAAGTCTTCAAACTTATCTTTGGTGACAATATCTGCCGCACCGTATTTTCCGCCGGCACCAGCTGGATCGTTGCTGCTAATAACTTTGCCTCCACCTATTGGATCGCTCACTTCTGGCCATTTAATCGGATCCACAGCAGAAAATCTTGGTCCTTTCCAGTACTCCCAGTTCTTTTCAAGTGATTTTTTGGAACCATCCATATACACTTTTGCACCCTTTTCCGGTTTAGCTCCTACCCCTGTTTGAGCATAGGTAAGAGAAATTGACATTGCCAAAAATAGACTAAGTCCGATTGCTTGATAGTTTTTGTAGTTCATAGGTTTATTAGTATTGAAAATTTTAATATAAAAATAAGAGTCAACAGATTACTGATTGCTCAATTTGGTTAATTTTATACGAAACTAAAGGTTTTATCCATGAAATGGCAAGGTAGAAGACAAAGCTCAAATGTAGATGATAGACGTGGTCAACGTGGCGGCGGTATGGGAAAGGGAGGATTTAACCCAATGTTGATAGGTCCTTTGATTAGAATTATTTTTTCCAAAACCGGCTTAATAATCATCGGTATTTTGGTTGTAATCTCTTTTGCAACTGGCACAAACCCTCTTTCTTTCTTGAGCAGTTTCATGGGAGAAGGAAGTCAAGGATTTACCACTGAGACCCAATACACTCCTACTGTCAAAGAGAAAGAATTAGCAGAATTTACAGCTACCATCCTGGCCAATACAGAGGATGTGTGGAATGAAGAATTGCAAAATTATCGCGAACCTACCTTAGTTTTATTCACTGGGTCTGTGTCTTCAGCATGTGGTTTGGCCTCCAGTGCTACCGGTCCCTTTTATTGCCCAGCGGATGAGAAATTGTACATAGACCTAAGTTTCTTTGAAGAAATGGAGCGTAAACTTAATGCCCCTGGCGACTTTGCCCAAGCCTATGTGATTGCGCATGAAGTAGGTCATCACATTCAGAAAATCACAGGTATCTCCGACAAAATGCAAGAGTTGAGATCTCAGATGAGCGAAAAAGAATACAATAAATACTCGGTCATGCTAGAACTTCAAGCTGACTTTCTCGCTGGCGTATGGGCTAATCATAGTCAACAGTCTGCCGCTATGATGGAAAAAGGTGATCTAGCAGAAGCATTAAATGCTGCCAATGCGATCGGTGACGATAGGCTTCAAAAACAGTCTAGTGGCAGAGTGGTGCCTGATTCCTTTACCCATGGCACCTCTGCTCAGCGAATGAAATGGTTTAAGAAAGGTTTCGATACTGGAGATATTACTCAGGGAGACACCTTTAATTCAGACAACTTATAGTTACAACCCACTGGTCTGTAACACACTGATCTGATCGGGGTGAAGGTGATGAATGTACTGACGTAAAATATAATACGTCTCAGGTACTGGATTGACCAGCTCTAATTGAGAAAGAATATCCTGTTGAAGTTTGGCTGCAGGCACGTACCCAAAGCGGGTTAATATTCCTCTTTCAAACAGACAGTACAGTCTTTCTTTCTCAGACCTCCCATCAAGATCAATTAAAATTTCTTTTTGGCTTTCTTTGATAACTTTCAAGAAGGCTGCCACCCCCGTATTATATTCTTCTGGTGATTGATTGCCTTCGCATGCTCCTTCGCATTTCAATGAATATTCTTCCGCACAGTAGACTTTTCTCAATCCACATAGCTTGGCGCACAACCCATAAGTAGCTATCCCTTCCTTCAAAAAGGAAGTTGCTTCTTCCATCGAAAAGAAAGAATCTAAGGGCTTTAAATGCTTAGTAACTTTTGCTATCTGAAATCTACCATAACCAATATTATCCTCGTAATGAAATAACCCATACATCTGTTTGGGGAGTTTCAATGCTGAATTATATTTTGGCCATAGCCTTTTGATTTCCAGTGATTCAAATAATAAAGCAAAAAATTCACTCCCGGTTAATTCCCATTTGAGATCAACCACCTCGGACTTTAATTTTTGTTTTAGGTTAGGCAACACATTCCCTGAAAAATGATTTTTAAAGCGCTCTTTAATATTGACTGCTTTGCCCACATAGATCACCTTACCCTTCTGATCAATCATGTAATACACCCCACATGAATCCGGGATTTCTTTAAATTTTGATGAAGGAAAATTAGGTGGCAAAAATCCTTCACCTGAATTTTTTTTCATCGACTGGCTGATCACCATTGGATCGGATTTGATCATTCTATCAAATAAAATCGCGGTGGCTCTTGCATCCCCCATCGCTCTGTGACGGGCTTCGATTTGGATTTTTTGATTCTCACAAAGTCTCCCTAAACTATAAGATTTCAATCCTGGGTAGATTTTTCTACCCAGTCTAACGGTGCAGAGTTTAGGCACTTTTAGCTCTTTGCCAAGATTCAAGAAAGCTTCGCGGATAAAACTATAATCAAAATTTACATTGTGAGCGACAAATACCCTTTCATTGAGAAGTTCCCAAATCTCCTCCTCTAAATCGGCGAAGGTAGGTTGATGCCTGACCATAAAATTATCTATTCCAGTCAGCCCTGTGATATAAGTAGGAATACCTTGCTGAGGATTTAGTAAGGTCTCAAACTCTCTAATGATGGAAGTGCCATCATGAATCAAAATTGCTATTTCAGTGATTCCACCATTTTTTGGAGCTCCACCTGTAGTCTCAATATCAACAATTGCATATTCCATCAGCTACAAAAATAAGTAATTGGTTGAGGTTGACTCAGAAATCCTCAGAGAATGTCAGTCTTAATTTTCTCATCGGTCAAATAAAGGGAGTAATTACCATTCATCCCTTATATGCAACATTGTTACATTTATTGTAGTTTATATCATTTGCCAATACTAGATTTGCATTGTGAATATAAAAATCCTGTCCTATTTCATTTGTTTGAGCATCTTGAATGGTGTCATAGTCTCTGCCCAAGCTCAAGATTGCTCCAGCTCAATTAGAGGTAAAATTATACATCTGGAAAATAATGAACCCATTGAGGCTGCCTATATATGGGTGAGTGAAGTCAATGATGGTGCAGTTTCTGATCAAAACGGAAATTTCATCATCAAAAATCTTTGCCTTGGGAAATACACGCTCTCAATACAATTTTTGGGTCATAAGACCATCAATGATACGATCAATTTAACAAGCATTATTTTCAATAAAACCTACAGGATGGAGGAAGAGTCGATGAATCTAGTGGGGATTGAGGTTCACGGTCATCGTGATGCGGTCCAGACGACTAGTTCAGTCTCGGCTCTTTATGGTGAAAAATTATTAGAGTCAAGAGGTGAAACATTAGGGGAAAGCTTAAAGCGAATTTCGGGAATATCCACCTATTCCACCGGAAATAGTATAGCCAAACCAGTCATCCATGGAATGCACAGCAACAGAATCATGATCATGAACAACGGCATCCGACTGGAAGGTCAACAATGGGGAGCAGAGCATTCTCCGGAAATTGACCCCTTCCTAGCCGACGAAATAACCGTGGTCAAAGGTGCAGAAACAGTAAGATATGGACCAGAGGCTATGGGAGGGGTAATTTTGGTAACCCCCGCCCCATTACCAACGAAGAAGGATCCAAAGACTGAATTTTATTTGCTTGGAGCCTCCAACGGAAGGCAGGGGAACTTAGCCTTTAAGCATACCGATGGTTTCAATAAGATCAAAGGTTTGGGATATAGACTTCAAGGTTCGGCGAAGCGATCTGGAAACATCAAATCTCCTGACTACTATCAAATGAATACCGGATTGAGCGAATTGAACTTTTCAGGTGCTGTCGGTTATAGCAGCAAAAAGCTAGGAATAGAAGGATATTACAGCCTATTCAGTACCACGTTGGGTATTCTCGCTGATTCTCACACTGGCAACTTGTCGGATTTAGAAAATATCATTGCCAATGGAAGACCATTTACAGATGGGAGTTTCCGCTACCAAATAGATAATCCCAAACAGAAGGTAACTCATCAATTAGCCAAACTGAAATCACATTATCATCTTTCAGAAAACTGGAAACTTAATTTTCAGTATGGTTTCCAAGTTAATAATCGACAGGAATTTGACAAAAGAAGGGGCGAATTAAATGATAAGCCGAGTTTAGACCTTCAGCTTTATACCAATACGCTGGATATTTACGTCAACCATACCCATAAAAACGAATTCAGTGGAACCTGGGGAATTAATTTTATTCAGCAGGCTAACAGTAATATTCCAGGCACGGGAGTTACCCCATTAATCCCAAATTACGATTTAACCAATACCGGTTTTTACGCCATGGAGAAGTATTCTAAAGGTCCAGTGGAACTAGAAGCCGGAGCCAGATTTGACATTAGAAATGTTCAGACAGCTCGATATATAAATTCAAAATTACAAACTGCCAACTTAAATTATCAAAACTTCTCAGCCTTTCTAGGCGGATTATTCCATATCATTCCAGATCTCACATTTAACAGTAATCTTGGATCAGCCTGGAGACCTCCAAACGTAAACGAACTTTTCAGTCAGGGATTGCACCATGGAGCTGCTGCAGTTGAGATCGGAAACTCTGAGCTGATTGCCGAGAAATCTTTAAAATGGATCAATGAGCTAGAGTACGATGGACAAAAGACTCATTTAGAATTTACCGCGTACCTCAATCCAATCAAGGATTATATTTACCTCAATGCTACTGGGGAAACTTATGTGAGTTTAAGAGGAACCTTTAATGTATATGAATATCTACAGGCCAATGCTTTTTTTTATGGGTTTGATGTCTCTGGCAGCTATGATTTTACCGACAAGTTGCAGGGGTATTTGAGAGGATCAATTGTACAGGCAAAAAACACGGAAGATGATAATTACTTTCCGTTTATTCCATCTAACAGAGTGGAATGGGGAATTTCTTATGATTTCTCAAAAGTTGACGATTCCCGAACTAATAAGCTGACTGTAAGTAATACGCTAGTTTCAAAGCAGAAAAGACAACCAAACTTTGATATTGCTCCTGCCCCACCTGGTTATGCGCTTTTCGATGTAGGATACCAAAAGCAATATTATATATCGAAAAACAAATTAAATGTAGGCCTACAAATCCAAAATCTATTCAATACTTCCTATAAGGATTACATGAACCGCTTCCGTTATTACACTTATGATGTTGGGAGAAATATTAATTTAAAACTCAATTATTTATTCTAAACCAAAACCTATAAACATGAAAAACAAATTTCATTTATTAAGCTTATTTGCCCTACTTCCTCTATTTTTTTCTAGTTGTAACAGTGAAGATCCTGTTCCGGAAAATGACGGTGAAGTAATCACTGACTTAACACTTACTTTTCAGGAAATAGATATCTCTGGAAATTCTGTAGGAGAACCATTCTCATTTAAAGCTTCAGATGCAGAAGGAATTGAATTAAATGCTACCCCAGAAGTCGATATCGTTGAATTGCAACGAGGAAAAACATATCAAATGAAAATCAGTGTTTCCAATTCAATTGCTGGAGAAGAAATCACTCCTGAAATCTCAACAGAGTCAGACAAGCATCAATTCTATTTTCTGGGCTCAGCTTTTTTAGGGATTGATGCTCCTGCCAAATACCAGTATAATGATGAAGGCGGCATTAATTTAGGTTTGGAGGGAATTGTCATTACTGTTCCAAATCCTAAGGCAAACACTGCACAATTGCAAATTGTACTTCGTCATAACCATAATAAAAGCTATCCTGGAGCTTCGGATCCCAATTTCGAAAAATATGTAAATGCAGGTGGATCCAGTGATTTAGATATCACCTTCCCTTTTGCCATTAATCCTTAACTAATTTAGTTTTAAAAAGTAAAAAAGGTAACCAATAATCTGGTTACCTTTTTTAGTGAACTTTTATGTCGGCTTCTTCAAGTGAAAGTGCCGTCACTATTTTTGTTGAGTTGGAGCATTTTTCCCAACATTTCCAGCGACTAGTATAGTTTTGTAATCCGTCCCCTCACTTGCCAGATGCACCTTGATATGGCCATCAAAGTCTTTGAAAGAATCAAAATTTAAGGTGGTACCATCAGCTAATTTTTCGAGGCGTGTTTGGGATAATAAAGTCAACCCATTCACTGGGTTAAGCATAAACGCCATTGGTGCATCTTTACTGTCGTATCTTCCAAAATGCAAATGAGCTGGGAATTTAAGTTCTGAGTTCAACGGAGAATCCCAGTTTAACTTAATTCTAACTTCAAGTCCTCCATCTGGATATTCTCTAATCGTTACCATCCCGGTATAATCGTATTCACTGGTCTGGATTAAAGGATATTCAAGTTCTCTTCCTGTGTAATCGGGTGGATCTACAATAGTCTCAGAGCAGGAACTAAGTGTCAGCAAAGTCACCAAAAACCCTATTAAAATTTTCATGGTTGAAGGTTGAATTTGCCACATTTACGATAAAATTTTATATATAGTTTTAACCATCATTTTCGACTGTTTTTAGCAAACATTATAAGAATCCTAATCGTTAGCTTTTTCAAAGTTAATAAATCCCACTCATTACTATTTTGGTTCAAAAGTATCTCATTCCTTGAAAGAAGACACCAGACTACAGCCAGCTATAACTTATTTTCTCAATAAAGGATGGAAGCCCTTTCCATTTCAACTTCAGGCTTGGTCTGATTTTCTAGATGGCAAATCAGGTCTGCTTAATGCCCCTACTGGTTCAGGAAAAACCTTTGCCATGTGGTTTGGGATAATTTTGGAGCACATTGAAAAGAATCCAGCTACCTGGCAGAATCCCTCAAACTCAGGAATCCAGTTAATCTGGGTAACTCCACTGCGAGCCCTTGCTCAGGATATTCAGAAAGCCATGCAGGAAGTTTGCGATATCATTGGACTCCCCTGGCAAGTGGCAGTTCGAAATGGGGACACAGACGCAAAAACCAAGGCGGCATTGAAGCGTAGGCCACCCGAAGTACTGATCACTACTCCTGAAACGCTCCACATTCTTATATCTCAAAAAGACCATACCTCATTATTTCAATCCATCAATGCAGTGGTGGTAGATGAATGGCATGAATTAGTCGGAAATAAACGTGGAGTTCAAGTTCAGTTGGCATTGGAATATATTCAGGGGATCTGCCCCGGGGTATTTCGACGTTGGGCGATATCTGCAACTATTGGAAATATGGGACAGTCAGCGGAGGTTCTTCTGGGCAAGGGATTGCCGCTGCACATTATTAAAGCTGACATTGCGAAAGAAATTATAATTCATTCTGTCTTTCCCGACGAAATAGAAAAATACCCCTGGCATGGACATCTGGGAATTAGGATGCTGGATAAGGTAACCCCAATTATCGAGGCTGGAAGGACCGTGTTATTATTTACCAATACGCGCTCACAGACAGAAATTTGGTATCAAAAGATATTGGAAGCCCGACCAGACTGGGCAGGTTTGATTGCCATGCATCACGGTTCATTGGATATGAGCGTGAGATCCTGGGTGGAGCAGGCACTTCATGAGGGAAGATTGAAAGTGGTGGTGTGCACCTCAAGTCTTGACTTAGGGGTGGATTTTCGGCCTGTGGATCGGGTGATCCAAGTCGGAAGTCCCAAAGGGGTTTCTAGATTTATGCAGCGGGCAGGAAGGGCTGGGCATCAGCCGGGCTTGCCATCTGAGATTTTTTTCGTCCCAACCAATTCACTCGAACTCATCGAAGCGGCTGCGTTGCGGGATGCAATTGAAAAGCAAGAGTTAGAATCTCAGTTTCCGCCCAAACTTCCCTACGATGTATTAATTCAGTTTTTAGTCACCTTGGCTGTAGGTGATGGATTTGATGAAAATTTTATTTTCGAAGTCGTAAAAAAATGCTGGTCTTACTCCGAAATGACCCAGGAAGAGATGAATTGGATGATGGACTTTGTCACCAAAGGAGGGAACTCACTGGGCAACTATGAGGATTTTTTGAAAGTCCACAAAAGCCAAGACGGTAAATACCATATCACCAGCAAAAGAATAGCAATGAAACATAGATTATCCATGGGCACTATTGTGTCGGATGCGATGATTAAAGTGAAATTTAAAAACGGCGCTTACTTGGGTACGGTGGAAGAGCATTTCATCTCAAAAATGAAACTTGGTGACAGGTTCTTTTTCGCAGGAAGAAACTTAGAGTTGATGCAGGTACAGGGTTTGATTGCCTACGTGAGGCTTTCGACGAAGAAAACAAGAAATGTAGTAAGTTGGATGGGTGCGCGAATGTCACTTTCGTCCAAATTAGCCGACAAAATTCGAGAAATACTTGAGCTCTATAATCGAGGCATTTATTTGTCAGAAGAAATAAAACAGGTACTTCCCATTCTGGATTTGCAGTCCAAACTTTCGATTGTTCCTGACAAAGATACGTTCCTCATTGAAACTCATTACAGTCAAGAGGGATTTCATTTATTTTTTTATCCATTTGAAGGTAGAGCAGTTCATGAATTAATGAGTGCTTTGATAGCCTATCGTATCAGCGTGAGTTTACCTGTTACTTTCAGTATTGCCATGAATGACTATGGCTTTGAGTTACTTACAGATAGTTATATCAACCTGGAAGAGCTGCTTGAGGAAGATCTATTTACCCTAAAAAATCTGAGAGAAGACATCTTACTCTGTGTCAACGAAAGTGAAATGACCAGAAGGAAATTCAGAGAAATTGCGAGTATTGCAGGATTGATTTTTCAGGGATATCCAGGTAAACCTGCTACGTTTAAGCATGTTCAGGCGAATTCCAGTTTAATTTTTCAGGTGTTTGAGCAGTATGATCCTGAGAATTTATTGCTCAAACAAGCTCACCAAGAAGCAATCAGTCAGCAACTGGAAGAGGATAAATTAATTCACGCTTTGGAAAAGCTCAACAAACAAAGGATTGCAGTGAAACATCCTGTCCAATTTACCCCCTTCTCGTTTCCAATCATGGTAGATCGACTAAGCAGAAACTCCATCTCTTCGGAATCCATCGAAGATAGAATTGTCAAAATTCAAGCTCAATTTGAAATTCTGGATTAATTAGCCCGCCAGAAAAAAGGAGTGAACAAGATAAGAATGGTAAACAATTCTAATCTTCCCAGCAGCATAATGAAGGATAGAAATATTTTGGCAGCAGGAGAGAAAAACGCAAAATTATCTAAGGGGCCCACACTTCCAATTCCCGGTCCCACATTAGCCAAACAGGTGGCCACAGCACCAAATGAAGTAGGAAGATCATATCCCATTATCGATAGGGCTAAAGAACCTAGTACAAAGGTGAACAAGTAAATCAATAAGAAATTCATGATGTGAGTAATGATTCTTCCCGTCACACGATCGCCGTTGATCATCAGGGGAACTATAGCTCTAGGATGTATTAATCGTTTGAATTCCAACCAGGAATTCTTAATGAAGGTGAGATGGCGGACAAATTTTATCCCTCCAGCAGTCGAACCTGCGCACCCACCAAGAAACAGTAACATGAAGCAGATGTAGGTAACTCCCTCGCCGTATTGAGTATAATCATCGGTCACAAAGCCTGTGGTCGTCACGATAGAAACGACTTGAAAAAGCGATTTTCTAAATGCCAACTCCGGATCTGCTACCACAGAGGAAATAGGAATAAACAGGATCACTGCCACCCCTAGCAATACTAATCCGTAAATTTTAAACTCATCACTTTTTAATACCCTTTTAAATTTCCCTATCAAACCGAAATAGATTACCGTAAAGTTGGTGCCGGCAAGGAACATAAACAGAATTGCTACATATTGAATAAATGCAGAATCATAATAGGCCATACTATTATTTTTGGTAGAGAATCCTCCTGTAGCCAACGTTGTGAGTGCGTGATTAATAGCATCAAAAAAGGTCATACCTCCTACCCAAAAAAGCAGGGTGGCAAGCAGGGTCAAGCCTACATACACGTACCAAAGCCGCTTGGCGGTCTCTGAGATTCTGGGATGGATTTTATCTGAGGTAGGACCGGGAGATTCTGCCACAAACAGTTCGATCCCTCCTATTCCCAATAAAGGGAAAATTGCAACAGTCAACACAATGATCCCCAATCCACCAACCCACTGAGTCATACTTCTCCAAAACAATAAGCCTTTTGGCATTGCCTCGATATCAGTTAGAATTGAAGCTCCTGTGGTGGTGAGCCCTGACATGGTCTCAAATAAGGCATCAGAAAATCCCAAAATCTGCTGACTCAGGATGTACGGCAACATCCCAAAACCAGCCATAAATACCCAACTCAATGCTACAATGAGGTAACCTTCACGCTTTCTAATATTCTGATCTTGCTTTGAAAAAGAGAAAAATAACACCATTCCCAAAATGATGGTAATCAAAGCCGAAGTCAAAATTGGCCATGGATCCTCGCCAAAATAAATTGAAAATATAGCTCCGGGAAGCATCACCAAGGCAATAAGCACCAAAAGTGCACCCATGATTTTTGCTATCTCCTTGAAATGAATCATGAATTAATGAAAAAGTTTATCCAGCGTATTTTTAGCCTCAGGAAGTGCTAATACAATCGCTTTATCATTTAAGTTTAATTGAAAATCCCCGTCAGGAATAAATACTTCATCACCTCTTATAACACCTGCGACAATCGCAGAGTCAGGAAAATGCAAATCTTTTAACGGTTTTTTTGTTAGCTTATTGGGTTTATTCACAGAATATTGGATAAACTCAGCATCTACTCCATAAATGCCAGACACGGCATCTACTGATCCTTTTTTCAAATATCTAGAAATCTCATTTGCTGCTACCAGCTTCTTATTGATTAGAGAATCCACCCCTATACTGTGCGATATATGAATGTATTCCCGTGTATCTACGTGGGCAATTGTTTTGTAGACGCCATGATTTTTTGCTGTGAGACTCGCAATAATATTGGTCTCCGAGGATTCTGTCAATGCCAAAAATGCATCCATTTGCTCCAGACCTTCTTCGATCAGCAACTCCACATTTTTGTAATCTCCATTAATTATAAGGGTGTTTCGAAGATTTTCTGCCAGCCACTTACAGCGCTCCTTATCTTTGTTGACCAAGGTGACTCTAAAGTGATCTTCCAGTCTCAATGCGGTAGTCAACGCCATATCATCCCCTCCGATAATCATCACATTTTTAATTGTGACTTTCTCCTGACCCAGCATTTCCATGATGGTTTGAGTGTTTTTCTTATTGGAAATAAAAAATACGTGATCATTATTTCTTATGATAGTGCTTCCTCTTGGGATGATCGTTTTTTGGTCCCTCAGTATTGCGATGATTCTGATATCTACAAAAATAGGATTGGATTTGGTATCCATTATCCGCTGATTAACCAGAGGATTACTTTGATCCAAAGTAATTCCGACGATGTTTAACTTTCCTCCTTCAAAATCGAAAACTTCTGTAAAATTTGAGTTTTCGATCATCTTGTAAATCTCCCTACTACATAGCATGGTAGGAGAAATAAGATTGTCAATACCCATATTTTGAAAATAGGTGAGATTTTCGGGCTCCAGGTAAGAATGGTTTCTAACTCTAGACATCACTCGTTTTGCACCGAGTTGCTTGGCCAATACGGCTGTCACAATATTGGTTTTCTCCGAAGTGGTCACCGCCAATACCATCTGTGCACCACTCACGTTGGCTTTTTTCAACACTTCGAAAGAGGTGGCATCGCCCTGGACAGTAAGTACGTCTAATTTAGAGGCTACGTAGTCCAGCACTTCGCGATCGGTATCGATCAGCGTGATGTCCTTGTTGTCGTAACTTAATTGCTCGGCCAAGTGATATCCCATATCACCTGCACCTGCAATCACAATATTCATCCCCATAGGAGTCGTTCTGGTATTTTAAGAAGCTGCAAAAATAGCTTTCTTTATGTAAATCAGGCACCAAGCTAATCCTTTTATATAGATAAATCCATTTAGCAAATGCAAACGGTAAATTCAGCACTCACATTCTCAGGCTGCCAAGTCAAATTTATTCTTATGCCATTTAATCTTCCAGCAAATTCTGGCTTTCTTTTTCTGGCATTTCCTCTACTTCTTTGAGCTTGCGCTGGATCACACGGGTACGCACTCCTACTAGTTTATCTAATTCATCATTGGCTTCAGAGAGCTTACTTTGAGTCTTTTTGATCAACTCTCCAAACTTACCAAATTCGGTTTTGATCGCACCTAGCACCTGCCATACTTCTGAACTTCGCTTTTGGATTGCAAGGGTTTTAAATCCCATTTGAAGACTATTTAAAATAGCAGAGAGTGTCGTAGGCCCTGTAACTATAACTTTATATTCTGTCTGAATCTGCTGAGTAAGTCCAGGCTCGCGCAAAATCTCAGCGTAGAGACTTTCCACAGGAAGGAAAAGAATCGCAAAATCAGTGGTATGCGGTGGGTGAATGTACTTATTGTGAATATCTGAAGCCGCTTTCTTAACTGCCTTAATCAGCTCTGAGCGATGAATTTCTATGTCTGATTTAGAGGCAAGTTCATAGGCATCCACAAGCCGTAAGTATGATTCCTGAGGAAATTTAGCGTCTATAGGCAGCAATATAGGCTCATTCTGTCCAGGCATTTTTACGGCAAACTCCACTCTTTCCCGAGTTCCTTTGCCCACGTCGGCATTGATGATGAACTGATCCGGTGATAGCATATTTTCTAATAGTGCATGAAGTTGGTACTCACCCAATACCCCACGGCTTTTGACATTGGTAAGTACACGCTTTAGATCTCCCACGCCTATAGCCAGGTTCTGCATTTCTCCCAAGCCTTTTTGTACTGCTTGAAGTTGATTGCTTACCATCTCAAAGGACTGTCCAAGCCTAGTTTCCAGCGTTTTTTGAAGCTTTTCATCCACCGTCTCACGGATTTTTTCCAACCGAAGCTCAGTCGTTTTCATCAAGTCTGCCTGTCGTCTATTTAGATCTTCAAATTTCTCTTTTTGCAAGGCATTAAAATCCTGTACATTCTGCCTAAATACTTCTCCAAAAGTCTTAAGTGCCTCAATTTGATCTTTGGAACCTGCTCTTAAACTACTGAAAACCAATTGAAATTGATTGGTCATATTATCATTGGCTTCTCTTCTGCTTTGGGATAAGCCAAGTTCCAATTCCTTACTAAGTCGTGTGAGTTCGGCCTGAAGTACCTCCTTTTCACCCGACTTACCATTTCTGAGGAAAAACAACACGATCAGAACTATCTGTGCTACCAGAACTAGTATAAGTAAAAATTCAATTTGCATAAGTCAGAATAGTTTGACGCCCAAAGTAAGTTTTGCGAAGCTCCACACCTAAAAAAGCTAGATATTCCGCGACAGACTCCGTCGGTATTTCTTCCATAGGAACGTGACCGGCATTTTCAAAAACTACTAGATTTGAATCTGATATCGCTTGTTCTAACCTAACTCCTTGTTGCAAAGGGATCCACTGATCTTTTTCTCCCCAAAGAATCAAAGTAGGCATCACTATTTTTTCAAAATCTATATTTGATTCTTTTGGGGCAGTCATCCTATCCAAGGTCGCCTGTCTATTTCCCTCTACCAAAAGCAACTCGTAATAGCGATCTATTATTTCTGGACTGACCTTTTCTGGGTTGGCGTATACTTCCTTCAAGTTCATCTCAAACAAAAATCTCGGCGTACAACTAAGGAGAATTTTAGAAAGCATTGGATTGTCGAGTACTGTGAAAACCCATCCTCCTCCCCTTTTAGCAGCAAAGTTTTTGTCATTTGATTTTATCGAAGATGCTCCACAAGAATCGATTAGACCCAATGAAAGCACTCGATCGGGACGTTTGGAAGCCAATTCCAATGCAACTGCTCCTCCCATAGAATTTCCCACCAGATGAAATTCATTAATATCAAGTTTTTCGGTAAGTCTTAAAACTAGTAAAGCATAATCGGACTGGGTGTAGAGCTTGAGACTATCAGGCCCAGTAAGTCCATGTCCAGGCAGGTCTATGGCAATGGTTCGAAAATAAGGACTGAGGGCAAACTGCCACGCTTCCCAAGTAAATAAGGAGGAAAAACTTCCATGAAGCAAAACGATGGGTTCGCCCTCTCCCATGATTCTCACATGCACCCGAACTCCATCGATGTCAATAAATTGACTTTCTGGGCTTAGGTACTTGGCGATTATTTTTTCCCTGGGAAAATCATTTTTATAGCATAATAGAAGAAAAAAAACACTGGCAAGTGTCAGTGTCAGGAATACTTTTAAAATTCGTTTGATCCAAACCATAAAATCAGCTTTCTTAAGAGTTGGGAAATATTTATAAACAAAAAACATCCCTATATACACTTTATTATTAGCTTGAAATAAGCCTTTTTCCTTGAAAATATCCTCCTTCTTCAAAAATATAGGTCCCGGGTCTATTATCGCGGCCGCATTCATTGGGCCAGGCACGGTAACTGTCTGCACACTAGCGGGTGTAAATTTTGGCTATTCTTTACTTTGGGCATTGGCACTTTCGGTGATTACTACGATGATCCTGCAAGAGCTGACAGGAAGGATTGGAATAGTGACTGGCAAAGATCTCAGCCAACTGATCAGCTCTCAGCAGTCTGGTAAGTTGGTGAAGTTTTTCTCCACTGCTTTGGTGTTGACAGCAATTGGGGTTGGAAATGCTGCTTATGAATCTGGAAATATTGCAGGAACTTATCTTGGTCTTCAGATTTTTTATGAGTTTCCAGTTTATAATCTGGGCAGGTTAGAAATAGTTCTCGGCAATCTGCTGATTGGTCTGCTAGCGTTCACCTTACTCTGGATGGGAAATTACAAATTGCTAGAGCGCATCCTTATTCTTTTGGTAGTTCTAATGTCGCTTGCTTTTTTGGCAACTACCGTACTGATACAGCCTGACTGGAAGTTGGTTTTAAAAGGTTTCATCCCCCAATGGCAAAGCGATCAATTCACCACCATTGTAGCCCTCATTGGCACCACGGTAGTTCCATATAACCTATTTCTCTATTCCAGCTTAGCCAAAGCAAAATGGTCGTCCACTGAAGATTTGAGATATATGAGAAGCGATATTGTATTAGCTATCCTACTTGGCGGTTTGGTCTCCATGGCGATTGTCATAGTGGGTGCGGCCAATACAAGTACCGATATCAGTTCGGCTCTCGATCTATCAGGGGGAATGGAGTCATTATTTGGTAGGGGTGCCAAATACCTTGTGGCCTTTGGACTGCTGGCTGCTGGACTCACCTCTTCACTCACTGCTCCATTGGCGGCAGGATTGGTGATTTGTGGAATAATGGGTTGGAGCCAGTCCATCAACTCCAGAAGTATGCGAGGTTCTATCGCAGTGATCGTTGGTCTGGGAATAGTATTTTCCTCACTTGGCATCAAATCAATTGAACTCATCATGCTTGCACAGCTAGCAAATGGCATTTTGCTGCCAGTTGTGAGTGGATGGATTATATGGGTGGCTTCTCAAAAAGATGTGTTGGGAAAATATACAAATAGTCCTGCCTATACATTTGTGGGCATATTGATCTGGCTTTTCACGCTGGCTTTGGGAATGAAAAGTATTTTCACTGTTTTTGGGATTAGTTTCTAGCAAGAATGCTGAGTTGCACATTGACTGGAAATAAGCTATCGCATTCTTGCTTCCTTCACCAAGGGAATAGCAACATTATCTTTTCCAACAACTTTCTCTTATAGACTTAGGCAAATCTGTTGGAAAAGAGCTACCCTTTAAATGAGCATCGGATCACATGTCACTACTTTTTCCATGCATTGAATCCGTGGCTATGGAGAAGATTGATTTCTTTCAAATCTTATATTGTGTCTATGTCTTCATTTGTAGACAAAATGGAAATAGTATAAACCTTACTTACTCAATGCTTTAATGATTCTATCTTGATTTATTACTATATCTCTAAAAAGTACGTGCGGGAATTCTTGGTATTTTGAGTCTTTGAAGGTTTCGTGAATATGTAGTAACGTTGAAGCTGTAAGTAAGGACAAGTTCATCTCAACATCCATTTCACAGTCAGTGACAAAATCATCACTGAATTCGGGTGCTACAAGAAGAATCTTCACAATTCGAAGATTATTTTTAAGGGATAGTTTTTGGTAGGATTTCAATTGCCTAGAAACCGTGCTAAATTTATTGTATCCACTTTCCTTACTTGTCTTACATTCTACAATGATAATCTCATTTTTACCAAGATTAAGAAGGATATCCATCATATCCTTATTCGTATTTATCCCCTGTTTGAGTTGCTCATCGACGTTAAACCCCAGACTTTTAAAAATCACTCGAGTCAATTCTTCGAATTTTAGTCCAAGCTCACTCTCTCTAATTTGGATTCCATTCTCTTTTAATTGATTGTAATTTCGGTAAGCTACATTCTCGTAATTCTCTAGATAGAGATTTTCGACATCTTTGTAATGTGCTAGAATATTGAGAATATCATCTCCACGCTGCTTAACACCATTGTCTTTTTTGAATTTCTCAATATCCACTTTATCTATAAGGTCAAGGATATCCCTTGGCTTGATATTGTAGTCTAATAGAAATTCAGCATTAAGCACGTATTCATCTTGCAATTCAAAATGATCTTTGAGATTCTTATTAAGAGCTGGCAAGGAAATATTCAGTTCAGTTAACAACTTTTCATAGCCGTCAATAGATATCCCTACTTTCTCATCCTTTTCAACAGCTTCAAAATATTGGATTAAACTATCTATTTTCTCATTCAGGGTGCTCCCTTTCAGATTTGGAATCAACAGGCCTTTTTCACAAAGTTCATTCAGTGTTTTTTTCTTCTCAGTGAGCGTAAAACCATCCTTATAAATATTATTGAGCAATAAACTCGTAAAAGGAACTCCTTCTTTAATGATTTCTTCAATCTTTTTGGAGTAGCTTAATTTCCTGTCAATGTTATGCTTCTTAGCGATTGAATTTATATTTGGCTCTCTGAGTAATTTGAGGGTTCTTCTATAAAATTTGTCAGCAACTTCCTTCTTTCGAACCTTTCTAAGAAGTCGGACCATTTCATCGGCAACAAAAATTGTATTCTCCTTTTTGGAGTAAAAGATCACCCCTATATTTTTCAAATTCGAAACGACATCTAAAATTTCCGTTGTTTTAACTGGAAGAATTGAATAGTTAATCAATTTAATTTCTTCTTGAGAGAGACCCAGTTCTTTTGATAAGGTCAAAATGATTGAAAGCTCATCTGAGGTGATTTTAGCCTCTCTATTATTCACCACATCATTATAAAAAGCCGCTGACAAACAAGATTGATAGATTTTATAATCTCTCTTTCTAGACTCACTGAGTTCAGATTTGTCATTTTCAAACTCAGATGTCAAGTTGCTAATCTTAACCTTTAGCTGTTTTAACTCCGCGTCATACAACCGTGAAAACCAATCTTGCTTCATGATACAATTGCCATCTCTAGTTATGATATCAATTAGGATGTCCAACTGAGAGGAGACCTCTTGAAATTCCGCACCAATATGATCCATAAATTCATGAGATGTTAGGTCAAAAATTTTGGCAATATTTTGGTTATCAACAGACTTAAGTCCTTTATTAGCAGGTACTAAAATCTTTTCTACCTCCTTTGCTTTATCTTTGCTAGAGGTGATAATGTTGTCAATAATCTTAATGAATGAGTTTTTTTCAATGGAACTTAGCCTATCTAGAATTTTTTCCAGTTTCATGGTTTTATGAGTTAAATGCCGACCAAAAATCAATAATCGGTTGGAATGAAAAATTAGGAGTAAAAAGTTTCAATATAGAGCTTACATTTTTAGATCAAACTATATTCTATACTATGTATATCCGCAATTGGGTCAGTAAAAGAGGAAAAGCGAGGTAATGAATGGTAAACACTAGCATAGCGGGTACTTCATTCACCCGACATTTATCTTCCCGCCAAGTAACCAAAGGAAATAAGGTAACTGGCATGATTGCGGATAATCAGGACCTATATAATTGATATTCATTAATTTACCAATTATAGAAGAGACTTTATCAACATCCCGTTTAAAAATGTTGGAGACCGATTAGATAGCTACGAGTTAAATTATTTCTTAAAACATCCCACCTTACCTCCTTGGGTCCTATCTCAATCAATTGCACATACTTGTTAAAATCCCGCCACTTTCACCCTAAAAGTTCTAACGTGTCCTGATCTATCACTTGTATTGGCCATTCATTTTCCAGAATGCTATAAAATATAGTATCTCTTCTTCGCTGTTGGCTCAGCAAGGTATGACTGCGTAAAACTCCTTCTTCGACTGCCCCAGAGTTGAGTAGCGCTTTTCTGGCAGGAATGTTTAAGACGTCTGTTTTAAATTCTACTCTTTTCAAGTGAAGTGTCTCAAAGCAATATGCACACATAAGATGTTTCATTGCTTGATTGATCCCACTGCCTCTCGCCTCTTTGGCGAGCCACGTCCAACCTATTTCGATTCGTTGATCACGGACGGAGAAGTTTCCAAAGGCAGTGCTTCCCACAATCGAATCGTTGGTTTTGTCATAGACTACAAATTGTAAACGCTCCGAGGATAATGCCGGCGCTACCCACTTTTCAAATTCTTCAGCAATACTTAGATCATGAGTGAAGTAGGCCCACATTTCAGGGTCTCCAGTCAGCATCTCAAGCAAACTGAACTGCTCACGGGTAATAGGTCGGAGTACTACGCGCTCATTTTCTAAAATCAAATTTCGATCTAGCATATCAAATTATTGGTACAGCATGATTATCCTTAGGGAAAACAATACTAACCCAATTTGTAAAATAGTTTGATGAAAATCCTATCAGTATCGAAGTGAATGTTTGAAAAATTTATAAAATATTGGTTATTATTTTAATGATTATTCAGTTAGAGGGTATGCGGAATGAATTAATTTTATTCTTCGAAATAAAGGATTTATAAAATTATCTCTCCTGAATGTATTTATAGACAAAATATTTTTTTAAATTATAGGTAATTACAATTAACCCTAAACCCTAATACTTATGAAAAAGCTACTACTTTTCTTGGTTTGTGGGATACTTTGGGCAGGTAGTCTCAAGGCTCAGCAAACGCAGTACACCGTATTCGAATTTATCAAGGTTGAAAATGATCAACTGTTTGACTATATCGAATTCAAAGATTTGATGCAGAAAGTCTACAGACAGGCATTGAATGATAAGCGAATCAAAGGCTGGGATTTTTGGTCTCTTCAATCAGGCGGTGATCACACCGACTTCCAATATATAATGGTTACTTATTATGATGATCCTGTAAAAATGATGAATGGTTTGGACCAGGCATCGATGAAAGAATACACCAAAATAGCCTATCCTCATCTCAACGATGATCAGGTGACAAAGATCTTTCAGGAATCGCAAAAAACCAGAGATACCCCAATGAGATTATATATGAAGCAAATCGCTTCAAGTCAAGATAATTTTCAGATGAAAACCGGAGTGCTTGCCTCATTTGATTTGATGAAAGCCAAGGAAGCAAATTTTGAAACCTACGAACAAGCTGAAACCACAATCTTCCAGCCCATTCATCAAAAATTCATCGATTCTGGGATGATGGGGCATTGGAGTTTGATGAGAACAGCACTACCGCTCGGATCAGAAGCATCTTCTACCCATCTTACCATGAATGTGTACAAAGATTACATGCAGTTTTTCAATGCCCAGTCTTATGAGGACATGAATCAAACCGAAGATCAGCGAAAAGCAGTGGATAAAGGTTTGGACTCCAGAGATCAAAAATGGGTGTACCTCGCAACATTAGAAAATGTAGTTAGATAATAGTCCGGTTGATTAACTCACTGAAAGAGGCTTCATTTTGAAGTCTCTTTTTTTAGTTCCGATAGCTTAAATTACACCAACAATTCATCCCTTTAAGAAGCCGACTCAATTAAAATTAATCAGTGGCATAATTCGGTATGCTGTTATTCAAATTGGCTTATCTGGTTATCAGAAATTGCAGCATTAAAAGACAAAAAGTGAGGTAATTAATGGAAAACACTAGCACAGCGGGTACTTCGGTTATTCCTCACTTGTGCTGAGCTTGCCTCAGCATCGGGATTCCAGCCTTCAAACCAAAGAGAATAATGTTACTGGCATAATTGCCGATCATCAGATTATCTTAACTTTTTATGTGGATATCCGCTTTTCTGCCAATAATGAATCAAACGCTTTAAAAAATTTGGAAAACTTAGCGACTGACACCAATTCGGTCTTCCCTCACTAGGGGCTGAGCTTGCCGTAGCATCGGTCTTCCAGCCAGTTAATCAAGGAAACTACCGCTACTGTCAAAGTAGCGGGTAATCACAAATTTTTATTTGCTAATTCTATTTTCTAACATATTTTTATTATGAAAATAATCGAAAAAATAAAGCCCAACTGCGGGACCAAAACAGACTAGTGCTACCACGAGATGAATCTCCATCCACCTGAGCAAGAGTGTACCTAACTGAATACTAATTACAGACAAAGCAAATCCGATAGAATTAACGACGGTCAGCGCAGTTCCCCTGAATTCAGCGGGCGCACTTTGAGCAACCAGCGTGGAAAACTGTGGAGAGTCTGCCGTTACTACTATTCCCCAGCACACCAATAAGCTAATCCACACCAAAGGATAGTTTTCTCCCACCACCAAAATAAGCAAACAACAAATTCCCGATGCTGACAATGCGACTTTAGCAACTGTGCGGCTGCCGACTTTAGAAGCAATAATTCCTCCTACAGCACAGGAAATCGCCCCTACAGCAATAGTGGTGAAGGTTAAGAAGTTCACTTCCCATTCCATCATTTTGTCCGCACTTAAATAACCTATTAAAACCGGTAGAAATGCCCAAAAAGTATACAACTCCCACATGTGACCGAAGTAGCCAGAAGCTGCACTTTTAAGAGAATTGAGTTTAAAAATCTTAGAAATCAGATTAAACTGAAATCCATTATTAGGCTTACAGAATGGACCTCTGGGAATAAATACCCCTACGATCACACCACCTGTAATCGCTAAAAGTGACGTGATCCAAAGGACATTTTTCCAAGAAATAAAGTACCCAGTACCTGATAAAAGATATGGAAAGGCGGTCCCCAAAACTAAGGCGCCAACCAAAAATCCTAACGCTGTTCCCAATCCTTTTTCGAAGTAATCAGCAGCTATTTTCATCCCAACAGGATAAATTCCTGCCAGGAAAAATCCCACCATAAATCTGCATCCCAATAGTAGCATAAGATTAATTGGCAGCAATGGAATCAATAGGTTGAAGAATGATGCAAGAACTGCACTTATCAAAAATACAATGCTGGGAGGATAACGATCTGCAACACTAAAAAATGCATAGCTTAAAGTGCCAACGATAAATCCAAGCTGAACTACTGTGGTAATGGAGGTAATGAGTTCATAATCAGATAAAACCACTGCCAATTGAGGAGCTACAGCATTACCCGCAAACCAAAGAGAAGTACCTAGAAATTGAGCAATTACGATCAATATCAGGGCACTTCTAGATGTTAATTTCTTATTCAAGCTCCCAGGATAGTTCTGATCTGTTTTACCTCAGCGTCTGAGAATACAGAATTTGATACAGCGGCAACATTATCGTCAAGTTGCTCGGGCTTAGACACACCCACCAACACCGAGGTGATGCGAGGATCTTTGAGAAGCCATGAAATTGCCATTTGAGCCATGGTCTGATTCCGTTCTTTGGCCAGAGTATTCAGCTTGGAAACCATTTGGATTTTCTCTTCGGAGATTTGAGACTCTTTAAGATAACGTCCATCTTTTGCAGCCCTGGAATCTTCGGGAATTCCCTTGAGGTATTTGTCTGTCAAGAGTCCTTGCTCCAAAGGAGAAAATGCGATACTGCCGATCCCCTTTTCTCCCAAGACATCCATCAATCCATCTTCGACCCAGCGATCCATCATAGAATATCTCGGCTGATGAATCAACAAAGGAGTTCCGAGGTCCTTCAGAATTTGGTACGCTCTGGTGGTGTCCTCCGCGCTATACTGCGAGATTCCCACATAAAGAGCTTTTCCCTGCCTCACCAATAAATCCAACGCACCCATAGTTTCTTCTAGAGGCGTAGTTGGATCTGGACGATGATGGTAAAAAATATCTACGTAATCCAAGCCCATACGCTTTAGACTCTGATCGCAACTTGCTACCAAGTACTTTTTAGAACCATGATTGCCATAAGGGCCAGGCCACATATCCCAGCCAGCTTTAGATGAAATTAATAACTCATCCCTTAGACTGGCAAAATCCTTTTTGAATATTCTTCCAAAGTTTTCCTCTGCAGATCCAAAAGGAGGACCATAGTTATTTGCCAAATCGAAATGGCATATTCCAAGGTCAAACGCTCTTCTAAGTATTGTTCGACCTAAGGTAAAGTCAGCGTTATGACCGAAATTATGCCACAAACCCAAGCTGATTTCCGGGAGTAAAAGGCCGCTATTCCCGCAACGTCGATACGTCATTTGATGGTATCTATCCCCGGATGGCTGATAAGGTGAAAGTGGTGAGTGATCGTTAATGTCCATAGGTTAAAAGATTTTTTTGAGTTAAGAGAACCAAATTAAAGCGATTAATATAGATATCAAACCTATGCCCATCAGAAGTAGCCAACTTTTCCATATATATCGAATCCAGTCGTTAAAAGGTACAGCAGCTGCCGCAATTACTGCCATCATTCCACCATTGGTTGGTACAATCAAGTCCATAAGTCCAGCTCCATATTGATATGAAAGTACCGCTATTTGTCTGGAAACTCCCAGTAAATCCATGAGTGGAACTGCTAATGGTGTGGTCAATACAGCTTGTCCAGAAGTACTCGGGACAGGTAAATGAATTAAGGCCTGACTTAAAAATAAACCGACCGCTGCAAATTGCTTGGGTAAGGTTGAAAGAGGGTCAAATAAACTCTGAATAAGCGGGTCAATAATTTGCGTTTCCTGCAGGACTAAATAGACGCTCCTAGCCAGACCTACGATAATTCCTGCAAAGATCAATTCCGCAAAACCTTGAGTATAGGCCTTTGCTGTACCGTTGATCCCTAATTTTCCGAGTAAGCCACAAGCGAACCCAGTTATAAAAAATAAGGCTCCCATTTCGTTATATCCCCAGTCTTTTTCTATAATTCCCCAACCCATTACTACTACTGTCCCAAAAGCTAGCAACAAAATAAGACCAGTGCGAAATGAGATTTTTTGCGGCTTTGACACTACTTGGACCAGTTGAGAGGAACGGGATTTTCCGTATTTAATATGGTAACTCGTCCAAATAAAAGTAGCAAGGAAGAAGAATACCATTCGGTAGCCCAAGCCTTCGGAAAAATCGAGTTCAGCCAACTTTTGGGCAAGCAAAGATCCGAATGGATTGATTGGTGAAAAGCTGGCTCCAACCAATGCTGAACCTAAAGATAATGCAATAATTGATCGCAGGTCGTACTGTATTTTCCTGGCTAAAAGTACTAAAACAGGAGTTAAAGCAATTATTTCCTCTTGCATGGCGATGGTAGCCCCACAGATAGCGAATACAAATCCAATCAGATATAGCAGTAAAAATTGTTTGGATCTAAAAGAATAGATCAGCGATTCGATACCAACTTGCAATGCTCCAGTTTTCTCAATTACATAAAAAGCTCCGCCCAGCAAAAGGATTAAGACCATAATATCTGCACCTTCGATAAGTCCTCGTGGAATGGAAAGTGCAATTTCAGATAGACTTGCATTTCTGTCCTCTACCTTGTGAAAGCTGCCTGGAACTACCACTTCTCTGCCGGTACGAGCTTCTATTACGCTATCAAAGCTCCCAGATTGCACCACATAGGAAAGCATTCCAGCCAAAATTACAAATCCCAAAAGGATAATAATTGGATGGGGAAAAGATGTTTTCATTTAGACTTTTGAGAAAAATAGGTAATCAATTGGGTTAATAATTTCATTCTAAAATCTACTTCATCTGTTGAATTCGCAAATATAAAAACTCCGATATCTGCAGTCTTCGAATAAAACATCAAACTAGAATACCCGGCTTGCCCACCAAAGTGACCTTGCCATTCATGATTTCCTATGGTTAATACCTGAAAACCTGCCAGATGTCCATCACTATTTTTCAACCATTCTAGTGCATGCTGATACCTCCCCATGTCTTCTCTCAGCAAGTGAACCAAGGCCATACTCATATCTTTGGTCGTGGAAAGCATTCCTGAAGAAGGAGAAGGAAGCACGTGAAATTTGATACGCCTTGTTTCCATGCGTTTCCAAATGAACGTGGGCTGATACCCAGTCAAGGTGATTGATTCCTCAGGCCATTCGGTGATAAAATGCGTATTAACCATTCCTGAAGGAATAAAAATTTCATTTCTAACAATTGAATCAAATGGATGATTCTCAGATTTGCTTAGGTAATAGCCCAGTAAATCAAAATTGGCATCGGCATAGTGGAATTTAGAATTCTTAAATTTTTTCGGGCCCATATCCTGAAAATAATCTACCGCCCAAGTATTCAAATTGGTGGTTTTAGACGATGAAAACAACCTCTGACTAATACTCTGGTCTTTGATTCCTGATTGATGAGAAAGCAAATCTTTGACCCTGATTTGATCAATGGAATTGTATTGAGCAGTCGGTTTCATTACCGCATTTCCGATCTTATCTTGGGAAGCTATATTTTTGTTTGAAAAAACTTCCGCTAGGGCTAAAGCTGTGAAAATCTTGGATACTGAAGCCAGCAGAATGGGAGAATCAACTTTTAAACTGTCTTTAAATTCTAGGTTTTGATAGCCAATTGCATTCAGATACTTTACGTTCCCCTGTTTTACCACTGCAACACTTACTCCAGGTATGAGATAGGTAGAAAGTGCATTTTGTAATATGGAATCCACTTGGCTGTCATTTGAACTGGTTTTAACAATCGTTTCAAAACGGATTTTTGGATAGCTATACCACCACTCCCAACCAATAAATAAGGCGACCCAAAAGACGATAAAAGCTGAAATTAACTTGAGTTTTTTCTTCATTGAATGAAAACCAAGATCTTAAAATAAGTAGGTAAAATATAGTAAACTCAGTATACACTTTTTAACTAAAAAATAAAAAACTGCCATGACTTTAATAAAAATTTGACACCAACTTTAGTGCTTCCTACGGACATACCATTAATAATCAGCTTTCTTTTTGAATAAGAGTTTTAAAATTTCTCATTCCCACAGTTGCCGCGTTTTTAAAAAAGGTAATTTTTCTCTCAACGTCCATTGTTGGATTAGAAGGATCAATAAGGTAAATATTGGAAGAAGCTGGAACATGGTTGAGTAGTCCCGCTGCAGGATAAACCTGCAATGAAGTGCCGATCACCAAGAAGATATCTGCATGCTCGGTGACCTTTATTGCGTCATCCATCATTGCTACCTGCTCTCCAAACCATACAATATGCGGACGCAATTGACTTCCCATTTCACAAAGATCTCCTTCCTTGATTTCCCAAGTTGACAACTTATAAACTAAGTTGGAATCAATAGAACTTTGCGCCTTGGACAACTCCCCATGAAGATGAATAATAGCTGTGGAACCTGCCCGTTCATGCAGATCATCCACGTTTTGTGTGATAATAGTGACATCAAAGTGTTGCTCCAATTCCGCAAGGATCTCATGGGCTTCATTGGGTTGACAGTCCAAAAGTTGCTTTCTTCGTTGATTGTAAAAGCCCTGCACTAAGAGTGGATTTCTCTTCCACCCTTCCTGAGAAGCAACTTCCATCACATCATGACCTTCCCAAAGTCCACCACTGTCGCGAAATGTATTAATCCCACTCTCAGCAGAAATTCCCGCTCCTGTAAACGCAACCAATTTTTTCTTGCTTTTTTCCATTTCAAAAATTACAAAATTGTAGTTTTAATGCCTATTAATCTAAAATGTATGCCGCAAATAAAATATGCTCAGCTTGTCTCCTTTAGGTATCTGGGTGGAATGCGTTTGGATCCGAAGATCATCTGATAATTTACGAATTCCAGGCTGGAAAGCATAGAAACAGATATGATTATTGTGATGATATAAAAAAGTATTTGATTTTACTCAATTATGCCAGTAGCAGTATTTTTTTTTTGCTTTAAAGGCTGGAAGACCGATGCTTGGGCAAACTCAAAACCAGTGAGGAATGACCGAAGCGGCCTAAATCTAAGAGTGGAGCATGCTTTATGATGCTTTTGTCTAATTTCTGGCAGAGAAGCCGATACTCATAATAGGGTAAATTTGAAACCAACTTAATTCGACCTTCGTCCTTTGGGAAGTTTTAGATAGCCGCAAATGAGAATTCTCTATAAAACAGAAAGCTCCTACCTCCAAAAATATCTTTATTCCAAAAATCTGAACTTGAGGTATTTTATTTTTTCTCCCTTATCAGAAAATATTTTTTCATAGCGGGTCTGAATTCCAAAATGATCATCGACCCATTCGCTTTGATAGAAATCATGAGTAAAGCCTATAATTTCTATATCCGGACGAGTTTGAAATAGCTCCAAAGAATAGTTGAATAAGTCCGTATTATCTGTTTTAAAATGTACTACTCCACCTTTCTTCAGCATGGACTTGTACATTTCAAGGAATCTGGGTGCGCTCAATCGCCTCTTTTCATCACCCTCTCTTGGATAGGGGTCTGGAAAAGTGATCCAAAGCTCTGCGATCTCATCAGCGGCAAAATACTGTTCAAGCAACTCAATCTGAGCTCGAAGAAAAGCTACATTCTGGATTCCTGCTGCAATTGCAGTGGAGCTTCCTTTCCAAATTCTACTTCCTTTGATATCTACTCCTATAAAGTTCTGGGCTGGAAATTTATGAGCTAGTCCAACTGTAAATTCCCCCCGACCGCACGCTAACTCTACTACCAAAGGATTGTCATTCTCGAATTGGCTTTTATTCCAATTCCCCTTGATCACCTCAAAAATTGGCTTTCCATCTTGGATCACATTGGAATTCACCTCGTTTTGTTGAAAACGTACTAATTTATTTCTACCCATCTAAAGACCTTCAATTTCTGCAACCACAAAAGTACTCCCTCCTACAAAAATCAAGTCATCGGAAGCAGCATTTTTTCGAGCATATTCTAACGCTTGGTTGATATCTGAAATAGCAGTACTACTCAAACCAAATTCGGCTGCCTGAAGTGCAAGTTGAGCAGCTGGCATGGCACGTGGAAGGGTTGCCTGACAAAATATATACTTTGCATCTTGAGGTAGTAAAGAGAGGATCTTGGATATGTCTTTATCTTTAACCATACCCAATACCATCCAAAGTGTGGAGTAAGTATAGGTTTTGAGTTGAGCCAATATTTGTTTCATGCCATCTTCATTGTGACCTGTGTCACAAATTATAAGTGGTACAGAGCTGAGCTGCTGCCAGCGACCTTTCAGGCCCGTAAGGTCAGTTACATGAGACAATCCTTGTTTGACTGCTTTATCTGTAAGTTCCCAACCCGCATTTCTCAAGTGTTCTATAGCCTCAAGAATTCCACTTAGGTTATACTTCTGGTAATCTCCTTTTAAATCAATTTCTATCTTTCTGGAAAAGTTATCTTTTGCTACCTGATAAACGGCATTCATTCCTTCATCTGCTTTTCTATCAATGGTCCAAACCTGATCTGCGAAAACGATTGGAGCAGCTAGCGATTTTGCTTTTTCGACAAATACTTGAGTAGTTTCTCTCTGAGTTTGACTAATGATTACGGGTATTTTAGATTTAATTATCCCCGCTTTTTCACCGGCAATCTTGGGTAACGTATCGCCAAGAAATTGAACATGATCGAGACTAATGTTAGTTATCACTGAAAGCTCTGGCAGGATCACATTGGTACTATCATAGTTACCTCCCATACCTACTTCCACGATGGCTATATCAACTTTTTGCGAAGCAAAGAACCAAAAGGCCATGCCTACGGTCATTTCGAAAAAACTAGGTTTCAACTCGTCTAGAAAATTTTTGTTTTGCGATACGAAATCAACCACAGAAGTCTCATCAATTTCTTTGCCGTTGATTCGTATTCTCTCTGTAAATGATTTGAGATGTGGAGAAGTATAAAGTCCGGTTTTGTAGCCTGCGCTTTGAAACACTGCTGCTAAAGCATGAGAAGTACTTCCTTTGCCATTAGTTCCGGCAATGTGAATGGATTTGAATTTTCGTTCAGGGTTTCCAAGATGATCACAAAGTAAAATTGTGTTTCGCAGATCTTTCCTGAAAGCTGAAGCTCCCACTCGCTGAAACATGGGAAGGGAATTGAGTAAATAATCCAGCGTCTCCTGGTAATTCATAGTTAATCAACCTTAACAATAAACGTAATCTTTCCTGAAGAAAAATCAGCTGCTGCTCCGCCTTCTTTTTTAAAGGAAATCTGGTTTACCACCTGACGATAATAGGCCAATACTTCATTAGAAACATTGTATTCCAGTGGAACAGCTTGTACTACGCGTCCAGCATCATCAATGGTGATCTTAAAAACTATCTTACCATTGCGGGTTGAAACTCTGTCGTTAATATTTGGTCTAGCTGCGAAATCCCAACCAGCCATATCCAGACTTACGCCGTTTCCGGGATTGGTTCCTTTACCAGATCCTTCGCCCATTAAAGCTCTCCCATCGACAGTACCTTTTGGATCACCGGCATCTCCTTTTTCCTTTGAATCTCCCTCAGCGCCACCAGAAGCAACTTTATTTCCTTTGCCTGAAGTCCCGCCGGCTCCAAATATCGCACGTTCGTCAATTTTTGGTTTTTCAGGAGCTTTCTGGACTGTCACTTTTTCCTCCGCTTTTTTTGGAGTTTCTACAGGTTTTACAGCATCTTTTTTTACAGGTTCCCCCTTTTTAGTTTGCTCAGTGGTTTTTAGCTCACCTTTAATAGGAGATGGTTTTGTGGTAACCGCTTTATTTACAGATGGCTTGGGTTGAGAGGTTGGCTTAGCAGTTTCTGTTTTTGGACTCGGCGCTGGTGTGGTTGGCTGAGTTACATCAGGAGCTATCTTACCTGGAGCAGCATCTTCTACCACTGGCGTAGGGGTTTCAGAAGGTGCATTTGGGCTATTTCTATCACCAGAACCCGTGGGAGTAAATCCCAAATTCAATTCCAAACCGAAAGATGGAAGCGGTGGAACTGCTGGTTTCCAAACCACAATAAAGTACAATGCAAGAAGAAGTAAGACGTTAAGGACAATCGTAATTATCCATGACTTCTTTTTGCTTTCGCTCTCTACCCTATCTGCATTCCAGTACTCCATAATCTAAAATGGTTTTGTCGCAATAGAAACATTCGCCTCTAATCCAGCTGCGATCCCTCCTATCTCTACTAAGTATTCTACGGGAACATCCTTATCAATGTGCAAAACTACCTGACCTTTTTTATCTTTCAATAAAGCAGCAAGTTCAGATTTGATCTGACCACGTGGCACTACCTTATCATTAACGGAAAATTTTAGGTCATTGGTTACCGTCACACTCACTTCCTGCATCACAATATCGGAGGTCTCGCTGGATGGCAAATTAACTGGCAAACCAGATGGAGTGATAAAGGAGGAAGTAAGCATAAAGAAAATCAACAACAGAAAAATAATATCTGTCATAGATGACATACTAAATGATGGATCAACTTTATTTTTAGCCTGTAGTCCCATATTAATTATCCTGAAGTAAGTCTATAAATTCAATGGAGGAATACTCCATATTGTGAACTAATTTGGAAACTTGAGATACCAAATAATTGTATCCCAAATATGCAATAATACCTACAACAAGTCCAGCGGCTGTTGTAATCATGGCTTCATAGATACCTTGGGAAAGCAATTTGGGTGATACCATACCTTCTTCCTGTGCAATCGCTATAAATGCCTGAATCATTCCCGCAACAGTTCCTAAGAATCCAATCATAGGAGCTGCACCTGATACAGTAGCTAGAAGATTTAAGTTCTTCTCCAATTTATAAATCTCTATTTTACCCACGTTTTCTATCGCTACTTCTATATTTTTCAACGGAGAACCTATTCTTTCAATTCCCTTAGCGATCATATTTGCTACAGGAGTATTCTCTCCAGCGCATAAAATTCTTGCTTTCTCCGTTTGCCCACTCTGAACCAAAACCTTTACTTGATCCATCAGATGAGACGAGGTTTTTGACGCCTTCTTTAAGGTGATTAAACGTTCAAAAAATATGAAGATTGCCAGAATGAATAATAGATACAAAGGGATCATCATGTACCCTCCTTTGATCATAAGATCCAGTAAACCTATGCTTTCTTTGGTGGCCCCACTGGCCAAACTATCCGCTGCAGATAGGGTATCTGTAGATAGTGACTGAAGTAAAATCATATTAATATTTCAAAATCCATAATGATTCGTTGTATTGATCTTTTACACGTTCCAATTCTTCTGTCATGGCTGTGAAACCTACCGAACGGTTAATAGCTAAACGATAGTTTTTAGAATCTCCGTATGGCATGATCAGATAAATGGTCTGGGAGCGGTCATAATATTTTGGAGCTTCACTAAGCGCCATGGCTTCAGTTGCAAGACTGCCCACTATGATGTAGAAAATAGGCCTTTCGCCTTTTTCTGTTACTCTAACCAACTTATCAGTTACATTATTATCAATAGTTGTACCAGTTTGAGGTACTTGAGGTATTGATTCTGATGAAGTGGTTCGTTGATCAATAATTTCTTGATTTTCAATAGGTTGAATTTCTTCAGTTGGGGTGGAATTATCAGCTACACGATCATTTTCTTCCGCGGCAATCTGTTCTGTTGATGTAGCTACAATCTCGTTAGAATCATTGGAAGAAATAGCTGAGTTCATTTGCCAGATAATAACCAAAACAACTCCAAGTGCAAGCAAGGCGGCTATCCAAATCCAAGAAGTTGAGCTTTTATTAACCTCAGCCTTAGCAACAGATTTTGGCGGAATGGAATGCTCTACCGATTGAAGTTGAATAGTCTGAATGGTTTGTCTTTTAACATCTTTAATGTCAATTGGCACGTCCACTTTCTCCGTTTTTTCTAAGTCAATGCTTTCTGAAAGTGGTCTTACAGCGACATAAGGAAGACCGTAATCCTTTGGATCTGACCATTGTTGGGTGTCACTATCTGTGTTTTTACCTGTCATTGCTTTGTGGGAATGCTACGAAACTAAAATAATTGAAGCTAACCCCCAACTTAGTAGATCTAATCTATCAAAATTTAAATGAGGCTCCACCTACAAATTGGATTCCTCGCACAGGATAATTTAACCAACGTATATTTTTACCATTCAGAATATTATTGCCTTCTGCAAATACAGAAATTCTATCTGTGATTCCGTAGTCAGCTTTCAATTGAAGATCTGCAATAGTCTTCAGATTTACCACTTCAAAAGGGCCAGAAGATAATCCTTCATATCCCAATAAATCATTCAGGTCATTACCACGGGCTTTTATCCCGCCCATGAAATTCAAATTGGCCTGAATCAATAAGCGATCAATTGGTGTCAGCTGATTGTTCACTCGCAATTCCCACACTGGCTTATGCCAAGCTTCAGCCTGTGTATTTAGATTATATTGATTGAGATCCAGTCGACCATTCAGTTGATAGATATCAGAAAACTTATAGCCTACTTCTGCATTGATAGTATATACGGTACTCTTGTCATCATAAACCACACTAAATTTTTCTGACTCCGTCGTTTCCAGATTGTTAGTGTAATTGTTCACAAAGAAGTAAAGTTGATTATATCTACTCACATTCACTGCTGCACGATAATGAAATGCTCCCTGAAACTGCCCTTCTATACCACCCTGGATTTTATAGTTTTGAATGGTATTTAAAAGTTGGTCGCTAGACCCCAAATAAGGATTTTCAGTTACAAAGCTGTAATAGGTGTTCCTGTTTACGTCGCCGGAAAATTCAGCAAAGAATCCAAATTCTTCCGCAAAATGATAAGATGCCTTAAGTACAGGAAATACATGAAGATTACTTGATTTGGCTTCCAAAGAATCATTTTCAGCAATCAAATTAACTCCTGCAGTCAAATCAAATTCTCCATATTTATAAGACACTTCAGGTCTAATAGCAAGGTAGGTGCGAGAAAGTGAATAGGTCATATCCTCTGGATTAGTCCCATAAAACGACACTCCAACTTTGGCCAACCAATCAGTTGAAGGTCTATATGAACCACTTGCTTTCACTCCAAACTGAGCTTCTTTTGCCAGGTAACTATCGTTAAATGTTCTAAAGCTCAATTGTCCATCATAGGAAAAAGGACCAATTTTTTCGATATCTCGTATTCCTGCTTTGATTTCAACCGACTGTTGAACAGTTCCTTTTATTGGAAGTATTTCCAGTGCGGGCTCAGAAAATAAAATTGGGTCTATTCCATAGAATTGATAGCTATTCTGCTTCCACATCAACCCGCCATAGACTTCAAATTGATTCGCAAAATAACTTCCATCAAATCCCGCATTAGTGTGGGATTCTTTGGATTGTTCTGCTAATAATGGCCCTTTGCCAAAACTCTGATGATTTAGCTGAACGGCATAGTTAAAATCTGAAACGCTCGTTCCCATGTATCTTGCTTCCAAGAGCGGGGAATCAAAGTTTCCATATCCTGCTCTCACATATCCATTATAAAGGTCAAGTCTTTCTGGTCTATAAATTTTTTGTGCTGCCTCAGGCTTCAATTCGATAGGTTTAAGTTTCAGCCTATACTTGCTCACATAATAAGTAAAATCAGATAAGCCAGTCGGCTGGGGCAGTATTGGAAGTTTCTCATACATCCTTGGTTGAGTAGGCACCGTAAGTATCCGATCTTTTCGGATGATAAATTCCTGATCAGTGACTTCTCCCCTTTTCTGAGTTTGTGCGAATGTCAGACCAGAAGTCAACCCAATTGCTCCACACAAAAGTATAGTTTTAGCGAGTGTTTTCATGGTTACTTAATGGTTTGAAGTTTAGCGGCCGCCATTTCTTTAATTTCTGAATTGGTAGATTTCTCCACAATTGATTCTAAGGTTGCTTTAGCCTGAAAGTCTTCTCCAAGCTTGACATAGTTGTCGGAAAGCAATAAGAACATCCTGCCGTACCAATAATCGAAGTCAGCAAAAGGTCCGGAAAGATCAAAGATTGTTTCGTTTGATTGTTGAATATCTCCTTTCTCTTCCAATGAGAAAGCCAACCAATAAAGACCTTCCGCGGCTTGAACGGTTTTATAATCCTTCACCAAACTTCTAAAGGACTCTTCAGCTCCTTGCTTATTGCCAGCCTCACGCTGAGATTTAGCTTTAATCAGAAATGCTTGCGGCGAACTTTCAGTAATAACTCCTTCCAATCCCATCATTCTGTTGGCATTAATGATCGCCTGCTCATAATTCTTGGACTCGAAGTTGGCAACCATCAGCCCCTGCACCGCTTCAGCTTCCTCAGGCTTACTTCTGGCGTTTTGCGCTGAGGTAGTCAAATAGGGAATTGCTGCCTGATAATTTTTTCTGCTTAATTCGATAGCTCCTATCCTATTCATCGCCCTAATCCGCTGTGGTGATGCTGGTTCTTTTTCCAACGTTCTGAACTGGATTAACGCTTGTTCTATATTTCCTGACTGAAAGTAGCTATCTGCCAAAAAGTACAATGCATCATTTCGCTGACTGGATTGAGGGTAACTTCTCATGAAATTGTCAAATGCCTTGATCGCCTGACTAAAATTCTTGTCAAAGTAGGCCCCTTTTGCAGCTTCAAATTCCAGCGACTGGACGCTACCGTCACTTGGGTTAGCACTTTTATAGGTAGTCAAATAGTCAGAGAATTCTCCCCCTCTACCTTGTATAGCCAACGTTTCCTGAAGCCCTTTTAACGCCGTTTCTGAATTTTCGGAGTTGGGATGCTTATCCAAAATAGTTTTATAGTCGGCAATCGTCTGATCGTAGTTTTGAAGAGAAAAATTAGCAACTGCCCTTCCTTCCAAAGCATACGGTACAAATGGGCTGTTAGGTTTTGACTTCAGAAGATCCCCGTAGCTTATCGAGGCAGCTTGATAACTGCTCTCTTCCATATAGATTTGACCACGCTGATATAGCGCATCTTCCATATAAAGACTGTTGGTATACCTGGAAATCAAGGCATCTAATTGTCCTAATGCATCCTGATTTTTTGACTGAAAATTCTGAACTACTGCAAGCCGGAAAAGAGCATAATCAATTCCGGAATTGCCTTCAGAAATGGCACGCTGAAAAATATTAGCAGCTTCACCAAATCTCTTTTGAACGTAATAACAATCGCCAAGTCTCAACAATGCGTCGTCATATTGTTGTTTGTTGCCACTACTTTGGCGCTGCTCGGTGTATCGGTTAAATTGATCCTCTGCTTTGGAATATTGCTTGGAGTTAAAATAAGCGTATCCCAAGCCATAATAAGTTTGAGTTACTGTACCATTTGTTCCTGAAGGACGCTGGAGCAAAACTGTTTGGTAAGCTTTGATTGCCTCATCAAGATTATCTGAGGAAGAATAGACTTCCCCTTTCCAGAAATTTGCATCAAGAACTAAGTTTTTGTCAACCGGAAAAGTGAGTGACTTATCTAAGTAGGAGATTGCTCCTTTCCACTGCTGGTCACGATAATAAACCATCGCCTGATAAAAAGTGACTTTTTGGTAAGCTTCTTTTATTCGTGGAGATTTAGAAGAGATTTTGTCCATTTGCTGGATGGCTCTCAAATAATCATTTGTGTTTACCAAAGCTTCAGAAAGCAACGTTTCCGCTTCAGTTCTATATTTGCCTGAAGGATACAATCCTACATATTGGTCGAGCGCATTGATAGCCAGCTCAAAACTTCCTTTTTGGAGATTTACTTTAGCATAGTTGAAAAGAGATTCTTCTTTAATTTCAGGGTTATAATCTGACTTGGAAGCAGAATTAAAACTAGTGGAAGCAAATTGGTAATTTTCCAGCTTAAGATAAGACTGCGCTAAATAGTAGCTTGATGCCTGACCGATTTCATCAGTTGCAGATGCAGAGACTTTCAAATAATCTGTAGCTCGTTTATAATTCTGAATATTGAATTGGGAGATTCCTGCCTTGTAAACATCTTCCCGGCCTAGTTCTCCTTTGCGTGAATTGATGAAAGCATCGTAGTTCTCAGCTGCTTTGGGATAGGTATCCTTTGCATAATAGGCATTGGCCAAATAAAGATAAATCTGCTCTCTACTTTCTAAAGTTTGCCCCGAAGTAAGTAACGGTTCCACATAGCTAATGAGTTGATCATAGTTACCCTGCTGATAATATAATGCTGCCAAAAGATAAGGGACTCTTCCTGCATAATAGCTGGACTGAGAGGCAGTTTGGAGATCTGCAATGGCCTTAGAATTATTTTTGCTGATCATGGCTATGTAGCCACTGTAATAATAAGAGTCAAAACTTCCTTGTTGATTAAGCGCTTTTCCCTTGTCAAAGAATGGAGCTGCTTTATCATATTGGTTAAGCTGAAAATAAGAATACCCCTGCTTGAAGTACAAATCTGCCTGCTCAGATGCCGACATACTTCCTGGATCTACCAACTCATAACCAGAGATGGCTTCACTGAAATTCCTTTTAAAGAAAAAATGATCTCCTAGATATAGTCCCGCGGTAGCTACAGTGGGATCATTGCCATGGTCAAGAATGAATCTTTTCATCAACCCTGGGCCATCAGGACTCTCTATTTGCAAGGCAGCCATTGCTCGATGGAGCTCAGAGGAACTGGCTTGTTGGTTGGTTAATTTTTGTTCGAGAATCCTTGAATTATCGTATAAACTCGTTGAAAAAAGTTTTTTATCGAAAAGCTCTAGATTATGATCAAGTGTTAGTTGTGGACTAGTTTGATAGAGGGTCGACTGGGAGTAGGCCTTCAAACTAAGTCCTAGGCTCGCAAGGAGCACCAGGTAATATTTCATAGAGTGGCTTAGGTAATCAGTGCAAAATCTTGTAAACAAGCTCGCGGAGGTTTTCGGCTTCGCTCAGACTTCCGGAATCAACTCCTTTAAAGCGAAGATCAGCCTCCTTGATAAATCCGAACACCTCAATTACCTTGCCCAATTTATAGTTATTTGCAGCCACAGCATATTCCTTTACCCCATAAGGATGAATCCCCAATAAGCCCGCTAGTTGTGAATCTGCTGCTCCCCCATTTCTCGCCTGATGAATCATCGCTATTTTCGTAAAGTAAGAATACATCAACGAAAACATAGGGATTACAGGGTTAGCCTTAGGGTTTTGGATGAAGTAGTGGACGATTTTATTGGCTTTATCTATCTGACGAAAACCAATCGCCTTCGTAAATTCAAAATTGTTGTACTCTTTATTGATTCCTACATATTTGGAAATATGATCGATAGTTATGTTGGTAGGTTGCTGAAAGTTAATCAGCATTTTTCCAATTTCATTGGTGAGCACTTCGAGATTATTCCCTATGGAATCAGCCAAAAGCTGAGCTCCTCTCCCATCTATCTTGTGTCCCTTAAGTTTGATATAGTCCTCAATCCAGCCATTTAGTAGATGCTCTTTGATCTTTTCAGATCGAACATACACGGTTTTTTTGTCCAGCATTTTTCCTAAGGCCTGACGTCCATCCACTTTTTTATATTTGTGAGCAAATACCAAAATAGTACTAGGTAGGGGATTTTGCAGGTAGCCAATAAGGAGCTTCTGAGGTTCTTCCTTGTTTAAATCCGGAATACTCTGAGCTTCTTTAACGATCACCACTTGACGATCAGCCATCATGGGGAATTTACGGGCATTATTGAGAATTGATCCAATAGTTGATTCTTTGCCATACATCACGACTTGATTAAAACTTTTTTCGTGTTCAGCAATGGCATTCACTTCGATATAATCGGAAATTTGATCAATGAAAAAAGATTCTTCACCATCCAAAAAGTACACCGGAGCGTATTTTTTGGCTTTCAGGTCTTTAAGTACAGCTTGGGGATTCTGAGGCATTAATCAATGATTTCTTTGAATGTTAAAGATAACATCAGTATCTGAATTGAGACAAAAAGTACAGAAAGATTCTTCTGCAAACTATTCAGTAGGTTTTTTTGTCTTATATAAAACCGCAACTAACATGAGCTTCGAAAAAGGAATAGAATTATATAAATCAGGCGAATTTGATAAGGCTTTAGAAGTATTTAATGAGTTAATCCATAATACTCCGAAACAATCAGAGCTTCATCTCAACAGAGGTCGAGTCTTATCCAGACTTGGGCAGACAGAAAAGGCGTTGGCGGATTTTGATTTGATTATTGATATGGAGCCTTACAATACCAACTTCATATCAGATCGAGCCGTTGTTCTTCACTTGCTGAAAAGAAACCAGGAAGCACTTTCCGAACTCGACCGCGCAGCAAACTTAGATCCAAATAACCCTTACAGATACAGCAGTAGAGCATTTCTCAAAGATCGTATCGGTGATTTGTCTGGCGCAATAGCCGACTATGACAAAGCAATTGAACTTGATCCTGAAGATGCGGTGGCCTATAATAACCGAGGGCTAGTCGAGGAAAAGCTAGGATACGGCCAAAAGTCTAGGAAAAGTTTTGATAAAGCGGACGACTTAGTGGGCTATAAAGCACCTGTTGATCAGCGAGAGAATTCGCTTGACCAAACAACCTACAGCCCGACTCCATTTCCCAAAATTGCTAAGCAGGAAGAGGAAGATGAAATGAGTTTCGGCCATTACTTTGGCACGCTTAAATCACTAATCATTGATTCTGATTCAAGAAGAGATTTTATTAATTATATCAAAAATATATTTGGCAACAAAAAAAATTAAACTGATTTGATCACCCATAAAGGCCTATTGATGAAATAGGCCATTTTTTTTGAAAGATTTTCTGAAAATATCTGATCAAAAAATGATTTCTTTTTACTCAACGTAATAAGCATATCACCATTGCTGGTTTGAAGATAATTTTCCAGGCCTAAGGAAAGTTTATCTCTGAATGATTTGAGTACAAAATTCACCTTGTGATAATTTATAAATGGCTTTATCTCCTCAACCATAGTCATATGCAGTGATTTGTCTAGTGCTTTTTGACTGGCGGAAACATGAACTACATCAATCTCGGAATTAAAAAAAGTTGCGAATTGGACGATCTTCTGGATAGCTAATTTATCCTCTTCTAAATAATCGGTAGCATAGATGAGTTTTCGAGGAGCTTTAAAAAATACTTTTCTAGGGATAACCAACACGTCCCGGTCTGAATTCATCACTATTGAGCTGGCTCTGGAGCCGATAATCGTATCCTTAAAATCATTAACTCCTTCGGTACCAACCACAATCAAATCGGCGTTCATCAGGGTGGCATAGCTTAAAGTCTCCTCTACAATATTCCCTTCTTCTACCTGTATTTCACAGCTTGCAAGACCATTGGTTAATGCTTCCTGAATGACTGCTTTCTGTAAATTTTGGAGTTTTTGATTCACAAATTCGCGTTGAAGGGCACCGCTGGAATCTTTAGGAGATAGTTTTAGGTAGTCAGCTTTATTTAAAACGTGAAATAGTATCAACCTAGCTTGGTATTTTTCTCCCAACTTGGTCGCATACTCGATCGCATTTAAAGAACACTCAGAAAAATCTGTAGGGCATAAAATTGTAAACGTCTGACTCATCATAACTTAGTATCCTTTTGATCTTACTACTACATTAATTAATTCTTGGTTTGCATTTCGCCTTCTTATATTTTCGATTACCTGAGGTGCTGCAGCCTGTGGATTGGTGACGCTGGCTATGTGAGGGGTCATGGTAATCCTTGAATTCATCCAAAAAGGATGGCTTTTTGGCAAAGGCTCATGTCTATATACATCTAACATAGCACCAAAAACTTGGCCACTTTCTATCGCTTCAATTAAATCTGCATCCACTAGATGTTTTCCTCTTGCTACGTTGATGATATAAGTTGCTGGGGTGCATTGGTTAAAAAGACGCTTATCTAAAATGTTTTCGGTCTCTGGAGTAAGTGGCAACAGACATACCAGCACATTTATTTTTTTTAGAAAATCGCTGAGATTATTTTTAGAATAATAGGGATATTCAAAATTGATTTTCTCTGAGTATCCATAACCAACTACAGGAAATCCAAGATTGTTTAATTTATCCAACACATCTTTCCCCAAAGCCCCGACTCCCATCACACCAATAGTCACCTCAATCTCAGGATTACTCATATCCCAATTTTTTTTGGATTGGTTCTTTTGATACCTGGTTAATTGCCTATGGAAATTTAAAACTGCCATTACCACATAGTTTGTCATTGAGAAAGTCAATTTCTCATCTACAATCCTCACAATAGGAATGTGGTCAGCAATAGAATCATCTTTCAAAATATGATCCACTCCAGCACCCATCGAACTAATCAGTTTAAGATTTGGAAAGGTATTCAGAATTCCTATTGGGTGGTTCCAAACAAAGGCAGTAGTCACTTTCTCCGGATTCCTCACCTCTGGGAAAATTTCAAATTCTAATTCTGGATCTAATTGATGAAACTCATCAATCCAGATATTAGGGTCTTTACCAGGAGAAATAATTACTAAGCTCATAGTATCGAATAGAGTAGGTTAATTTAAATAATTGAGCTTTAAAATCTATGATTAAAAAGCAGCATTGATGTATACAAATTTGCATCAAAAAGGCAGAAAACATACACCATTCACAACATTATTTCTATTAATACGATTCATTAACTTTGCACACCTTTAATTTTATACGGATGAAAAAACCAATCTTCTTAGCTTTCAGCATTTTGCTGATTAGCCTCACCACTTTTGCTCAGCAGATACAAATGCCTCAAGGTTCTCCTTCTGCAAAGATTGCCCAAAAGGTAGGATTGACCGATGTAACAATAGATTATAGCCGACCAAGCACCAAGGGTCGAAAAATCTTTGGAGAACTGGTGCCCTTTGGAGACATCTGGAGGACAGGTGCCAATGGAGCTACTGTCATCTCATTTTCTAGCGAAGTGATTATCGCTGATCAAAAAGTTAAAGCAGGTAAATATGCGTTATATTCTGTTCCTTCAAAAAGCAGTTGGGAAATAATCCTGTCCAAAAACATCAATCTTTGGGGTGCAATTGGCTACGACAAAACTGACGAATTATTAAGATTCGAAGTCGCACCAGACAAACTCAGTAGAAAGCAAGAAACTTTCGAAATCAGCTTTGAAAACATGACAGATACCGGATCAGATGTTTCACTGAAATGGGAAAATACTCGTGTTGATTTCAGAATAGAAACTGAAGTAGATCCGATTGTGATGAAGCAGATCAATGAGGAGTTAATTAAAAAAACTTCCACTGATCCTGCTTTGCTCTATTCCGCAGCAAGCTACTATTACACCAATAAGAAGGATATGAATCAGGCATATGAATGGATAGTGGCTTCAACTTCCTCAGATCCGAAATATTGGAGCATGCATTTGAAAGCTAAACTGGAAGCTGCATTAGGTAAAAAAACCAACGCATTAGAATCTGCTCAAACTTCCAAAAAACTTGCCGATGAGGCTGGAAATCCAGATTACGTTAATTTAAATAATCGATTTATTAAAACACTAAAATAAGAAGAAAAGCCTCTCGAATAAAACGAGAGGCTTTTTACTCAGGGAAATCGCTATTAAAAACCTTTCGTCAGTGAGTTAATTTAGGTATATTTATCAGGGGGTAAAAAAAATACCCACCTGCTACAGCGCCCCATAAACCCACCCGGCTTTCCCGCATTTTTTTAAAGACTTGAAAGATCCCTGTCTCACCCTCAAAGGCAACCATCTTTATCCACTAGAAGAAATTTTGTAACTACTCAGGTACTAACCTAGAGGAGGAGTGATCAGCCCAATCTTGGCCAACCTGTACCTTCATTTTGCGCTGGACAACTGGCTGTCGAAACACTACCCTGGGATAAGCTTTGTGAGGTATGCGGACGATGTGGTCATCCACTGCAAGACCTTAGAGCAGTCAGAACAGCTCAAAGAAGCGTTGATCCAAAGGCGGTCTGAGGTGAAACTGAGAGTCAACAAAAGCAAGACTCATATTGCTTAGTGCAAAGACTACCGTGGTAAAAAAAGTAAGTTAGCGAAGCCTGAATCGTCACTACGCCAATTGAAAAAAATCAACCCGCTGCTATTAATAAGTCTTATGTCTAAGTGGAACTTGTCACCTGATACTGCCCTCTTAACTTTTAAAAAATCAAGCTTCCGTTAATTCCAACTTTTCTTTGGCCTGAGCCAGAGCCTCTTTCTTAGCCTTCTTTCTCCTTCCCCACCAGATCAAAAATCCAGTCACTGGAAGTGAAGCGACAATTGCACTCAGGCAGAAAGCCAAGATTTTACCAGGCAAGCCTGCAATGGCCCTAGGTGTACATCGTAGTTCATCTGCCTAATTTTATCGGCTACCGAAGCTTCATCAAATCGGTTGTAAAAATGTTCCACAGGAAGCCCTTCCAAAGTATTTTGGTCAAAGTACCGATAGTTAGACTTCCACTACGTAGAAGCGTCCGGATTTAAATTAGCCGCGATGGCTGCTCCCTTATAGTCAGGGGTATGAACTTCTACCCAATCTGCACTAGGATTTTCGGCAGTCATTTTCATCCAAACGGCATCCAGAGCAGGTATTTCACCCTGATAAGTTTGTGTAGAATCTGATGCAGGCGTGTAATATTCCACATATTTTTCTCCACCAGAAGTGACGAAGTAAACGCCATCTCTAAACCACAAAAAGCCCCAAACCATTCCAGTGACAGCAAAAACTAATGCAAAAGTCATCACGTAAAATCCTACTACTTGGTGCATGTCATAGTTCTTCCTTCTCCACCGTGCAGACCATTTAATTATCATGCTTTGCTTCAAGTTCTTCTTCTTTGGCCACCAAAGAATCAACCCTGAAATCACCATAAATAGAAAAAAGAGCGTAAAAGACGCCACCAGAGGCTGCCCGATCTCAGGAGGAAGCCATAGGTAAAATGTCCGTCTAAGATAATTCGGAAGAAATCTGCATACTCATCTTTTACTTTGAGCAACAAATCGCCGAGCTTCCTAAAAGTGTTCCTGATGGACCTTTGATCACATCTACTGTCTCAATATTTGCAGGATCAAGTCCGCCGTTATTCAGATTTGGCATCCCAATGGCCATCGTTGGCTGAACCGAAAAGCCTCTCATGGAGTGATATTCAGCGCCATCTTCTCCCCGGCCTGTAGACTCCCAAAGTCGCGTAACGCCAGTAGCATTTTTCAATGCATCGTTCATGCTTGTCACTACCTGCTCTTTCAGAAGTTTGGAAGAAACCGAGTTATAAACCTGTGGATTCTCCAGGTCAGTTAGTGGCAACTTAGCTACCGTAAAATTGCTGTCAGTGTAAAAGCGATCGGAGCTCATGTCCGTCACGATCACTTCATTCAGGTCCTTAGCGCTTTCTGTCAACTTGAAGTTTAACGTCAACCCTTCACCGGCGTTTAAAGAAATTTGCTACTCCTGTGTCTCCACTCCAACGAAGGATGCGAAAATGGTGTAAGTTCCTGCTGAAAGGATTTTGATCTCAAAGCTCCCTCTTCGGACTGTGGAATTTCCTTTTGCCATGCCCTTCACTCCGACATTGACATATTCCATTGGCTCATTATCGGACGTGGTGACTTGTCTTTTTATACTTCCTGACTGGGCAAAAGGGCCCAATATGCTCAAGAAAAAAAGGTTTAAGAATAGTATAAATCTGCGATTTAATTTTTGGTTGGTTTCAAATATGCCACAAACTTATGAACTAGAATCATTCTGAACATATCTTATTTGGAATTAAGCTAATAAAATTTAATAACTTTTATCTTCGATAGTATAAAGCTCTACTAGGGTAGAAAGATAGGTGTAGAAGCTCAACTTGTAAAGAGAATTGAATACATTCAATCCTAATTCCAGAGCCACAAGTTCATGAAGAAACTCACTCGATTGATACTAAAGGGCATTTCCATCTTTCTAGGCTTCACCTTTTGGGGAGCGGGAATGGCATAGTTGTTTCATGAGCATCAGTTTTTTGGATGGATTGGGCCGACTTGGTTGATAGAAGAATTGGAACCTTATGGCTTAGGACTTTATGGCAAATTCATCGCCTTAAGTCAAATTTGCATAGGCTATATGCTGGTCACCATACGATACAAATTACTTGGAATTATCATGATGATCCCTCTGATTGGCAACATCCTGATGGTGAGGATATCATTAGAGTGGAGAGGAACTCCATTTGTTTTAGCCTTTTTACTCCTACTGGATCTGATATTACTTTGGCAGTTTAGAGATTTTTTCAGACCAATAATCGACGAGGGTAAAAGTCAATTTGATATCAAAACAAGATCAATCGGAATTAGAAATGGGCACTTGGTATTGTAGGCAGGGTTTGTACTTCAGTTCTTTGCTATTCAGGTGTCTTATTAGAATTGGATTACGGCATACTTGATAGTCTTGTTGGGATTGGTGTTGTCTGGATTGAGTTTTCGGGTAGACTGAATGCATTCTGGAATTGTAGATTTAAAAATTCCTTAACACTACTTTTTGTGATAAGCGAACATTTAGTACCTTCTTTACTTTTCAAATTCACTAATCCTCCCTTTTGATGAGCGCCGTCACTAAAATTACTTTTATCCTGTTTTTTCAAGCTGTTTCCTTTAATCTATCAGCCCAAGATTTTCTCCCAACAGCATTTCCCGACCGCATTATTCTAACATGGTCGGACGATCCGATGACTACGCAGTCTGTCACATGGAGAACTTCAACTAATGTGACGGATTCAAAAGCGCAATTGATCCTAGCGCCAAACACTCCGATTTACATGGAAAATGTGGAGACTTTTGATGCAAAAACTGAATTTTTAGATGTGGACAGCGTACATGCAAACTACCATTCGGTGACTTTTCGAGAACTCCAGCCCGCTACTCGGTATGCTTACCGAATAGGAAATGAAGGCACATGGAGTGAATGGCTACAATTTACCACAGCTCCTGAAAAAGGTACTGCCTTTTCTTTCATCTACTTTGGAGATGCGCAGAACAACCTGAAATCGCAATGGTCCAGAATAATTCGTCAAGCATATTCCAATTTACCAAAAGCTGCCTTCATGCTACACGCTGGAGATTTGATCAATAGTACCCAATCTGATTCTGAATGGGGCGAGTGGAATTATGCAGGTTCATTTATCAATGCAATGATCCCGAGTATTGCCACTCCTGGAAATCATGAATATGATAGTGAAGAAGACGGTACGTTGGTTCTTGATTATCATTGGAAAAAGCAATTTACCTTACCTGAGAATGGCCCAAAAGGATTCGAAGAAACGGTTTATTACACAGATTATTCAGATTTGAGAATCATATCTCTAAACTCCCAAGAAATCGTTATGAATGAAAAATCCATGCAAATTCAAAAAGTTTGGTTGGAGAAAGTTCTTGAAGAAAACACGCAAAAGTGGACTATTATTACGTTTCATCACCCGATATATTCTACGGGAACTGGCAGAGATAACCAAGAATTTCGTGAAGCATTTAAGCCTATTTTTGACCAATACAACGTTGATCTTGTGCTCCAAGGACATGACCATTCTTATGGACGCGGAAGAAATCTACCTTCTGGCGTAGTCAATCAAGATCCAGCTGCTCAAGGCCCAGTGTATGTGGTATCTGTCAGCGGGCCAAAAATGTATAACCTCACTTTCGATAAGTGGATGGATCGCGCTGCATCCAACACGCAACTTTATCAACTGATCAGTATCGAAGGTAATCGCCTGAGCTACGGAGCATATACCGCAACGGGAGAATTATACGATGCATTTGACCTAATCAAAGCTGATAATAAGTCAAAGCAATTCATCGACAGAGCTGACAAAGCCATACAAGAAGCTATTGAACTGACTCCTGGATCTGACAAAAAAATGACACCTGAGGAAATGGCAGAATACATGCGAACCTACAAAAAAGGTAACTGATACATAACTGATTGGCTTGTTCTATGCAAAATCAAAATTAAGTGGGTTTATAAAATTATGGCAAACTGCTATTATTATGGCTTATTTCTTGACAGTTTATTGTGTTCAAGAAGCATACATTTATACTCCTTCTAGCTGCTCTGATTCTCTTTATCAGAAGCCCATGGGGTCAAGATATTGTTGTGGAAAAAGCTACAAATTACGTTTCAAGCAAAACTGGAACAGAAGTGTCAATTAGGCGGCTTTTCATCACCTTTTTCGGCAACATTTTCTTAGAAGACTTATATCTAGAAGATACCAAAGGTGACACCCTGCTATACTCTTAGAAGTTGGAAACAGGAGTAGCATTTATGCCATTGCTTACTACTGGTAACATCAGCAAAGTGGATTGACAGAATGCAGTTGCCCGAGTCAGCAGAGATGAGGCCAGCGGCAAATTCAACTTTAATTTTTTTATTGAGGCATTTTCTTTCCCTGAGGGGGAAGTTATCCCCGAAAATACACCCACGGATACCATCTGCTCCCCACTGAATCTTTCTATTGGGCCAATTTCTCTGAAAAATATTGATGCCAAATATCAAGATGGAGTCATGGGGATTGATGGTTTCATCAAGTTGGGGTCACGCTATGCGAAAATTTCTACCGTCGACATGGAGAGTTTTGAGTTTGAAATCAGCAAGCTCCAATTGGAAAACACAGTTGCCTACTATGTGCAAACCATGCCATTTGAAGAGACAGAGGAAGACACTGTCAGCAGTCTTATGGGCACTATTATCTTGGATGAATTGATTATCAAATCAGTCCTGCTTGACTACCTCAGCGAACCTGATCAAATGACTGCAAGCTTGAGTCTAGGTGAGTTCACAGCTGAACTTCCTGAAGCCAATCTTCAAGAACAACTCGTGCGATTGGAGTCTTTTGTACTAAGAGATTCCAAAACTCTATTTTATAATTTCTCTGTTCCTGATTCAGCAACAGTACCTAACGATACGGAATCAGCGCCATTTACTAGGCCAGCTTGGGATGTTAAAGCGGTTGAAATCACTATCGCAAATACGGATATAGACTACAAATCAGCATATGTCTCTGTCAAAAAGGGATTTTACCCTCTCAAAAATATACCTAAATTAACTCACTAACGAAAGGGGTTTAAAAGCGATTTTCCTGGCTTTTACTGCTTATTTATTTTTGACAAATAGTTGAATGATTGCTGCTATTCCCATTACGGCTAAGCATCCAATTGCATTGTACCAGAGAAAACCGATATCCCAGGTAAGTCCTAAAACTCCCTCTTCATTTCTAAAATGTAGTAGCAGAATAAAAGCCTCTGAGAGTAGGGCTGCGATGAAAACGGCCTTTCCTTTTACCCATTTCATGAAGAATCCAACCAGAAAGATTCCGAGTATTGTTCCATAAAACAACGATCCCAACAAATTAACTGCCTGAATAAGATTTTCAAATAGTGATGCATAGGAAGCAAATAAAATTGCCCCGACTCCCCAAACTGCAGTAAAGACTTTTGAGGACCATACGTAATGTTTATCCGAAGCATTCTTATTGATGGATCGCTTGTACAAATCAATCGTGCTGGTGGAGCCAAGCGCATTCAATTCTGAGGCTGTAGAAGACATGGCAGCGGAAAATATAACTGCAAAAAGTAACCCTATCATTCCTACTGGCAAATTATCCATTACAAATCGCATGAATACATAATCCGTATCCCTTGTTTCTGCTGACGGATCATTTTTAACAATAAGAGATTTCACTTCTTCTCTAATTTCCTTTTGCTCAGTTTTTAAAGTTGAAAGTTCCTTCGTCATCACGTCTTCACGAACGTCATCCTGCTGATCAACTGCATCGAGCATCTCCATATAAGATTTCCTGGATTGCTCAAAATTCTCTTCGTATTTACCTTCCAACTCTTCGAATTCTCCGGCATATTCGCTGGTCCTGAGATTTTCTGTCTGCACTTTGTTAAACACCACAGGAGGTAGAAAAAACTGATAAAACACGAAAACCATCACTCCTATAAACAAAATCACAAACTGCATTGGGATTTTTAAAAAACCGTTCATTATCAATCCCATTCGGCTTTGAGAAAGTGTCTGTCCAGATAGATACCGCTGTACCTGACTCTGATCAGTGCCAAAATAAGATAAAAACAAAAACACGGCTGCTGTCATCCCTGACCAGACATTGTACCTCTCTGATAGATCAAACTTAAAATTCACCAAATTGAGCTTGTCCATTTTTCCGGCCACATGAAGTGCTTCTTGAAAAGATATAGGCAACATCTGAATGACAATAACTCCTGCCATAAGCATTCCACCCATCATCACTCCCATTTGCTGTTTTTGAGTAATTGATACTGCCTCAGTACCTCCAGACACGGTATAGCTAATCACTACTACGCCAATGATGATATTGGTAAGAGTAAGATTCCAACCTAACAGCGTAGACAAAATTATCGCCGGAGCATAAATAGTAATTCCTGCAGCCAAACCACGCTGAATTATAAACAATAAAGCCGCCAGTGTTCGGGTCTTTAAATCAAAGCGGGTTTCTAAGTACTCATATGCGGTGTAAACTTTGAGTTTGTAATAGATTGGTATGAAGACTATCGATATGATGATCATCGCAATCGGCAGTCCAAAATAAAATTGTATAAAACGCATCCCGTCCTCGTAGGCTTGACCTGGGGTACTCAGAAAAGTGATAGCTGAGGCTTGAGTGGCCATAATCGACAACCCAATAGTCCACCAGTTGGATGACTTGCCCCCTCGTAAATAAGTATCTAAATTTCGATTTCCGCGAGTTTTGTAGATCCCATAAATAGTAATGACTGCCAAAGTTCCAAATAATACTATCCAGTCTAAGGTACTCATGAGTATGCTTTCATTAACCAATAAAATAATCCAATCAAAGCAACCAAACAGAGCATCAAACCGATATAAAGTTTTTTCCAGAGGACAGGTTTTTCTTGCATATTATTGCTCAATCAGATTGATGAATAATTTGGTAGCGCCCGATACGCCGGCTGGTAATTCTCTAAAAAAAGAAATACTTGTATAAATATAAACGCCTTTACCATACTTAGCATAAATCAATGAACCTTTACTAGGACGCTCATTAGGATCTTCAAATTCCAAAGGTTGAGAATATTCCTTAGCAACATCGGTCACAAAATAAAGTCCACGCTCCTGAATCCAACCTTTGAAGTCGTCCGCATTAATCTGATTTGGAGTGGAAAGCACCGGGCTAGAGTAATCTGCTTTAAATGGTGAATTCTCTACGGTCACCCGATCTCTGCTAATAGAAAAAGGATAGGGTCCCAAGTTCTTCGACAAAAGCGAGGCAGTCGTATTATATTGAGTCACCACCGTTCCTCCTGCCTTCACATAATCCATTAAAAGCTCTTGATTTGCTACCAATGTCTCATTCGTATTATAGGCTCGAATTCCAACTATAATTGTCTTGAACTGAGATAGGTAGGCCAACGTGAAATCAGTATCACTGATCTGAGTAACATGATATCCCAGAGAGGTCAAAACATCCGATACTTCATCACCCACCCCAGCAATGTAACCAAGTGAAGCTTTTGACACTTTCCAATCCTGCTGAATCACATTTATATCTGCTGGCGAAAAATAAGTCAGATTTGGAATATGATGATAGATAATCCGATTGGTAGTTTGATCATAAATTCTTCCCGAGGAAGTTTTATATTGTGCAACTATCTTTCTATCCTCATTTTTGACAAGTTTAAAAGCAACCTTATACACTTTTCTGTGAGGCATCTCGCTTGACCCTTCGCTTACTATTTTAAATTCTGAGGCATTCAAATTAGCAAAACCCAATTCGCCATCCACAATTTCACCTCCAAAATTGACCGTAATAGTGACTTCATGATCATTTCCCGGCAAAAGAAAAACATTCTTATCTGAAATTGTAAGATCAATCTCAGGAACAATTGTAAATGGCTGTTTCACTTCTCCATCGACTTGATCGTTATATTTGTATTCTAATGGGATAGCAGTTTTGAATTTCTGACCTTCAAGTTGGAAGGTCAAATCCCCACCAAATTTCAAGTCATTGAACGGCTTCCCTATCATCATTTGATCTCTGACATCATATATCGAGTTTTGAACTGGATTTTCTAACCAATAAGGCTGTGAAAGTTTTTCATCCTGAATAATTTGAAAATCTACAGGTATTTCTATAGGTGTATTACCGACAATAGAATCAGGTCCTCCAGAAAAAGTCTTCTCATAAATCTGTATCGAAGCATTAGAAATATTAATTCGTGAAGGATTATTAAAGACTAGAGTGGAATGAATTTTTTCTCCAGGATATCCAAGTTCTTGCATGGTGACTAATTCCATTTTCAGTCCCAGGCTATTAAAAATTATCTTATCCAATGATTTTCTTTTCTCCTGAACCCACTTATTCTTCGATTGAATCTTCGACAATTCTAAGCGTATTTTTAGCAGGCTATTTATATTGGAAGATGGGTCTTCAAAGTCAAATTCCTGAATCGCAGCCTCAATCGATTTCTCTACCTGCTGACCATTAACTACCTCAGACCATCTATTTTGGACATCTTCAAAAGGATCAGTTTTAAAGCTAGGACCCTGTTCTAATTGAATATGATCAAGTGCTACACCTATTCCAGCAGTTGCACCAAAACCTTGAGACTTGTGCATGGTTCTGCTGTCAGCCGCTATCTGACTATACGATTTCCCTAAGAGTGGATTGATTTCTCCGGTATGAAAAATCCCATATTTCTCTTTGGGATCGGGGCTAAAATCACCTCCGAAATTATATGTATTCCAGAAAATTCTCCTGGGTTGCCAGATGGTCACATAGCTCAACTGTTCAGGAAAAGCGTTAGGATCGGCTGCCAATTTAAATGCCTCATTTGCCAAAATAGCTGAGGTGGTATGATGCCCATGATTGCCTCCTCCAGGAGAGGTATTAAAGCGTGTGATTATAATATCCGGCTGAAAGCTACGTATCACCCAGACAACGTCAGAGAGCACCTTTTCTTTATCCCAATTTTGTAGGGTTTCTGATGGATTTTTAGAGTATCCAAAATCCATAGCTCTGGTAAAAAATTGCTGTCCTCCGTCTGTCTCTCTAGCTCTCAGAAGCTCTTGAGTTCTAATTTGTCCCAGTTCAATTCCCAAGTTTTTTCCAACTAGATTCTGACCACCGTCTCCTCTGGTCAAGCTCAAATATCCCACACTGGCATGTTCGCCATTAACTAGAGTGGCGATCAACCTGGTATTTTCATCATCCGGATGTGCTGCTACGTAAAGCACCCGTTTTGTCTCTTGGAGTTGAAGTAGATGGTGGTAAATCTCCGATGACGGAATTGACTGGGCAAGAGAACAAAAGCTACTCAGAATCAAGGCTAACAAAAAACTGCTAGCTGAAATCAATTTAGTCATAGATTGGGCACATTTAATACTCACAAGCTAGAATAAGCCAAAGGGAAATAAAAATATTTTTTGATTAAAGGAAAAAGTTAATCGCTGGGCTGGGCTCCTGTAAACGAATAGCAGTATTTAAACTTTAATCTGTAAACTTTTTTTAGGACGAGTCAGATTAAGCGGTCTGGTACGTAATTCCCTGGACCGGGATCCGCTTCCCGGGGAAGTCTATATTTTCCTCAACCGCAGCCGTACCCTGGTCAAGCTGCTCCACTGGGAAGCCGGGGGACTGGTGATCTACTACAAGAGACTGGAAAAAGGCACCTTTCAACCGCCTGTGAGAATGGAAGCGAAGAGGTACACTCCCCTAGTCATCCCTTGTGCTGATGGTGGAAGGCATCCGCGTGCTGGATTCCCGCCAACTCCCCAGATACACACTACCCTAAGTTTTTTAAGTTTCGAAGTCCCTATTTTATCGACCCTGTTCAGTATTTTGGGTGTAAGAATGGCTATGAAGATAACTGGGCTGCTTTTGTGCTGCTCTTCAAAAATCAAGCGGCAATGCCTGTTTATCCACAGGGGGTGTGGGAAACTAATGCTTTGAAGGATGGTTTCAGGGTATTATTTTCGATTCTTGAACAATACTCTGGACCAGCTGAGCAAAACAGAACTCATCGTCCTGTTGGGCGTATGGGAAAAGGAGCTGGAATCAAACACTAAAGTCATTGAGTGTAAAGACCAGCGCATCGAAAAGCTGGAGGGGATTCTTGCCAAGTTCCAGAAGATGCTCTTTGGCCACAAGCGGGAACGCTTCGAGTCACCCGACCAGCTTTCCCTACCCTTTGAAACGACGGCAGAACAGCAGCAGGAACTGACCGAAAAAGTAGCATGCGTCGGCAAGAAATCCCGCGCTCCACCTTCGGGCAGGACTAAACTGCCTGAACACCTTGCTGTAGAAGAAATCGAACTGCATCCACCCGGAGACCTGAGCGCAATGACCTGTGTCGGCAAAGAAGTCACCGAAGAGCTGGACTATATACCCGGCAGCTATATCATCCGCCGTTACATCCGTTATACATACGTGTCCAAGGTACAGGAAGGCAAGTCTGTTTTAGCCATCGCACCGCTCCCTTCCCGTCTGATTGACAAAAGCAGTGTGGGAAATGGCTTACTTGCCTCCATCCTGACAGACAAATACGTGGATCATCTGCCACTCTACCGCCAACTGCAGCATTTCAAACGCGAAAACATCCCTATAAGCCGCTTCCACACTGGACGGCTGGGTGAGACAGGGAATGGAACTGCTGGAAATCCGCTATGACTGGCAGGTAAAGGACACCTGCGGCAAAGGATATCTCCA
>Ga0307487_1000099_pt1 | contig 69564 bp, 45 predicted proteins | sample CBIW12metaG_FD_203665 | JGI IMG/M metagenome (GOLD analysis project Ga0307487, IMG submission 203665) | Sea-ice brine microbial communities from Beaufort Sea near Barrow, Alaska, United States - CBIW 1.2 | ecosystem: Environmental > Aquatic > Marine > Coastal | place: USA: Alaska | collected... | reverse complement strand
AATACCTGCAATTATACCTCAATGAGTTCGTTTACAAGTTAAATAGACGATATTTTGGGGACAAAATATTTGACAGGTTAGTCATAGCAAGCATTACAGCAAGTGGACATTAAACGGATATACAAAAGGCTTTTAAATTAATTTAAATTTAGACTACCATCTATGGTGAATTTCATTTTTGAGATATTCATCATATATTTTATTCATTTCTTTAATTTTGTCGTTGCTAAGCTCCGGCCTATCATAAATAGATAAATTTGAAAGCAATTGTTCTTCTTTTGAAGCCCCGGGAATGGTACAACTCACTTCGGGGAATTTTAAAATCCATTGCAAAGCTATTGGAGCCAAATTTTGAACTTCCGGGAACAACTTTTTAAGCTCTTCCACGGCCTTTAGACCGCGATCGAAGTCTATTCCTGAAAAGGTTTCTCCTTTATCGAAAGCTTCTCCATTTCGATTAAAATTTCGGTGATCTTCCTTATCAAAACTGGCATCTTTATCGAACTTTCCGGTTAACAATCCGCTGGCAAGAGGTACACGGGCAATAATCCCGATATCCTTCTTTTTTGCCTGCTGAAAGAAAAGTTCGGAAGGACGCTGCCTGAACAAATTGAAAATAATTTGAACGGTATCAACTATATCATATTCAATAGCTTTTAATGCTTCTTCAACTTTTTCTACACTAACTCCAAAATGAAGTATTTTACCCTGATCTTTTAATTTCTGAAAAGTCTCAAAAATCTCGGGACGGTAATAAACCTCTGTCGGCGGACAATGCAATTGAATTAAATCCAGGGCTTCAAAACCAGTCCGTTTAAGACTTTCTTCTACATAACCAGTAAGCGCTTCAGGCGTATAATTTTCTGAAATATGCGGGTTAATTTGCCTGCCGCATTTAGTGGCTACATAAATACGTTCAGACCTGGAGCGAACAACCCTACCGACTGCCGCTTCGCTCAAGCCTGCTTCATAAACATCAGCCGTATCAATAAAATTAATCCCTTTATCTATGGCAGTATTGATCGTTTTTTCAGCAGTTTTATCGCTAAAATCCGACCCCCATTTTCCACCTATTTGCCAGGTTCCGAGGGAGATTTCTGAAATTTTAAAACCTGTTTTTCCTAATTTTCTATAATTCATATAAACTTTTTTCTTTTTCAATTTACAAAAACCTCATCACAAGATATAATCAGTACTTACAAAATTGGAAGTTTTTGAGTTTAATAGTTCTTGCAGAATTTCATTATTATACGGATTATCTTTTGAAGCCACAAAAGTCCTGATTGAGAACGATCGCAAGGCATCGTGCACACTTAAGGTGCTAACAGCCGAATCTTTTCTTCCGGTAAATGGAAAAACATCCGGTCCACGCTGGCAGGAGCTGTTAAGATTTACCCGGCAAACAAGATTCACAAGGGTATCGATAAGCGGAGCAATTTCCTGAATATCCTTACCGAATAAACTTACCTGCTGACCATAGCTGGAATCAGCCATTTCATCTAAAATTTCCTGAATATCAGTAAAAGGTCTAATTGGTACCACGGGACCAAATTGTTCTTCCTGGTAAACCCGCATTTTTTTGCTTACCGGAAATAAAACTGCCGGATAAATGTAATTCTCTGAAATTGTGCCACCTTTTTTATTTAAGATTTCAGCGCCTTTTTCTTTCGCATCATCAATTAGTTCTTTTATATAATCAGGCTTATCAGCTTCAGGCAAAGGAGTGAGTTTTACTCCTTCTTCCCAGGGATTACCGAATTTTAAAGCATCTACCTTTTCAGCAAAACGCTTGTTGAATTCCTCCCTGATTTCTTCGTGAACATAAATTATTTTAAGTGCAGTACACCGCTGTCCGTTAAACGACAAGGAGCCCGAAATACATTCTTCAATAGCTAAATCTAAATCGGCATCGGGTAAAATAATAGCCGGGTTTTTAGCTTCCAAACCTAAAACAAGACGTAAACGATTTTTATAAGGGTGTTGATCCTGTAAAGCTATAGCAGATTTACTATTTCCAATAAGTGCTAAAACATCTATTTTCCCTGAAGCCATTATTGGTGCAGCTACTTCTCTTCCGCGACCATAAATTATATTTACTACGCCGGCAGGAAAGCTGTTCTTAAATGCCTCCAAAAGTGGAGATATTAATAAAACGCCGTTCTTTGCGGGTTTAAAAATCACTGTATTTCCCATGATAAGGGCCGGAATCAACAAGGCAAAGGTTTCATTTAAGGGATAATTATACGGCCCTAGGCATAAAACCACACCAAGGGGTCCCCGGCGAATATGAGCGTGGATACCATCGCGCTTAATAAACTTAGCACTGTCCCGATCCAATTGTTTATAATCTTCAATGGTATCGCGGATGTATTCCACCGTCCGGTCAAATTCTTTACGGGAATCGGGGAGCGTTTTTCCAATTTCCCACATCAAATATTTTACAACTTCTTCCCGCTGGGTCTCCATTTCAGCTACGAAATTTTCCATACAGGAAATTCGCTCCGAAACTTTCATTGTAGGCCACTTACCCTGACCTTTCGAATATGCCCGAGAGGCTGAATTTAAAACTTTCAGGGCTGAGTCTTTATCCATATGTGGGATACTACCTAATAAAGTTGGTTTATAATCCTCTGTGGAAGAAATGGTAGAGTAGACCTCGTCGTTCTTTCCTTTCCATTTAATCAATTTCCCATTGTCAAGGTAAGTCTCCTGATGAAGCAATTCTTTAATCTGAAATTCCTGCGGTATTTTCATAATTTTAGTTTTTAAGGCTGGCTTTTTTAATCGTTTGATTTAAAATATTTTTTGTTAAAGGTTCTAATCACCACAATAAAATTCACTTTAAAAAATAAGAATTAGGCTGAAAAAATCAAAAAGTTGTAATATCCCCTAAAAGAAATAGGAATCTGTCGGGAATTTTACAACTTTTATATTTGCTCAGCTTTAAGATTCATCCTATTCGGATTATTGCAAATTATTTGTTTTGGAGTTATTCAACATGTCATAAATAATGAATTTCATCAAGGGACCGTCTAATCACTCTCCAGATTTGACTGTGAGAAACTTATTAACCTCCAGCCAGTGTATAAAGGCGTCGAACCAGCGATTACTGGTACGGTCTGGATTTCCAAGACCGAAACCATGGCCTCCATTCTGGTAAAGGTGAAACTCAACAGGCCGACCAGCTTTGTGCCAGGACTCGATTAAACCAAACTCCCCGTGGAAGAGAAAATCATCTGAGGCAATAACGTTAAACATGGGAGGAGCATTCTCTGGTACTTCTACTGCGTTCATACCACCATAAATGGGAGCAATAAAAGCCATATCCATGGTCTTGGAATTCAGAGTTGAATGCATTGTAAGACCAGCACCAGCCGAGAAGCCCATCATGCCAATATTATTAGTATCAACACCCCATTCTTCAGCACGTTCAACGATCATGGCGTAAGCGGCCTCGGCATCCTCAAGCTGGTTAGAAAGATTAGAGCGCGGGCGTTCGGGGCGTGGGTCTCGCGCATCATCTGAAGATTCGGCGGGAGGCGTGCTGGGTCGATTCATGGAAGCCCTAAAATCGTCAAGCGATTCCGGAGTTGGGTGCAGTCGGTATTTTAGTACAAACGCAGCGATTCCATGCTTCGCAAGTGCTTCTGCCACTTCCCATCCCTCGTTGCCCATAGAAAGCCATCTAAAACCGCCCCCGGGCGCCACAATCACGGTTGTACCGTTCGCTTTGGCCGGATCAGGCAGGAATGGAGTAAGTGTTGCCCTGGATATATTTCGCGCCATGGGATCGCCCCACTGGCGGAACCAGGTCTCTGGAGCAGGCTGATTTTCAACACCACCCGTTTCCAGGGGAATAGCTTTTGGCTCTTCAGGGATTTCGAGTGGGTAGATTGTCCCATCTTGCGCCATTCCCGATACAGCAAAGAAAAATAAAATCGACCAAATGGTGGATTTAGCTAAATTAATTGGTAAACAAGACATAATAAATTGATTTTTATGTTAATAACTTAAAAGATATATTGTTTCTGGTTTTTAAAAGTTTCACCTACCATTTTAAATTAATACGTCCAGAATACCCAATGCTTGTGCCTTCTCTATCTGGTCGAGGTTTGCTTTATCTATAATAATTCCTTTTTTTAATTCATATATTAGTTACTAATGAAATTATTTTCCGTTGAAGAATATCATAACTCCAATTACCAAAATAACTACCAGAATAGAAATAGCAATATCAACCCAGTTGTAGCTGTTCTTATTATTTTGCTTTTCCTCTTCTGAGATCGTCTGGAATGTAAGATTATCGGTTTTAATCTTTGCAGGTATACTGGTCAATAAACTTACTACGGTAATAAGAATTACGCAGAACAAGAAGAACCAGGCCGCAAAGGTTAAAAAGTTAATATCTCCTATGAGGAACAAGAATCCATCAGGATCTAAGGAATCTTTAAATAATTCCAGGATAATCCTTAGAGCACCTACAATAAACCCAACTACTAAAGTGATAAAAGCACCGTGCGCATTTATACGCTTATAGAAAATACCTAATAAGAATACTGCCGTAATTGGAGGGGCTATATATGACTGAACTTTCTGTAAATATTCATATAAAACTCCCGAAATATTCGCCATAATAGGAATCCAAATAATACCAATTATCACAATAATTACCGTAGCGATTTGCCCGGTTCTTACCAGTTTTTTCTCTGGTGTATTCGGTCTCAGTTTTTTATAAATATCTACCGTAAATAAAGTAGAACAGGAATTAAACACCGAAGCTAAAGAACTCATTAATGCGGCCAGTAAACCAGCGGCTACAAGCCCACGTAATCCTGAAGGTAATAAGTTACTCATTAAAACCGGAAAAGCTTCATCTGGGCTGTCCCAATGCAGTTCTCCACGCATCTTAAGAGTAAGTGCGATAATACCAGGAATTAAGAATAAGAAAACCGGTAATAGTTTTAGCAAAGCGCCAAAAATGGTTCCTCGTCTTCCTTCTTTTATATTTTTAGCGGTAAGTGCCCGTTGCACGATATACTGGTCGGTACACCAATACCAAATACCAACAATGGTACTGGTAATTAAAAGTGAAGGCCAGGGAAAATCGGGATCTGAAGCAGATCGCCACATATTAAGATATTCAGGAGAAACAGTTTCCTGCATACTAGCCCAACCGCCTACTTCATCTAAACCTATAAAAGTAAGGGCAGCGGCACCGAGTACAAGGATAATCGCTTGCAGAGTTTCGGTATAAACAACCGCACGCATCCCTCCTAAAACCGTATAAATACCGGTTAAGATTACGGTAGAAAGTGCCCCGGTCCAAAAGTTGATTCCAAGTAGGGCAGAAACTACAATCCCTCCCGCATAGATAGTTACCGAAATTTTGGTAAGCACATAAGCGATTATAGAAAATATAGAAAGTACCCATCTTGACCTGGCGTCAAATCTTTTTTCCAGGAATTCTGGCATGGTAAAGACCCCGCTACGAGCATAAAAAGGTAAAAATACCCATCCTAAAATAAGTACCACCCAGGCCTGAATTTCATAAATCAGCATGGGAAGTTTATCTCCAGCTCCCGCACCGGCCAAACCAACTACGTGTTCTGAACCAATATTGGAAGCAAAAATAGAAGCTCCAACTACAAACCAACCAACGTTTCTCCCTGCCAGGAAATAATCTTCGGTATTGGATTGCTTTTTTCTAATAACCCAGACAACAATTCCTGCCAGGATTAGGAAATAAATGGCAATCGCAATCCAGTCAAAAGTATCTAATGCTTTCATAAACTTATCTTACTGAAAATTTAAAACTTGTTTTTGAAGAATAGGTTTCCCCCGGTTCCAAAACTACTGAAGGAAAACTTTCCTGATTTGGAGAGTCCGGGTAATGTTGGGTTTCCAGACAAAAGCCACTTCTGTGACCATAGTTTCCTTCTCCATTTGCTTGCGGAAGCGTACCATCAAGGAAATTACCTGAATAGAACTGAATTCCGGGTTCGTTGGTGTGTACTTCCAGCATTCTACCACTTTCTTCGTGATAGGCTGAAGCGGCAAAGCGCATCCCGCTATCCTGCTCGTTTAACACCCAACAGTGATCGTAACCCTGCCCGCGTTCCAGTTGCTCATTTTTTTCTTCAATATGCTGCTCCACGGTTTTTGCTTCGCGAAAATCAAAAGGAGTACCGGCCACATCTTTTAGTTCGCCCGTAGGAATAAGGGTTTCATTTACCGGTAAAAATTCATCGGCATTTATTTCAATTTTATGATCTAAAATAGATTCCGAAAAATCTCCTGAAAGGTTGAAATAAGCGTGCTGGGTTAAATTTACTACAGTAGTTTTATCGGTTGTAGCATTATAATCTACTTCAAGGGCGTTATCCTCAGTTAGGGTGTAAGTAACCGTAGTTTCCAGGGTTCCTGGATAACCCTCTTCCATATCTTCACTGGTATAGGTTAATTTCAAGCTATTTCCAGTTGCATCTTCAACCTTCCAAATCACTTTATCAAAACCTTTTTCGCCCCCGTGGAGATGATTTTCACCATCATTCTGAGCTAAGGTATATTCTTCCCCATCTAAATTGAATTTGCCATTAGCGATCCGATTTCCAAACCTGCCAATCAAAGCTCCAAAAAAGGGATTGTCTTTAGTATATTGTTCCAAAGAATCAAATCCTAAAACTACATTTTCAAATTCGTCATTTTTATCAGGAGCTTTTAGGGAAGTAATTCTGCCACCATAAGTAATGATTTTTACTTCCATACCGTTGTCGTTGGCCAGCGTGTATTGTTCTACTTTCTCTCCATCAGCGGTGGTACCGTAGTCTTCTTTTTGCATTTCTGTTTTTGAGCTTTTTTCGGTGTTCATTTCATTTTCTTTGGTTTCAGCTTCCTTGTCACCATTTTTACACTGAATAAAAAACAAGGACAGGAAAACTATCCCGAAGCCGAAAAGATTATTTTTTGAAATATTCATAATTAGATGCGTTAGGTTAGAAATTACATTCCGTGTTGAAACATATGGTAATATGCCTCGTTGGCATTTATTTTATCCTTGAATTCCCTGATACTGGTCTTTTCGTCAATAACCAGTAATTCAATCCCGGCAATATCGGCAAAATCTTCTAAAAACTCGGTGGTTAATGCCTGGGTATATACTGTATGATGGGCTCCACCGGCTAAAATCCAGGAGGTAGCTGCAACCTCCAGGTTTGGTTTCGCATCCCATAATACCCGTGCTACCGGTAAATTCGGTAAATCGGCTTCCGGTGCTACTGCTTCCACTTCGTTTACAATTAACCTAAACCTGTTGCCCATATCTATTAAAGAAGCATTTAAAGCATCTCCTTTTGGAGCATTAAAAACTAATCTCACGGGATCCTCTTTTCCACCTATTCCCAGGGGATGAACCTCGCAGGTTGGTTTTGCATCGGCAATTGAAGGACAAATTTCCAGCATATGCGAGCCTAAAACATAGGATTTTTGTGGCGTGAAATGGTAGGTATAATCTTCCATAAACGAAGTCCCTGCTTCCAAACCAACAGCCATAACTTTCATTGCTCTTAAGAGTGCGGCGGTTTTCCAGTCACCTTCTGCACCAAAACCATAACCATCGGCCATTAGTCGTTGTACGGCAATACCTGGTAATTGTTTTAGCTTGCCAAGGTTTTCAAAAGTGTCGGTAAAAGCTTTAAAACCACCTTGGTCTAAAAATGATCGTAATCCTAATTCAATTTTAGCAGCATCAACCAAGGAATCTCTTTGCGATCCACCTTCTTTCAGGTCTTTGCTTAAGTTATAATCAGCTTCATATTGCTTAAGTAAATCATTTACTTTTTCTTCGGAAATTTTATCGATATGCGCTACCACTTCTGAAGAATCATAACCGTTTACGGCCATTCCAAATTTCATTTCGGCAGCAACTTTATCGCCTTCAGTAACGGCTACATTACGCATATTATCACCAATACGGGCCACTTTTAAATGCTGAAGCTCGTCCCATCCTAAAACAACACGGGACCAAATTCCAAGTTTTTGCTGCACGCGATCGGTTTTCCAGTGACCTACAATCACCTTGCGTTTTTTGCGCATACGGCTCATTATAAAACCAAATTCCCTATCGCCGTGAGCCGACTGGTGCAGGTTCATATAATCCATATCGATCTTGCCCCATGGAATTTCGGCATTAAATTGTGTATGTAAATGGCAAAGTGGCTTTTTAAGCAGGCTTAATCCCTTTATCCACATTTTGGCAGGAGAAAAAGTATGCATCCAGGCAACAATCCCAATACAGTTTTTGTTGGCATTGGCGTCCTGGCAAATATCGGTGATCTCCTCGGCCGTTTTAACAGTATCTTTCCAAACTATTTTTAGAGGAAGATGTCTGGAATCGTTAAGTCCGTTTACAATTGCTTTTGAATCGGCTGCAACCTGGTTTAAGGTTTCATCACCATATAAATGCTGGCTACCCGTGACGAACCAGATTTCTTTTGCTTCTATATTTATCATCTACTTTTAAGTTATATGTTAGAGACCTCACAGGTTTCAAAAACCTGTGAGGTCTGAATTTGATTATATATTATTTCTGACCGTAGTAGGCATTCTTGCCATGTTTACGTTCGTAATGTTTTTTAATTAAAGAATCTTTCATTCTTGGTGCTTCCGGATTAATTTGTTTGGTAAGCAGTGCCATTTTTGCCACCTCTTCCAAAACCTTGCTATTGTATACCGCTTTGGCGGCATCTTTTCCCCAGGTAAAGGGACCGTGGTTACCAATTAACACCATAGGCACTTCCTCGTAAGAAAGATTTTTATCTTTAAAACAATCCAGGATCTGGATACCGGTATTGTGTTCGTAATTTCCTTCTATAAGCTCATCGCGCATTGGTGGCGCGCAGGGAATATCGGCAGTAAGATGATCGGCGTGGGTAGTTCCAAAAATAGGAATATCCAATTGCGACTGTGCCCAGGCTACTGAATACGTAGCGTGTGTATGGGCAATTCCGCCAATATTTTCCCAGTTTTTATAAAGAAAAGCGTGGGTTTTGGTGTCTGAAGAAGGTCGCATTTCACCTTCAATCACATTATTATCAAAATCCAGGATTACAATGTCTTCAGGTTTTAATTCCTCATAAGGCACACCGCTGGGTTTTATGGCAAAAACCTTTTTTTCACGATCTACAGCACTTACATTTCCGAAGGTGTAAATTACCAGGTTTAAGGCATCAAGTTCCATATTCGCCTCGTAACATTCCTGCTTTAATGCTTTATATTTAGAGCTCATTTACGGTAGATTTTCGGTTAATATTATTTTCAACAAAGGCGCCCAATTCTTTATATTCTTCCATTAAGCCGGCGTAAGTTTCCAAAGCTTCAGCTTCAGGATGATATTCGGCTTCAAAATCACTGCCCAGTTTTTTACTGGCTTCGATTACATTTGGGTAAAGTCCGGCGGCAACTGCCGCATAAACTGCAGCGCCAAGCGCAGGGGCTTCATCTGAAGAAGCAACTTTTATAGGCATATTTAAAACGTTGGCGAGGGTTTGCATAATAAAAGGTGATTTACGGGCTACTCCGCCAATACCAATTACGCTATTTATTTTCACGCCTTCTTCTTCAAAACGATCTACAATTTGTTTTGAACCAAAGCAAATGGCGTTGATAAGTGCTTTAAAAATATGTGGTGCTTTTGAGCCAAGAGAAAGTTTGGTAATCGCACTCTTTAATTCCTGGTTGGCATCCGGAGTTCTTCTCCCATTTATCCAGTCTAAGGCAATAGGAATACTTTCTGAAAGTGGAATTTCTTCAGCTGCTATAGAAAGTTTTTTGATGAAATCTTTATCAATTTCCTCCTTAAGTTTTGCTTTTTGTTCTTCGGAAATAATATCAGAATTGAAAACCAAATTCTCCAAAGGCCAGTTCAGAACATCCTTAAACCAGGCCAAAACATCGCCGAAAGCCGATTGCCCTGCTTCCAGGCCAATCATTTTTGGAATTACCGATCCATCTACCTGTCCGCAAATTCCGCGAACGGTTTTATCACCAACATTTTCCTGTTCTGAAACAATAATATCGCAGGTTGAAGTTCCCATAACGCGAACTAAAGTATGCTTATCGATCTTTGCACCAACCGCACCCGAATGTGCATCAAATGTACCAACCGCTATTACACAATCTGTAGAAAGGCCTAATTTCTGTGCCCAATTTTTACTTAAGTTTCCGGCAATTTCATCTGAAGTATAAGTTTCAGTATATAACCTGTCGCGCAGTTCTCCTAAATACGGATCCAGTTGATTGAGGAAATCTTCAGAGGGAAGTCCGCCCCAGCTTTCATGCCACATTGCTTTGTGACCGGCAGCGCAACGGCTGCGTTTAAAAGTGGCTAAATCCTGATTTTCAATAAGCATAAACGTCATTAGATCACAATGCTCCATCCAGGAATAGGCAGCGTTTTTTACCGCTTCATCCTCACGAATAACGTGGGCGATTTTTGCCCAAAACCATTCAGAAGAATAAATTCCGCCTTCATATTTGGTATAATCTTCTCCGCCCCAATTTCTGGCCAATTCATTGATTTCGTTGGCTTCATCAATAGCGGTGTGGTCCTTCCAAAGCACCATCATCGCGTTTGGATTCTCCTTAAAACCTTCTTCAAAAGCCAGCGGAGTCCCTTCTTTGGTAACAGCTATTGGCGATGAGCCCGTAGTATCTATACAGATTCCTTTTACAGCCTCACCTTCAATGTTACTTTTGGCCAAAACGCCTTTAATGGTTTTTTCCAAACCTTCAATATGATCTGCCGGATGCTGGCGAAATTGGTTTTTCGCCGCATTACAATATTTTTTATCCTGCCATTGCGGATAATAGAAAGTATTAGTGGCCATTTCTTTTCCACTCCCTGTATCGACAAGTACCGCTCTTACAGAGTCAGTTCCGTAATCCAGGCCTATAACGTAATTTTTCATTTTTTCATTTTTTTCTGCAGAAACAAATATAACAATTTCATAATATTAAGTGTATTAAAAACACTTGCAAATCAATCTGGTTTCTAATTCATCTTTTACCGCAGAAGCATCCAATTATTGCCGCACTATGCGATTCTCGCCATTCCGGATTACCGAAATCTGGCATTCATTGCCATCCTTTTTTATGCGCCATAAGAAGTAAGGGTTGCTACATCTGCATTTCTTTATTATTTTCATCAAAAATCCCCTTCAATATAACAATATCTTAATCCAATACATTATTTATTAGTTTAGGCCATTTATCTTCATCCCATTCCAGTTCCGCTACTTTTAACTTGGGAGCACCCTTATCATTGGCATCGTATGCGTGAAAAAAGATATAATCTTTGCCATTAAAGGTGTAGGTACTATTGTGCCCGGCGCCATACCAATTTTCATTTCCCTTTACAACCAATGTACCGCCGCCTCTATTTAAGTCCTGACCATCCTTATCCAAATAAGGACCTGTCACATCTTTAGATCTTCCTACCACTACTTTATAAGTACTTTTCTCACCACGGCAACAAAGGTCCCAGGAGAGAAATTGATAATAATAACCGTGCTTCTTAAAAATAAAGGGCGCCTCTAAAGCTGCGTCTCCGGGGTCTTCGTTGGGAATATCAAAAGAACGTTCCCTTCTGGCTATGGTATGCCATTCTTCAGGCCTGGCAATAGATATTAAATCTTCATCCATCTTTACCAGTTTTAACCCGTTCCAAAAGGAACCAAATGACATCCAAACAGTACCATCTTCATCTTCAACCATATTAGGATCTATGGCATTCCACATATCCCGATTGGGAACAGATTGCACTACAATCCCATGATCTATCCATTCGAAATTATTATTATCAGGATTTAATGTTTTATTGGTAGCCACACCAATGGCTGAAGTATTTTTCGCAAAAGATGAAACAGAATAATATAAATAGTAAGTACCGTTTTTATAAAAAATATCTGGGGCCCAGATATGGTTTTTGAAATCTGAAACAACGCTATCTGTCCACTCCGGTTTGTCTGAAAATACTGGTTCTTCCTTTTTCCAGTTTTCCAAATCTGAAGAACTGTAAACTGATATTCCCCTGCCGGTATTAAACAAATAATATATGCCGTCCTGTTTTGCTACCACCGGATCATGCACCCTAATTTCCTGAGCATCTATTGCTGAAAAAGAAAATAGAAATAAGAAAATAAATAAGTTTGATGCTTTCATAGCTTTTTATTTAACAGGCTCCTAAATTCCTTCTGAAGTCATTTGAATTCTTTGAAGAGTACCATCATCGTTATAGTAAAGCCTGTCTATACACACAAATCTTCTAAAACTACTGCCGTTTGGCTTAATACTCCCATTATGGCACACAAAATAATCCTCCTTATATTCCCAGGCTGCGGTAACCGATTTATTCATGGCATAGGCTGTTTTTTCAGGAAAACCGTAAGCATCGGCGCCTGATCGTGACCTGCGTAAAGATAAGCTGAATCATTATAAACTATCGTCGCAGGATCTACCGTAAATTTTTCGGTTATGATTAGATTATTGAACTTTTCCTCTGACTGACAGAATAACGTACCAAGGCTAAAGAGCGTAAGACTGAACAATAATAGTTTGTTCTTTTTCATTGCAATCTCATTAATTTAATGTCGTAAACACCTGCAGTTCTAGAGCCAGGTTTGGCTTCAAAACGTATAGTAATTTTCCCATCTTCTTTATTCTCTAAGTCTTTTGGCAATTGATATTCTTTAGAAAAAAACCGATCGCCTTCTTCCCCGTTTAGCTTTTCTTCAACAAGGACTTCCCCATTAATATAAATGCTGAATTCTCTATTGGAATCTTTTCCGTAGTAAGTAATTTGAAGTTTGCTTGCGTTATGCTCACTATCTTCCAGCTCATAACTAAACCATCCTGAAGCATCACGCCAATGACGATTTTGATAAACGCCGGTATTAGAATTTTCACTTTGAATAAAGTGATCTGATTCAGGTTGTTGTTCCCCGGGAGCCACCCTGTCTATAGTCCGTGATTCCAGTTTACGTTCAGCGATTTCCTGTGCCTTTAATTTTTCTTGCTTTTTATTATAGCTTTCTTTGGTTTCCAGTGGTAAGTAAATAGCGTACCTGGATTCATGTATATTATAAAATGGGATAAATTCGAGTTCTTTAAATTGCTCCGGATAAATTCCTTGAGTTACTGAAAAGCTTAGATTTTCACCTGGTTTCGTTTTGACTTTCTTCACCAGGTCTTCCCGGTTTTCAGCTAAAAATACGGGCAATTCAGAAATTGGAACTTGCGTGCCTTCTGCAATATGTCCGCCGCGACTATCATCCGCAAAAAGCCCCTTGAGGTTATTAATCCCTGTTTTTGTACCCAAAACAATAGGGCCATATTTTAAAGCCACATAATCGGATCCATCGGGTAGTTTTTCAGCAGTTATCCCCATAGGCAATTCCACCTTTATCTTATCTCCGTTTTTCCATGTGCGGTTAATTTTCACATAAGAGCCCGGCTCCTGATTCACAGTAAAAAGCTTGTTATTGATGTGAATTTTAAATTCATCTTTCTTCACCCAGGAGGGGTATCTGATATTCAAACTGAATTCTTGTGGCTCTTCAGTTTCTATTTTAAAAGTGGTCGTTTCTTCTTTCGGGAAAGCAGTTTCCTGATGAAATACTACTCCTTTTTCCTTCCAATTCAAGGTGGAAGGGATAAATAAATTTACAAATAACTCATTTTTTGAATGTGTATAAATAAACCGGTTATACTTACCGTGATTCTCTATGCCCGAGCCCACACAACACCAAAAGCTGGTTTGTGGCTGGGAATAAACCCGGTAATGCCCGGGACGCATTGGGGTGAAATATACAAAACCTCCCTTTTCGGGATGTTGGGAAGAAAGAATATGATTATATAAAGCTCCTTCATAATAATCTATGTATTTTTCATCAGGATTGGTCAAAAATAATTTTTCGCTCAACTTTAGCATGTTATAGGTATTGCAGGTTTCCGGTCCCTGCTCACTGGAAATCATTTCAGAAAAATCATTTGTAGGGTGAAAATGCTCCCTCACACTGTTCCCTCCAATGGCCACCGAGCGTTTATTGACCACGTTGTTCCAGAAATAAGTCGCCGCATTATGAAAATCTTTATTGTTATCTAAGTCAGCAATCGTTTCAAAACCAATCACCTTAGGTATCTGTGTGTTGGCATGCATCCCATTTAGGATATCATTACTGGAAGCTAAGGGTTTTAGCAATTTTTGATGTGAAAATTTATAAGCCAATTCCAGGTATTTTTTTTCTCCGGTTATTTTAGCCACATCGGCAAAAACTTCATTTAAACCTCCGTGTTCAGAAATCAATAGTTCCTGAATTTGTTCTTCCGAAAGTCCTTCGGTAACTTTAAGCATCCAATCAGAAAGTTTGATCAGCATTTCTTTGGCCTGAAGTTTTCCGGAAATTTCATAGGCGTCCCGAAGCCCGGCATAGGTTTTATGAATGTTGTACAAAGGCACCCATTTCCCATTCAAACTAAAGCTAGCTGCATCAATATTACCGCTGGCAATTTCTTCCCACAACGCTTTACCTCCGGGAACTCCACCGATATAACCGTTGCCATTTGCCTTTTGAGCTTTATCTAATTCATCTAAACTATAATTTAGCAGCGAATCTGCCTTTTTACTTCCTGCTGAAGCCTGCATCTGCGCAAGCGCCGTAAGATAATGACCGCCAATATGACCATCCAGACCTGAGTTTTCCCAATTTGTATAACTTTCATCTTTTGGTTCTAATCCCGCTTCCCTTAAAAAGGGTGCTAAAAGTTTATCGGGATTCAATTCTAAAATATAATCCAAATCGACCAGCATCGCATTGCGAAAAGGGCCTTCTTCCAAACTGACATCTTGAAGCTTGAACGTTTCTAATTTGGTTTGCTGACCATACATAACTGTAGTGGCCAGGCAAACCAATAAGCTTGAAATATTTATTTTTATATCAGCAAAGGATAATTTCATATTGAATTATTTAGAAGATAATACAATTACAGAGAAGGGTGGTAAATTAACTTCCAACTTTCCATTTCTTAGTTTAAAATCGTTAAACTCAGTGATGTTAATTTTATCGGGATCATCAAAAGTATTGTGATCCTGGATTTTTCCTGATTTCAGGATTTCTCCTTCTATATTATTTACATCAAGGATTTCTAAATCAATTTCAACTTTATGCTCCGCATTGGCATCTATGTTCACCAAAGAAATATTGATATTGTCGGCTTCATCTTTAGAAGCTGAAACAGAGATTGCCGGTAAAGATTCTCCTTCAAAAGTATATTCGGGTGAATCAAAATCAACAGGCAACAGTTGTGCGTCATGGTGTACGGTGTACATCTTAAAAACGTAGTAAGTTGGGGTAAGAATCATTTTTTCACCCTCAGTAAGAGCCACTGCTTGTAAAACATTAACTGTTTGAGCTAAATTCGCCATTTTAACCCTTTCACTGTGATTATTGAAAATATTAAGTGTAGCCCCGGCAATCATAGCATCACGCATAGTGTTCTGCTGGTATAGAAAGCCCGGATTAGTACCTTCTTCAACGTCATACCATCCGCCCCACTCATCTACAACAAGGTCTATTGTATTATCAGGGTCATATTTATCCATAACCTCCGAGTGCTTAACTACAAACTCCTTCATTTTAAGGGCTTCTTCCATACTTTTGAAATAGACCTCTTCATCATATCCTGTAGCAGAACCCTTATTTTCCCAATCAATTACTGCGTAGTGGTGTAAGCCTACTGCTTCAATAAGGGATTTTGGAACATCGCGCATTAAAACCTCGGTCCAGTGATAATCGCCTCCGGAAGCACCGGCAGCAATTCTGTAAAGGTCGTTTTCATTTTCCCAACTGGTCATAAAGGTTGAATACTGTTTATAGATATTGGCATAATATTCTGCAGTCATATTACCACCGCAACCCCACATTTCATTACCAATTCCCCAAAATTTTACATTCCAGGGCTCTTCCCTTCCATTTTCTTTCCTCAATTTAGCCATAGGACTACCCTCGGCGTGGTTTGTATACTGCAACCAATCGGTAAAATCTTTTACTGATCCACTTCCTACGTTTCCTGAAATAAACGGTTCAGCCCCCAGTTCTTCACAAAGATTTAAAAAGTTATGGGTACCAAAGCTATTATCCTCGGTTACTCCCCCCCACCAAGCGTTTACCATGGTAGGTCTGTCTTCCTGGGGGCCAATACCGTCTTTCCATTGGTAAGTATCGGCAAAACAGCCACCAGGCCATCTTAAGTTTGGTATTTTTATTTCTTTTAGGGCTTCAATAATATCTATTCTAACACCATCTTTATTAGGGATGGCACTGGTGTCTCCCACATAAAAACCATCGTAAATAGATCTACCCAGATGTTCAGCGAAATGGCCATAGATATGTTTGCTGATTTTTGGAGCATCTTCAGAAGCCTCAAATGTTATTTTTGTATCCTGCCCATTTACGCTAAAAGCAAAGCCCAGCATAAGAGTCAATAGAATTTTAACCTTCATATTATCATTGATTTATAGTAAATTGAATATCTTTAAATGCTTAAGTGTTATTTATACATTTCCAAATATAATTAAAAGTAAATCTCAAAAGCAATTTTTCTTTAACAAATTTTTAATTTTGCGAGTGAAGAAATTATATTCAATATTAGTGCGGCCGATTTTCGGTTCTAATTTCAATTAAAATATGGTTCATACATACCAATTAGAAGACAAGGTTCTTCTGGCAGTAGATTGTATAATATTTGGTTTTGATCAGGAAGATTTAAAGATCCTACTTATTAAAAGAAATTTTGAACCTGAAAAGGGCAAATGGTCTTTAATGGGTGGTTTTTTAAAAAGACAGGAAAACCTTAATATGGCTGCCAACCGGATTCTTTTTCAACTTACCGGTATTGAAAAGATTTATATGGAACAGCTATATGCATTTAGTGAAGTAGACAGAGATCCTGCTGAACGAACTATCTCAGTAGCCTATTTTGCCCTTATTAATATTATAGAGCATGATAAAACTTTAAGTGATAAACATTCGGCTAAATGGTTTAGCGTAACTGAGCTTCCTGAACTTATATTTGATCATTCTGAAATGATCACCAAAGCTATAAGAAGGTTACGTTATAAAACTTCCAAAAAACCCATTGGTTTTGAACTTCTTCCAGAAAAATTCACAATGCGGCAACTTCAAAAATTATATGAATCTATTCTAGGAGAAGAATTAGATAAAAGAAATTTTATTAATAAAATAAATACCTTAGATATATTGATAAAACTTGAAGAAAAAGATATGAATTCTTCCCGAAAAGGTTCTTTCCTCTACAAGTTTGATGCTAAAAAATACAGGCAAAAAGTGGAAGAAGGTTTCTCCTTTAAACTATAGTAAATCCGGAGAAGTAAATAATTTCAGATAAATTTTTCTATCGATAAAAAGTCCTTTTAAGAGTTGTTTCAAGGACTTAAATGGATTTCAACTGTAAAATTAAACCTTTTTCTCAAAAGAGATAATAGCTATAAAATATTCTAATTTTTTTATAATGCTGCAATATATTGCTAGAGTAAGAAAAATATTATAACTTGTGGTCATTAAAACCATAAGCTTATAAGCTTTCCCTGTTTTTAATTCTGACATTCTTTCGAAAATAAATCTGGAAGAATTTTTTACCTAAATTGTACAATTCGGTCTATATGAAAGAACATAATTTTAAAATAGCTCTTTTAAATAGATACCATCTATTTTTAATTTTCGTTTTTCTAGTGCCATTAACGACTTATAGCCAGGTGGGAAATTTATTTTCTAGCGATGCAGAGCTTTCAAGTAGTTTAATAAATCAGATCTACCAGGATAATAAGGGATATATTTGGATTGCCACCGAAGATGGATTAGACAGGTATGATGGAGCAAAATTCTCTATTTATAAACAAAACAAGCAAGATTCTACTTCTATTTTAAATAACTACGTCAAGTCCATATTTCAGGACAGCCACGGAGTTTTATATTTCGGTTTTTTTAATGGTTTACAATATTTTGACCATGCTACTGAAAAATTCCATGATATCCCACTATTAACAGAAGACAACACTCCTTATCCGGCCCATGTCACTTCCATCATTGAACGGAAAAATGGAGAAATTTTAATAGGTACATCAGGCCAGGGTATCTTTAAATTAACACAGAAGAATGGTAAACCTGTGGCACGTAAATTTCCGGAAATGGTGCCAAGTTCTTATCTGGAAGGGGTTTTTGAAGATAGAAGGGAAAATCTTTGGGCACTCAGCCAGGATAGGGGTCTTTTTAAAATTGCAAAAACCGGTGAAATCACTGAATATTTTAATGATGATAATAATGAAACTCATATTTCAAGTGTTTGCGAAGACGAAAATGGTAATTTCTATGCCGGGAGTTTAACCAAAGGCTTATTTAAATATAACCGGGAACAAGATAATTTCACTTTCATAGAGGATTCTGAAAACCTTCCCGTAAAATCGCTTTTTGTCAACAAGGAAAATGAAATAATGGTTGGTACCGATGGGATGGGTTTAAAAATCTATGATCCTGTTAAAGAAAAAATGAGCGTAAACGATTTTAGTATAGCTAATTTCGATTTTAAGAAAACTAAAATTCACTCGATTATACAGGATGAAGCAGATAATCTCTGGCTTGGTATTTATCAAAAGGGAGTTTTACTTATACCCGATAAGACCAATAACTTTAATTATATAGGTTACCAATCGGTGAAAAATAACATTATAGGCTCCAACAGTGTTGTGTCTTTATTTAAAGACAATGAAAATATGTTATGGGTCGGCACCGATGGGGATGGTTTATATGGAATAACAGAAGAAAAAAATAGACGCTTTCATTTAGGGATTAATGGCAAAAAAGGTTCTGCCAGTATAATGAGTATTTACCAGGATTCAGAAAACGATCTATGGGTTGGCACTTACCGTCAAGGTTTGGCAAAGCTGGATAAAAAAAACAAGGAATTAAAGTTTGTTCATAACCTAAAAGACGAAAACAATAACGATGTAGAAAGAATTTACAGCATAATTGAGGATAAGCAAAAACATCTCTGGATTGGCTCCCTGGGATACGGACTTTTTTCTTATAATCTTGAAACGAAAGAAACTACAAATCATCATACTATTAAGGATGGAGCCGCTTATGACTATTTATATAATAAATGGATTAATTGTTTACTCCTATCCAATACAAACAAGCTATATATAGGAACTTATGATGGTCTTGCCACTTTGGATTTGGAGAAAAACAGCTATTTAAATAAAAAAGGGCAAAATCACATTTTAAGCAATAAAATTGTCTACAGCCTCTATGAAGATGAAGAAAATAATTTATGGATTGGAACTTCTGAAGGTTTATTTTACAAACCGAATAACGACACTATTACCCAAATCTATACTACCGAGCAGGGATTGCCAAGTGATGTAATTAGTGCGATAGAAGAAGACGACAACAACAATTTGTGGATTAGCACAAATAATGGGATTTCTAAATTTGAACTTCAGTCTAAAGAATTTAAAAACTACTATTTCCGGGATGGGCTTCAAGGAAACGAATTTAATAAGAATGCTTCCTATGCTGAAGATAATGGACGTTTGTTCTTTGGAAGCACCAATGGGGTCACTTATTTTAATCCTTCAGAAATAACATCAAAAGGCAGTAATGTGGACCTGAAAATTACAGGTTTCTACATTCAAGACGAACCGGTTAAGAAAGGAATGAAATCTGGTTCTTATTCTATTATAGAAAAAGCGATTATTGATGCTGATACTATAGAGCTGGCTCATGATGATAACGACTTTAGCATTGAATTTTCTTCTTTTGCATTTAAAAATCAACAATGGATTACCTATTCTTATTCCTTAAACTCAGAGGACTGGATAAAATTGAGGCCCGGGATGAATACGGTAACATTTAATAATCTTGAGCCGGGATCCTATAATTTTAAGGTTAGGGCCAAAGATTATGGAGAATATTCCAATGAGCAGGAATTAGCCATAATAATCTACCCACCCTGGTATTTTTCAGGCTGGGCAAAATTAACCTACTTCTTACTTTTAATCGCTATCACCTATTTTATAGCTCAACAGGTTTTACAACGTCGTAAAACAAAGAAGGAATTACAGGAACACTTGCGCGCAGAACAAATTAATGAAGCTAAACTACAGTTCCTAACCAATATCTCACATGATATAAAAACACCTATCTCTCTTATTATAAATCCTTTGAAAAAATTAATAAAAACAGATCCAGAACTTGACCGTCAAAAGCTCTATAAAGTTATGGAACGAAATTCAGAAAGGATTCTCCATCTTTTAAATCAATTGATAAATGCGAGAAAGTTTGACCAGGGGAAAATTGAATTAAAATTTAGAAAGACAGAAATTATAAGCTTCGTAAAATCTATAGTATCACTTTTTGAAGACCAGATTGAAAGCCGGGAAATTCAGTTGAATATTAATCATCCCGATTCAGAAGTGATGGCTTTTATAGACCCTAACCATTTTGATAAAATTATTCAGAATTTAATTTCAAATGCTATAAAATTTACTCCCGAAAATGGAACTATTGAAGTTAGTATTGGCATCAATGAAAAACACTTCTACATTAGTGTTAAAGATAATGGAATAGGGATTAAGGAAAGTGAAATCCACAATATTTTCGACCGTTTCTATCAGATTTCCAATAATAAAAGTCGCCAATTTGAAGGAACGGGTATTGGACTACATCTTACCAAATCTATAGCAACATTGCACCACGGGACAGTTAAAGTACAAAACAATAAACAGCAAAAAGGTTGTGAATTCATAATTAGTGCCCCATTGGGTAAAGACCATCTTAATGAAGATGAAATAATCTTAGAAGTTCCTTCGGCTGCGTATAAAAAAACGGAAACGCAACCAATAAATACTATCTACAAAGAAGAAGAGCAGGCAGATAGAACTTCAGAAAAAAACAAACCCACCATTCTTATAGTTGATGATGATAGCGATATTAGAAATTATATTGCCACCGAATTGCAAAGTCATTATAACATCATAAAAAAGGCTAATGGAAAATTAGCTTTTCCCGAGGTCGTTAAAAATGCTCCAGACCTAATAATCAGCGATGTTGTAATGCCAGAAATGGATGGCATATCTTTTACGAGAAAAATCAAGAAAAATATTCATACCAATCATATCCCGGTAATTCTTTTAACCGGTAAAACCGATAAAGAAACCAACCTAGAAGGTCTAGAAATAGGCGCAGATGCTTATATCAACAAACCTTTTAATATAGATATCTTAAAGAAGACGGTAAAAAACCTGATTAAAAACAGAAATGTCTTAAAGAACACTTATTCGGGAAATCAATTACACGAAGAGAAAATCAAACATCTAGATCTTAAATCTGGGGATGAAACCCTGGTGGAAAAATTCTTGGAAGTTGTAAATAATAATATCAGCAATCCAAACTTGAATGTAGAAATGGTTGCTTCAGAGTTAGGAATAAGTCGGGTTCATCTTTATCGTAAATTAAAACAGCTCACTAACCAATCGGCAGGAGAATTAATCACCAATATCAGGCTAAAGGAAGCTGCTAATTTACTGACTTCAAAAAAGATTAATATAGCTGAAGTTGCTTATGCCGTAGGTTTTTCCAGCACTTCTAAATTTTCTACCAAGTTTAAAGACTTATATGGAATGCCTCCAACAAATTACCGCCAAAAAGAAACTCAAACTTAACTAAAAAACAGTCTAAAAAGTTTTTAAACCTTCATTCTGAAGTAGTTTTAAAATCTATGATTGCGGTACTCAAACAACTTTAGAAACCAAAATAACTTCAGGTGAAGAAATTAAACTTTTTAGACTGTCTATATTTATTTTAAGAAGAAAACAGACAATAATTTAATCCTCAGTTTGAAATAACAACGGAGCAAGCTCGTGTAAGCTACGACGCCAGGTATGGAATTCGTGCGCTGTTCCATCTGAAACGTATGAAACCGCATTAAAACCTTCTATTTGCAATTCAGAAACTGCACTTTTTACGGCATCAGGTCTTTCCTTACTTCCGGTACTAATAAAAATTAATTTGGGTTTGCTTTTGCCTTTAAGTTCCTCCGGTTGATAAGTACCACCGCTAAACAGGGCGTAATGTGAAAATACTTCCGGCTGGTTTAGAGTAATAAGTTTTGTTTCAAAGGCTCCCATAGAAAGTCCGGCCATTGCACGGTTTTCTTTATTTGCCCTGGTTCTGTAATGAGTATCTATATAAGGAATTAATTCATCTACCAACACTGTTTGAAAAGGCTCGATATCAAAGTCTCTTAAGCCTCCAAATTCTATCTCATTTGTCATTCCATAGGTCATAACTATGAGAAAAGGTTTTGTTTTTCCTTCTGCCAGCAGGTTATCCATAATAAGATTGGCGCGACCCTGATTGGGCCAGGAAGTTTCATTTTCACCATATCCGTGTTGTAGGTATAGAACCGGATAGCTTTTGTCTGGTTCCAAATCATACTCAGGTGGCGTATACACAAACGCCCGACGAGAAGTATCAGTACTTTTTGAAGGGAACAGGATTTGTTCAACTTTACCGTGCGGCACATTCTTTAAAGCAAAGAATTCCTGATCGTGAGCCGGCACTTCAATACCACTTCCCCAGCGATTTGCTCCGTAAAAATATAAACTCCCGGGATCGGGTACAGAGGCACCATCTATGTTTAACTGATAATAATGAAAACCTTCATCCTGCGGTGCCGACTCACCTGTCCACACTCCTTCTTCATCTTTTTCCATATCATATTTCACACCGCCGATATCCAGTTGAACCTTCTTGGCTTCAGGAGCAAATATTTGTGTGCGGACCTGTCCCTTTTCGTTCACCATAGGATATTCACTGCCCGGCTGATTTAGCGGGGAGGGTTTAAACTCTTCCTCATTGTCCACCTCTTGATTTTGTGCAAAACCAAAGTGGGATAAAAAGCCTAAGCTTAGAAAGAGTATTAACTTATAGTATTTCATAATTAATGCTTTAAGTGTTAATAATTAGATTAGCCTATCCAGGGAAATTTTGTTACCTAAACAACAGCGTTGCAAAAGAAAACAGGTTGTGCCGCCAAACAGGCCAGGTATGGCCACCGGGGTATTCACTGTAATCATACTTTATTCCCATCTCATCAAATTTGGCCATCATCGCTTTATTATTGTGATATGCTATATCTTCCTCGCCACCCATAGAAAGCCAGAAAGACTCCAGGTTATTATTAATTTTCGCTACATTTTCTTTCATATAAGCATATTCAGGCTTGGTAAGCTCTGGATTGTCTGTAAACCAGCCTGAGCTAAAAACTCCTAAATGAGAAAACATATCGGTATTTCGAATACCAGCGTATAAGGTTTGAAGGCCACCCATGGAAAGCCCGGCCAAAGCCCGGTTTTCAGCTCCCGGGGCTACGCGATAATTAGTTTCTACAAACGGAATTACAGCCTGCTTCAGTTCCTGCTCAAATGTTTGAAGTGATTGTTGAAAGGAATTACGGGAGCCTAAATTTCCATCCATCATTACCACTAGCATAGGTTCAGCTTTATTTTCGGCAATAAGGTTATCCAGAATCAAATCGGCCCGTCCCTGGGTAGACCAGCCACGTTCATCCTCTCCTCCACCGTGCAATAAATATAATACAGGGTAATCTTCATTTGAAGCATCGTACCCCGGAGGAGCGTATACATACATTCTGCGCCAGCTATTTGTTACTTCAGAAAAATAGCGCCTTATTCGTACATCTCCGTGAGGCACGTTTTTCACGGCATAAAATTCTCCCTCCCGGGATGGAATTTCAATTCCGCTTGCCATTCTACCCATTCCGTAAAAGGTTTCGCTGGCAGGATCGGCTACTGCTACATCGTCAATAACCAAAGAATAATAATGAAAGCCCTGGCCTATAGAATCTGTAGTAACCGTCCAGGTTCCGCCGGAATCTTTTTCCATATCATATTTTTGTCCGAGATCTATCTGCACCTTTTTTGCTGCCGGCGCATTTATGCGAAAATTCACACGATTATCCGGAAGTATCTGCGGATAATCGGCCGATCGAATATTCGTTGAAGCCGGAGTTCCTAAAACAGTATATTCTGAAAGAGAAGATTCATCAACCGGTTTAAATAAAAACTGGCTAAACATATAGAGCCCGTTCTTCCAGACTTTAAAATCGTGGCCCCCGGGCTCCAGGTAATAAATATGAGGTACTCCTTCCTGAAAAAGATAATTATGAGTTCGCTGACTAACATTGATGAGATCGTCCTTATCGCCACAAGAAATAAAAAGCAGCTCAAGTTTTTCCTTTACTTCCTGCGGATTTGGCAGCAGTGCTTCAGGTTCTTTGGTGTTTGGTGCAGCCGAAAAAGCGCCTACCCAGGCAAATTTATGGAGATTACCAAGGCCAAAGTTGAGAGATTGACCACCACCCATTGAAAGCCCCGCAATAGCCCGATTTTCACGATCCTTCAAAACCGGGTAGTTCTTTTCAATAAAAGGAATCAGGTCATTTAATAAATCTCCTTCAAAACGGCTAAATGCTTCAATCTTATCGGGTGCAAAGATATTTCCTTCGGCACGATCGTTTTTCATCGCCCTTCCGTTAGGCATTACCACCAGCATCGGCTCAAGCTTATTTTCTGCATAAAGATTATCAAGAATTACCTGTGGATTAGCTCCCTTCAGCCATTCTTTTTCATCTCCTCCAATGCCGTGAAGCAAGTATAATACAGGATATTTCTTCTCCTTTGAAAAGCCGGGGGGAGAATAAATTAATGCTTTTCGTGTATTCCCTACCGTTTTAGAAGAGTAACTTATAGTGTCTATTTTTCCGGTTGCAATGCCTGTTCGTTCTTCATCAAAACCTTGAGGCATTTCTTTGGGAACCTCCTGAGCCGATGAGTAAAATCCTAATATCAGAAGAAAAATTAATAGCGTACTGAATTTTTTCATAGTACAAATAATTTAAATTATTATTTATTCAGAAGAGAAAGCATTTTTTCTCCATACCTCTTACCCAATTCTCTATATCCTTCTGCCGAAAAATGTAACCCGTCATCCACGGCTTCACATCCTTCTGAAGAAACTATGTGAGCGTTTGGGATTTCCTTCGGAAGTTTAGCAAGAATACTATTCATACTGGCACATTTACCGCCTTGCTCTTCTGAGACCATTTCCCCAGCTATTAACGGAACCTCATCAGCATTTAAGTTTAGATCTTTTATCAAATTATCATAAACGCCTTTTACTTTTTCGGGCCAGTCTTCATCACCTGTATTTGATTCTCCCTGATGTAAAAGTATCCCCTTGATCACCCCTTTTTCCTGGGCTTTGCGGCCAAGATCTACCAGGTGGCCATAAGGATTTCCATCGTACTGATTAATTCGAGACATCATCCAATCCGGAGCGGTATCTACATAATCCTGATAATTTTCCTTATCAAATAACTCGATTTTGCATCCGCCAACAGCAACATTAATCACCCCAACTTCTATCTCTTCTGGTAGATTTTGAACCAGGGTTCTTCCAAAATAATCGGTTGGGGTTAAACCGGTATCGCACCTTGACAAAGGCGGAACAGCGGTGTACCACTGCCCTGCTTCGCGGCCCAGCTCAGGACAATCTACACTTTGTAAAACCTGAAATCTTTCATTTACCAAGGTATCCTGAGGTTCAAATTTAGCGTGGCCTTCCATATTGGACTGGCCAAAACTCAAATACACATGGAAATCGGGGTCCTGGGCGAAACCAATCGGCCCCATAAGTAAAATTGCTATTAGAAAATATTTTGCTTTCATATTAGTATATTATTTCATCAATTTAAATAGACTATCTCTCAATGGCTTAACCCGCTTGAGGAGTAATAATCTGGTAATTACCACTTAAGTGCATTAGGCTAAACAGGTAGAGTAACCCATCAAAATAAGGATCAAAATAACCATCTTCGTAGGGTTCCAATTTTGCTTTCCAGATTTCATCTACAAACTTCCAGCCTTTTGGGTGAGTTGTCATTAATGAAGCTGTAGCGGCAGTAGAAACCAAACCAAGGGAATGTCTTAGCTTTTGAAAGCCCCCGGCTTGAAGTATCCAGTCTGGAGTTGATCCATCTATGTTATATTGATCTACATAAGTTTCCAGACCTTCACAGTACAGGAAGTTTTGGATACGGTGTGCATATTGTTGTTGCCACTCTATGTCTTTAGCATACCAGCTATAATCCATAGCAATATTCATAGGAACGCGCCAGGAATCATACCTAAAAGCATCCCCCATCTTACCGCGGCTATGCGGCTCTCCGCTAAATTCGGCATAATCCGGGGTTAGGCCAGTTTTAGGGTGTGTCGCGCGGTGTAGAAAAACCCTTGCTGTATCAGCGACAGCGCTGTAAAACTCTTCGTGGCCATCATTGGCATATTCTGCCCAAACCTCAAAGAAAGCAGGCACGTGATAAGAAGGATCTGTCCAATCATAACCACCATCGTGGGGAACAAAATTTATTTGCCTATGTTCCACATTTAACACATTCCTAACCCCATCAGTTCCATCTTTGCTCCACATAGCATCCAGAATTCTCCTGGCTTCGGCATAATAATCTATTCCGGTGTCATTCCCCCAATGATTGGAAGCGAAAAGCAAGGCAGTTACAAAGAACAATTCCCCATCTGAAGCTGATCCTTCAGAATTCTTCTCTCCGGTTTTTGGGTCAACGCTCCAGGCAAAATAAGCTTCGCTTGGCCCTTCCTGATGCTGCATATATTTCACCGTCCAACGCCAAAGTTTATCAAAAACTTCTTTTTTATCAAATTGAACTGCCACCATTAATCCATAAGAAAGACCTTCGGTACGCGCATCTTTATTTTTAAGGTCAGAAACATAGGCCAGGGAATCTTCTACTTCAAAATAAACCCTGTCCGGTCCTTCAAAGACGTCATAATAGGCTTTTTCCAGTTTTGCGTCGATCTCTGCCTGGGAATACCCCGCTTCCAAAAAGAGATTTCTATATTCACCGGTTTCCCAGGCTCCCTTTGTCCATGGTTCCATTTTTCCACGAGAATCTTCTACTTTCTCATCACAATTTTGTGCAGTTATACCTGTTGTAAAAAATAGCAGACAACAGATGCACACTACGGGCATATAAATTTTTTTCATCATTTTTTCTCGTGTTAAAGTTTGAATTATGAATTCTTTCTATTCTTCAGGAACAGCATCGTTTGCTGATGTTGCATATAAACCTAAAAGAGTCCCGGTAAAACCTCCGGCCACATTGGTAGATAAAATATCGCCCGACACGCTGCCGCCTAAATTCTGAAAATCATCTCCATTTATAGCATAGCTAAACCTGTAATCATCTCCATCTGCTTCTACTCTAAGCTGAACATCTTCTTTAAGTTCTATTTCTTTACTAGCCAATATTTCAGAAGAACCTTTTTCTGTTCTTTCTAAAACTAAATAATGCTTTTTGTCTTTTTCGGTAATTCCAAAAACATAATTGAAGCCTTCATTTTGTAAAGCTGTGATGCCGGCCAAATCCTTTTCAGACTTAGGTTTATAGTCTACAGTAGTGGTAAAGGAAAAATCTTTATGCTGTTGCCTATGAAAAAGAGTAGAAGTAGGTTTTACTTCTTTTATATTCACTTCAAAAGGATTGATTTTAAGTCCTTTCTTTGTAAATTCAATAAAATCTTCACGCGGTCCTCTTAACCCAATCCAACGATAATCGAGTTTTTCTGAAGTAAAATCTTCGTTATAGGTAAAATTACCATTTGGAAAAAAGTCACCTTCACCGGTTTTATTTTCAACACCCTCAGGCATTTTAAGTTTTGGCTCCATTGGAACTAGCCCGTTTACAAAGACCGGGAATTCCCCAGACCAATCTACGGGTAAAATAAAAGTTTCCCTACCGGTATTTACCCGGTCTTTTTCATTGGGACGTATTCCTAAAAATACCCCGTAATATTTATCATCAGGACCAACAACTAAATCGGCGTGTCCTGCCCAATCTACTTTATTCTTTCTGTCTTTTGGAAAATGACGCTGCGTTAAAATAGGATTATTTGGTGCAGGTTCGTAAGGCCCCATAGGGTCGTCGCTTACAAAAATCACCTCACTATGCCAACCACCGGTACCACCTTCAGCACACATTAAATAATAGCGACCGTCTTTTTTATAAATATGCGGCGCTTCAATCCAGATTGGCTTTTTAGAAAGATCTACTCCGCCATTCACAATAATCCTATCGGTTCCCTCAACCACCTGGTCGTTTTCTACATCGTATTCCCAAATTTTAATAACACGATGTCCCTGGTATAACTCTTCTCCCTCATCAGGAGCATCGTTATGAGTTACGTAGGCCTTACCATCATCATCAAAAAAGATTGCAGGATCTATCCCACCAAAATCAAGTTTAATAGGATCACTCCAACCTTCTTTCGGATCCTGGGTTTTAACGACTATGTTACCAAAACCACCTGCGAATTGAGTAACAATCATGTAAAAGGTATCATTGTGCGGGTTGTACCTGATATCTGGTGCAAAAATGCCCATACTAATTCCCGTATCGTGCACTTTAAGCTGAGATTTGCGATCCAGCACGTGACCAATTTGGGTCCAGTTTACCAAATCATTGGAATGAAAAATTGGCACACCCGGAAACATCGCGAACGATGAGGATACTAAATAATAGTCGTCACCTTTACGTGCAATGGCGGGATCTGGATAAGTACCTTGTAAAATTGGGTTATAGAACTCATCAGATTCCAAAGGATTTTCATTATAAATATCATCATTCCCTTCGTATACCACACTAGAAAATACGGGAATATTTTTCTGGGCATTACAGCCGGTAAAGGCAAACAAAGCCAATAAGGCTGTGATTAAAACAACTTGATTCTTTCTCATTTCTTTTCTTTAATTAATAATTTTTATCGAGTTTCTGTTAAATCTTATTCTGAAAACATCCAATAGTCGAAATACAAAATTTCGCTGGATGCCTTTCCCTTAAATACAAAATATACATCGTGAATGCCTGTTACTTTTTCTACTTCTGTGGTTACCAATTCCCACCTATCACTACCTCCGGTTAATGGAACTTCTATTGTTGCTATCAATTCTCCATCTACCGCATCCAGCCTTATTTCCATACTTACGTCTCCATTGTGAGTTGTTCCCACCCTCGCAGTAAATTGTGAAGCACCATGTTCCCTGAAATCTAATTCCTGAACATTTGAAAAGGCATTATTGCGAGTCGCAACTATGAAATTTCCAACAAACTCGTTCTCTCTTGATTTTATACCTTCTGACCACGCAATGGTTTCAGCTTCATTTTTCACATATGGATTCAAGGTTTTCAAAGCCTCCTCAATTCCATCGGTCATTTCCATTTGTTTTATTGAACCATCTTTATTAAAAATCATTTGTTCTACGGCTACTGATCTTGTAAATCCGCTTCCACCCGGAAGGGCAGCATTGTGATAAAAGAAGTAGGTATTTCCTTTAAAATCAACAATTCCGGGATGATTTGTAAAAGCGCCACCTTCTTGTGGCATCACAACCCCCTGATATTCATAAGGCCCGGTTATATTTTTGCTTGTTGAATAGCCGATATGTTCGGGTAAAGGTCCGGCAGCGAAAAACATATAATAAGTAGCATTTCTTTTATAAAGCCAGGGTCCTTCTTCATATGTTGTAGGCCGGCGAGGGTCTTCTTCTCCGTCCCGTTTTCCAAAGGCTTTAACAGTATTGGGGATTTGGGTTATTTTCCCGTCATAACTTATCATATCTTCATTCAGCTTCACATAATAAGGCACCGGATTTCCCCAAAAAAGGTACGCCTGACCATCATCATCAATAAATACTGAAGGGTCTATATCATCCTGGCTATTGCTAATTAGAGGCTCACCTAAAGGATCCCTGAAAGGACCATAAGGACTATCCGCTACTGCCACGCCTATACCATTTTTTCCTTCTCTGCTGGTTATAGGCACATACATGTAAAATTTGCCCTCTCTTTCTATAGCCTGGGGCGCCCAGGCATTTCTCCCTGCCCAAGCAAAGTCATCATAAGCCAATATTGCTCCGTGGTCTGTCCAGTTCACCATATCTTCGGTGGTGTATAAACGCCAGTCATTCATTGTAAACCAGGTTGACTCGTCTTCGTCGTGGGAAGTGTATAAATACAGTTTACCATTATAAACCATTGGGGCGGGATCGGCCGTAAAATTGGTTTGAACAATGGGGTTTTGAGCTATTAAAAGCTGGGGAGCAATTATCACCGCCAGACCTAGCAGGAAAAACTCTTTTACTCTTAAATTCATAATTTTATTATCTATTGATTTTCAATACGTATTGCCCTCCTTCAGAAGTTTTCAAATCATATTCGTAAACCTTCTGAATTTCTACTTCTTCTAACTCGGCTTCTTCTGAAATAAGCGGTTGTTTAATCTCTGGAAGGCTATAGAATTTATTAGGATTAGCTCCTTCGGCCTTTTCCAATCCTTCTCCTTCCAGCGGCCAATATGACCTGACCCTAAAATTTCCTCCCAATTTTGAATCAATGCTTACCTCGGCCTTGTTTTCCTGCCAATCTATAGCTACCTCAAAACCTCCACGAGCCCGTAACCCGGAAACTTTTCCTTTATTCCATGCTTCAGGCAATGCAGGAAGCAGATGAATGGCGCCATCGTGACTTTGTAAGAGCATTTCCGCTATTCCTGCTGTACATCCAAAATTTCCATCTATTTGAAAAGGTGGATGGGCATCAAAAAGATTGGGATAGGTGCCGCCCTTTTCGCTAAAACCTTCCTGCAGAGATGGGGTTAATTGATCTTTTATTAATTTAAGTGCGTGATCGCCATCCAGCAACCTCGCCCAGAGATTCACTTTCCAACCCATAGACCAGCCGGTAGATTCATCTCCCCTGGCTACTAAAGAAGTTTTGGCAGCTTCAAATAATTCCGGATTGCGGTAAGGTGAAATTTGGCTGGAAGGATAAAGGCCGTACAAATGGGATACATGCCTATGATCGCTGTTAGGATCGTCCCAATCTTTTACCCATTCCTGTAACTGTCCCCAGCTTCCAATTTGCATTGGAGGTAATAGCTGTAGTTTTTCTTTTAATTCAGTTATAAAATCTTCATCATCACCCAGTATTTCTGCTGCTTTTGCAGTTTTGGAAAACAGATCGAATATTAGTTGGTTGTCCGCAGTTGTCCCATAAGACAAGGAGGACTCCGGATGTGCGGTAGGCGCATGTTCCGGAGAAATGGATGGTGATACCACCAGCCAGTTATTTTCGGGTTCATGCACCATAAAATCCAAATAAAATTTAGAGGCTTCTTTCACAATGGGATAAATGGATTCTAAAAATTCCTTATCGCCTGAATAATCGTATTTATCAAATAAATGTTGAGACAGCCAAACGCCTCCCATTGGCCACATTCCCCAGTACGAGCCGTCTATCGCGCCAGTCATACGCCAAATATCAGTATTGTGGTGCATGACCCATCCCTCAGCGTCATACATATCCCTGGCGGTTTTTCTTCCGGCTTCTGAAAGCTCCTTCAGCATCTGTACCAATGGTTCATGAAATTCTGTGAGATTTGTGATCTCAGCCGGCCAGTAATTCATTTCTGCATTAATATTTACGGTATATTTACTATCCCACGCCGGAGTTAATTGATCATTCCAGATTCCCTGTAAGTTGGCAGGTTGCGTTCCCGGTCTGGAAGAAGTGATTAAAAGATAACGCCCAAACTGAAAATAAAGCGAAACCAGGGCTGGATCATCCCCGGTTCTGAAATTCCTAATCCTTTCATCAGTTGGCAAATTCGCCGCTTCGGTTTTGCCTAAATCTAAGGAAACCCGATTAAAATAGGTTTGGTAATCTTCCAGATGAGTTTGGTAAATCTCTTCTGATTTTTTATTTCCTAAAGCGGAAAGATATTCAGCCGCTTTTTCCTTTTCATCAATACTTAAGTCCTTATAATTTTTGAAATTAGAGGCGATTGAAATAAATAATGTAGCACTGTCGGCATTCTGAATTTTTAGAGCTTCCTTTTCTGCAATTATTTCTCCACCCTTGGTTTCAATTTTTGTGATTGCCAGAAATTCAACTTTTCCTTTCACGCCTTCAAAATCGCTCGTTTTACCGTGTAATTTTAATTCACCATTTTCAGAAGTAGAAATATCAGCCCCTTCGGGACGATCCATTGTCGCAGTGAAATTTAAAGCTCCAGGTTTATCTGCCTTAATCTGTACTACAATAACCTGGTCGGGATGTGAAGCAAAAACTTTGGTTTCATATCCTATATCTCCAACTGTATAGCGAGTTGTTGTAACCGCATTTTTCAGGTCAAGTTCACGATAGTACCCGGAATAATTTTCGTGATTGGGAAAAGATAATTTCAGGTTCCCTACGGTTTGATAAGGCATTCCGTGGGAGGTTTTGCTTATAAAACGCTCATTGACAAGTCCCTGGGCTTCTCCACTTTTTCCTTCAAATAAAAGTTCCTGTACTTCGGGTAAATATTCTTTGGCTTCAGGATTATCATTTCGGTTAGGTTGTCCTGCCCAGACGGTATTTTCGTTTAACTGAATAACCTCTTCCTGAGGATCTCCATAAACCATTGCTCCCAATCTTCCGTTTCCTATAGGAAGGGCCTCTACCCATTTTTCAGCTGGCTCGTCATACCAAAGTTTTAACTGAGAATTTTCCTGACTCAAGGATTTAAAAGGTGAAATCAAAAACAGCATTCCCAGGAATACGTAAAACCTGAAACCGTAATTAATGCTCATTGTAATATTGATATTACCAATTCTCATCTCATTTATTTTTCAAATTGAACCCAGTCCACTTCAACTCCATCACCACTTGTAAGTTCCAATATCAAATCCTGAACAGCAGTCACATCTTCTTTAACGGGAGCCGTGAAAATATCCCATTCCCCACCTTCCTGAATGGTCACCTCAGCGATTTCCTGATTTTCCTGCCCGGCCGGTTTCAAAGCTACAGTACCCCCTGTTAAAGATCTCGCTCTTATTTTGACATTTTCGGAACTTTCTGTACCAAAAGCTACCTGATTATATCTTATCCAGGCATTAGGTTTATTTAAAACCACTTTCCATCCCTTAAATGGATCAAGCCTATCTAAAAAAACTGAGGCAGCCCCATAATTACTCTTTTTGGTATAGCGGTCTACCTGAATCTCAGAGGTACTTGACGTAATGCCAACTCCCCGATGGCTAGGAATCACTTTTTTGATGTTCCCATTTTCTTCAAAGAATAAACTATCGGCACGAATGGAGCGATTTTTATCAAAATCGGGTGAAAGGTCATTATCGTGATAGAATAAGTACCATTGATTTTTATAATTCACGATTGAATGATGATTGGTCCAGGTACCCGAGGCCGATTCGTCCATAATCACGCCCTGATGATCAAAAGGTCCCATTGGATTATTTGAAGTTCCATATTCCAACCGTTCTGTATTATTGGCAACGTGAGGATAGGTCATATAGTAAGTCCCTTTGCGTTCAAAAACAAAAGGTCCTTCAATATGTCCTTTTTGAGGGATCTCATCAAAAGTTTTGATTTCTGAATCCAGTTCCAGCATATTATTCTCCAGTTTTGCACCATAAATTTGACCACGGGACCAGTATAAATAAGCCTGCCCGTCTTTATCAATAAAAACATTAGGATCTATACCTTCCACCCCTTCAATGTACTTTGGTTGCGGCTTATAAGGCCCTTCAGGTTTATCTGCGATCGCCACCCCGATGGAAAAGCCGCTTTCCCCGTCACCGGCTCCTTTTATTCTGGTGGGGAAATAGAAGAAATATTTGCCTTCTCTCTCCACAGCATCGGGAGCCCACATACTATAAGCCTCCGAATCTGCCCAGGGAACATCTTTTTGGTCCAAAATTTTTCCGTGGTCTGTCCAGTCTATCAGGTTTTCCGAAGAAAAAACGTGATAGTCGGCCATATTGAACCATTCGGCGCGTCCTTCACCTTTGGGAGGCACAATATCGTGTGAAGGAAATACATATAGCTTCCCGTTAAATACTCTTGCAGTAGGATCTGCCGTAAACTGATCCATAATCAGCGGGTTTTGCGCAAAGGCTGTTCCGGATAGAAACAGGGCAAGTAAGCCGGTAAATAAGGTTTTCGGTGTTTTTAAATTTAGAAAATCGTATATCATTTTTAATCTTTTAATTGATCTTCTATTTTGAAATAATCGAAATCTACATAACCACCTGCTTCTTTTGTGGCGTAATTAAACAAGGCGAACCTATATCCCATAAAGTGCGGGAGCGTGTAAGACATTTTAAGCTTGTTGCCTATAGGTTTCCAGTTTTCTCCATTCAGGCTATAATAAAATTGTGCAGTATCTTTTCTATCTTTAAAATCACCAACGGCTTTAAGGTATAGCTCATCCTGATCTAAAGCTTTTTTTTCGATCTCCACAGGTTCTTCTGAAGCTCCATTGATCATTATGATGTGCCTCTTGCCATTCTTCTTTTTAGCCCCTACAAATCCAAAATTCTTCTGAAGCAAACCAAGTCCTGCATAATCCCCTTCCTTCATTCCCGAAATATCAATTTTTGTAATCGCAGTACTTTCCGGGCCAACGGTTCTCTGAGTAAGCGTATTTCTGGTAGTTAAAAATGAATTATCTACCCTATCGGTAGTCAGTCTTAAATAACCTTTTCTGTCTTTTACAGACCAAAAATCCCGCTGCGGATTGTGATTCCACTGCCAGACCAAAGGCAAATCTTTATCGCCTGAATTCCTACTGAAGTCATCTGAAGCCACGATCCCCGGAATTAACCCTTCACTTGCCGGCAGATCTAAAGTTTCCGGCACCTTACCATCTTCGCCCAGTACCGGCCAGCCATCTTCCCATTTTACGGGAACCAGGTAAGGAATACGCCCAACCGCGCCATTGTCACGGAACAAATAGGCATACCACTCCCCGTTGGGAGTATCAATTAAACCGCCTTGTGCCACTCCTTTATCCTGAAAAGCCACTTTTCCTTCATAAGGACCTGTGATTTTATCGGCACGGTGAATTATTACTGTTCTCATCCCATCCCTTGGCCAGGCAATATTGAACAAATAATATTTCCCGTTAACTTTAAATAATTGGGATCCTTCCGCAGGTAAAATATAATTGGATCCAATAGGTTCAGTAGCATTTTCAATTAAAACCCGTTCTGTACCCTCCTTTACTCCCGATAAATCATCTTTAAGCTCTGCTATATTCAATTTACCACCACCCCATATGAGGTAAGTCTTGCCGTCGTCATCAAAAAATAAAGTGTTGTCGTGATAAGAGGGTGAAAAAGAAATTTCTTCCCAGGAACCGTTTTCAATATCTTTTGTTTTAAAAATATGCGTTTTTCCTGTAGTGCTTGCAAAAGTTGAAACGTAAAAAATTCCATTATGATAACGAAGACTACTTGCCCAGGAACCGGCACCATAGGCATTTTCGCCGTTCTTTAATTGAAGTGCGTCTTCACTTCCTAAAGTATCGTAAGCATAATTCACAATTTCCCAGTTTACCAGATCGGTAGATTTCATAATAGGTACCCCGGGACTCATATGCATTGTAGTACTGCTCATATAATAAATATCGCCCACCCTGATCATGGACATATCCGGAACATCGGCGTGGATAATTGGATTTCGGGCCTTTTCCTGCGCTAAAGCCAAATTACCTAAGAATAGGCTTAGAACTATAATAAGTAGATTTTTTCTTTTCATAAAAGTGATTTATTATCAATTTTTAATTAAAAATATCTCTTGGTAAATTCAATAAAATAAGGCCAATTTGGAACTACTGTATGACCTCCTTCATGCATTCTAAAGACAAGTCTTCCATCTGATAAAAATTTTCCTACCGGTGGAAAATTTTGCGACTTCAAACCTTTTCCCCAAAAAAGCTCGTAGGCCGGGCTAGCGTGAATAGCGGCCAGGTACATTCCTTTTGCATCAACCCAGTTTCCTTCTACCTTGGGGTCACCAGTGCTAATAAAAACAGGACGAGGTGCTGCCATCGCTATTAAATGGTGGGCATCTACCGGAAGATCATTGTTTTCTAAAGGACCGGCGTATTTTATAAAATTGGGAGCAAACCAGTGATATTCAGAACTGGAAGCTAAATTCTCTACCTGTTCTCCAAAATTACGCCGTAGAATCTTTGTTCCGCCTGCACCGGCAGAACCTATAAAACCAATCGCGAAGCGTTTATCATAGGCCATAGTTACCATAGCAGCCTTGCCATATCGGGAAAGTCCTTCTATAGCCACTTTATCTTCATTGACTTGCCGAAGAGTTTCAAAATAATCCAGGGCCCGACTTGCACCCCATGCCCAGGCTTTTAAAGCACCCCAATCATCTAATTTTCTGGGTTGGCCTTTATTGACAAGACCAATAATCCCTTCCAGAAGTCCGGCACCATTGTCGGCCTGGTAACTTGTTGGAATAAGGCTGGCGTAACCCCAGTTTTCAGCTAGTATTTGCTCCTGCCACGGATTCTGCTGTTGCTCATTTCGATTAAAACCAGCTGGAAAATTCCAATCAAATTTTAGGATTACAGGAACTTCTTTTTTGGTATTTTTAGGTAAGGTTAGTGTCATTTTGATTTCAACCTCGATTTCCGGAAAAGATGAATTATCCACCACCCCTAAAAGTTTTTCAATTTGAACAGGGTATTGGCCGATTACTGAATCTTTTCGGGATACTACTTTCCAGTTAACATTAGGAATATCTTTGGGAAATCGCCCATAAATTTCGGAATCAAAATCTTCTTTGATCTCATCTCTACGTTTTTCCCATTCTCGAACTGAATTAACTTTTGATCCGTTTTTTAAAACCAGAAGATCGGGTAATGCATAATCTGCAACTTTATCTTCATCTGAATTTGCAGCATTTGGGTCGTTGGGATTTCCTGATGGGCCAGGACGTATAGAATCTACCCCTAATTTTTTCATCATTAATAGATGATCTTCAGCACTTAAACGAGAAATACTGTCCCGCTCCTGCTGAGAAAACTGCGCAAGCGATTGATCAATGAAGCCAAAAAAAATGATTATAATTATTAGTAATTGTTTCATTTTTTAATAATTAAAAGTAGAGTACCTGATCGCTAATTGGTGATCACAAACCCACCCTGCGGTTGAATCGTCACTTCAAATTTTTCGTTTTTTCGATTAATTTCTTTCTTTTCAGATTTCCCTTTTCTAGAGTCATTAATTATACTGAATTTATTTCCTTCCAGTTCCGGAAGGGAAAAGCTCACCTTCTTAGCTTCTTTTGACGCATTGATCCCGGCGATATACCACTGCTCCTTGTGTCTTCTTGCTATTATGCTATACTCTCCCGGATATCCCTCAATAAAAATGGTTTCATCCCAGGTGGTGGGAACATTTTTCATAAAGTCTATGGCAAATTCAGGGGCGTCTTCAAGGTTATTTGGCGTTAATGCAAAGAATTGCACCGGCGTCTGGAATAACACTGCCGTTGCCAATTGAAAGGCATCAGATGTTTTTCTAACATTTCCGCCGTCATTGTTTCTATTATATCTCTCGTTGAGAACGGTCCCACCAAAATCCATGCTTCCCACGGTATTTCTTATAAAAGGATGAATCGTAGCACTTCTAGCTTCCTGATCGTTTGCATACTGACTGAACATCAGGTTTTCTGAAGCAAGAACAGCTTCGTTACTAATAAAGTTAGGATACATCACTTCCCAGCCCCTTGGTAATGTGGCACCGTGAAAGATCATCATTAATCCATAGTCGTTAGCATCAGACATAATATCCTCGTAAAGCTGAATAGTTTGTTGCTTATCACCACCCATAAAATCAACTTTTAAGCCTTTTACCCCGTTTTCCTGTAACCACTGCATTTCTTTTTTTCTAGGAATAGCCCTGTACATTTTATTTCTGGGCGTCATTGGCGCATCATTGGCTACCCCATTGGAGTTATACCATAAGAAAACATCAACGTTTTTACTATTGGCATAATCAATTAGTTCTTCCATTCTATCATAGCCAATATTCTGGTCCCAAAGCGCATCAATAAGAATGTATTCATAGCCCATTTCAGCAGCAAAGTCGATGTAGGTCACCTGGTCGTCATAGTTCATACTTGCATCCTGCCACATAATCCAGCTCCATACACCCCGCCCGAATTTATAATCCTGAGAAGCTTCGTAAAGGGGCTCAACCACATCAAAAGAAATAGTAGTTTCTACGATAGGTTTTAGGCTTTTTCCCAAAGTAATAGTACGCCAGGGCGTGCTAAAAGGAAGGGAAATCGCGGCACCGGTACTTCCAAAACTGTTATTTTCTGTGCTTTCGGGAAAAGCGATATTGTATTCTCCTTCCTCATTGGGGTCACTTAAATGAGACCCGACGTAAGTTCCGTCAACCCCGGTTTCAGAAATCAAAACCCAATGATTTTGGGTTTTAAATAATGCCGGAAACGTATAACCTAAATTATTGGCTGAAGCGGTGGTAATGTTCTGATCTAAATAATAGCCCTCTTCGTAACTGGGCTTGGTACGTTGAAAACCTACCATAGATTTTGACTGAGGCGTTAAAAAGCTTTTTGCCGTATTTGGAAAATTAAATCCTGTGAATTCACGTGTCACCACATGGGCTATTGTGTCACTGTATTTTTGGAGGTGGTACCTAAAAGCGATATCATTATTACTTAACCGAAAGATCACATCCATTTTTTGCCCTTTCTTGTTGGAAAAAGTGCAGGTGAGTTCCTGTGCCTTATAATTAATTTTTGAATTTTTGAGCTTTTCCGATTCGTAATTCTTTTCTATAGAATTAGTCTCACTTCCTTCAAAGCTTAAAGCTTCGGAGTAATCTGAAATATTTGTTTTAAGTCCCAATCCGGATTTTTCCAGCACCACTTCATTATTATAGAACACTGAATAGGTTGGCTCTCCTGATTCTAGATACACTTCTAATCTCACGGCCTCATCGGGGCTGTGAATTATAGCCTCCTGGGCAAAACCAGAATTAAATCCGGCATTAAGAACGATAAGCAAAAATATAATCCTCATTTTCTTCAGAGTTTCAAAAAATTAAATAACCTTTTCATTTTACACCTTCATCAACTTATGCCCACTGCCATTCAAAAGCCAAACAGACGGTTCCTTAATAACACCAATCATTACTCCATTACGACAGTGGTAACGCTCCTTTCGGGAATGTTGAGTGAAGCTACTCGGTCATCTATTGTCACATCTAATTCACTTTGTCTGTGATTTAAAGATGTAGTAGTAGCCTTGACGGAATTAAAACCTTCCTGCAACTCCAATTCAATAGCAGGTATGCTGCTTTCACCCTTATTGATCAAAACGATCACAATCTTTTCTTCCCCTGAGTAGGCAGTGATATTTACATCTCTAGGTTCACTCAAACCAGCGGATATTCTGGTGTAGCCGGGTCTGACATGTTTAGCATATTGCGCCATTGCATCACCTCGTCTAAGCGTCTCCCCTCTTACAGTTCCAAGTTCACCGTCTCCCAAGAAAGAATAAAACCGTCTGATATACCACCAGATATAGGCATTCCAGTTGGAAACCATAGCGCCATGAATGGTTTCAATCATGCTCATGGATTCTTCCCAGATGGCAGCTTCTTCCCTGTTCCAGTTATTGATATCTGATCCGCTGTTTTGGTTCATGAGGTATTCCGTCATCCACACTTCTACCCCTTTTTCCTCGGCCAAAGGATAAGGCGCCAAGCCTCCCCCATAAATATGTCCCGATACAATATCTAAATTGGCCAAAGCCTCCGGATCATTGAGGATTTGATCCGTATAGGATTGTTTAAAGTTAAATGATTCCGCAGCAGTCACCCGTGCTCCTTGAATCGTGCCACCATGGTTTTTGATAAAATCATATACCTGGTCAGCTGTCCAGTCGCAGGATTCATAGCCTACCTGGATATCTGGTTCATTCTGAATGGATACCACATCCACTGCAGCTCCTTGACCGGCCATAAATTGCACAAAGTCGTTAAGGTAATTAGCATAAGCTGCATAATTCTCTTCTAAAAGTTCTCCTCCTACCAGATCATTATTGCTCTTAAGGGCAGCAGGAGGCGACCATGGAGATGCAATAATGGTAGCTCCGTATTTTTTTGCTTCCTTCACCGTCTCTACCACTGCAGGCCAATCATCCCTTATTGGAGACAACCGCACACGGTAAATCGATAAGCCCAGTTCTCCTTCTCCCGTACCAAATGCTAGTTTGATTTCATTGGCATTCAGAAAGTCTGTCCCCCACATCATGTTACCACCACCAAACCCTGATATTGTTTGATAGTTAATATTCTTATTAATATTAATACTAATCGGAACAAACTCTTTTCCAGCCTGGGAAAGTGTTCTTTGGAATTTTTCACCACTTCCGTCAGTTGCTTCCAGGCTTATTCTAATTACATTTTTTTCATAATTCGTATTTTCTTTGTAGCGTATACTAACGGTGGTATTAGTGCTACCAGCACTTTCACTCCCTGCTACTCTTGGAGAAATACTTTCTATGAAATCTTCGCCTTCCAACACCTCCTCAACACTGATAATCCATTGGGTATATGCCCAGTTAACATCTAAGTCGAGTGTGCCGCCATTAGCAGGCAAGTCCCCGGTTGGTATTCTATTCAGATTCCAATTAAGTTGTATAGGGTTTGCATCCTCGTCATCTTTAGCACAAGACAAGATTAATTCAGACCCAACCAAAATTAGGCATAAAATTAACCATTTCATTTTCTTCATCTTACCATAATATTAATTTAACATGATTTTTTAATCTATTTCAATTACTTTAAACAACTCTTACTAAGAGGTATTTACCGCAGTAAATAAGATTATCGACGAGACGATATTTTTCGTTTTTGCATTCTAGATTTTTCTATGAGCTTTAATCTTCTGAAGCTAAATTCATAAGATCCTGAACCACTGCTTTCGGATTATTCTGGCGATCAAATAATAAAGGATAATCGGTTCTTCCTCTTACCGGCCAATTATTTTTCCAGGAATTCCCATCGTTAACTCCCCAAAGCGCAACTCTTGAAATCTTATCCTGATGTTTTAGGAAAAGCTCAAAAAATTCTACATATCTTTTAGTAAATTGTTGCTCAACATCTTCAGGCAAACCATCAGGAAACGGATTCATTTTATCTTCATATTGGTAATTATCTGAAATCTCTGCCCCGGCATCTCCCCAGGGTGAAGGCAATACGCTAAGATCTAACTCAGTTATCATTACTTTTCCAAGTTTTCCGTAGGATTCAAGGCTTTTTTCAAATTCCCTGATATCCGGGTTGCCAAGTCCTATATGCCCCTGCATTCCTATTCCGTGAACTTGTACACCATCGTTTTGAAGTTTTTCAACCATTTTTACCACACCGTCACGTTTTCTGGGGTTAGACATAGAATAATCGTTGTAATAAAGTTCGGCATCAGGATCGGCTTCGTGTGCAAACTCAAAGGCCAGTTTTATAAAATCTTCTCCCAGTATTTCATAGAATTTACTCTCACGGTAACTACCATCGTCTTCAATAGCCTCGTTTACCACATCCCAGGAATGAATCCTGCCTTTATACCGGCCTACTACCGTATGAATATGTTCTTTCATACGTTGGGTAAGCAATTCTTTTGAAGCTGTGTTCCCATCTTGATCAACAAAAAACCAATCGGGAGCCTGTGAATGCCATATTAGGGTATGCCCGTGAATATGCATATTGTTTTCTTCTCCAAATTTTACAAAACTATCTGGAAGGCTAAAATCAAACTCTCCTTCCGCGGGACGAATCCTGGCGCTTTTCATCACGTTTTCAGCAACAATAGAATTAAAATGTTTCTTTACTACATCTATTGCCACAGGTTCACCACCCCTAAGTTGGCGGGCATTTAAAGTAGTTCCTATATGGAATTTGTCTTTAAAAGCCTCCTTTAAGGTAGTCTCAGACACATCGCCCTTATCCACTGACTTTTTATTTGAATTACAACTGTAAAATGTAAAAATAACACTTAACAATAATATAAAAATAGCGTAGTTTTTTCTTTTTAGCATAGCAGTTTATTTTTAAATGGGAATATTAATCTTAAAATGAATTATATAATGTAAAATTTTAGAGTATTCGTATGGTTTTCAAGATAAATGATTAAAAAAAGTTCTCCTAACATCCACAAAAGGCTAATTCATACCGGGCTATAAGCGTTGCTAATCCAAACGGTATCCAGACTTTTCGGGTTAGGAGAACTATCAGTAAAAAATCACACACGATTAAAATTCAATAATGGATTGCAACGCTATTATTTACTGTTTCTAATTCAATTTTTGATACCCTAATGAATTTTAAAATTTAAATTTTGGACATATTTTAGAGGTATTTAATTAATTCTAAAATGTGACGAGAATAAATTTTCTTATTCATTAAAAATCACAATTCTCTTTCTCTTCTGCATATTCTCCAAACCATTTATGTACGGGATTGGCACATGCTTCGGGATCGTTATCGTAAGCTATACCGCCTTCCGGATCGCCCTTATGGATTAAGTTTTCAGGAGCAAGTAAATTCCAACTTACATTTCCACTCTCATCAGCAAGAGTTTTAAAATTTGCTCCAAATCCCCAGACACCGGCCTCGCCGGTAACACCACCTTCGCCCCAGGCATTATAACCTTCAGGCGCCCAGTCTATTTCTGTAATAGCAACGGGAGCAATGTCTGCAACCGGCTTGATATTCTCTGCCCAATTACTTCTAAAAGTTACCGGATCATTATTATCCTCTCCCCAATAACCGGGATAAATATGTACAGAATACCCAATATTGTCGCCTTCAATAGGATTATTTGCATAACCCTTATAATGCGACTGATAGCCAGAACCAGGAATCCAAATTACATTTTCAAACCCGTTGTTACGAATCATATCTACCAAAGGCTGAAAAAACAATTTTAACTTATCGAAATGAGGTTGGGTATTACTACCCCATTCCCCATTAGTGCCTAAAATATGAATTGGTTCATTTGCTAATTCAAACATCACATGTTCAGAATTTTTCAAGTCTTCATGCTTAGATAAATAGCCCCAAACGGTTTTTAGGTATTCGTGATATTCATCATCAACATCAATCCTTTCGGGACATACTCCTGGTGGTCTCAGGATAACATACATTCCCCTGGATTTGGCATGTTCAATTAAAGGAAGAATTACTTCATTCACTCCTTCTACAAAACGGTCAAAATTAAATTCGGAAATATCATTTTCCCCATCCACCTCAGCGCCAGGATTATTGGACCAATAAGGATCTATGTGCAGGCGTACCATATTTAGATACCAGCCATCTTCATCCTTATTGGTTAGTTTATCCATCACTGATTTGTTATAATCCAATGCTCCCTGTACATCATAATTGTTCCAACGCCATTCACCTACGTGGCCACCGTTAAACCAGGGATTAGGCGTCATGGCTACCCCGTGAAGCAATACTTCTTCACCACAGGTATTTTTCAAATACCTACCCTCAACATTTAATTTAGGTGTATTTAAAGGCCATTCAATATCTATAGAGGAATCATCCTCCTCAGTTTGATCATCTTCTTCCTCAACCGGATTTTCTTCAACAGTTTCCACGTCTTCCGGCAGGGGATTATCATCAGCTGAACATCCCACTATAACAAACAGCAAAATGATTAGAAATGATCCTCTATTTAAAACCTTGTTAACCAGCATTTATAAATTTTCAAGAGCTTCAGCAAAACTCTTATAAGCCGGTTTTCTGGTTAGATTTACATCCCACAAGCCCTGGAATTCTCCGGGTAGCCAATTTGCATCGTCAGGACTATCGGTAACACCCCAAACGGTAATTCCATATCTTTGGGACTGTGGAACATGCTCCTTATAAGCCTCGACTACATAACTATACATATCGGCTTGTTGTTGCAGAATTTCATCTGTAGCTTCCGAAACATTTGTTCTTACATCCAGTTCAGAAACTTTTACGAGTTTTCCGGTTTCAGCAAGTAGTTGAAACATTTCCGCTATTTTATCCCTATCAGAATCAATGCTTATATGCATTTGAGTGCCTATTCCATCGACGGTTGCACCCTGATTTTCGATGTATTCAACATAATCAATAATACCACGGGTTTTGTCCAGATTGTACTCCAAATTATAATCATTAATAAATAGCAGGTCCTCTGGATTTCCATATTGACGCGCCAATTCAAATGCCTTAACAGCATAATCCTTACCTAAATAATCCTGCCAATAGAATTCATCGGCCGCTAATTCTCTTCCAACACCTGTTTTAAGTTCAAAAGGACTTCCATCATCCATAGGCTCATTTACTACATCCCAGGCGTGAACATAGTCGTTGGAAACTTCCATCATGCCCGCAATCCATCTTTCCATTTCGCCGGTTATGATCTCCTCCTTTTCTTCAGGTGTTTTCTCTATAACACCCCCAGCATTGGGATTTACACGCGAAAGCGTCACGTCATCAATATAAATCGTTCCTGCAAAATCACCATAGCTAATAAGAAATCGCGCACGGTCATCCCCGGTAACCGTCGTCTGCAGAGTATACTCCTCCCAGTCTTGCGATACATTGAATGTACCAAACGAATCACTTGGATAATCAGGTCCCGTTGGCGTTTGTACCTCAGCACGAATAGTACCGGCAGTACTTGCCCTTACTTTAAAATTCAATACATAAGTTGATTCCATTTCCAGTGCCGGTAAATCAACGGCAATCTGTGCCTCCCAAAAATTCCCAGCGGAAGGATTCGTAAAGGTAAAAGCATAACCTGTATCACCATAGCCCTCACCTTCTGCTGAGCGTGCCCTGGTAGAGCTACCTCCCCAGCCACCCCAGCCATCGATGCTATTTTCAAAATCAGAATTGGTAATTACACTTGGATCCAATGCCGGACCACCACCACCACTGCCCTCCTCGTTATATTTTTTCAGGCTTATGTTATCAAAGTAATAAGTAGTGGCAACATTGCCGAGATTAAAAGCAATAGTACTTGAGCTTGCAACTTCTTCAGAAACAATAATTCTTTTGGTAAAAGTAGTCCATTCAGGTGAGGCGGGAATAGCACCAAAAAAATCCCAGTGTTTATATTCGCCAGGTTGAATATGAGCCTGGGTAGCAAAAGAGGCATCAACATCTGAGCGAACATCCATAGTAAGTTCATATTCTTCCCCTACTTCCATTGCCGGAGAAAACTTAAAAAAGAACTGGCTTTCCCAATCGTTTTCCCGAACTTCTTCATTGGTCACCGCCAATGCCCTGCCCTCACCGTCTGCACCTTCTCCGTCAGCCGTAAAAGACATGATACCATTTGCGTTACTCTCATAATTTGCTGCCTCATCCGTTTCAAAGTCAGAACTGGTAACCACATCCCAGCTTGGTCCGCCCCCTGTTTCAATTGGCGCAATAGTGCTGTTCAGATATTCAGCATTTTGGTTGGCATGCCAGACAAGGGTATGGCCATAAACAGATAATCCGGCCCCATTTGCTGTTCCGAGAAATTCCTCCACATCCGCCAGATTAAGACTTCCGTCTTCCTGTACCACGGCCCCATGTTTCATTCCATATCCCGCTGTCACCTCCTCAAAATTAGAATTGATAAGACGATACATTACCCCCTTAGAATTATATTCCGAGATGCTAACTGCTGCACCCAATGTGAAGTCAGAAGATTCCTCTCCCAAATAGCTTTTCAAAGGCTCGTAACTGTTCAATTCTTCCTGGAGTGCCACATTCTCCGGCTTTTCAACTTGAAAATCATCAAGTGGTTCATAATCCGTGCAAGAGGTTACCATAGATAATCCTGCTACCCAAAGCCCTAATTTATATAAACTTTTCATACAATTTTTATCTTATTATTATACAATTATTCGAGCACAGGAGTAAAGAGTTCCATCTCTACCCCCCGATTCCTTATTACTAAAGTGTCGGTAGAGGAAACACGAAAATTTTCCAGCTCAACCTCATAATTGAGATAGATAGCATCACGGTCCTGGTTACCCCAACTGTTTATTTCTCCATCTTTTACAAATTCTCCGCTGCCAGTAACGGTGTAATCATCAGAATTGGTTCCTACTGTAATGTTTCCTTCATCATCAAACTTAAGGATTAAGGGAACATCAATATTGGTTTCATCGCTAGCTTTAAAAGTTATTGGAAACAAGACTTCATCAATAGATTGAGTAGTTATCATGACCACTTCATCATCTTCAACAAATTCTTCACCTCTTACAATTGTCTGATCAAGTTCAGAATTTCCATTTTTTCCTACAATAACGTCCTCGCCTCTGCGCAGGTAATAACCATGCCAGGGGTTAATATACTTTACAGCATATAAGACAAAGTCTTTAGGCTGGACAGCCCAATCACTCGCTACTGTTCTTCTCCCATCTGCAACATTCGGTTCCCCAACCAGAATAGAATCTGCCTGCTGAACATTTGTCATTCTCATTGGAATTACATAATTCCGCTGTAATGAAAGTGGATCTGCAAAAAATGCCTCCGTAAGTTGCACTTCAACACCACCTGTAACCTTTCCTGTGGGAATCACAATATTCTCCGATGCCAGATTATAATAATTGCTGGGCATTGTCAAAATATCTCCACCATTTGCAAAAGCTAAACCATCGACCAAAGTGTTATCTACAGTTACGTCTATAATAACGTCTTGTTCATTTTCATAGATCCCTCCCGTCGTGGCCATGATCTCAAATTTCCATTCATTATCCAGAGAAGTATCAAAAATATCTTCACCCAACGTTATTGTTCTTACAGGATATTGATGGGCAAAGTAAACCGTCTGGTACTCAAAATCCGGGAATTCCCAATCCTCATTCTCGCATGAAGCGAATAATACAGATATGAATAAGAGTAAGAATAAATAAGTTTTATTTTTCATGTTTTTTCCAGTTATTTTATTTAATATAAATATCCTCTAATACCGATTTCATCAGTGATTACCATCCCATATTTTGCGTAAAGCCAAACTTTAATATTTCGCTGTACGGTATGGGGCCGTAAATCATATAGTCGGAATAAAGCCGAGGTTCAACAGAAATGATTGTATGATTCCCGTTTTCAATCCTATCTCCCATTGCCATTTCCGAGAGGTCTTTATTCCACCTGCGCAAATCCCAGAAACGGAAACCTTCAAAGCTAAGTTCAAGCCTCCGTTCGTTCCGAATTAGTTCCCGCATGGCATCCTGATCATCCTTGACAGATTCAAGGTAAGCATCACCATCTTCACTTATTCCGGCGCGCTCACGGATGGACTTAATCACATCATAAGCGGAATAAGCATTACCTCCGGTATCCATAGGGCCCCAGGCTTCGTTGGCAGCCTCTGCATAACTCAGGTAGATTTCGGTGTAGCGGATAAGCGGATTAATGTGTCTCTGCTGATTCACGCTTTGAGGATCAAGATTAACATCCTCCCGGAGCAGCTTGCGAAGGTAATAGCCTGTGCGGGTAGAGGATTCCACAATGTTAAAGCCATCATTTGTACCACCATCAACTGCCGTTAGGATTGTTTGATTAAAAGGCCCCAGTTGGCTTTCGTTCACCACAATAAACTCCAGCAGGCGGGGATCGCGATTCGCATAAGGATCTGTAGGATCGTAGCCACTTTCCGGATGAGTGATTGGAAAGCCATTGGCCATTGGAAAAGCATTAACCAAATTCTGGGTAGGATTCACCAATCCATCTCCAAAAAGGGATGGTGGGTAGAGTTGCTCTTCAAGAGCGCTGCTTGGCCCGGGCATATTCGTCCTCCAAAGGATCTCAGGCGGGTTAAGGCCCGCAGCAAGATTATCAATCACTCCTCTATTGTCGTACCAGGTCACCCCATCGGGAGCAAGGCCTCCATTCATATCAATCACATCTGCCGCATAGTTAGCCGCATCAGCCCAGGTAGTGGTCGTACCTTGACTAAAGGCAGGGCTGGCCGTCAGCAAGGCAGCTCTTGCACGAATTGCCAGGGCAACACGTTCTGTCATACGCAGGCGATTAACCCTACCTAAAACCCGATTATAATCGTTCACACTGGCATCCATATTCAGGTATTTGTCCGGTATACCAGCTTCGCTACCAATGTCTTCGTAGTCCAGCGGGAGCAAGTCAATGGCATTCTCTATATCGCTATATATTTGCTGCATACCAGCCTCAAAGGTAGCCCGCTGCAGGCTTGTAAAATCTGTAGAGGCATCCTGTGGTTCAAGGTTGATTGGAACTCCTAATAGCTCACCCCCAGCCATGCCTCCATGGGCTTGCAGGAGCCTGTGCATAAAAAAGGCACGCAATCCATATACTTCCCCTTTAGTACGATCCTTAAACATCTGGTTGACTGCCGGATGTTCGGCATAGGTAACCGTATCTGCTTTAGAAAGCATAAGGTTCAAATACTGGATTGCTGCAAAGGAATTTTGCCATTGCCCCACTGGATTAAAATTTTCAGCCCATTGCCCTGTGGCCATATTAGAATAGGTGTTGTCATTGTCGCTACTTACAGCATCATCCGTGGCCATTTCATTGAATGAGAACCCACCTGGTAGCCTAGTGTATCCGTTATATAGCAGACCAAGTGCAAAACTTGGCTCATCCTGATCGCTCAGGTCACGATTGTTTTCAATTGCTGGCTCAAGAAAATCCTTCTCGCAAGAGGACAGTGCCAGCACAACCAAAACAAAAAACAGTATTTTGTTATTCATAATCTATCAATTTTTTAAAATTCCATTAAAATAATGCCTTAACACCAATATTGAAAAAGCGTGTCTGAGGAGCACTTCCTGTGTTTAATTCCAAAATCTCTCTATTGGACGCTATCGTTAATAAATTAGCTCCGTTCACATACACCCCAAATTCCTGAACAAAGTCGCTGGAAATCAAGTTCTCCGGGAATGTATAAGAAACCTGAACCCGGGCCAGATCAAAACGGTCGGTGGTGTACTGCCAGAAATCTGAATTCCGAAAGTTATTATTACCCCCCGAGGTGGTCAGGCGCGGATATGTGGCCGTACCCATAGTTTCTTCCGTCCAACGATTCCTAACAATTTCTGAATATTTATCCTGACCATTTACCCAGAAATAGTTACTATTTTTTATACCTATTGCACCTGCACGGCCTACTCCCATTGCAAAGAAGGTGAAGTTCTTCCACTTTGCCGTCAGGTTAATACCAGCGGTATAAGGAGATCCATTCCAACCGCCTCTTCCAAGATATACCTCGTCCTGGGCATTAATTACGCCATCTCCATTTTGATCTTTGTATTTTATATCTCCAGGTTGCACTTCACCAAAAGCCTGTTCTGGTGAGTTAGCAATTTCTTCAATATTTTCAAAGAAGCCATCGCTCTCCAAGCCCCAAATGGCATCTAACGGTCTATTCTGTCTGTTCTGGTAATCATTTTCAAAAAATTCGGCTCGCTTGGAAGCTTCGGTTGTGAAATAAGTCCCCACTAATCCCACCGACCAGTCTACCTGTCCGATTCGTTTGTTTAGGTTCAGACTAAAATCAAAACCCGAGCGTAGATCATCATTATAGTTTACATAAGGGATAAAAGATGAATTCGGCCAACCTGTTTCAAAATAATTGGGATATAAAATGGAAAGTTGATTCACAAGACCTGTCATTTTGCTCATAAAAACATTTCCATTAAAGACCAACTGGTTGTTGAAGAGTGAAGCATCCAGACCCACGCTTATTTCCTCCCGCTTCGGCAAAGTCAGATCCGGATTCGCACCTCGGCGCGAATCGGTGCTTCGTGCGGGCGCAGATAAATCTGCCCATCCGTACCAAGCTCCATCTGTTTGTGTATAGATAGCTTCATAAAGGAAGTGATCCGGAATATCCAAATCTGTATGTAATATACCCGCTGAGACAGACAGCTTCAGGTTGTCAACAACAGATGAGGACGCTAAAAAGCCTTCTTCACTTATTCTCCAGCCTAACGAAAGCGTAGGAGAAAATGCTGTCCGGTTTTTTTCAGGCACTCTCGTGGAGTATATCATGGCACCATTAAATTGGGCATAGTACTTGTTTTTAAAGTCATAACCCAAATGTAATCCGAGGTTCGCATTAGTGGTGCCTTGGTAGACCCCAGATTGCGACCGTTGAAACCCCCCGGCAGTTAACATAGCAGAGATATCATGATCATTATCAAGCAGGGTTTCATAGTTCAATTGACCCGAAAAAGCCAGTGTCTGCCTATAAGAGCTATTGCTAACTGTTAGTTCACCAGAGCTGGCATCCTGTCCATAACGTGTCAGGGAACTTATCATATCAGTTCCCGCATAGTTGGTCCAGGTTGGTTCAAACACAGCATAGTCATTATTAAAGGATTGATTATAAGATGTGGCATAGTCTAACCCAAACGTAGAATTGAACGATAATCCCTTAAGTACATTTTGTAAGTCAGCATCAACACCGGTATTGAATTGAAATTGACGGCTGGTATACGTATTAGAACCACCAGCATAGACATCCGCGATGGGATTGGCTTGATCCAGTTGTGTACCTCCAAGCAGGTATTGTCCATCTATTAGGTTGTTGGTGTTTTCAAACAGATTCCTTGAAGTCTCATCATTCTCTTCGAGCATACTGATTGGGATAAGTGGTGTAAACCGGTGGGGCCTTAGGGAAGCGGCACCACCCCAATAATTGGCGTTAACCCCTACATTATTGGAGAATATAGCACCTAAGTCTACAGTGGCAGAGATATAATCAGTCAATTCCATGTCTACATTTCCGCGGACATTGAAGCGTTGATTCTTATTGTTCTCGGCTTCACCAAAATCCAGTAGCGAACCTTCTGTAAGAAAACCTATATTGGTATAGTAGCGAGCCTTTTGATTTCCACCAGCAATTTCCATCGTGCCATCATAGCGGCTATAAGACTTTTGTAGATACTCGTCTGAATAATAGTCGACATTAGGGTAACGATAAGGATTGGTGCCCGCGGCATGATAATAGATTTCTTCTTCAGAATATAAGGATTCCAGCCCATCATTTACCCGTGCTTCATTATACAGCGTCATATACTCCGCAGAACCGAGGTACTTGGGAAAGCTCTTCGGAACAGAAAGACCTGCATTAACCCGAACATCAACCGTCTGCTCACCTAAATGCCCCCTTTTTGTGGTGATAAGAATTGCACCTTTGGCAGCACGGCTGCCATATAATGCTACCGCGGAAACTCCTTTCAGAAAACTAATTTGAGCAATCGCAGTGGGTTGCACACTACCAACATCACGAGGTACGCCATCTACGAGCACCAGGTACTCGTCCATCCCCCAAAGGTTGCCATGAAAACCAGGTACAAAGGCTTCCATATTATCCAGAGGATAGGTGATATAGTTTTTTTCAAGTAATTCAGCAATATCGACATAGGATATGCCTCCCAATAGGTCCTCCTTTTTCTCCTTGCGATAGGCCACCTGAACTAGCTGATCAGAGTCCAGTATAATCTCTTGCAGGTCTGCAGTTGCGGCAGCAAATTTAGTTTCATAGTCAACTCTATTAACGGACAGGATAGCATTAGGCGATACTTCTAAGGAAAAAACTCCAAGACTATCTGTAATTGTTGAAACATCATCCTGCTCACTTCTTACAACAACCCCCTCAACTGGCAATCCTTCGTCTGTTCGGACCACCGCCTGTATGTCTATCTTTGTGGTAGTTTGTGCGGAAAGCATTACAGGAAGTAGAATTATACTAGCGCACAAAGCAATTTTTAGTGTTATATATTTCATTAGTTAGTGTTTCGTCGTTAAGATCTTTTAATACTTAAAAAATAAACCATTTCATTACCCGCTACCAGCCCGGGTTTTGGTAGAATTCAGGACATAAACTTACATCTGATACCTTTAAAGGTAACCAGTAGTGCTTCTCGCTGAAATTACGCTCCAGAATAACTTCTTCCCTGAGGTTTAATACACGGTTTTCCCTAGGGTTTGCCGGATCAAAGGATGCTGCACGGTCAAATTCATGGGACGTTTTAATGGTATAAGGATATTCAATTAACAACAACCAACGGCGAAGGTCATTAAAGCGGTGTCTTTCAAATGCCAATTCCACGGCACGTTCACGTCTAAGCTCCGGCAAGAAATCCTGAACAGAACCAGTAAAATTACTATGTACAGGATCTACACCAGCCCTGGCGCGAATAAAATTCACTGCTTCCAATGCTGTTTTGTTGTAATTCGGGGAACTACTTTGAGGTGAGCCATAGCCCATCAGAGCAGCCTCGGCATACATCAGGTAAACATCAGCCAAACGCATATATGGCACCATAAGGTGGAGGGCATAGCCATAATCATATTTTCGGTCAAATTGATTGGCTGTTAGAGGAATAAATTTCTGGTTTACGTAACCCGTACGGCTTCCGAAGTTAACATCACGGTAACTTCCTCCAGTGTACAGATTGGAAAAACGAACCTCCTCTGCGTTTACGTTAGGAGGTAAGGATCCTTCAACAACCTGCACCCCGTCATAAAGAATATCGTGATAAAAACGCGGATCACGTCCTTCCCATGGGAATTCAGGATCATATCCCGATTCAGGATCGGCCTGGGTTATATCATCCGGCAAGGGCAATCCATTGGCCATACCGTAGAAATTAACATAATTGGCAGTAGGAATAAATTTAAGATCACCACCTCCCACTACAGAAGGCAGATATTGCTTACTAATACCCCAGTTTGAATCGTTAGCGGCAATATAAGGAGCTCGGAAAATCGCTTCAGTACCACCTGGGATAGCCCAGTTTTGTCCGGTTGTAAAAAAATTCTGGCTGTAGTCCTCAAAAGGAAGTAGTGCATATTGAGTTTCCCCATTTTCGACCAGGGACAATAATTCCCCAAATGCAACTGCCGCCCGTTGGGAAAATTCCTGATTATAAGTCTGGCTTCCAGTGGACTCATAGTTCATTAAGGGGCTACCAGCCCAAAGTAGATTTTTACCTAAATAACCCAAGGCCATAATCTTGTTGATGCGCAAATCGTTTTTTCCAAGCGTACGCGTACCTACCGAAGTATTGTCCCAATTAATCGGCAAAAGGTCAGCCGCTTTTCTTAAGTCTTTTGCCACCAGTTCCGCACTCTCATGGTAGCTCAGGCGGGGTTCGCACAGTGCTTCATCAGAAGGGAGCACCCTATCGATATAGGGAAGGCCTCCGAAATACTGGATCAACTGAAAATGAAACCAGCCCCTGAAAAACAGCAGTTGCCCTTCAATCAGGTTTCTTTCCTCCTGCGTAGCATTTGTCATCAGGTTCAGGTTTTCCAGCCCAATATTTGCCTTTCTAATCCCATACCAGGCAAGCGGCCACAGGCCTTTATTAAATCTACCCCCACCAACATTGGTATTGGCATTGTTCTTGTCCATCCAGCCGGCACCCCAGCCGTCATGCTCGGCCTGCCAGCCCCAGAAGTTTCCGTTTTCAATTTTCACGCCGAAGTGAAAGTTGTTGGCTGCAGATTGAATCTCATCATCTCCCCAGTTAAACGAAGTAGTCCAGTAACTGGTGGTAAAGTTTGGAATGGCCATATGAAGCTCTTCTACAAATCCTTGAAAATTTTGAAAATTTTGAAAGGCAGTCTCTTCTGATATAACCGATTCTGGTGTTCTCTCCAGATAGTCCTCACAGGAAACCATCATGAGCAATGCTATAAAAAAGCTGCTCTTAACAATAGTTCTTATATATACTTTCATAATAAAATGGAGTTAAAATGTAATATTTAAACCTAGGTTAAACCTTTTAACCGTAGGGTAAGCTCCTTGAGAAGCCCAACCCGTTCCCGCAAAGTTTGATTCCCGATCGTCAGGCATTTCACTCCACAGCAAAAGGTTGTTACCATTTACATATACGCGCAGGTTTTGGAAACCAAACCTCTGCACCATATCGGAGTCAAAACGATAAGCAATTTCCGCATTCTTTAGGCGGAGGTATGAACCATCGTAGAAATACCGGTTCCCCATGTTGTAAGAGGGAGCAACCGAATTCCAGCGGGGCATAGGCGTATCTGCATTCGGGATCTCCTTGGACCAGTAGGTACCCTGCTCATACACACGGTCTGATTGGCCTCCGAGACTATTAAATACCACCTGCCGGGTAACATTATTAACGCCGTAGAATTGGGTAAATACACTGAATCCTCCCCACTCAACCCCTAAATTGGTACTATAGGTATTCTGCGGTACACCGGAATACCCAAAAGGGACCCCGTCAAAACTATCGACTACCCCATCACCATTGTAGTCAAGAATCTGGTAATTACCGGGAATTTTATTGAGGTTATTTGAATTATGGGGGGTGCTCGCATATAGTTCGTCCCAGGTATTGTAGTACCCACTACCGATATGCGTACGTGCCTGCCCCAGTGAATATCCCGCATTCTTTAGATAATCGGGTAACAATTGGGGATCGTCCCGTTCCAGCACCTCATCTTTTGCATGGGTCATGGCAAAGTCGGCCCATACTCTTATTCCATTACCAAAGGTGTGGTTCATGCCTAAAACTATCTCATAGCCCTGTGTCCGAACACGGCCCAGGTTGGCTGCCGGAGCGTCTGCCCCAAAATATGAGGGCACTGCCCTGTCATTTGACATTAGGATATCCTTCCGGTCATCCCTAAAGACGTCTATGGAGCCATCTATGAAACCCTTCAGCAAACCAAAATCCATACCCAGGTTGGTCTTGTATACCGTTTCCCAACGAACGAAAGGGTTCCCCACCTGCTCCTGTGTGTACCAGGTATAAGGGCTCGACTCACCACCCTGACCAACTAGGCCAAGTTGACTATTTCCTCCGTATGCCCACTCATCCATGTACAGAAACCGAGCACCTATATTGTCATCTCCCACTTCTCCATAAGAGGCTCGCAGTTTCAGCATGTCCAGGAAAGAAACCGATTGCATAAAATTTTCTCTAGATACCATCCATCCAAGTCCTCCCGAAGAGAAGAAAGCAAACCGAAATTCAGGAGCGAATTTTTCCGAACCATTATAGGCACCGTTATACTCCAGCATATATTTGCCTTTATAATCATAGGTGGACCGAAACACCCAGTCTTCGCGATATTCGGGAATTCCATTGCCCCTGGCATCTTTCTGGCGGTTCATAAGCCCCATCAGGTTAAAGTTGTGATCCTCTGCAATAGTGGTGTTATAATCCAGCTTTAACTGATAGAAGATCTTACGCCATGCCGCACCGACACTTCCACTAGCAGGAGACCATTCTGGTCCCGGATTATAAAAGTCCAGCCCTGTGGTAGAACTGATGCCCTCGGTAAGGGTTACCTGCCCGGTTTCGGGATCAATCCACTTTTGCTGAGCGTCATTGTACAAGTCATTCACTCCCCTGTCATTTTCTATAAAGGTATTATCCACGGCCAGAGTTCCATTAAAACTCAATCCTTCCAGCAGCATACTCAGATCCTGGTCAAGCACAAAGGTAGTAGAGATGCGTGCAGTAGTTTCCTTTTCTACCCCACTAAGGGAAAGGATACGCACGGAGTTCAGCCCTTTTTGCGCATTAGGAGCATAGTACCCATAATTACCATCGGAATACCGTGGTAGAAAGAGGGTTGGTATACCGTTGTAAGCAGCATCCCAGAATGGATACTCATTACCGCCCCCCCAAGGACTCCTCCGGACACCATAGGTGCCACCCAAGTCGGTTCGGAGCTTAGTAGTGGATGTAATTTGAAAATCTAAATTACTGCGAAAATTAAGGCGGTTATATTCATACCCAGGATCATAGCCCCTGCTATTGTCGAAATCCTGAAACAAGTCTCCTTCATTCTGAAAATCGAGAGTGGCAAAATACTTGACGAATTCGGTCCCCCCCCTGATGTTCAAATTGGCATTGTAAGACATAGCATAATCCTTAAACAAGGTTTCTTGCCAATCAACATCAGGATAGCGCTCTGCTTCCTCCAGATTTGCCGGATTACGGTACTTATCCCTGATATCTTCCGGAATTATTTGGCCCCAACTGGCGGGGTTTGTGGAAAGTTCGTACTCGATTGCTCTGTTTCTAACACCTATAGCATCATAAGCATTATAGGTACCCGGCAATTGAGAAACCACCTTCACGGTAGAATTAAAATTGGCTGTGATTTCTGCTTTACCGGAAAGTCCTCTTTTAGTCGTTACAATAACTACCCCATTGGCGCCCCTGGAACCAAATACTGCGGTAGCCGAAGCATCTTTCAAGACAGATATAGACTCTATCGAGCTAATAGCCATGTTATTAAAGAATTCGGGGCGCTCTACACCATCCACCAAAATTAATGGAGAGTTACCATTCCAGCTATTCTGGCCCCTGATCACAATTTGAGGACTTTCCCCACCTGGCAAACCGGTGCTGGCAGACGTTATTAATCCCGGCAGGGCACCCGTCAGGGCCGAACCTACATCGGAAACTCCACCAGTGCGTTCCAGCACTTCGCTAGTTGTTTGAGTAACAGCCCCCACAACAGTTTCTTTCCTCTGCGTCCCATATCCAACGATAACAACTTCTTCAAGCGCACTTTGATCGGTTTCCATGCTAACATTAATCTCAGAGCTATCTCCAACTTCTCTTTCCACAGTTTGATAGCCTATGAAACTAAATGTTAAGGTGGTAGCTGATTCAGGTACATTGATTTCGTAAAAACCCTCCATATTGGTTACTGTTCCTATAGATGTTCCCTTTACGATCACATTCACTCCTGGAATACCCAAATTATCTTCAGGAGAAGTAACCGTTCCGGTAATCGTTTGCTGCTGACCCACAGTTTTTAGCTTATTATCATAAGCATGTACCGAAGTAGAAAACAGCAGTTGAATCAATAGCCCAACAACCATTAATTTAGTTAGGTAAGGAAGTTTTAGTAATTTTATTTTCATATTAAAAATGTTTTAAACTCTATTAAAATGATCCGAAATCACTTCAATTGGCTTGCTATTCATATTCGATAACTTATTAGTAATTAGGAATAAAAAATCTTCCAGTTCATATTCTATAGGATACCTACCTATTAACTGGATGAGTCTTTTGAAGCACTTTTATTAGATAATGTCTCACCATTTTGAATTTTATTTAATTAGTTAAAAAAATTTACGCTTTGCTGATGTATTTTTAGATTTTATAATTTAAGAGAACTTTAAGACCCCACCTAATGTTTTGTTAACTTTAAATTAAAAATGGCCATATTTTGCAGTTCTAAAAATTTCACGATATAACAAATGTGAAAGTTTCTTTAAAATCTGAGACCAAATATATTTGTTAATCTAATTAAACTTCATTCAGCGTGTTACAAATACTTTACGTTATGTTACATGGCTGTAAAAAAATGGTAAAATCAATGTAAATTCGGTTAAAACAGAACATATTTTAAGAAGATTTATATGCCTTAACCCCTACAAAACATAGGATTTCAAGAATTTAACCATTGCAAAAACGAAGTCTTTCTTTAAAATGTTAATTTTATACTTAAATAGTGGTTTATGGAATAAAATAGTATCTAGTCGCTAATAATTAGTATGAAACCACCTTTTTAAAGTCAGAATTTTCTATTTCGTAACTCATAAATTTTAGTTTCAATCAAAAATTTTCATCTATCTCTATTCTTATTTACCCTGTTTTGTTTTTCAGGTAAATCACAGTCCGTTATTCCAAATAATTTTGACGAGCCTCAGCAAAATATCCATGAAGGCAAACTGGATGCAATTAGTTATTTTCACTGAAACTGTAGGAGTAAAAAGAAAAGCTATGATATATACACCTCCAAATTTTGTTTCCACCAAGAGTTATCCGGTTTTGTAATTATTACACGGCATAGGGGAGAAGAAAAAGCCTAAATAACAATGGTAATTTGAAAAACATCTTAGATAATCTTTATGCTGAAGATAAAATTGAGCCTATGATTGTGGTATTGGTATTGCCTAACGGAAGAGCAATGAAAAATGACCGGGCTGGAGGTGATATATTTTCTAAAGAAAGGATAGAAGCTTTTAGCACTTTTGAAAAGGATCTTTTGAATGATTTAATCCCTTTTGTTGAAAAAGAATATCCTGTACTAAAAGATAGGAAACATCGGGCTATTGCTGGACTTTCCATGGGAGGTGGACAATCCTTAAATTTTGGACTCAACAACATAGATCAATTTTTTTATGTAGGTGGTTTTTCTTCTGCTCCTAATACTAAGCCTGCCAAGGATCTAATTTCTAACCTAAAGGAGGTAAATGAAAAATTAAACTTACTTTATATTGCCCGTGGGGATAAAGATGATTTGTTACAAATAAGCGAAGAAACTCACAATTATCCGGAGGATAATAATATAGCTCATGAATACGTTATTTTACCCGGTGGACATGATTTTAAAGTATGGAAGAAGAATATTTATAATTTCTCCCAACTTCTTTTCAAATAGATTTTGGCAGTTACTTAATTTGTAAAATTTTAAGAATAAGAAAGCCAATGAAAAAATACTTCATTGGCTTTCTTATTATTCTTGATATAATCAAAAACCTCGGGGCAAGCCCACGAGGTATGTATCGGAAAAACTATTTTATAATTTCCAGGTAAGCCTTGGTGAATTAATCCCTCAATGAGGGATTAAAGAAATTATTTCCTTTTAATCACCTTTTCCACTGCTTTCAAGATAGCATCAGCATTCAAACCGTATTTTTCAAAAAGTTGTTCTGGTGTTCCGCTTTCCCCAAAAGTATCCTGGGTGGCTACAAATTCTTGCGGGGCAGGATTATTTTCAGCTAAAGTACGGGCAACGCTTTCCCCAAGTCCGCCAAGGAAGTTATGTTCTTCAGCCGTTACCACACAGCCGGTTTTTTTAACCGACTTGATAATAGCAGCTTCATCCAATGGCTTAATAGTGTGAATATTGATCACTTCAGCACTTATGCCCTTTTCGTTAAGTTTTTGAGCCGCTTCTATAGCTTCCCAAACTAAATGTCCGGTTGCTATTATAGTAACATCATTTCCTTCATATAAATGAACAGCTTTCCCAATCTCAAATTTCTGATCTTCAGGAGTGAAATTAGCCACTTTTGGTCTCCCAAATCGAAGGTAAACCGGCCCCTCATAATCGGCAATTGCTAAAGTTGCTGCTTTGGTCTGGTTAAAATCGCAGGTGTTGATTACCGTCATTCCCGGTAACATTTTCATAAGACCTATATCTTCCAGGATCTGGTGAGTTGCCCCATCTTCTCCCAACGTGACTCCTGAGTGAGAAGCACAAATTTTCACGTTCTTCCCTGAATAAGCGATAGATTGACGAATCTGATCATAAACCCTTCCTGTAGCAAAATTTGCGAAAGTCCCTGCAAAAGGAATTTTTCCGCCAATGGTTAATCCGGCAGACATTCCCATCATATTGGCTTCAGCAATTCCTACCTGGAAGAAACGTTCAGGATTTTCATCTATAAAATCCTGCATTTTAAGCGATCCTACAAGATCGGCACAAAGTGCTACAACGTTGGGATTTGTTCTACCGAGTTCGGTAAGTCCCGCGCCAAAACCGGAGCGGGTGTCTTGTTTTCCTGTATCTATATATTTTTTCATTCTTTGTTTTCTTTGTCATTTCCGCGTAGGCGGAAATCTATTTTACCTTTAATAATCTCCTAAAGTTTCAGGATTTTGTGAAAGCGCGGTTTCCAGCTGCTCGTCGTTAGGTGCTTTTCCGTGCCAGGCGTGGGTATGCATCATAAAATCAACGCCGTTACCCATAACGGTGGTCATCAACACACAAACCGGTTTTCCTTTTCCGGTGCGGGATTTTGCTTCCGTTAATCCATCCAGTACCTGTTGCATATCATTACCATCTTCAATCTCCATGACATCCCAGCCAAAAGCTTCAAATTTAGCTCTGATATTACCCATTGGAAGAACGGTTTCCGTACTTCCGTCTATTTGCTGGCCGTTAAGGTCTACCGTTGAAATCAGGTTGTCCACATTATTTCCGGCAGCATACATAATGGCCTCCCAGTTTTGGCCTTCCTGAAGTTCACCATCACCATGAAGCGAAAATACCAGGTGATTATCTTTATTCAGCTTTTTAGCCTGTGCCGCTCCAAGGGCTACAGACATTCCCTGGCCAAGTGAACCTGAAGCTACACGAATTCCCGGCAGGCCTTCGTGAGTTGCTGGATGCCCCTGCAACCTGGAATTGATAAGGCGAAAAGTGTTGAGTTCCTCTACTGGAAAATAACCACTACGAGCTAAAACACTATAGAAAACCGGGGAAATATGGCCGTTTGAAAGGAAGAAAAGATCTTCGTCTTTTCCGTCCATATTAAATTCTGGATTGTGCTCCATAATTCCGCCCTGATACAAAGCGGTAAAAAACTCTGTACAGCCAAGTGAAGCTCCGGGGTGACCCGAGTTTACTTTGTGAACCTGCCTTAAAATATCCCGGCGAACCTGGGTAGCAAAATCTTTTAATTCGTTGATTTCCATAATTTATACATTAAAGGATTTAGCATCTTCTAAAAATTTTGCAAGTCCACTATCAGTTAACGGGTGTTTCAATAATCCGTCTATTGAAGATAATGGGCCTGTCATCACATCGGCGCCTAGTTTAGCACAGTTAATAACGTGCATAGAATGACGTATGGAAGCAGCAAGAATCTTGGTTTCAAAACCATAATTATCATAGATAAGTCGGATATCAGCAATTAGATTTAATCCATCTGTAGAGATATCATCCAACCTTCCCAGAAATGGAGAAACGTAGGTTGCTCCTGCCTTTGCAGCCAATAAGGCCTGTCCTGCTGAAAAAACCAGGGTACAGTTTGTTTTTATGCCTTTATCTGAAAAGTATTTTATGGCTTTTACACCTTCCTTTATCATAGGAACTTTTACAATAATTTGCTTATGTAATTTTGCGAGCTCCTCACCTTCTCGTACAATACCATCAAAATCGGTTGCTACTACTTCGGCAGAAACATCGCCATCTACAATTTCGCAAATATTCAGGTAGTGTTGAAGAATATTATCCTTTCCGGTAATACCTTCTTTGGCCATTAAGGACGGATTTGTGGTTACTCCATCTAAAACTCCTAGATCCTGTGCTTCTTTGATCTGATCTAAATTTGCTGTGTCAATAAAAAATTTCATATCTAATTAAGTTTAATTATTTTCTTTAGTTATTTTTAATTCAAAAGGTCCTGCCGGTAAATCTTCCTTATTGTAAAGATTGGCATCGGCCGGATTATTTGCCCAGGCGTATCTTACTACACCCGGATTTTTTATTTCGTGGTTATAAATTTTTAAAGTATTGTAATCCAACACTTGAGCCTTTGCGTCATAGAAGGTCTTGCCATCTTCTGATATTGTAAAACCGGTAGGTTTATTTCCGTCTTTAAATTTCCAGCCAGATTTTAGATTATCAAAATCTATCATTACAGCGCCATTGTCAATCTTCCAGTTTGAAGGAGAAGGACCGGAGCTCACCAGATTTTCCCCATAAATTAACTCCCTGGCTTGTAGTGCTAATCTCTTCCCGACATCTTTCTTATTTAAAGGATGAATATCATTCCATTCACCAATATCAATGGTAACAGCCATTCCTGTATTTGGAATATTTAGGCCGGTAGTTCGCTGCACCTCCCTCATCTCAGCCCAATTACTTTCCTGTGGGCCTGTGGTTTCTTCCATAAAATTAGGAAGTTGAACCAATAAAAAAGGTAAATCTGGTTTTTTCCATAAACCTCTCCAGCTTGTAATTAACTGAGGTAAAAGTTTAGAATACATTTCAGGATTTCCCGCATCAGATTCGCCCTGATACCACAACACCCCCTTGATTTTAGTATTGTATAATGGAGCTATCATAGCATTATGCAAACCTCCCGGTTTAAACCTAACCGATCTTTGCGGCTTCATATTAGGCATGGTCGCCCCGATTTTATACTTCCATTTTCCTTTTAAATCTATAGAGTCGCTATCTACTTCAATAAAATAGGTTTTATCGTCAACAAAACCGGCAGTTCCTCCATTATTTACCAATCTGACTGTGATAATATTTTCACCTTCCTTTAAAATATTGGAATTAAATTTATATCGCCTTGGAGGATATTGATAACCGGTAGTTCCTACCAGTGTGCCATTAACATAGGCCTTGTCACTATCTATTAAAACACCTAGATTTAATTCGGCAGTTGTTTTTTCCGGTTTTTCAGAAAGTGTTATTTCTTTTTTGTACCAAACTACGCCTGCACTATCCAAAATATTCGCCTCTTTCCAGTACCCTGGAATCTGGGTGGTTTCCCAATCATCAAAAGATGCATTTACATAATCCTCTGTTAAACCTTTATCTTTTTTGGAAAGCAATTCATTCCATTTGGTTGAAATTTGACTATTCTCTTCTTCTATAGCGTTAATCAAAGAATCATTTTGATATTTCTGATGTTCCTTATACATCTCCGGAAAATTTTTCAGGCTTTCAGCATCCAACCAGGCATTGATTGGTGAACCTCCAACTGCCGAATTTATAAAACCAACAGGTACCTTTTCATTTTTATAAATTTCGGTAGCAAAGAAATAACCCACAGCCGAAAACTCTTTTAAATTTTCAGGATTTGCACTTCTCCAGCTGCCACCCGATAGATCTTCTGCAGGATTTTTAAAATTGTATTCGTCTGGAACAAGAAACTGGCGTATTTCTTCATTTTCAGAATTGGCAATAACTTCTGGATAAAGCGGACTAACTCGCTCCATGGTAGTTTCCATATTCGATTGACCGGAACCTAAATAGACATCACCGAACAAAATATTGTTAACCTCTACCTTATTAGATGCGCTAAAAGTCATCTTATAAGGACCCCCAGCTTTTTGTGCAGGAAGATCAATTTCCCATTTTCCTTCTTCATTTGCAGTGGTGGTAAATTCTTTCCCATTAAAATTTAAGGTGACTTTTTCATCATTATCTGCCCATCCCCATACTTTAAGATCTGTATCCCGCTGAAGGATTACATTATCACTTATTAATTGAGGAAGTTTTATTTGTGCAAATGTTGTTCCTACACTTGTAAGAAATAAAACCAACAAAATTCTCTTTTTATAATCAAGGATTTTCATAATTTATATTTAAATTAAAGGGATGGAAGTTTAAAATTCAAAATTAAACCCCTTACGGGTAAGGTTTTGGTAAATTTCTTCATCAAATCTATATAACTTGGCAGCTCTATGTGACACCCCTTGTTGTTTATCCCCCGCATCCTGCAAAAGTTTCATTTTTAAAAACTTTCTTCGGAAGTTACTTTTATCCATTTCTGTATCCAGTATTTCTGTATATAATTGCATCAACTGAAGGAGCGTGAATTTTTCAGGCAGCAAATTAAAACCTATTGGCGCGCGTTTTACTTTTCCTCGCAAACGGGTCAAACTGGCTTGTAAAATTTCATTGTGATCATAAATAAGTTCCGGTATATCTTTTACTCTGTACCATCTAGCTTCTGAAGCCGTGAAACCGGCTTTTATATTAAAGTCTTCCCTATTGATCAAAGCATAATACCCTACAGTTATAACCCGACCTAAGGGAAACCTGTCAGGCTTACCAAAAGTCCTTACTTGCTCCAGATAAATATTTTTTAGTCCTGTTAATTCAGATAACAACCTATCCGCCGCTATATCAATATCTTCTTCTTTTTTAATCCAACCACCGGGTAGTCCCCATTCTCCTTTACTAATACCTTCTCCGTGTTGCACTAGTAAAACTTCAAGATTTCCTTTTTCAAAACTAAAGACACAACAGTCGATCGTAATTGAACTCATCACTTCAGATTCCGTAAGATCATTGGTTGGGAGAAATGGCAAGGGGTTTTTCATAAGTATGATTAATATGTACCTTTATAAAGATATAAGCAATTTTAAGCCTTATTTTTTACAAGTCATACTTTAATTAGGACTTGTAAATTGCTAATATAAAAAAAAATAACTATACTTGTAGTCAAATAAACCATAAGATACAAATAAATGTCAGAATTCAATAAGAGTGGTATTGTTCTAATAACTATCGTTGCAAGCCTTGGAGGCTTACTGTTTGGGTATGATACTGCCGTAATTTCTGGAGCAGTAGGCGCTTTGGAAAACTATTTTGTTGGTGCTTTAGAAACTGACCAGGAATTGGCTGTAGCTGCAATTTTTCAGTTTAAAGTTATTATTAGCATTTGTGTAATTTCCCTGGTAATTTTATTTAGTTCTTTTCTTCTCAAATTCTTTAATAAATCGAAAGCTTACACAATAATCGGACTTTTCGTTCTTATCGGTGGTGCTATTTATTATTTTCAATTTCTAAGCCTTCCTGGCGTGTTAACCGAAAACTTAAAGAATTCCATTCTTGGCTTTATGGTTAGTAGCGCCCTGGTAGGATGTATCATTGGAGCTTCACTAGGCGATAATGTTGCCAATTCTATTGGACGACGTAATGGACTATTAATAGCTGCCGCCCTATTTGTACTTTCCGCTATAGGATCAGCTTACCCCGATTCAATGAATATCTTTTTTGGCGATTCACTTTCGGCATTTATTGTTTATAGAATTATTGGTGGAATGGGAGTTGGCCTGGCCAGTATGTTGGCACCACTATATATAGCCGAAATGGCTCCGCCTAAAATACGTGGAAAACTGGTTAGTTTTTATCAATTAGCCATTGTGAGCGGGATGATGGTAGTTTATTTCGTAAATTATTTTATCGTTCAGGGACAGGCTGAAACCTGGATTAACACAACAGGCTGGAGATATATGTTCCTTTCTGAAGCGATTCCTGCTACTATTTTCTTCCTGGCATTACTTTTAGTTCCCAAGACCCCTAGGTTCCAGGTAATGAAAGGAAACGAAGCAAACGCCCTTAAAGTACTTACAAATTTAAATGGACCCGAAAGAGCGCCGGGTGTTTTAGAGGAAATCAAAAAATCCTTTGTCAGAAAAAAAGCACATTGGTTATATTTTGGAGGTACAGTAGTGATAATAGGCTTACTGCTATCCATATTTCAACAATTTGTAGGTATAAATGTGGTACTTTATTATGCTCCGGAGATCTTTAGGGGAATGGGAATGGAAACCGATGCCTCTATGTTGCAAACGATTATTGTAGGTGCCATTAACATGATCTTTACCGTGGTAGCGATTTCTACCGTAGATAAATTTGGACGTAAAAAATTAATGATGATTGGTAGTGCCGTGATGGCGTTAAGCATGATTGGACTTGGTTTTGCACTTTACCTGGAAACCACAGGTATTACCGCATTAATGTTTATGCTTTTCTATATCGCCGCCTTTGCGATGTCCTGGGGGCCTGTAGTTTGGGTATTGCTTTCTGAAATTTTCCCTAATTCCATAAAAGGTGTTATGGCGGTAGCCGTAGCAATACAATGGCTTGCCAACCTTTTAGTTTCCTGGACTTTCCCAATGATGAACAATAATACAGATTTGATAGCTATGTTTAACAACGGTTTCCCTTATTGGATCTACGGAATAATGGCCATTCTTTCCGGTTTGTTTATCTGGAAATTTGTACCGGAAACCAAAGGAAAAACCCTCGAAGAAATGGAGTATATCTGGACTTCGAAAAAAATTTAAAATTAAAAAATTAGTATATGTACTTTTTAGGAATAGATTTAGGAAGTTCTTCAATCAAATTATCGGTATTAGATGCTGAAAAGGGGACGACTATAGCCTCGGCTAAAGTTCCCGAATTTGAAATGGAGATCTCCGCACCAAAATTTGGCTGGGCCGAACAGGATCCGGAAAATTGGTGGGAAAATTTAAAGGAAGCAATTAGCATTCTTAAGAATAAAGAAGGAGTTAATCTTAAAAAAATTAAAGGAATTGGTATTGCATACCAAATGCATGGTCTTGTTTTGACCGACGAAAAGCTTAACCCAGTGAGACCTTCTATTATCTGGTGCGATAGTCGTGCTGTAGAAATAGGAGATGAAGCGTATAAGGCAATAGGTGAAGAAATTAGCCAAAACCAAATATTAGGTAGCCCTGGAAATTTTACCGCTTCTAAATTAAAATGGGTAAAAGAAAACGAACCCGAAAATTTCAAAAAAGCATCTATTATGATGCTGCCTGGAGATTATATCGCGGCAAAACTCTCCGGAAAACCTCAAATAAGTACTTCGGGATTATCTGAAGCCGCTTTATGGGATTTTTCTAAAGGGAAATTGGCGAGTGAGGTACTTGACAAAATGGGTCTTTCTGAAGATTTTATCCCAGAAATTGTTCCGAGTTTTGGGGATCAGGCTACAGTAAGCGCCGAAATCGCAAGTGAATTGGGCCTTGACCCCGATACAAGGATTAATTATAGAGCCGGAGATCAGCCTAACAATGCATTTTCACTTAATGCATTAAAACCTGGTGATATTGCAACTACAGCTGGAACTTCAGCAGTAATGTATGCGGTGAGTTCAAAAAACACTTTTGACCCTGAAAGCAGGATAAATACCTTCTTGCACGTTAATAATACTGAAAAAGCCAAACATAACGGCGTGCTTTTATGCATTAACGGTTCAGGAATTCTTTACCAATGGTTGCGTAAAATAATTTCGGTAGGCAGGGAAGAACTTATTCCGTATGAAAAATTAAACGAGGAAGCTGCAAAAGTAGAACCGGGAAGTAAAGGACTTCGCTTCTACCCTTTCGGAAATGGTGTAGAGCGAATTTTCAGCAATAAGGAAGTGAATTCCGGAATAGAAAACCTCAACTATAATATCCATCAACCGGCACACCTCATAAGGTCTGCTTGTGAAGGGATTGTTTTTGCTATGAATTATGGCTTCGAAGTGATGCAGTCTATTGGTATTGAAGGGAAAGTGGTAAGAGCCGGTAAGGACAATCTTTTTTTAAGTCCGGTTTTTAGAGATATTTTCTGCAATACTACTCAAACTACTTTAGAACTTTATAATACATCTGGCTCTGAGGGTGCTGCCCGGGGTGCTGCTGTAGGCTATGGTTTTTATAAGGAATTTGATGATGCTTTTAAAAGTCTTAAATGCATTGAACGAATAGAACCTGAAGAAAAACTAAGTGCACAGTACCAGGAAATTTATCAGGAATGGAAACAAAATATTAAAATAAAAAAATAACAATTATGAGTAACAACACATTTTTTAAAGGAATAGACAAGATTAAATTTGAAGGCCGGGAAAGTTCAAATCCGTTGGCCTACAAATGGTACGATGAAAATAAAACGGTAGCCGGTAAAACGCTTAAGGAGCACTTGCGATTTGCTGTAGCTTATTGGCATACTTTCAATAATAAAGGGGGAGATCCTTTTGGTGCCCCTACCGAAACTTTTGAATGGGATAAAAAGGAAAATGTAATAGATCGCGCCAAAGATAAAATGGACGCTGCTTTTGAATTCACTGAAAAACTAGGTATTCCTTACTATTGTTTCCACGATATTGATGTAGTAGATGACTGTGCTTCGCTTTCAGAATTTGAAAAGCGTATGGAAACAATGGTTGACTATGCTAAACAAAAGCAACAGCAGACCGGTATTAAATTATTATGGGGTACTTCTAACCTTTTTAGCGATCCCCGTTATATGAATGGAGCTTCTACCAACCCAGACTTTAATGTTGTGGCGCGCGCAAGTGCACAAGCGAAAATTGCGATGGATGCTACTATAGCCCTTAATGGTGAGAACTATGTATTCTGGGGAGGCCGTGAAGGTTATATGAGCCTTTTAAACACCGATATGAAACGTGAACAGGATCATTTGGCGCAGTTCTTAACAACTTGCCGTGATTATGCCCGTAAACAAGGTTTTAAAGGAAATTTCCTTATAGAACCAAAACCTATGGAGCCTACAAAACACCAGTATGACTATGACACTGCTACTTCAATAGGATTCTTAAAGAATTACGGACTCGAAAAAGATTTTAAAATTAATATCGAAGTAAACCACGCCACCCTTGCAGGACATACTTTTCAACACGAATTACAAACCGCTGTAGATGCCGGGATGTTAGGAAGTATTGATGCAAATCGTGGAGATTACCAAAATGGATGGGATACCGATCAATTCCCAATTGACGTTTATGAAATTACCGAAGCTATGTTAGTAATCCTTGAAGGAGGAGGAATTCAGGGCGGAGGAATCAATTTTGATGCGAAAGTCAGAAGAAATTCTACCGACCTGGAAGATAAATTTATAGCACATATTGCCGGTATGGATGCCTTTGCACGCGGACTTATCGCTGCAGACAACGTACTACAGAATACAGACTATAAAAAGCTACGCAAAGAGCGTTATGCTTCTTTTGATAGCGGTAACGGCGCTAAGTTCGAAAAGGGCGATCTTTCTTTAGAAGAAATTAGCAAAATAGCTAGAGATTTGGGTGAACCGAAACAATTAAGCGGTAAGCAGGAATTATATGAGCAAATTATTGCTAATTCTTTTTAAGTCATTTAAAAGTGAACTAAAAGGAAATTTAGTTACAATTCCTCTGAGTTAGTTCTCAGAGGAATTTTTGTTTTAGAATGTTTCAGAATTAAAATAAATTATTGATACTATGAACTAAGAAACGGATGATATTTTGGATCATTTCAATTACTTATCAAGCTTTGTTTTTGCTTAGTCTCCAAAAAATAGGCTTGATCCTTGATCCGTTTCCAGAACTTCAATAGAAATTAATCCATGAAAAAAAGCCTCTCATTTCTGAAAGGCTTTTGCAATTTTGCGATTGGACGAGACTCGAACTATTTTTGAAAACCCTTATTTTATAAGGCCTCCCAGAGGGGTAATTCTCGCACTCACCGAATTCGGCACCTTTAACAAATTTTAACGTTTGACTTTCTATGTAGGATTATTCAAAAATCAGGTTTGAAAGATAAGGAATACTTTACCACTCTCCAGTTCCACCCCTTGAACTTTGATTTAAAATTATAGATCAATATCCTCCTGATAAATGAGCTATAAAAAAGATTTTATAGCTCATTTAATAATACATTTATTTGGATAGTAACACAAATTGAATCTCCTTTTATCCACTTCCTATATCTAAAAATCGAAGTATTATGTAAAACCCTTTTCAAAGCTTTAAGAAAATATTTAGATTTACAATTACATAGAATTTCCATTGTCCCTACACACTGGAAGCTGAATTTCTAATCCATCACTAAATTCATGGCAGAAGCAGACTTCCTATTAATTACCCCAAATAAAAAATGACCCAAGCCAAACAACAACTGGAACAACAACTCTGGAACATCGCTAACACCCTACGCGGAAAAATGGGTGCCGATGAATTCCGGGATTATATATTAACCTGAGTTCGATGTAAAAAAAAATCACTTATTACGAGCTATTTTAGGCCATAGAAAAGCGGAAAATTAGTATATTTAAGTGTCTTAATACCAAGCATTTAACTAATTTTTCCGCTATGATTTCTAATGATAGAATTACTGAA